>PPYE01207156.1_pt1 | contig 116711 bp, 94 predicted proteins | sample 1559881 | NCBI WGS metagenome assembly PPYE01 (sample SAMN08240022, study PRJNA423297) | Human gut metagenome, whole genome shotgun sequencing project.
ATTGTATTAAAAAGGGCTTCATTCTAAAAAAGTCTTTGAAAACTACAATTATATATCCATAGTCTTTCAAGGACTATGGCATTTGCCTTTCTAGCTTTGTTAAATACCGGGGATATATCTAATTCTACGAATCCTGAAGTTGCGTAATGAGAGGAGTAAAGCAACTTATATTCAAAAGAAATGGATTCACAGCCTTCTGTTGTACTTTTTGTACGAAGAAAAATGCAACATAGAACGACACCTGGCATTCTATGTTGACATCTATTTGATAAATAATATATTAGCTGGTGTCGATGTAAGTTTTTAGGTCGACACCACATCGGCACCTTTTTCTGACACATCACCATGTGTAGACAAGTAATCAGCCAACTATCCCGTTCCCTGTAATCAACTAACTCAAAACATGCCAAGAACTAAATGATAGCATATAGTAAAGTAGATATAGATAGTTACTGCCTGTTGGCAATAGGTGGTACTACCTATAGGTAATATGTAGTACTATGTGTCTATAATAGATAGTACTACATATAAGTAATATATAATATGTCATGAATTAGTTCACTATGACTTTTGAAGTAGTTTATGGTAGGTTCCGGATTAGTTGTTAATGAGAACAGGCTGACTCCAGGCGAAGTCTCCGGATACAAAAAGGTGTCGATGTGGTGTCGACCTCCAAACCTACATTGACACCGGTTAATGTATTGTTTATTAGACTGATGACAACAGAAAATGTTGGGTGTCGTTCTCTTTTGTATTATTGGTGTTTATGGAAAGGAAGAACGGATTAATTCAGTATCACACATAAATCCCCTCCTTCTCAATGCGGTTTCTCAAAAAAGAATCCATGTGATCACGCAATCGGACAATATCGACATTACAACCGAATAGAGATTGTAAATCTTCTTTTATATGTACCAAAGCGAACTTCACAAAGATACGCATTCATGTGGCAAAAGCAAATGGTAGGAAAGTAAAAAGCCCCGCTATTCCTAAGAATAACGAGGCCTTTTGGAAGCGAGCGGAAGACGGGACTCGAACCCGCGACCCTAACCTTGGCAAGGTTATGCTCTACCAACTGAGCTACTTCCGCAAAACATATTTGCTCAAACTTGTGTACTCGAAGCGGGACTTGAACCCGCACAGCCGCAATGGCCAAAGGATTTTAAGTCCTTCGTGTCTACCGATTCCACCATTCGAGCATCCCTTTCTCTTAAGAGATGAGCGGAAGACGGGACTCGAACCCGCGACCCTAACCTTGGCAAGGTTATGCTCTACCAACTGAGCTACTTCCGCATTGTTGCATTGTTTTCGTTTGCGAGTGCAAAGGTAGATGAAATTTTTGTTTCTGCAAATATTTGGAATAAAAAAATGCTTTGTCCTGCATTTTTTTAGTTTCTCACAACCCATTCCTGTCTGTCGGACGATATTGGAGCCATATAATATTTTCTTAATGGATATTGCGATACACCCTTTGTCGGTGCTCCGGTCCCATAACCGATGTCATATTCGGTTCCGCATTCCGGGCAAATCGCTTTTCCTGCATTGTCAGCTTCTATGATGATATTCTTTTTGGCTTCGTGGGGGCAGCACAAGTCAAATGCATAGTAGGTTGCATTCCCGTAATTGTCGATCCCACATACGACCAAAACACCGGAAAAGCCTGTCCTTTCTCCGGCGGTACGGGCTTTGGTGATGGATTTGTGATGATACATGCCTACCAGATCATTGTCGCCAAAGCGCAGGTCTATTTCCAAATAGACCGGTGCATAAGGAATGTCCGATTCTTCGAATTTGGAACATGAACAAACGAATAATATAAGTAAGCAAAATAAAAATCGTTTCATTGTTTATTAGGATAACAGCTGTTGTTCAGCCTCGTTTACTCTATTAAACGCGAAACCGTCCATAATATTTTGCATCAAAGCGGAAACTTGGTCATTACATAAATTTCCGATACTTCCTTCGTGTGTGTGGTGAACTTTCTTGACAGGGATGAATTTACCCGCTTCGATGTTCAATCCAACCTGCTTGTAAGCATCACGGAAAGGTACGCCTTCCAGCACAAGGCGGTTCACTTCTTCCACACTGAAAAGGAGTGCATATTTGTCATCGTCCAGAATGTGCTCGTTCACTTTTACTTCCCGCATCATGTGTGTGACCATGCGAAGACAATCCTTCAACTCGTCGAAAGAGGGAAGGAATACTTCCTTTATAATCTGCAGGTCGCGGAAATAGCCCGACGGAAGGTTGTTGCTGATCAGCGTGATCTGCTGGGGCAACCCTTGCAACTTGTTGCATTTGGCACGCGTCAACTCGAATACGTCCGGATTCTTTTTATGCGGCATGATACTGGAACCTGTCGTGAACTGGTCCGGCAACTTGATGAAACCAAAGTTCTGGCTATTGAACATACATGCATCGAAAGCCAGTTTGGAAAGGGTTGCCGCAATTCCCGCCATGGCAAAAGCCACGGTACGTTCCATCTTGCCGCGTCCCATTTGGGCATACACGACATTGTAGTCGAGCGAGTCGAAGCCGAGCAAATCCGTTGTCATCTGGCGTCTCAGCGGGAAAGAAGAACCATATCCGGCCGCAGAGCCCAACGGGTTGCGGTTACAAACCTTATAGGCAGCCTGCATCATCTGCAAATCGTCGGCCAGGCTTTCGGCATAGGCACCGAACCAAAGTCCGAAAGATGACGGCATGGCAATCTGTAAATGCGTATATCCGGGAAGCAGCACATCCTTATACCGGTTGCTCTGTGAGATCAACACCTCGAACAGGCCGGATACGAGCTCTACGACTTCCTGGATCTGTGCACGGGTGAACAATTTCAGGTCCAGCAACACTTGGTCGTTGCGTGAACGCCCGCTGTGTATCTTTTTACCCGTGTCACCTAAACGGCGTGTCAGCATCAGCTCCACTTGCGAGTGGACGTCTTCTACGCCTTCTTCAATTACAAACTGGCCGCTGTCGGCAACGGCATAGATATTTTTCAGTTCGGCAAGCAGGACCGTCAGTTCCTCTTTGGTAAGCAGCCCGATGCTTTCCAGCATGGTGATATGAGCCATTGAGCCAAGTACGTCGTATTTGGCGAGATAGAGATCCATCTCACGGTCTTTGCCTACCGTAAAGGTATCCACTTCCTGGTCTACCTGAACATTCTTTTCCCAAAGTTTCTGAGCCATCAAAAATACAATTAATAAGGCAGGGATGCCAGTATGGTCGATATTCTATCGATCGCATCCTGCAACGGTTTTGATACCATTGGTTTGATAAACGGATTCAGTTCGGCGCGAACGGTCAGTTTCATCCGTGTGTCGTTCTCTTCCACCTGTTTCAGTTGAATCCAGAGGAACAGGGGAACAGGAGAGTTCGTAGTCGTGAATTTGATCGTTTTGTTCGGTTCACGTTCTACGATCTGGAAGGTTATCTTACCTACCGGTGCGACGGAAAAACTGCAAGAGTCTTTGTCGAATTCGAAATCTTTAATCTTATCCTCAGGTATGCGGTCCTGCACCTTTTCCAGGTTGGATAGGTCGGACAGCATATTAAAAATACGATCCTCGTTAAAGGGGATCGTTTTCACTTCACTAACAAATTCAGTCATTTCTACTTACTTTGCTTCGGGATTCCAGTTTGCCGGATCTTTGCGCCATTCCTGAAGGACTGCGATTTCGGATTCGTCAATGTAATCTGTACGCAATGCTTCTTCCAGGACTGCATCGTAGTTGCTCAAAGTCGTCAGTGTTACTTTTGCCTCTTTGAAAGCCTCTACTGCAACAGGGAAACCATACGTGAAGATGGCAACCATGCCGGCAACGTCGCAACCGAAATTACGGACGGCCTGTACTGCTTTCAAACTGCTACCGCCTGTAGAAACCAAATCTTCTACGATCACGACTTTTGAACCTGGCTTCAGTTCGCCTTCAATCAGATTTTCCAATCCATGATCTTTAGGAGTTGAACGGATGTACACAAACGGCAGACCCAGCAGGTCGGCAACTAATGCCCCCTGGGCGATCGCTCCGGTTGCAACACCGGCAATAGCATCGGCATTTTCGTATTTTTCGCTGATGGTGCGAGCTAGTTCCAATTTAATGAAACTTCTGATTTCCGGATAGGAAAGTGTCTTTCTGTTGTCGTTGTAGATTGGTGATTTCCAACCGGATGCCCATGTGAAAGGATTGGCCGGCTGCAATTTGACCGCCTTAATCTTTAATAATCTCTCTGCTACTAATCTTTCCAGTGTTTTCATACAACCTAATAAATATGTTTATATCAGTCCGCAAAGGTAGACAAAGGGAATGAGATAACCTTGTAGTTCTTCAAAAAAATAAGCCATACATATTGTATAACAGGTTTAGGGTGAATTTAGGCTACGGCTATGCCTAATATACTGATCCGGATGCCGGATATGGCTTTCATAGCTTCTGCACAGGCGTTCATGGTGGAACCGGTCGTAATAACATCGTCCACCAGTAGGATGTGTTTGTTTTTCAACGTGTCGGTGTTCTCTACACGAAAGATGTCCTCTACATTTTCCGATCGTTCGAATATCTGCTTGCGGGTTTGGCTTTCGGTCTTTTTGATGCGGGACAGAGAAGAGGTGTCGACCGCGATTCCGGTGACGGACCGGATGCCGCGTGCGATCCATTCCGACTGGTTATAACCTCTTTGCCTCATTCTTTTCGGGTGGAGTGGGACCGGCAAAAGGAGATCGACGGTGTCGAACAGCCCTGTCTCCCGGTAGGTGGTAGCCGCCATGCGTCCCAGTTCGTATCCGAGTTTTTTGTTCCCATGATATTTTAAGGAATGGATCAACTTTTGCCCGCTGCCCCCTTTCGTGAAGTGGAGCAGAGCGGTGGCGGCGACGAAAGATGTTTTTCCCTGTAAAAGCAGACAGACCGGATTCGTCTCCATATCCGTAAAATGCGTGTAGGGCAAATGATTCGAACAATGCAGGCAAATATGCTCTTCCCCTTCCATCAAAGACCTCTGGCAAAGCAGGCAGAGGCGGGGATAGAAAAGGTTGAGGAGGTCATTCAAAATCATCCTCGTAGTCATTCCTGTTGAACAGTTGTTTCAGGCAGCGGCTTGTTTCCCTTGTTTCGAAACCGCGTCCGGCGGCGAAGCGGAGCAGTTTGGCGTAAACCTCCCGATCGTCCTTACCACGGGTTGCTTTCTTTTTGCTTTTCAGGAGAGAAAGGAGGATGGAACGATATTCTTGTTCGTCGATACCTTCCAGCACTTCCGAGCGGATACTGGACGGAATGCCTTTCCGCTGCATCTCGTAGTTGATCTTGACACGTCCCCATTTGTTGAAGCGCAATTTGTCGTTTACGAAATAGCGTGCAAAACGGCTTTCGTCGATGAAACGTTCTTGTAGCAGGCGGGAGACGATCCGGTCGCTTTCTTCCCCGGCCAATCCCGCCGCTTTGATTTTCTTTTCGACATCCTGGATGCAGCGTTCGCTGGCAGAACAGTAGGCGGCTGCCCGGTGAAGCATTTCAGATTCACTGATTTGTTTCATTTGCGTGCTTTTATGATCCGGTCCCTGCCTGACAGGTCTTGGATCAATTCGATATTCTTGTAGCCTTCTTCCTCCAGCATCTCGACAACCATATTGCCGCATGCCGCATTGATTTCGAAGTAGAGTCGGCCGTTTCTTCTCAGTTTTTTCTTTCCGAAATGGGCGATATGCCAATAATAGAGCAGCGGGTCGTTGTCAGGGACGAAAAGAGCCAGGTGTGGTTCGTAGTCCAGCACGTTCCGCTCCATGTCTTTTTTTTCTTCCTCCTTGATGTAGGGCGGATTGCTGACGATGACGTCCAGAATGAACGGGATGTCCATTTCCGCTTTCTCCGGGTCCAGGATATCTGTCTGGATGAAAGTGACTGTTGTGTTGTTGCGTTTGGCATTCCGGCGGGCGGTTGCGAGCGCTTCCGCCGAAATGTCCGTCGCAATCACGCTAGCTTTTTTCAGATGCTTCCGGAGTGTGACAGCTATGCAGCCGCTTCCCGTTCCGATATCCAATATCTTGATCTTTTTATCTGCATTGTCGAGGATGACCTGCTCGACCAGTTCTTCGGTTTCCGGGCGCGGTATCAGGACGGACGGGTCCACTTCGAACTGAAGGCTGTAGAAATCGGCCGTCCCTAATATGTATTGGATAGGCTCCATCTGCTTCAAACGTTCGACTATGTCATGAATCCGGCTTTTTTCGCTTTCTGGCAGTTCTTTGTCTTTACAAAATAAAAAATGATGCGGCTGAATATTACAAACCCGCTCCATAATTAAACGAACCAGGCTGCTGACCTCGGAGGATGGGTATAGATCCCTCAATGATTCCTTAATGTATGCGATGGTTTCAGTCATATTTTGTTTTTGGGCAAAAGTAAGCATAAGATAAATTGCAACCAAACAAAGAAAGAATTTTCCGATATCGAAACAAAGGTTTCCTACTGATGAAACAAAAATTTCCCTACGGTGAAAATATATTTTCCCGCCAATGAAAATTTATTTTCACTATAAGGAAAAGCCTGAAAATTTATTTTCAATTCTTTTTCAGACTTGAAACTTTTTCCCTTTTCCCGCTGGTTTTTCATAATCTTTGTACCTTTGTTGAATAAAGAACAAAAGAAGATGGTTGTCGAAGAGAAATATATGGCCCGCTGCATCGAGCTTGCACGGGGAGGGGAAGGTAATACGGCTCCGAACCCGATGGTCGGTGCGGTGATAGTACATAAAGGGAAGATTATAGGAGAAGGCTTTCATCGTAAATGTGGCGAAGCACATGCCGAAGTGAATGCGGTGGCCTCTGTCCGGGATGAAGCGCTTTTGCGGGATTCCACTATCTATGTGAGTCTCGAGCCCTGTTCTCATTACGGAAAGACACCTCCCTGTGCGGAGTTGATTATAAAGAAAGGTATCCCGCGTGTCGTGGTCGGCACTTTGGATCCGTTTCCGGAAGTGTCGGGGCGGGGAGTACGTATGTTGCGCGAGGCAGGTGTCGAAGTCGTGACGGGAGTGTTGGAAGAAGAGGCTCGTACCCTGAATCCGGCTTTTATGACTTTCCAGATACGGAAACGTCCTTATGTTTATCTGAAATGGGCCCAGAGCGCAGATGGCTTTATGGATGTCCGGCGGGAGGATGCTACTGAATCCCCGGTGCTTTTGTCTTCTGCCGAGACGCTCCGAAGAGTTCACCGGCTTCGTTCCGAAGTGGCGGCCATTATGGTCGGGACGCGTACGGCGTTGTTGGACAATCCGTCGCTGACCGTGCGGCATTGGGCGGGTCAGTCTCCGGTCCGGGTGGTGCTCGACCGGACATTGAAGTTGCCGGCCGGTTCGCATCTGCTGGATGGCATGGTGCGTACGCTCGTATTTACAGCTGCTGAAGTCGAAAGCCGACCGAATGTCGAGTATGTGCGGATCGATTTCGAACAGGAGGTCTTGCCGCAAGTCTTACAATATTTATATGAGCAGAATTTGAATTCGTTGATGGTCGAAGGAGGCGCGGGACTGCTGGAAAGTTTCCTTGATGCCGGCTTGTGGGACGAAGCTTGGGTCGAAACGGCTCCGGCTGTTCTGGGTGCGGGGGTGAAAGCACCAGCTGTTCCTGGCGTGTTGACCGGTACGGAACAGAGGCACGGACATCTTTTGGAAACCTGGAAACAAAAGGTTTAAAATGAACTTTATAATTCGTAACGACACTAAAATATTATAAATATTCCCCTATATGAGGTATAAAGCAAAAAATGTTTCTACTTTTGTGCCTTTATATGCAACAAACTTATTTTTTGATGAAAAATAGAATAGTACTGTTTATAGCCGGATGTTGTGCTCTGTTATTGTCGTCATGTCTGGGTTCGGATGATACGCAATATGAGCTGAGTAAAGATTGTCAGATTCTATCTTTTTCTTTGTCGAATGATTCTATCCCGGAACTGAAGAATGTCGTTTTTACGATTGATCAAGTGGATGGGAAAATATTTAATATCGATTCAATGCCTTATGGGACGAAGCTGGATGAAAAAGTGATTTGTACGGTTAAGCTGGCTTCTACGGTATATACGTGCCAGGTCATGCAGGAGGCAATCAGCGATACGCTGAGCTATTGGAACCTGGAAGACTCGCTGGACTTCTCCAAACCGGTTAAGTTCGTGAATACGTTGTGGGATGGCCAAACCACAAAGACATACATCGCACAAGTCAATATTCATCAGGTTCTGCCTGATTCGATGGTTTGGGGTATTTATAAGGAAGGCATTGCGGACGGTGCTGTCAAGGAAGAAAAAGTCGTTGTTTTCGGTGAAGGAAATGACGAGTCTTATTACATGTACACGCAGCCTGTAAATGCAAGCGAAGGCTACCAGCTGTACCGTTCGGCTGTCGCTGACGGTAAGAACTGGACGAAATTGACTGTTTCGGGACTTCCTGTCGGAGAAATCCGTTTGTCACAGATGACCGCTTATGAAGATGCGTTTTATGTCGTTACGACGAAAGGTGTCCTTTATAGTTCAGCCGATGGCCAGACTTGGTCTCCTGTTGAAAATTCTCCGGTGATAAAAGCCCTTTTGGGTACTATCGATGTGGACGATGACTTTACGGCGGCCGGCAAGCAGCCGTCAGCCCTTAGCGCGGTTATCGACAAGGATGGCACGCTGGTTTACGGGTATATGAATGAAGCGAAGGTATGGAACGAAGGAACTCTTCTGAACGAAGGCTTCCCTTTGACCGGTTTCGGTAATCTTTCCTATAATTCGATGTTCCGTGCCCGCCTGTTAGTGGTTGCCGGAAGAGATAAGGACAATAAACTGACGAATACGGCTTGGGCGACGGATGATGGCAAAGTCTGGGCGAAGTTGACGGATGACGAAACGGCTCCTTTTGATAAACAGGAGGGTGTCGCAGTAGCGGAATATGACGATAAGATATTTATGTTGAGCGGTATCAATGAAGCGGGTAAGGCCTCTTCTGATATTTACCTGTCACGTGACGGAGGCGTCAACTGGAGCCTGTCGGATTCACTGGTCGTAATGCCGCAGGAATTCAAGGCAAGAGGGTTCTCTTCTATCTATGTGGATCAGGATAATTATATGTATCTTTTCGGCGGAAAAGAAACCAATAGTTCGAATGTATTGAACCAAATCTGGCGCGGCCGTATTAACCGCCTGGGTTTTTAAGCATAAAGAAAGTTCGTGGAGGACCATATAATTTTATGAGCGATTCGGCGTTAGAAAAGAAGGTATAGATTATAACAGAAAACGATTATGACTTCAACTTTCTTTCAGCGCATACTCATATTAGTCCTTTTGGCCGGTTGTATGACCGGTCTTCACGCGCAAGAATATAAATACGAGATCGGAGGAATGGCAGGCGGAGCCTTTTATATGGGCGATGTCAACAAGAACGCTTTTTTCAAAGGGCTGAATCCCGCGTTCGGGGCCGTTTTTCGCTATAATCCTAATTTCAGGTGGGCGGTAAAGACCAATCTGATGTGGGGACAGGTCTCAGGCACGACGGAAGGGCAACAGAATGTTTTTCCGGATCATGCGCAAGGTTCTTTCAGCCGGAGCCTGATCGAACTGGGCGGACAGATGGAGTTCAACTTCTTTCCGTACAGTGATAAATTTGCGTATTCGAACGCAAGACGTTTCACTCCCTATATTTTTATGGGATTGGGTGTGACGGTTGCGCCGGGCAGCGGGAAGACTTTTGCCGGTCCGAACATTCCGCTCGGTGTGGGGTTGAAATATAAGGTGAAGAACAGGATTAACCTGGGATGCGAGTTTTCGTTCCGCAAACTGTTTGGCGACGGTCTGGACGTGACGGACGACAGCAATGCGTTTCTGGATGATCCCTACCATATGAAAGGTAGTTTTTTGAAGAATAAAGATTGGTATTCTTTTTTGTTGTTTACGGTTACCTGGGATTTCGGTCCGCGATGCAGGACCTGCAACAACGCGAAGAATATAGATAATATACAGTAGTTATAGATGAAAACACTATGTCGCTGATTGAACAAATAGATAAAAATCGATTGCCGCAGCATGTGGCGATTATTATGGACGGCAACGGACGCTGGGCCAAAGCGAAGGGGAAAGACCGGAGCTACGGACATCAGGAGGGCGTTGTATCTGTCCGTAAAGTCGTGGAAGCCGCTACAACCGTAGGTTTGAAATATCTGACGATGTACACGTTTTCGACGGAAAACTGGAATCGTCCGGAGGCGGAGGTACAGGCGTTGATGAGCTTGCTGGTTGCAGCCATTCATCGCGAGACTCCTGACCTGATGAAAAATAATGTCCGTCTGATGGCGATCGGCAATCTGGACCGTTTGCCGGCGGATGCACATGCCACTTTGCAGGATTGTATCGCACAGACTTCGGCCAATACGGGTGTTACGCTCATATTGGCTTTGAGTTATTCGGCCCGTTGGGAAATAACCGAAGCTGTGAAACGCCTGGCCGGAGAGGTGGCGGAGAAGAAAATAAACCCCGACGATATAACCGAGGCTGTCGTCTCGGATCACCTGACAACCAAAGGTATTCCCGATCCGGATTTATTGATCCGTACCGGAGGAGAACAACGCGTTAGCAACTTCCTGCTTTGGCAGTTGTCGTATGCCGAATTCTTCTTTACCGATGTGTATTGGCCGGATTTTAGAGAAGAAGAGTTGTATGGAGCTATATTGTATTACCAGCAGCGTGAACGACGCTTCGGTAAGACAAGTGAGCAATTAATCTTATAAACAATAGCTGTTATATGTACAAAAGAATAGTGCTGTTTTTCATGTTTCTGGGATTGGCCTTCGGGGCTTTTGCTCAGGAAACTGACACTACCAAGGTTGAAGAGCCGGCAGAAGTGCCGGTCATTTCCTATTCGACACCTCCCAAAAAGTATAAAATTGCGGATATCAAGGTGACGGGGATTAAAAATTATGATGATTTCGTGTTAATAGGCTTTTCCGGCTTGTCGGTAGGGGATGAGATTACTATACCTGAGCCGGGCGGAGCGATTACAGATGCTGTAAAGCGTTTCTGGAAACATGGACTATTCTCGGATGTAAAGATTCTGGCAACTAAAATCGAGGGGGATCAGGTTTGGTTGGAAATCCAATTGAAACAGCGTCCGCGTATTTCGGAAGTCAACTATCATGGTATCAAGAAGGGAGAGCGTGAGGATCTGGAAGCCCGTCTGGGTTTGCGGAAAGGATACCAGGTGACTCCTAACCTGATCGACCGTGCGACTACGCTGATCAAGAAGTTCTTCGATGGCAAGGGCTTTAAGAATGTGGATGTTGAAATCCTACAGAAGGACGATATCGCACACGAAGGCGAAGTGATCGTTGATATCAATATCAACAAGAACGAAAAGACCAAAATCCACAAGATCCATTTCGAGGGAAACAGTGCGTTGACGGATCGTGACTTGAAAAAGGCGATGAAGAAGACGAACGAAAAGTTCAGCCTGTTTAACGACTGGAAGAGCAGTATCTTGGAAGCGTTCAGCACGAAGAAATTTACGACGGAAGAATATGAAAACGATAAGAAAAACATTATCGAAAAATATAACGAAAAAGGGTATCGTGATGCTGTTCTTGTGGAAGACAGTGTTGTGAATTATAACGAAAAACGGGTGGATATCTTCTTGAAAGTGGAAGAAGGTGACAAATATTACCTGAAAGATATCAACTTTGTCGGTAATACGAAATATCCGACGGAACAGCTGTTGTATATTTTAGGAATGAAACCGGGTGACGTTTATAACCAGAAGAAACTGAATGAACGATTGACGACCGACGATGATGCCGTTTCCAACTTGTATTATAACAACGGTTACATCTTCTTTGGTGCCGATCCTGTTGAAGTGGACGTCGAAAACGACTCCATCTCTTTGGAAGTCCGTATCCAGGAAGGTCCTCAGGCAACTATCAACCGAGTGATCATTAACGGTAACGACCGTCTGTATGAAGATATTGTTCGTCGTGAACTTCGTACGAAGCCGGGTATGTTGTTCAGCCGTGACGACTTGATGCGTTCAACTCGTGAAATCGCGCAGATGGGACATTTCGACCCGGAAAATTTGGTTCCGCAACCGATACCTGATCCTGATAACGGAACAGTGGATATCCAGTACAACCTCGTGTCCAAGGCAAACGACCAGATCGAGTTCTCTGCCGGTTGGGGACAGACAGGTGTGATCGGTAAGTTGAGTTTGAAGTTTACGAACTTCTCTATGAAGAACCTGCTGAACCCGAGCACCTATAAAGGTATTATTCCGCAGGGCGAAGGACAGACGCTGACACTGAGCGGCCAGACAAACGGACGCTACTATCAGGCATACAGTATTTCGTTTATGGACCCGTGGTTTGGTGGCAAACGCCCGAATACCTTGTCCGTGAGCGCTTACTTCTCCAAACAGACGGATATCAGTAGTAACTACTTGAGCAATAATAGCTATGGTTATAACCCGTATTACGGTTATGGCGGCTATCCTTATTATGGCGGTTACGGTGGCTATGGTTACGGCTATGGCTATGGTTACGGTTATGGAAATTACGGTAACTATGAATTGGCCTACGACCCAGATAAGTCGATCATGATGTTCGGACTTTCTGCCGGTTACGGTAAGCGTTTGAACTGGCCGGATGACTACTTCCAGTTTATGGCGACTCTGAACTACCAGTTGTATATGATGAAAGATTGGGATTACTTCCTGGTAAATAATGGTAACTGTCACAATATCAACTTGGAGTTGAACTTGCAGCGTAACTCTATTGACAACCCGCTGTACACACGTAAAGGTTCCCAGTTCATGTTCTCGGTTGCCGCAACTCCGCCCTGGTCATTGTGGGACGGTAAGGACTATAAGAATATGAGCGACCAGGATGAAGCGAAGTTCCGCATGATCGAGTATCATAAATGGAAATTCAAAGCGAAGATCTTCTCTCCGCTGGCTCCGTTGACTGTAAAACGTACGCCGGTGTTGATGACACGTGTCGAATACGGATTCCTGGGTTCTTACAACAAGTATAAGAAGTCGCCGTTCGAAACCTTCTATATGGGGGGTGACGGTATGAGTGGATACTCCAGTACCTATGCTACCGAAACGATCGGTTTGAGAGGTTACGAAAACGGTAGTATCGCCGGTAACGGAGGTTACAATTCGTATGGTTACGCTTACTCCCGCCTGTCGATGGAGTTGCGCTATCCGTTCTTGTTGGAGCCGTCTTCAACGATCTACGGTCTGGTATTCGTAGAAGCGGGTAATGCCTGGAGAGATTTGAAAGATTTCAATCCGTTCCAGTTGAAGCGTTCTGCCGGTGTCGGTGTCCGTATCTTCCTCCCGATGATTGGTTTGATGGGTATCGACTGGGCTTACGGTTTCGATCGTCCTGATGGAAGTTCACAGAGAGGCGGTAGTAACTTCCACTTTATTATCGGACAGGAATTTTAGGAAATTGAGAATTGAAAGTTGAAAATTAGATAGAAGAGGCAATCGGATTCGTTTCCGGTTGCCTTTTTTGTTCAGGCTTCCCTTATGAAGTTTATCCAAGTCTGTTAAATTGTTAATTGTACCTTATTAATTTTCAATTTTCAACTCTCAATGTTCAATTCTTTTATCTTTGCAGTCAGAAGGTATAACTATAAATGACATGTGTATGAAAAAGATTATTGCCTTAAGCTGTCTGTTGTTCCTCTGCTCGTTTGCAGGGCACGCACAAAAGTTTGCATTAATAGATATGGAATATATATTGAAAAATATTCCGGCTTATGAAATGACGAATGAGCAGTTGAGCCAGGTCTCCAAAAAATGGCAGAACGAAGTGGATGCTATCCAGCAGGAAGCGCAGAACATGTACAAGACTTATCAGAGCGATCTTGTATTCCTATCTGCCGAGATGAAGTCGAAACGTGAAGAAGCGATCGTTCAGAAAGAACAGGAAGCACAGGATTTGAAACGTAAGTATTTCGGCCCCGAAGGCGAGCTGTTTAAGAAACGTGAAAGCTTGATGAAGCCGATACAGGATGAGATCTACAATGCCGTGAAGGAAATCTCCGAAGACAAAGGCTATCAGATGGTCATGGACCGGGCGTCGTCAATGAATATCATTTTTGCTTCTCCGAAGATCGATATAAGCAATGAAGTCCTGATAAAGTTAGGATATTCAAAATAAATGCTTACATTTGTGCGCTTTAATGAAGCAAGTTAAGAATATGATTAATAACAAGTAATATTTTATAGGAAAATGAAGAAACTGATTATTTTTTTGTTGATGATGCTCCCGTTGGGCGTTTTTGCTCAAGAATCTAAGATTGCGATTGTAAATACGCAGGAAGTGATCCAGGCTATGCCGGAATTTGCAACGATGCAGAAACAAATGGCTGATATGGAAGCCAAATATAAAAACGAAATGCAGGTGATGCAGGACGAATACAATAAGAAGTATTCTGATTTTGTTGCTCAGCAGGATTCATTGACGGAAAATATCAAAATGAGAAGAATGCAGGAATTGCAGGATATGGAACAGCGTACACAGAACTTCATCCAGATCTCCCAGCAGGATTTCCAGAAGAAGCAGGGTGAGTTGTTCACTCCGATCCAGGACAAACTGAAGAATGCCATCAAGGCAGTCGGTGACGAAAAAGGATATACTTATATTCTGGATCCGCAGATTGTTCTTTATCAAGGTAATACTGCAGTTGACGCAACTCAGTTCGTAAAAGCTAAGTTAGGTATTAACTAATATAATTAGCAGACATAAAATGAGGGTGTGTCAAAACTGTCCTGTTCCCGCGCTTGACGCGGGATCGCATTAAAACCGACCCTATATCTGATTGATAAGGTCTGTCCTTTTGCGGCCCCGCATCAAGTGCGCGGACAAGGAGATTTTGACACACCCTCATTATCTTTTAAGGCACGGATTTCACGTATTTACACGGATAAATTTATTTTCTTTCCGTGTTTTCCGTGAAATCCGTGCTTGAATTATAAATAAACAACTTCTCCCATGTTTTCATCAGCACCAGGTCCGATTGGTATCTTCGACTCCGGTTACGGAGGGCTTACCATTTTTGATAAGATCAGAGAAGCAATGCCGGGGTATGATTATATTTATTTGGGCGATAACGCTCGTTCTCCTTATGGTACGCGCTCGTTTGAGGTCGTGTATCGTTTTACAAGGCAGGCTGTGGAGACGCTTTTCAATGAGGGATGCCAGCTTGTAATCCTGGCTTGCAATACAGCATCGGCGAAGGCATTGCGTACGATTCAGCAGCGGGACTTGCCGCAGTGGGACCCGGCTCGTCGGGTGTTGGGCGTAATCCGTCCGACGGTGGAGTTGATGGATAAGATCAGCAAGAGCAAGCATGTCGGTATTTTAGGGACAACCGGCACCATCACCTCCGGTTCCTATTCATTGGAAATAAAAAAGATGTTTCCGCATATGACGGTGACGGGCGAAGCCTGCCCGATGTGGGTTCCGCTGGTCGAGAATAATGAGTTCGGTTCGCCGGGAGCGGATTATTTCGTGCGAAAGCATCTGGAACATATCTTGGCCACCGATCCAAAGATCGATACGCTTGTCTTGGGTTGCACACATTACCCGTTGCTGATCGAAAAGATCAAAGCGTTCCTCCCTGCAGGGATTACTTTATTCTCGCAGGGAGAATATGTCGCTGCGAGCCTGACCGACTACCTGCACCGCCATCCCGAAATGGATATCCGCTTGACAAAGCAGGGGAACTGTCGTTTCCTGACCACCGAATCTGCCACCAAATTCTCCGATGCCGCCTCTGTTTTCCTGAAATATCCGGTAGAGGTGGAACAGATTAGATTGGTTGAATGATCTACCAATTGGATAATGTGCCAATCATCGTTTGTGCTTTTGTGGAAGCATGACAAGGCTATCCGGTGATAGAGTGATCCCTTTCTCTTAAACGATATTCTTTCCGAACGGCGAAAGAGCCAATGCAGCCATCTTGAAATGCTGTCTGCCGAAAGGAATACCAATAATCGTGATGCACAGCAGCAACCCGAAAAACAGGTGAGTCAGGCAGATCCAGAAGCCTCCGATGAAGATCCAGATCACGTTCATGACCAGGCACAGGCAACCGCCCGAATTGCCGTTGTCCGTCACCCGGCTGCCGAAAGGCCAAAGAGCCAGCATCCCCAACTTCAATGTCTGCAACCCGAAAGGGATACCGATTATCGTAACCATCAGCAGCAAGCTGGATATCAGATATTCCACCGCGGTAAGCAATCCGCCGCAGATAAGCCAGATGATATTTCCCAAAAACTTCATAGCGTCAATATTATAAGTTGTTTTTTATTCTCATGCTGTCCAATTCCGCCAATACCGTCTGTTTCACGATGGCAAAGCTGTCGCGCAGTTCCGGTTTGACCGGCAGCGAAGGCGGAGCTTCCATCTGTAGCGGATTGATCGGCTGTCCATTCTTGTATACCCGGAAATCGAGGTGAGGTCCTGTCGAAAGCCCTGTCGAGCCGACGTAGCCGATGACCTGTCCCTGTCCGACATGGCTGCCGACTTGTATGCCTTTGGCATATTTGCTCAGGTGCATGTAGGAAGTCGTATATACGGAGTTATGTTTCACTTTCAACGTATGGCCTCCTCCGCCCATATAGCCTTTGGCGATGACGGTCCCGGCTCCGATACTCTTGACTTCCGTCCCGACGGGAGCCGCGTAGTCTACTCCATGATGTGCTCGATAGCGTTTCAGGATCGGATGGAAGCGGGCGTTCGTGAAACGCGAAGTAATGCGGAAGAAATCCAGCGGAGCCTTCAGGAAAGCCTTTCGGAGACTGTTCCCCTCGAGGTCGAAATATTCGAAAACGCTATCCTGGGTAAAAGGTATGGCTGTAAAATCTTTTCCCTGATGCGTGAAGACAGCTCCCTCGATGGAGGTGATATTCAGGGCTGTCGTGTCGTCTATATAGGCAACGTCATACAGCACCTGGAACGAGTCCCCTTCCTTCACGTCGAAAAAGTCGATCTGCCAGGCATATACATCCGAAATTTTGATAGCCAGCAACGGGTCCGCTCCGCTTGCCTTGATCACATTCCAAAGGGAAGAATTAATCGTCCCTTCTGTGTAATGGCGTTTGATGGTAATAGGCTTGTTGAATTCGTACGCCAGGATCGAATCACCTGTCAGGTCGATGACGGCATAATCGACAAGTGATTTGGCAAAAGCGATATAACGGATATCGGCTATGCTGTCTTGGGTTGTAAATGTATAATAGTTCATACCCGCTCGGAGTTTGGTCGGGTCCAGAACATGGATGGAGGCTTTCGTAATGCTGTCCGCTTTCAGGGCGGAGAAACCGAGGGCTGAGAAGATTGCGGCGGGATTATCGCCGTTTTTCATCTTATACTCCGTCACGTCCAACGAGTCGATGCAGACGCCATATTGATATACGTGTTGCAGGCTGTCCAACCATTCGCTGTCGACTCCTTTTTCTTCAGATTGTTGTTTCGTATGTGTGCAGGAAAAGCTGGTAAGCAGTCCTGCGAGTAACAAATATAGGGCGATGCTCTTATTCATTCTCTGGCTTTTGATTTTACATTGCAACAAATATACAAAATTAATCCATAAGCATTCTTAATTTAGGGTAATCGCACTAAAATCATAAAGTGCCCATCTGCTTTTGCCACCGATACGGACGAACATATTTATTTTTGACGGATGGATTAAACCTGCTTTATTTATGAGTACTATGTGTTAAGCTATATTAAATAACAACTTCTTCGGGAACTTTTTGTCGTGATTCGGCGTCTTATCTTTACGAGTGATAATTATAAATGAAAAAGTAAAAGATGAAAAAAGCTATTTTGACACTTTTGATGATTCCTGCTTTTGTCGGGATGTTGTTTTCTTGCTCTGAAGTCAAAACAGATGCAAAGAAGTTGGAAGGTAAATGGAATATTGTGGAAGTAAAAGGAGAAAAAATACTGAAAGAAGGTTTACCCAATATGGAGTTTGATATGAAAGATAATAAAGTTCACGGTAATGCTGGATGTAATATCTTTAATTCGACTGTCGTATTGGACGACCAGGATATTTCTTCCATCACGATCAATCCCGCAGCTACTACGATGATGGCTTGTCCGGATATGGAGACCGAAGATGCGATCCTGAAAGCTATGGGAGACGTGAAAGGTGTGAAGGCAGGCCAGTCCGAAAATGAAATGCTGCTGGTCGATACTGACGGTAATGTATTGATGGTTTTGTCAAAAAACTAATTGGGCAGAAATGAAGAAGTATATATATCTTTGTCTTGCAGTGTTGAGCATCGGTATCTTTGCTTCCTGTAAAGTGAAAAAGGGTGTGGAGGCGACTTTCTCCGACTTGGATGGCAGTTGGAATATTGTTGAGTTGAACGGTAAGGCATTGAATCCTGCCGAAACGAATCAGGTCATCGAGTTTGACGTGGCTCGTCATTCCCTTTCCGGAAAAGCAGGGTGCAACCGGATGATGGGACAGGTTGAATACAGCGATGCTCACAAGAATATCATTAAATTCCCGCAGGTTGCGACAACGCGTATGGCTTGTCCGGATATGGGTGGTGAGCGTGAGTTGTTGCAGGCTTTGGACAAAGTCGTTCGCTTTGAAGCGGAAGGTGATGTGAGACCTGTTAATAAAATCGCTTTGTATGGTACGGACAATACCAAATTGATGGTTATTGAAAAGAAGTGACTTTCATTGTGAAATGTTTGAAAGGCGGTTCCGGTTGACGGGCCGCCTTTTTTATTTCGGCCTGCAAGGGATGATTAGGGTGAAGCAGCTGCCTTTTCCTTCCTGGGAAGCAAGGGTGATCCGCCCGTCCAGGCGTTCGGCGATAGTTTGACAGATTGATAGGCCCAGTCCGGTACCCTGTGCAAATTCGTCCGCCTTGAAGAAACGTTCGAACACTTTTTTCTGCGCCTCTTCCGACATACCTTTTCCGGTATCTTCGACGAAGATATGAACTTCTTTCTCCTCCTTCTTATAGACATATCCTAACAGAATATGCCCTTTAGTGGTGAACTTGACGGCATTGTTGATGAAGTTCGTAATCACTTGTGTGAACCGAAAACGGTCTACGTGAATGATAAGTTCCGATTCCTGGAATTCTTTTAGGAAGCGGATATTCGAAGGCATGAGCAAGTGATGTGTCTGGTAGATCTCTTCCAACAGCTCGTTTAGGGCGCAATCGTCGAAGGTGAAGGACATCCGTCCCGACTCGATACGCGAGAGTTCCAGGATATCATTGATCAGTTTCAGCAGCAGGTTACTGTTTTTGTTAATCGTATTACGGAAAAGGTCTTTTTCTTCATCAGTCAGGTCTTTTTCGTCCTGCAACAAGTTGGTGAAACCGACTATCGCATTTAGCGGTGTGCGTATCTCATGACTCATGTTAGCGAGGAACGCCGATTTCATCTTATTGGCTTCTTCGGCTCGCTCTTTTTCTTCGATCAACCGGAGCTGTACCTGCTTTTTCCGTTCGCTTTCGCGGCGATACATGTAAATGAGGTGAAGGATGATATAGACGACTGCTATGACGAGTAGGATTCCGCCTGCAATAATATAGTTTAGGTAACGGACTTCCAGTGGCATGTTATAGATGACGCTTCCCTGTGGCAGATCGTTCAACCGTATGTTGAAACGTTGCATCTCTTTCCAGTCGAAAGCAAATGTTTTAGGGCTTTCTACGATAGGAATGTCACTTGGAGAAATTCCTTGCAGGATGCGGGCAGCTGTTTTGGCAACACAATCCGCCTGGATTTGTAAGGTTGTAAAATAGCCTCCGGTGATCCCTCTGTTATCGTTGAACCCGTTGTTAATGACTGTGAAGTTAGGCACATTGGCCAGGCGTCCGACAGTCAGGACATTGAAATCGAGGATGATTTGCATGCAGGCGGTATAGGGTTTATCTTCAAATACCCAAAGGAGCTGGCGGGCGGTCAGATTGGCTGTCGAGGTTGTGTATAAGGCGGAAGAGCCTTCTTTGCCAGGCTGGATTTCCGTGGAAGTCGTTTGGGGCCTTGTTTGATACAACCCTTCATAAACAGCTATTCCATGTCCTTGGATATTGTCCATCAATGTTTCAAACGCTTTTCTGCCGATGAATTCTTTCGTTTTGAAAATCAGTATTTTCGATCTTCCGTATAATTTTTCGATCAGTTGTATGTTTTTCAAATATTCAGGCTTATCCCAGTAGCCTGTGAAATTAGGATGCTGTTCCAGTAGTTTCCAGTTGGGAAAGTTGACGCCCGAAAAGACAACAGGGATCGTTTTGCCGAGTGGATGGTTGCAGGCCATTAAGGTATAGGTGGCTTGGTCGTCATTGGAAATGATGATGTCCGGTTTGAAACTTAAAGTGTCGAGGAAAGAATACATCCGGGCTTCTTCGTCTGTGGCATTATATCGTTCGCAGTCCAGATAGAATGTGTGGATGGAAGAGAATATCTGTTCTTCCTCCAGTTCTCCGTGCAGTAACTCGTCGAATTTGGAGTAGGCACTCAGGCTTTGATTGTATGACTGTATGACAAGGACATTAAACAGTTCCTTCCCTTTTCTATTGGAGGAACCCTCTGCTTCACGCGGAAAACAAAGGGCCAATATCAGCATCGTTATGTATATATGTATTTTCAAGGAAGAAACACTTATCAATTGTACCCGTACTGTTTTAAAAACCGTTCAAAGTTAACGATAATCGGGATATAATAAGTATTTCTTTCTGATTTTCTTATATTCATTTAATGCCGGTTGCCAACTTGCGCGTATTTCGTCCTCCTTTAAGCCGCGGACAATCTGGAAGCGCAACTCTTTTGTCCCGGCAAGCAGGTCGAACCATTGCGGGCGAGTGAAGAAAAAAGCCTGGTCGTTGCCGGCTTTATTGTAGAAATCGAGGAGGAATTTCAGCGTCAATCCTCCGGTAAAGGGATATTCCCTCAAGTCTGTGCCGTAGCATTCCTTGTCCTTATGCAACGGTTTCGTATCGAAGCCGGGTAGTGAGGCTGGCGTAAAGGTGAAATCTCCGTATCTGGGATCGGGTGCTCCTAATATCTGGAACGGATAGTAGGTCCCGCGGCCGACACTGATATTGGTCCCTTCGAAGAAACAGAGCGAAGGATAAAGGCGGATCGACTGGTCGTTCGGCAGGTTGGGAGAGGGTTTTACCGGTAACCAGTACGGATCGCCGTGACACCAGTTTTCCATCTTGACGATATGTAGTTTACAGGTGTCGGGCGTGCTTTTTAGCCAACCTTCCTTGTTGATCATCCAAGCCAGTTCGCCAACCGTCAGACCGTGCAGTATGGGCAACGGATCTACACCGACAAACGATTCGAATCCTTTCTGGCGGATGGGGCCGTCAATGAAGTCGTTCGGGTTGGGACGGTCCAGGACGATAAACTCGACACCGCTTCCGGCACAGGCTTCCATCACGTAGTGCATGGTGCTGATGTAGGTATAGAAACGGGCTCCGACATCCTGAATGTCGAATACGACCACGTCCAGACCAGCCAACTGCTCGGCTGTCGGCTTCTTGTTCTTTCCGTATAGGGATATGATGGGGACTCCCGTTTTTACGTCACGGCTGTCTTTGATCTCGGCACCAGCATCGGCCGTCCCGCGGAAACCGTGTTCAGGAGCGAACACTTTTTTTACGTCGACGCCCTCTTCCAGCAAGGCGTCCAGCAAATGCTTCTGCTGCTTTTCGAGGATGGAGGTTTGGTTCACAACTAATCCGACCCGTTTGTCTTTCAACAGACGGGTAACGACGTCCATACGTTCGGCCCCTAATTTTAGAGGTTCTTTCTGTGGAGTGACGGCCTGGATTTCGGACATCAAGAACAGGCTTAACAGCCAGAAGGCACACCTGATAACTGTTCTCATAGACTCATTCCTTACTATTTGTTTCTGCAAAAGTAACGATTCTTTTTGTTTATTGCGTATCTTTGCCTTTCAATAAAGCGATTGAATGTTATGAACCCTTTAGATATTATTGCCAAATATTACCCGGCAAGCTCGGATGTGTATCGGATTTTGGTTATGCATAGTAGAAGTGTGGCTGATAAAGCTTTGGCTATAGCCCGGATGCATCCGGAAATGAATCTTGACCTTACCTTTATAGAAGAAGCAGCCATGCTGCACGATATCGGTATTTTCCGTTGTAATGCTCCTGATATCGATTGTCATGGGGAGGCGGAATATATTTGCCACGGTTATCTGGGGGCCGAACTGATGCGGGCGGAAGGTTATCCGCGCCATGCCCGTGTGTGCGAACGGCATACCGGAACGGGTATCACGCTGGCAATGATCGAAGAACGTAATCTGCCTCTTCCACACCGGGACTTTATGCCGGAAACCTTGGAAGAACAACTGATTTGTTTCGCCGATAAGTTCTACAGCAAAACGAAGCTGGACAAAGAAAAATCTGTCGAAAAGGTAAAACAAGGTCTCTCCAAGTATGGGAATGAAACTGTCGAACGGTTTGATAACTGGTGTAAACTCTTTTTAGGGGAATAAAAAGGGATTGGCTCGCTAAATTGTTATACATTTGCCCGCTGTAACACACTGCAAATAACGACGGAATGTTTTTGAAATACAAATGCCTGATTATTTTGTTGCTTTTCCTCACCGGAAACATGATGACTGAGGCGCAGGAACTTATTGCCCCGACCGATACCGTGACGGCCGTTGTGGGCGATACGGTCGTACCCGCCGGACAGGATAGTGTGCTTGCGTTGGACAGCGTACCGAAGAAGCAGACAGGGTTGGACGCTCCGGTTTCCTACCAGGCGAAAGACTCCATCATCATGACGGGGGCGAACTGGGCTTATTTGTTCGGGGAAAGCGATGTGAAATATCAACAGATCGAACTTCAGTCCGAGAAAATCGAGATGAATATGGACAGTAGCCTGGTGTATGCCACTTTCGGCCTCGACTCGATCGGGGAGGAATTCGGCTATCCTCTTTTCAAAGATGGTGACCAACAGTATGAATCCAAGACGATGCGCTATAATTTCGGTACGAAAAAAGGATACATTACGGATGTGATCACGCAACAAGGCGAAGGCTATGTGACAGCCGGGCGTACCAAAAAGATGGACAACGATGTCTTGAATATGGTGGGTGGACGGTATACGACTTGTGACGAGCACGATCACCCCCACTTCTATATCCAGATGACAAAGGCGAAAGTCCGTCCGAAAAAGAATATCGTGACGGGGCCCGTCTATATGGTGTTTGAGGATGTTCCGCTTTATCCGATCGGCCTGCCTTTCTGTTTCTTTCCGTTTTCGAGTTCTTACTCTTCGGGTATTATCATGCCTACTTTCGGAGATGAAAGTTCGCGTGGTTTCTATCTGCGTGACGGAGGGTATTATTTTGCGTTGAGCGATTATATGGACCTGGCTCTGACCGGTGAAATCTATACGAAAGGTTCCTGGGGACTGTCGGCTCGTTCTTCTTATCGGAAACGGTATAAGTTTTCGGGTAGTTTCAATGCCTCCTATCTGGTTACCCGTTTAGGGGACAAGGGGCTTCCCGATTATAGCTTGTCTAAGGACTTCAAGCTGAACTGGACGCATTCGCAGGATCCGAAAGCCAATCCATACCGGACTTTCTCGGCGAGTGTGAACTTTGCGACCAGTAGTTACGACCGTAACAACCTGAACAGTTTCTATCCGGGTTCGCAGGGATTCGCGGATGCGAACCAGAATACCAAAGGGTCCAGTATCAGTATAACGCAGCGTTTTCCGAATAATCCTTTCAGCCTTTCGGCTACCATGAATGTGAATCAACGTTCGAAAGACTCGACGATCTCGTTAACATTGCCTGATATTACGATTACGATGAGCCGTATTTTCCCGTTCAAGCGGAAGAATGCGGTCGGTAAAGAACGCTGGTATGAGAAGATTTCCATGAGTTACAACGGCTACCTGCGTAATAGTATCGATACGAAAGAAGACAAATTGTTCAAGTCGAGCCTGGTGAAGGATTGGCGGAATGCCATGCAGCACCAGATTCCGGTGAGTGCGACTTTCTCTTTGTTCAAGTACCTGAATATCTCGCCATCGTTCAACTATACCGAACGTTGGTATACCAATAAGGTGGAAAAAGCATACGATATGCAGAAGAAGCAGGTGGTTGCACGTGATACGACGTATGGTTTTTACCGCGTATTCGATTACAGCACGTCTGTTTCGGCTTCCACTACGCTATATGGTTTTTATAAACCGTTGCCGTTTTTGGGTGACAAGATCAAGATGATCCGTCACCGTTTCGAACCTTCGGTGACCTTGAGCTATACGCCTGATTTCGGAGCTTCCAAATATGGCTTCTGGAAAGATCTTATGTATGAAGATCAATATGGACAGACGCAGTATACTTCTTACTCGCCGTTTGAAAACGGTATGTTCGGGACGGCCCCTAACGGGAAGTCGGGGAGCTTGAGTTTCCAGTTGGATAACAACCTTGAAATGAAGATCAAGTCGGATCGCGATTCGACGGGAGAACGCAAGATCAGCCTGATCGATAAGTTGTCATTAGGGATGAGCTATAATATGGCGGCCGATTCGTTCAAGTGGAGTGACTTGAGTGTCGGCTTGCGTCTCAAGTTTTCGAAGAGCTATACTTTGAACCTGAACGGTACGTTCGATACCTATACTTATGGCTATGATGAAGCGACGAAGACCGTTCGCCGTTTGGATATTCCTCGCTGGCAGGCAGGTAAAGGATTAGGACGTTTGCGCCAGACCGGTACGAGTTTCTCTTATACCTTTAATAATGATACGTTCGGCAAATTGTTCGGCAAGAAAGATAATAGCGACGATTCCAACAATCCTCCGACAGACCCCAATGCATCGAACGATCCGGAATTCGAACAAATCTCTTCGGGGGAAGAAGGGGACCAGCAGGGTAAAATGGAAGGCGGTCGCTTGCGTGGCGCCAAGAAAGATACGGGTGAGTTCGATTCGTATGGCTATATGGTCAATAAGGTGCCCTGGAGCCTTTCATTCAGCTATAGCATGCAATTGCGTTATGGAGACTTTGATCCGAGCAAGCTCGAATATAAGTATAAACTTACACATGCATTGAGCTTTAACGGTAATATCCAGCCGACAAAGAACTGGCGTTTTAACTTTAATGCCACTTATGACTTCGATACGCATAAGATATCATATATGACTTGTAATATAACCCGCGACCTGCATTGTTGGCAAATGAGCGCCAGCTTTGTGCCGGTGGGGCCTTATAAGTCTTATACCTTCAATATCGCAGTAAGTTCGTCTTTGCTGAAAGACCTGAAATGGCGCCAGAGCAGCAACTATCGTGACGGACAGAAATGGGATTGATTCAATTGACAATTGATAATTGACAATTGGGGAAGCTACCATTCTATAGGAGTCTGTCCGGTCGCGATCAGATAATCGTTTGCTTTACTGAAATGCTTATTCCCAAAGAATCCGCGATAAGCGGAGAGGGGGGATGGGTGAGCCGATTTCAATATCAGGTTGCGGGAGGCATCTATGAAAGCTCCCTTCCGTTGTGCATACGAACCCCACAGGATGTAAACGATATGGCTTCGCTCTTCTGTCAGGCGGTGGATCACGGCATCCGTGAATTCTTCCCAACCTTTATTCTGGTGTGAGCCGGCTTGGTGTGCACGAACCGTCAGGGTTGCATTGAGAAGCAAGACGCCCTGGTCTGCCCAACGGAGCAGATTGCCGGTTTGCGGTACGGGTTTGCCTAAATCGCTTTCGATCTCTTTGAAGATGTTGACGAGCGACGGAGGAAAGGGTGTCCCGTCCTGGACGGAGAAACAAAGTCCGTGTGCCTGTCCGGGTTCGTGATAGGGATCTTGTCCGAGAATGACTACTTTGACCTTGTCGAACGGACAATGTTCGAACGCGCTGAAGATATAGGGACCGGGGGGATAGATGGTTCTTTGGCGGTATTCTTCTTTAACAAATGTGATCAACTGGCTGAAATAATTCTTTTCAAACTCTGAACTTAATCGTTCTTTCCAGCTCTGTTCTATCTTGACGTCCATAATGGTAATTGAAAATTGAAAATTAGAAATTGAAAATTATCTTTGTCACGCGAATATCAGAAATAATTATCAATAATCCATCCTTAATTTTCAATTTTCAATTTTTAATTGTCGATTAGATCAAATACATGCCGGCAGCACGGGCTTCACGACGCATTTCTTCCGGCCATATGCTTGCCTGAATTTCACCGATATGGGCTTTGCGGAGGTAAAACATACACAAGCGGCTCTGTCCGATACCCCCCCCGATACTTAGTGGCAGTTCGCCGTTCAGCAGACGTTTGTGGAAATATAGTTCTTTCTTTTCTTCCGCGTTGCAAATTTCCAGTTGGCGGAGCAAGGCTTCCTTATCCACGCGAATACCCATGGAGGATAGTTCGAGCGAACGGTTCAGCACTTCGTCCCAGACGAGTAGGTCGCCATTCAATCCGATTTGTCCGTTTTCCGCAACTGTCGACCAGTCGTCGTAGTCCGGAGCGCGTCCGTCGTGTTTCTCTCCGTTGCTTAACTTGCAGCCGATACCGATGATGAAAACGGCTCCATATTCTTTCGTAATCGCATCTTCCCGTTCTTTCGGTGTGAAGGTCGGGTATTTTTGCAGTAAATCTTCGGAGTGTATGAAATGGATTTGCTGGGGTAATGTCGGACGGATTTCAGGGAACATCTCATAGACCAGATATTCGGTACGCACCAAGGCTGCATAGATGCGGCGTACGATTTCTTTCAGAAAGTCCACATTCCGTTCTTCAGCTCCCATGACGCGTTCCCAGTCCCATTGGTCGACATATAAAGAATGGAGGTTTCCCAACTCTTCGTCAGAGCGGATAGCGTTCATGTCGGTATAGATACCGTAACCTTTTTCGATTTGATAGTCGGCAAGAGTAAGGCGTTTCCATTTGGCAAGCGAATGGACGATTTCTGCTTTGGCGTCGTCCAAATCCTTGATCGGAAACGTGACAGCGCGTTCCGTACCGTTCAGGTCGTCATTGATACCCATCCCTTTTAAGACGAACAACGGAGCTGTGACACGCCGCAACCGTAATTCGGAAGACAGGTTTTGCTGGAAAAAGTCTTTGATCTTTTTGATACCCATCTCGGTCTGCGATAAGTTCAATAAAGCCTTATATCCTGCTGGTTTAATTAAGTAACTCATATACTTGTTGTGCTTTATGTTTGTGAATAATGTGTGGCAAAGATACTAATTAATGGCAAAATAGCAATTGTGTGCCTTCTTTTATTTGCAAAATGGAAGTGATTGTCGTTAGGAGGCTTGCAAAATATCAAAAGTAATCTTTTTTTGCCCGTTCATTTGTTTTCCTGCAAGATTATATATACTTTTGCGCTGTCTTTGGCTGGGTAGCTTAGCTGAATAGAGCGTCAGATTCCGGTTCTGAAGGTCGTGGGTTTGAATCCCACCCTGGTCACAAAAGGATTTCCAAGTGTTGGAAGTCCTTTTTTTATGGGTTTGTGTGTAAACTTTTCTTTTTTATTTATGTTTTATAAATGAATAACTAATTTAAGAAAGAACAAAGATTATGTCAGTGGTTTATAAATTTCTTTTTCCTTCCAAGCCGGAAGGAAATGCGTTTTCCCTTTTTTTGTTGGCGTTGCGTATCCTTTTCGGAGTATTGCTGCTTTCGCATGGTATCCAGAAATGGACGAATTTTAGTGCTATGTCGGGATCTTTCCCGGATCCGTTGGACGTAGGAAGTACGTTGTCGTTGGGACTGGCTATTTTCGGTGAGGTGTTTTGCTCTGTGGGTTTTATATTCGGTGCGTTTTATCGCCTGGCTATGATCCCGATGGTCTTTACGATGGGAATGGCCTTTTTTGTGATACACGGGAATGATCCGTTTGCAGCGAAGGAACTAGCCTTTATTTATCTGGTGGTGTTTGTGCTGATGTATATAACGGGACCTGGTAAATTTTCTATCGATCATGTCATATCCTCTGCATTATCGAAAAAGAAACGGTGAGATTTCTGTTGAAGGAATCATGAAGTGTATGTGGTAGAAACAAAAAAAGGCGGGGATTATTATTCCTGCCTTTTTTTGTTGTGTTAGCCTTCTCTTAAAAAGTAGTGGGAGAATAAGGTGTTTTTGTGTTGGTTGGGAAAATAAAAAAAAGCAACCATGCTAATCATGATTGCTATTAAAAGAGGTGGGCGTTGACGGATTCGAACCGCCGACCCTCTGCTTGTAAGGCAGATGCTCTGAACCAGCTGAGCTAAACGCCCGAGCAAAGATACGGCTTTTTTTATTATCTCCAAATATTTTCAGTAAAAAAAGAAAGAAAAATAGATGGGAGGTTGTCAGCCTTTCAAAAAACTTGTGGTTAAAAACCTTTCATTAAACAGAGGGAATGTAAAGGTACGTGTAGTTTTTTATTTATAATTCGATAAAATTGAAATGCTGAAACAAAAGTTTCAGAAAAAAAATAGGTTGAAACTTTTGTTTCAGCATTTGCTTTTGGGTGAAAATAAATTTTCCCGCAAGTGAAAATTTATTTTCACCGTAGCTTAATAATTTTAGCTGACCACTTTTTGTCTGATTGTAAATTGTACTTTGTTTCATTATCGCTATAAACCGGTATAAATTCTGTAATCATTGTCACTGATTACAACATAATTCAGCAGGAAAATACTTTTTATATGTCAGGCTGCAGCCTTTTTTGTAGGGTTACCTAAAAAAAATGATTTCTCTTCCGATAAGTATCAAGATTTTTGGTAACTTTGCAACTCCATATTAATAATGTATATGATATTTTCGACACTGACAGCAATTTCGCCTGTAGACGGGCGATACAGAAATAAAGCCGAGAACCTGGCGGCTTACTTTTCAGAGTATGCGCTCATTAAATATAGAGTGCAGGTTGAGATCGAGTATTTTATTACTCTGTCTGAATTCTTACCGCAGCTTCACGCATTGGCGACTGCGGAAAATAAAGAAGCTTTGCGGAAAATCTACCGCGAATTTTCGGTTGAGGACGCTACCCGTATTAAAGAGATCGAGAGTGTGACAAATCATGATGTAAAGGCTGTTGAATATTTTATAAAAGAAAAATTCGACTTGTTGTCTTTGCAGGAGTATAAAGAATTTATCCATTTCGGATTGACTTCCCAGGATATTAATAATACATCTGTCCCTCTGTCTATCAAGGATGCGCTGAATGAAGTGTATTTCCCCGGTCTGCAGGAAGTGATCGACATGTTGAAGAAATATGCCGAGGACTGGGCGGATGTTCCCATGTTGGCCAAAACACATGGGCAGCCGGCTTCTCCTACTCGTTTGGGAAAAGAAGTGATGGTGTTTGTTTACCGTTTGGAGCAACAGGTGAAGCTGTTGAAAGCGACTCCTGTTTCCGCCAAGTTCGGTGGAGCAACCGGTAATTTCAATGCGCACCATGTGGCTTATCCGGATTATGACTGGAAAGCTTTTGGAAATAAGTTTGTGAATGAAGTGTTGGGACTGAGCCGTGAGGAATGGACGACACAGATTTCCAACTATGATAACATGGCTGCTATTTTTGACGGAATGAAACGTATCGACACAATTCTGATTGATTTGTGCCGTGATTTCTGGCAGTATGTTTCCATGGAGTATTTTAAACAGAAGATCAAAGCCGGCGAGGTTGGTTCTTCTGCCATGCCGCACAAGGTGAATCCGATCGATTTTGAAAATGCAGAAGGTAATTTGGGTATGGCAAACGCCATCTTGGCACACCTGGCTACCAAGTTGCCGATTTCACGTTTGCAGCGTGACCTGACAGACTCTACAGTCCTTCGTAATGTCGGTGTGCCGATGGCTCATATCGAAATCGCATTCAAAAGTTTAACAAAAGGACTGGGTAAGTTGTTATTAAACGAAAAAGCATTGTACCGGGATTTGGATAACTGCTGGGCTGTAGTGGCCGAAGGTATTCAGACCATTCTTCGTCGCGAAGGATATCCGAAACCTTATGAAGCATTGAAAGCCTTGACCCGTACAAATGATGGTATCACAGCCGAGTCAATCAGTAATTTTATCGATACGTTGCAGGTTAGCGATGCTGTTAAAGCTGAATTAAAGGCGATAACGCCGCATAATTATACAGGTATTTAGTGAGAAACAATGGGTAGCCGTGAGGTTACCAAGTAGTTAATTATCATTTAATTTACATCAAATGAGCACAGAAGAAAGAGATGAATCTCAACCGCGTCCAAGAAAGGTGATACCAAGTATCAGACGGGAAAACACAGACCAGGATTCTGAAAGAAGACCTTACAATCAAGGTTATAACAGACCTGAAGGAAACAACTATGAACGGAGACCATATAACCGTCCTAACCGGGATGACCGTGGAGGTTATAATTCTTATGGGGACAACCGCTCTTATGGAGACAGACCGAGTCGCCCGCGTACGTATGATAACCGTGATGGCGGTTACAACAAACCGTATAATCGCGATAATGGTGGAAACCGTAGCTATGGCAACTCTAACCGTGAAGGCGGCTATAATAGCAGACCTTCTTATGGTAACAATCGCTCTTATGGCAACAACGATCGTTCTTACGGAAATGACCGTTCTTATGGAAACGATCGTTCGTACAATCGTCCGTCTCGTCCGAGCTATGAAGACAGAGGAAAGGCTTATTCGGTCACTCCGTCCGGCGATGCTATTTCGGGTGATGGTGTAAAGAAAAGAAGACCGCGTGTAGGTGATACCCGTGTAAGTTCGTCTTACGATAATCGCGATAATCGTGGTGGCAGACCTTCATACGGTAATAACAACAACCGTTATGGAAATGGCGGCGGACGTGGCGGCTACAATAACAACAGACGTCCGAACAACAATCGCCGTACTGGTGATTACAATCCGAATGCCAAGTATAACTTCCAGAAACAGTTGAAGTATAAGGAAGTGCTGGCTGATCCGAACGAACCGATCCGCTTGAATAAGTTCTTGTCTAATGCAGGCGTTTGTTCGCGTCGCGAGGCGGATGAATTTATCCAGGCAGGTGTTGTCCAGGTAAATGATCAGGTTGTAACCGAATTGGGAACGAAGATTACCCGTCAGGACAAGGTGTTGTTCAAAGACCAGCAGGTTCAGATCGAGAGCAAAGTGTATATTGTTCTGAATAAGCCGAAGAACTGTGTGACAACATCCGATGATCCTCAGGAACGTCTGACTGTCATGGATTTGGTTAAGAACGCTTGCCAGGAACGAATTTATCCGGTGGGCCGTCTGGACCGTAACACGACAGGTGTCCTGTTGCTGACTAACGATGGTGATCTGGCTTCCAAGCTGACACATCCTTCTTTCAAGAAGAAGAAGATCTACCATGTATGGTTGGATAAGAACGTCTCTATTGAAGATATGGAAAAGATCGCTAACGGACTGGAGCTTGAAGACGGAGAAATCCATGCTGACGCTATCAGTTATGCAAGCGAAGATGACAAGAGCCAGGTTGGTATCGAAATTCACTCGGGACGTAACCGTATCGTCCGTCGTATTTTCGAATCACTGGGCTATCACGTGGTTAAACTGGATCGTGTCTATTTTGCCGGTCTTACAAAAAAGAACTTGGGACGTGGAAAGTGGCGTTATCTGAACGAACGTGAGGTAAACGCGCTCCGCATGGGTGCTTTTGAATAATATAGAGTTTAGCCGGTTGGAAAAGCCGGCTAACTTGTTTTGATTACCTAAGAATAAAAATATAAACATGGAAGCAATTAAAAGAACAAAGATTGTAGACGTACTGAAAAGCGATGCTTTCGGCACGACCGTTAACGTGAAAGGTTGGGTGCGTACCCGCCGTGGTAGTAAACAGGTTAGTTTCATAGCCTTGAATGACGGTTCTACAATAAATAATGTTCAGATCGTTGTAGACGTGGATAAGCTGGGCGAAGAATTTCTGAAGCCGATAACAACAGGTGCGAGTATCAGTGTGAACGGTACGTTGGTGCAGTCGCAAGGCAAAGGCCAGAATGTGGAGATCCAGGCTACTGAAATAGAAATTTACGGTTCTGCCGATCCGAATACTTATCCTTTACAGAAGAAAGGTCATTCGATGGAATTCCTACGTGAGATCGCTCATCTCCGTCCACGTACGAATACATTCGGTGCGGTGTTCCGTATTCGTCATAACATGGCTTATGCCATTCATAAATTTTTCCATGACAGAGGGTTCTTCTATTTCCATACACCGTTGATCACAGCTTCCGACTGTGAAGGTGCAGGCCAGATGTTCCAGGTGACAACCATGAACCTCTATGATCTGAAGAAGGATGAAAACGGATCTATCGTTTATGATAACGATTTCTTTGGCAAGCAGGCGAGCCTGACTGTTTCCGGACAGTTGGAGGGTGAATTGGCTGCTACGGCTCTAGGGCAGATTTATACATTCGGTCCGACTTTCCGTGCGGAAAACTCCAATACGCCGCGACACCTGGCCGAGTTCTGGATGATCGAGCCGGAAGTGGCTTTCAACGATATTCTGGATAATATGCAGTTGGCGGAAGAGTTCATCAAGTATTGTGTACAATGGGCTTTGGACAACTGTATGGACGATATCAAATTCTTGAACGATATGTTCGATAAAGGTTTGATCGAACGTTTGCAGGGAGTGTTGAAAGACGATTTCGTCCGTTTGTCTTATACAGAAGGGATCAAGATTCTGGAAGAGGCTGTTGCTAAAGGCCATACATTCGAGTTCCCGGTATATTGGGGGGTTGACCTGGCTTCGGAACATGAACGCTTCTTGGTTGAGGAGCATTTCAAACGTCCGGTAATCCTGACTGACTATCCGAAAGAGATCAAAGCTTTCTATATGAAGCAGAATGAGGATGGCAAGACGGTTCGTGCGATGGATGTGTTGTTCCCGAAAATCGGTGAAATTATCGGAGGGTCCGAACGTGAAGCTGATTATGACAAACTGTTGAACCGCATTAATGAAATGGGAATTCCTATGAAGGATATGTGGTGGTATTTGGATACTCGCCGTTTCGGTACGGTGCCTCATTCCGGTTTTGGCTTGGGCTTCGAACGTTTGCTGTTGTTTGTGACAGGTATGACAAACATTCGCGACGTGATTCCTTTCCCGCGTACACCGAAGAATGCCGATTTCTAATATCGTATAGAAGATTAAATAAAAAACTCCGCATAGAACATTCAGGACTATGCGGAGTTTTTTATTTAATCTTCATCTTCCAAGTCGATTGGGATTTGTCGTTTGAACGCTTCCTTGAAAGAGATCAACGACTCGGTTCGGGCAAGCCCTAACGGTTGAAGTTTATTATGGATAATGCTCAATAAATGCTGATTATTCTTCGCATATATCTTTATGAATAAATCATATTGTCCTGTCGTGTAATGACATTCAACCACTTCCGGGATTTCCTTCAGAGCTTCCGTTACCGATGGGAACTGCCCGGGAGATTTGAGGAACAGACCCATGTATGCACAAGTCTCATAGCCTACTTTTGTGTTGTCGACGATAAATTCGGATCCTTTGATTACGCCCAAATTGGTAAGTTTTTGTATACGTTGGTGTATTGCTGCACCCGATACATTACATTCCCGCGCTACTTCAAGGAAAGGCATACGGGCATTACCTATGATTAGTTTTAATATCTTCTCGTCAAGTTCATCCAGTTGATGGTGTGCCATAATTTATGTATATTTGTATATCTGTATAATCAGTTCTTACAATCTTAATACAAATATAAATAATCTCTAATGATTAACCTCTATTTTTTAGTGGAATATTTTAGTTTGTAAGTTCCTTTAGTAGTAATCATCTTCAATTTTATAGTTTTATGAATTTACAATCAGTAGTAGTATGTAGGTCTGTAAAAGACTTTTCTGATCCGGTATTGGACTTGATTGAGAAAACATACATGGAATCTTTTCCGGAAGTGGAACGCCGTGACTTTTCACTTGTCCGCAATTTGGTTAAAGACGAATCCCGGTTTATCGTGTATGCTCTGTCAAAGGAGGACCGGTATGTCGGCTTCATCACCGGCTGGCTTTTTGATGGCTATACTTATGCGGAACATTTTGCAATTGATCCGGCGGCCCGTAACGGGGGAATAGGAGCTGAGGCTATGAAGCAATTTCTGGCCTTCTGCGGTACTCCGGTTGTTCTGGAAGTGGAAATGCCTGCGGATGAGATGAGCAAACGCAGGATTGGCTTCTATGAGCGTTTGGGCTTTAAACTGGACAATCATGTTTATCACCAGCCTCCTTACCGGGAAGGTGGAGAATGGTTGGAGATGCGGCTTATGACGTATGGCAATGTTGATCTGGAGTATTCTTTCGAGCAGGTGAAGAATTGTCTTCATAGGAATGTGTATGGAGTGAAAGGCGAGTAAGTCAGACCCCGAAGGTTTCAAGGACGGGTGAAGCAAAAAGAGTCTGATCGTAACTAAAACAAAATAAAAAAGGCGGGGTTAGAAACCTCGCCTCTTTATTTTGTATATCCAGAGATTAGTCAGCAGCCTGACGAGCAGAATAACTAATCTTCAATGCGTATGCTTCACGAAGCGCCTGCTTAACGTCTGTGATCAGACCCATCTTGGTTTCCTTATCGGCCTTGATAGATACTGTCATGAACGGCTGGTCTTCTTCTTTCATACTGGATTTTTCCTGAGCGATGTAGTCCTGAATTTCCGATACTTCAGCGAACTTGTCGTTCAACTGCAAGCGGGCTTCAGTACCCATCTTTCCTTGAAATTCCTGATTGGGCTTTCCAACATAGATGAATGTAACCAACGATTTCTTTTCCAGCTTCTGAAGTTCAGTAGCCTGTGGAGCGCGGAATTGCACCATCAATGTTACTTCACGCATAGATGTTACCATCATGATGAAGAACAAGAAAGCGAACACCAAGTCAGGTAATGATGACGTATTCAATTCGGGCATTTCACGTCCGCCCGCTTTACTAAACTTTCCCATTACTTCTTATCTCCATAATTTTTAGGTTCTGCTTCAGAAATCTTTTGCGGATAAATCTGCTGCACAGCCTTTTGTTGTTCTTCATCCAGATCTGCGAATGCTTTTCCGAATTTCTTTCTGGAAACATCGTCACGCAGTTCGTTGTATGCTTTTGCCAATTCGTTCTGAACACTGATGTAAGCCTGATATTCAGTACCACGGTCATTCTGCAGAGAGATAACGTGCTTTTTAGCAGTCATTACTTTTCCGAAGAAAGGAACGTCCTCTTCTGTTTTTTCGGGCTTATTCGCATCATTGTACGGATTCTCGATGAACTCTTTAACCTTGTCTTTCAATTGCTTGATGTCGACGAACTGGTCGCCGCAGAGAATCTGGTTGCTACTGTTGATCAATACAACCAACAAGTTCCTCTTGTTAACATCAACATCATTCTTCTTTTGGTCTTTAGGAACAGGAGGCGGCAAACGTCTTGCCAAACCTTTATCTGTATCCATAGATGTAGTAATAAGGAAGAAGATAAGCAACATGAAAGCAATATCGGCTGAAGAAGTCGCATTCATTGCGGGTACTTTTCTCTTTTTTCTTGCCATATAGCTTTTTGTTTTATCGATTCGTTATTACTAAATTATCTGTTCAGCATTTTCTTTACGCTTCCTGCTACTACAGCTATGATGATCAATACCATTAAAACAATGGAAGAATTGATCCACATGTCTGTAATCTTCAACCAGCCTACCGTATTATACTTCTGCGAATCAGCATTCAGACCCTGCAACGGAGTACCGTCACCGATAGAGTAGGTAATGAATAACATTGCAACGAATGCAACAACCACACCTAAAGCTGCAACAGCGGATTTAGGATTAACCTTCAACAAATTGACAAACTGCCAAATTGCAAATAACACCATACAAACGATTGTAACAAAGAACAATCCGGTTGTCCAGTTCAATAACAGGCCGGTGTATACATATTCTTTCATTTCTTCTCCCGGATTCGTAATGCCTCCGCCGAAGAACATACCCAGTACGACAATGCTGATAAGTGAAACCACCAGCAATGTCCAACTGGACATTTTTCTTATTTTAGTAACTGCCATAAGTCTAATTATTTTTTGAATTTAAGGTTGTATTTGATAACCATATCCAGCAAAGTGATAGAAGCGTCTTCCATCTGGTTCAGGATAGCTTCCAGTTTGCTCAGCAAATAGTTATAGAATACCTGAAGGATCAATGCAACAACCAAACCACCTACTGTTGTGATCAAGGCCACTTTCATACCACCTGCTACAACCGTCGGGCTGATATCACCAACCTGTTCGATTTTATCGAACGCCATAACCATACCTACTACAGTTCCCAAGAATCCTAATGACGGAGCCATTGCGATAAACAATGTGATCCAAGACATGTTCTTTTCCAAAAGACCACCCTGAACACCACCATAAGAAACAATAGATTTTTCAACAACATCAATACCTTGGTCAATTCTCATCAAACCCTGGTAAGCGATAGAAGCGATAGGACCTCTTGTATCACGAGCGATAGCTTTTGCACCTTCTACATCACCTTTATCCAAAGCATCTTCAATACTTTTCAGCAATTTGCTGGAGTTAGTTTCAGCCAAGTTCAAGTAAATAATTCTTTCCAAGCAGAAAGCCAAACCGAAAATCAATGCGATAGCAACCAAACTCATGAAGTCGGCACCACCTTCGATAAACTTAGTCTTCAAAGCCTGGTACATACCACCTTCAACAGCGGTTCCGGCAGCTTCTTGCGCGAATGCTACAGAAGAGATTCCAAGAGCACATAAACTCATGAACGTTTTTGCAAAATACTTTTTCATTGTGTGTTTAATTTTTAAGATTAATAATTCTCTTATTTGTTTTTATTTTTTGTTATTAATAATCGTCATGGTATCTTAAAGCGGAGAGAGCGGGATTCGAACCCGCGAAACCCTTTAGGGGTTTACACGCTTTCCAGGCGTGCCTCTTCAACCACTCGAGCATCTCTCCAAAAACAAACCACCGCTTCTCTAAAACGGGTGCAAAATACGAAAAAAATCGCATATCCAAACGTTTCAGTGCACAAATCTATAGTTTTTGCTTGACATATGCACAATATCTGGCGGATAAATTTTGAATACGCGCGAAAATATCTCACGATATTGGTTTATTCTCGATTTTAAATAGTTTTAGAGCATTTATCCGTGTTGTTTCAACGGTCTCTTCAAGTGTCAGGCCATAGGTCAAGGCTACTTTTTCAGCCGTTTTCCAGATATAGGCCGGCTCGTTCCTTCTCCCCCTGTAGGGGACAGGGGCGAGGTAGGGGGCGTCTGTCTCCAATACTATTTTCCGGATGTCTGTCTGCCGGATGATATCCGACAGCTTGGAGTTTTTAAATGTAATGACCCCATTTATCCCGATTTTGAAATTTTTTAATTTTTTAATTTCTTCCAATTCGGCTTCATTACCGGTAAAACTATGAAAGACTCCGGTGAGCGTGTCGGCTCCTACCTTATATAAAGAGTTGAAAACTTCCGGGTAGGCGTCGCGGGTGTGAATGGCGACCGGCAGATTGAGATCGATGCTCCATCTGAGTTGTTCCTCGAATACTTCTTTCTGTTCCTTCAGGTATGTTTTGTCCCAATACAGGTCTATACCTATTTCCCCGATTCCGCAATAAGCACGTTTGCCAAGCCATGATTCTGTTTCCTTCAGGTTTTTGGCATAATGCTCGTTGACGCTGGTTGGGTGCAGTCCCATCATCGGATAAGTGAAATCCGGATAACGGTCGCACAGGTCATGCATCCGCTCGATGGTGGTGGTGTCGACATTCGGAAGGAGCAGGATGTCTATGCCCGACTTTTTCGCGGCAGTGACCAGTTGATCCTGCTCCGGATCAAAATCCTCTAAATACAGATGGTTGTGTGTGTCGATCAGTTTCATTTTAAGACTGGCGGTTCATTAAACGGGCGCTGACTCCTTTCAGTATGGTTAACCTTTCGGAATCTACGCTTAACGAGGCCAGGCAATTCATTGCCTGATTATAATATGCGTGTATTTTTTCTTCGGACAACTCTTTTAGCCGCAGTTGGTCGTAGATGGCTGTAACAGAGGCGATTTTCTCTGCCGGATCGAATGTCTTTTTGCCTATCCAGTTGTTCAGCTCCGCTTTCTGGGTATCCGAAGCAAGGCGTAAAGCGTTGATCAGCATGAATGTCTTTTTGTTGCAGAGTATGTCTCCTCCGATGTTTTTGCCGAATGTAGCCGTGTCTCCGTAAACATCCAACAGATCATCCTGCAACTGGAAGGCCAGCCCGATGTTGATGCCGAATTGGTACAGCGCTTCGGCATCCGCTTCCGGTGCATTCCCCATAATGGCTCCCATCTTCAGGGCGCAGGCAAGCAATACGGCCGTTTTCAGACGGATCATTTCGATGTATTCCGCTTCCGTTACGTCGGTTCTCGATTCGAATTCCATATCGTATTGCTGTCCACCGCATATCTCAAGCGCAGTACGGGTGAATAGGTCTAATATTTCTTTTAATGATTCGGATTTCGTTTCGCCGATCAGTTGATAGGCTGCAATCAGCATGGCGTCTCCGGAAAGGATGGCAGTGTTGTCATTCCATACTTTATGGACGGTCGGTTTGTTTCTTCTTTTATCGGCTTCGTCCATCAGGTCATCGTGCAAAAGGGTGAAGTTATGGAATACTTCAAGTCCTAACGCCGGCTTGATGGCTATATCTACATTTTCTTTATATAAGTTACATGCCATTAGGACGAGTGCCGGACGGATTCTTTTTCCACCGAGTGAAAGGATGTACTCGATCGGTTCGTATAGACTTTTGGGGGGATAGGTGAATTGGAGCCGGGTAATTTCCTGCTCTATTTTCTGTAAGATATCATTAAAAGCGAACATATATTATTTGTTTAAATAAAAAAGGCTGCGATAGAAGCAGCCTTTTCGTACTATTTACATGTTATTATTGCAGTCTGAATGTAACAGGCACTGTGTATTTAACACGTACAGGTTTACCTCTCTGTTTACCCGGTGACCATTTCGGCATGCTGTTGATCACACGGAGAGCTTCTTTATCCAGTGACGGGTCAACACCACGGATAACTTCTGCATCTACGATGGAACCGTCTTTGTTAACCACAAACGAGCAGGATACACGACCCTGGATACCGTTTTCCTGGGCAATAACCGGATATTTGATTGATTTTGCCAGGTATTGTAACAAAGCACCTTGTCCGCCCGGGAATTCAGGCATTGTTTCTACAACAGTAAAAATCTGCTGTGAAGATTCCTCTTCTTCTTCAACTACTGCAGGAGGAGTATAAGCTTCAACCTGTGCTGTAGTAGCGTCGTCTTCTGAAGAAACGATGTCGACATCGTCTAACTTGACGTCATCTTCTACAACGGTTAATACTTCTGCTACAGCAGGTGCAGGAGGGGGAGGAGGAGGGGGAGGAGTATCCTCCGGTCTCGTGATTTCAACTTCTTCTTCCGCGATGATATCAGCAACGCCCTCACTCTGGACAATTGTGATTTCACGGTCGCTCCATTCGAAGCCAACGAACAGTACTGCAAGTCCGACGATCATACCCATCAGGATACCCATCGTCTTACCTTTTTCCAGGTCCGCTTTTGGTGATTTCTTAACTTCCATATCTCTTAGTGTTTAAAGATGTGTTTTTCTTCTGCGACAAATATACGGAGTTATTTTTTAAATCCGAACAATTCGTATTAAATATACGTTATTTTTACTTTTTTTTTGACTGAGAATAAAAATAATAGTTTCTATATACCTTTTTCGGCTTTTTCCCGTTTCTGTAAATGGGGTGTATAAGACCCGTTTTATTTATCTTTGTACGTATTTTACCAGAGAAATATGAGAAATATTCTATTTATACTCTTCTTTTCCTTCTTGTTACAGGCTGTTGTCGCGCAAACCGGCGACACCGGATATACCTTTCTCCGCTATCCTTCTTCGGCAAGAGCCAATGCGATGGGAGGCAATACGATGTCCTTGGTCGAACGGGACCCGTCCCTGATTTTTCATAATCCGGCTTTGTTGGGAGCCGAGATGGATCAGATGGTTAATCTGAATTACCTGAATTATATATCGGATATCAATGTCGGGAGCGCCCTTTTTACCAAGGCATATAAGGAAAAAGGGGCCTGGGGTGTGGGAGCTTCGTTCTTCAGCCAGGGAAAAATACGGGGAATGTCGGAGGAAGGCCTTCCGACGGGAGATTTTACGGCAAAGGATATCAGTGTGAACGGTTTCTTCTCGTATGACCTTTCCGAGCGCTGGCGTGGTGGGGCTTCGTTGAAGTTTTTATATTCGGGGATCGGAGATTATACCTCGATCGGTGTGGCTGTCGATGCCGGCTTGAGTTATTATGATTCCGAAAAAGGATTTTCTTTCGGTTTTGCTTTTAAAAATATCGGAGCCCAACTGAAAGCCTATGAGGACGAGCGTCAGAAAATGCCTTGGGATATCCAACTGGGGATCACCAAGCAGATGGCTCATGCGCCTATCCGCTTGTCGCTGACTGCACAGTATTTGACGAAGTGGAAAGTCGAGTATGTGGATGATTACGACAGAGAATATACAGGTGATAATTTTTTCAAGTCTTTTATGAAACATTTGGTGATCGGTGTTGACTATGTTCCCTCCGACAACTTCTGGCTTGGTATCGGGTATAACCCTAAGACGGCATTGGATATGAAATTGCAGGGGGGGAACGCTCTTGCCGGTTTCTCCGGTGGTGCCGGTGTGCGGATCAAGATGTTCGACGTTGGTGTTTCCGTAGCCAAATATCATCCTTCGGCTCTTTCCATGATGCTGAGCATCTCCACTACGATCAGCGACTTCTAAGTAAATTCGTTCTCTTTTTTACTATTAGTTTTTTTACCAATAGATTACTAATCCGTTGGCTTCTTTGTTACATCTTATAGCTTGTTCGCTTGGATGCAAGCGTTTTGTGGATTATATGGAAAACAATAAAATATAAGGATGAATAGGATAATTTATAAGGAAGGGAGCAATAAACTGTTGTATATTTGCATTTCCTTTACATTAATATATGTAGTGATGAAAAAGATAATTATAGCGATAGATGGTGTCTCTTCCACCGGGAAGAGCACGATGGCAAAAGATTTAGCAAAGGAACTGGGGTATACCTATATCGATACGGGGGCGATGTACCGGGCTGTCACTTTGTACAGTTTGCAGCATGGTTTTTTTACAAGCGGCGGTATCGACGAACGGAAGTTGCAGGAGGCCATGTGCGATATCGATATCTCTTTCCGTTTTAACCCGGAAACCGGACGTCCGGATACTTATCTGAACGGTGTGAAAGTGGAGAAAGAAATACGGGGAATGGAAGTGGCCAACCGCGTGAGTCCGATTGCAGCTTTAGGTTTTGTACGCCGTGCGATGGTCGCCAAGCAACAGGAAATGGGAAAGGCGAAAGGGATCGTAATGGACGGTCGAGATATCGGTACGGTAGTCTTTCCGGAAGCGGAACTCAAGATTTACGTGACAGCCAGCCCGGAAGTGCGTGCCCAGCGACGTTTGGATGAACTGAAAGCCAAAGGCGAGGTCGCTTCTTTTGAGGAAGTTCTTGAAAATGTGAAGACGCGTGACCATATCGATATGACTCGTGCCGAGAGCCCGCTCCGTAAAGCTGATGATGCTTTGGAACTGGATAACTCGCATCTGACGATTGCCGAGCAGAAGGCTTGGCTCCTGGAACAGTATGAAAAGGTCGTTACAACGGATTAGCCATGATAGAAGTCGAGATAGATAAAGGTTCCGGCTTTTGCTTTGGCGTGGTGACGGCCATCGAAAGTGCCGAACGCGAACTGAAGAATACGAATACGTTGTATTGCCTCGGAGATATCGTGCACAACAGTTTGGAAGTGGAACGGCTGGAAGAGTCGGGACTGCGGACGATCGAGCACGACGAGTTTACCCGCCTGAAGGGAGAAAAGGTGTTGCTTCGGGCTCATGGTGAACCGCCTTCGACCTATGAGATCGCCCGGCAGAACAACATCACGATCGTGGATGCGACCTGTCCGGTGGTACTCCAGCTACAGCGCAAGATTCATAAATGCTATGTGGCTACGCGAGACAGCCATACGCAGGTTGTGATCTATGGAAAGAAAGGACATGCCGAAGTGAATGGCTTAGTCGGACAAACGGAAGGGACGGCTATCGTTATCGAGAAGATGAAGGATCTCGACCGGCTGGATTTTAGTCGGAATATCTGCCTTTTTTCACAGACAACTAAGTCGCTTGACGGCTTCCGCGAAGTTGTGGATGAGATCCGGAAGCGCATTGCGGACGGGGTGCAATTCGAATATTTCGATACGATCTGCCGTCAGGTAGCCAATCGCTTGCCAAACATCAAGACGTTTGCCTCCAAGCATGATTGGGTGTATTTTGTTGCCGGAAAGAAGAGCTCTAATGGAAAGATGCTGTTAGAAGAATGCCGGAAGGCAAATCCGAACACGGTCTTTATCTCGGAGGCGAAGGAGATTACCGAGCCGTTACCTAAAGGTGTGGGCAGTGTCGGCGTGTGCGGAGCGACATCCACTCCCAAGTGGCTGATGGAAGAGGTGGCCGTGCGCATTCGTGAATTGAACGCCAGCCGTTGACTTTTCGGGTTAAGATTTGATGAAGTTTTGGAAAATGGACAGTTTTTTGGCAAATAATTCGTATTTTTGCCGTAAACATTAAAAATAGAAAGAGATATGCCAATCAAGTGCATCGGTATTTTGACATCCGGCGGCGATGCCCCGGGTATGAATGCGGCCATTCGTGCCGTGACGCGTTCAGCCATTTATAACGGAATAGCGGTGAAAGGTATCTACCGTGGGTATAAAGGGATGATCACGGATGAAATAGAAGAATTTAAGACTCAGAATGTCAGCAATATCATACAGCGTGGCGGTACGATTTTGAAAACGGCCCGTTGCATGGAGTTCAAAACCCCTGAAGGACGTAAGCAGGCGCATGACAAGTTGGTGGAGCATGGTATCGACTCTCTCGTGGTGATCGGAGGCGACGGTTCTCTGACGGGAGCGCGTATCTTTGCCGATGAATTCAATATGCCGATTGTCGGACTTCCCGGTACGATTGACAACGATTTGTATGGGACGGATATCACAATCGGCTACGACACGGCGTTGAACACGATCATGGAGTGTGTCGACAAGATCCGTGATACGGCTACTTCGCACGAACGTTTGTTCTTTATCGAAGTGATGGGGCGTGATGCCGGCTTCTTGGCCTTGAACGGTGCGATTGCATCCGGAGCCGAAGCTGCCATCATCCCGGAGATCTCATTAGAGAAAGACCAGTTGGCAGAGATGATCGAGACCGGTTTCCGCAAGTCGAAGAACAGTAGTATCGTGCTGGTGGCAGAAAGCGAAGTGACTGGCGGTGCGATGGGAGTGGCGGAGCGTGTGAAACGTGAGTACCCGCAATTTGACGTGCGCGTCTCTATTTTGGGACATTTGCAGCGAGGCGGCTCGCCGACGGCACAAGACCGTATCCTGGCTACCCGTATGGGAGTGGCAGCCGTTGATGCGTTGATGGACGGGCAGCGCAATGTGATGATTGGCATCCAGAACGACCAGATCGTCAATGTACCTTTCTCAAAAGCTATCAAGAACGACAAACCGATCAACCGCGATTTGCTGAACGCACTTCGGATTTCCTCTATTTGATAATAACAAAAAAACGAGGTGTGTCAATTTGATATCACTGGACGCAGATGACGCAGACAATACAGACGTGCGCAGATTTATTTTACTGATAATCAATAATGTCTGCGTTAATCTGCGCTCGTCTGTGTTGTCTGCGTCCTATGAATACCAATATTTGGTACACTCTCTTTTTTTATTTACTGGCCGACAAATTCTCCAAGAATAAGTCCATCATCCGTTTGGCGGCGACGAACGAACTGATCTCGTTATTCAATACCTGCTGCTCCGTAAGGTTCAACATACTTTCTACCGCCGGATTATGATAGAATGTTTCACGAAGCGTATCGTTAATGCTTTCATACATCCAATACTTGGCCTGCTCGTTACGCTTGTAGTTGAAGTAGCCGTTCTTTTGGGTGAATTCCATATACTCTCCGACCATATCCCAGATTTCTTTTATCCCTAAGTTATAGTAACCGGAATAAGTCAATACTTTCGGGAACCAGCCGGATTCGGGAGCCGGAAACAGGTGTAGGGCGTTGCGGAACTGCGCCGCTGCCAACTTAGCCTTTTCAAGATTGTCACCATCTGCTTTATTGATGATGATTCCGTCCGCCATCTCCATGATTCCGCGTTTGATACCTTGTAATTCGTCTCCGGTACCGGCAAGCTGGATCAACAGGAAGAAATCGACCATCGAGTGGACGGCCGTTTCGCTTTGTCCGACACCGACCGTTTCGACAAATACCGTATCGAATCCGGCAGCTTCGCAAAGAACGATCGTTTCGCGTGTTTTACGGGCGACACCACCTAAGGAACCTGCTGATGGCGAAGGACGGATGAAAGCGTTCTTTTCACGGGACAGGGCCTCCATACGGGTTTTGTCGCCGAGGATGCTGCCTTTCGAACGTTCGCTACTGGGGTCAATCGCCAGCACTGCCAGCTTACGTCCTTCCCCTATCAGATGCATACCGAACGCATCGATCGAGGTACTTTTACCGGCTCCCGGCACTCCGGTGATACCGATGCGGACAGACTTTCCTGCATGCGGCAGGCATTTTTCGATAATCTCCTGTGCCACTTGCTGGTGTTCATATTTGGAGCTTTCCACCAATGTTACCGCCTGGCTGAGGATCGTAATGTTCCCTTTCAGGATACCTTCCACAAATTCGGCAGGCGTATATTCTTTGCGTTGAATCCTTTTTTTCAGATAAGGATTTACGGTCGGTACATCGGCTACTCCCTTATTCACCTTTAATCCTTTGTACAGATCGTCGTTCTCGGGATGTTCCATAATTTAGTTGAAAGTTGAAAGGTGAGAGTTGAAAGGTAGAAGAGGAAGCTGTTTTAACTTTCAATTTTCACCTTTCAACTTTCACCTGGTGGTTATTTACTGGCTGTCACCTTCACCAACCGTACCGGACCGTTCGGGTCGTTGCATACGATGTTGACGAGGGCTTCCAGCTTCGTTTTTATCTCTTTCGGGCGGACCGTCACTTTGAAAGTGGCTGTCGTACCCGGTTTGATTTCTTTTTTACCACCGGAAACGGCTACGCGTTCGTCATCGCAGGATGCACTGTAGATGACAAGCGGTGATTTTCCGGAATTGGTTATTTCGATCGTACCGCTGACCCGGCCGCCGACCAATGGGATGAAACTGCTTTTGTCGGGTAGTTTGCCGAAATCAAGCAGTGTCCCTGATAACTGTGCTACCGGAGCTTTCGCCTTTTCCGATGTGGTCAGTTTGCTGAAATCGTCTATGATATTGGCTGCAACGTACAGGTGGCTTTCCGTTCCTTTCTTTTGGCCGACACTTTCGACAGTCAGCGGAATTTCGGCTGTCACACGGCCCTTTCGCTTAGCCTCTTTCGCATTTATCAGGATGGATATTTCGCCTGTTTCACCCGGAGCCAGTTTAGCTGGATTGGCTACGATGTTCAGATAATGCGGCGTCTTTCCTAAATGAACGTTCAAGGAGGTCTTTCCTTCATTGATTATGCTGATCTTTTCTCCCAATGTCTCTTCAGGGCGAACTGTGCTGTAGAGGATATTCTTGGTTTGCAGCTTCAGATCGCCGATGCTATAAGGATAAATCAATATGGGTTGAGCTTCTTTAGGAGTCACGTTTCCTTTGATACCTAAGGAGAAGCTGCCTTTTTTGCCGTTACTGTAGATGGCTATGGTCTTGTAAAAAGGACCGGGACGCCCTTTCGGGTTATAAGTTACTTTTACCTCTCCGGTCTTGCCCGGAGCGATGGGCTCTTTGGTCCATTCGGGTTGCGTGCAGCCGCAAGAAGCGGTGATCCGCGTGATGACAAGCGGGCCGTTACCTGTGTTTTTGATCTTAAATATGTGACTTGCCAATCCATCGGACTCTCCTATCGTACCGAAGTTATAGATTAACTCGTCTGCACTGATTTGGGCGTTATTTTGTGCCGATATACCGCTTATGGCAAACAGTATGCCGGCAAGTATAAAGACCAGTTTGTTTCTGTTCAACATTCTTTATCGTTCAGTTTTCCTGTTATTATTCTACCTCTCCCCGGATCGTCAGGATAAAACTACCGGTTTTACCATTGCTGTATACGGAAATAGTCTTGACAAAAGGACCGGGACGGTCTTTCGGGTTGTAAGTGATTTTGATATCGCCTGTTTTGCCCGGAGCTATCGGTTCTTTTGTCCATTCTGGCGTCGTACAGCCGCAAGAGGCGATGACACGTGTCAAGACCAACGGCGCATCGCCTGAATTTTTTATTTTAAAAATATGCGATACATTGCCGTTCGCTTCCTTGATTGTTCCGAAATCGAAAGAGGTTTCATCTGCCGAGATTACAGCTTTGTTTTGAGCTGAAGCTATTCCTGTTGCCAGCAGGATGGCCATAAAAATAAAAATAATCTGTTTCATTTTCTCTTTTTATTTAGCTATTGATTAGAATGCAAAGATAATTATAAATAGACAATTATCAAAATGTCACTACCATCCCATGAAAATGGGATTAGTAGTGCATGTAAAAAGATTTAGTAGTGCGGGTAATATTTTTTAACGTTTCTTTTTGAACGCAATAACCTCTTTCGGGCTATCGAAATGACAGAAACGAATTTAATCCACCCGGACAATATTTCCTTCCGTATGTGAGACGAATTCGGGGGCATACAGACATTGGATCGTACTGATTCCTCCTGCATATTCACCGGTGCGTGTCACGTATACGGCATATTCCAGGACGAAAGTTCCTTGGGGCAGGCGATCGAAGAAAAAATTCTCCGAAACATCTGTCGGTGACTGGTAGTACCAGACCCCGTCCCTGTAGATAGAACCGGAAAGTTGGTTCGCTGGTTCAAAACATCCGGCACGGAGGTCTTTCAGGAAGACGTAATCCATTTCGCGATCGGTGCGGACGACGAGGCGGACGATCACTTTGTCGCCGACACGGAGCGGTTGTTCCGGGGTAACCGGACGAAGCTGCTGTCCGGCTCCGTCATTTGTTTCTACGAACAGTTTCTTTTCTACGTTCAGGACACCTTTCTGTTTTTTCACGTCGTTGATGTGCTGGAAATATTGCTCGTAGACCGCTCCCCATGCAGGTGCCGATCCTTCTTTACGAATGGAAACGGAGTTTTCTTCGGATGTGGTTATTTTCTCATCCGAAACGGTTACTTTCAGGTAGCCGGTAGCCAATTCACCGTTTGTCGTGCTATAAATTTGTTTGCCCCATTGGGCTGTACAAGTGTTGTTTGTGTCCAACCAGTCACTGCCTGTCAGAAGCAAAGCATAGATGGCGTTGACTGTTGCCGGGACGGATTCCCAGTTCTGTGTTTGCTTCTGGCTGAGCAACCATTGTTTCATACGATCCGTTTCCTGTTTGTCGGGCGAAACTTCATTGAAGAAAGACATCAGCAGGCAATGGGTGTCGATAGGGGAGGTAAAGGTGCCTGCTCCTCTCCGGTTGTTAGCCCAATACATGCCTTTGTCCGGAGAGGTCGAAGCTGTTTTACGCAGCCAAGTGATAATTTTTCCGGCAATCTCTTTCTTTCCGTTCCTCCACATGAGCCACGCTATTTCTCCTTTTCCGTGGATGGATTGTTTGTTCCACTGCTTTTCTGCCAAGTTTGTATAGTAGCGGATCGCTTCGCGGGCCGAACTGAGCTCCGGAATGTCACGGTAATGGCTGCGGACAAACAGGTATTCGATTTCCAATGGAGAGATTTCGTTTTTCTGCCAGTTCTTGATCTTTTGGAGTGATTCGTAGTCGGACTGAATTTGTTTGTCTACGAATTTGAGTGCTTTTATCTGCATCTCCTTCTCTTGTTGGTCATATTCGACCGCATTCAATTCTGTCAGTTGGCTCATCCCTTTCAATATATAGAGGGTGAGTTCCTGGCTCGGATACATACCTTTGAACCAACCCCAGCCACCGTCCGGCGTTTGAAGGTCGAGAAGATGTCGGAGGGCGATTTCTCGCTGCCCCGCTGCCCGGTTCATATCGAACAAGAGAGAGAGGCGTTGTTTCTGTTCCGTCTCGCTGCCAGCCTCCAGTACCCAAGGTGTTTCCTGTAGGAGGATGTTTTTCAGTTCTGTATTCTTTTCCAGGTTGGAATAGAGCGTGGAGGCGTTTCCACCCTGTGCTTTCCACTGGCTGATGACCTGCTGGATACGCGGGTGGGCGGTTGCGATGTGGCTGGCCAGTGTGTTGCTGTAATAAGATGCAAACCAGGAAATGATGTTGTCGTTTTCCGGTTGAGTGAGGGTTGGCAATGCCTGTACGGCGTACCAAACAGGGTTGGCCGTCAGTTCCAGTGTTGTGCGGAATGGTTTGATATTTTTGTCGTTTTTCAACCGGATCACTTCCTCATTCTTATCGAATAGGTAGAACGGGGTGCTTTCCGTTACCAGTATCTCGTTTGGAAGAACCGGGATCAGATGTCGCTCGCCGTCACTTCCTTTGTCGGAATCGGCAATGATGCGGCAACCTATAACGCCGCTTGCAGAGGCTGGAACCCGGAATGACCAGTTGATTGTCGTAGTACTGTCTGTGCTTAAGGTGAAAGGTTTCTGCGATTTAGTCAGACAGATGACAGGCTGGTCGTTGTCCGGATCAAACAGTTCCAGGCTGGCACGTCCGTCTATTGTGGCATCTGACTGGTTGCTGACCTGCGTCGTGAAGGTCACTTCGTCGCCCTGGCGTAGGAAACGCGGTAGGGCAGGAGTTACCATCAGCGGCTTATTGGTCATGATTTCGCGGGACAGATAGCCGTATTTCAGGTCTTCTGTCTGTGCTAACAGTTGTAGTTTCCAGGTCGTGTTGCTTTCGGGCATCGTGAAACTGAAAGCTACGTCTCCAGCTTCGTCGGTCACTAAGGCCGGATAGAAGAAGGCTGTTTCAGCGAAGTTTTCGCGAAGTTTGACCGGTTCTTGTTGTATTTTGCGAAACAAGGTGGGATATTCTGATTCCACCTCTTCTTCGGCGATGATATCAGCGACATCCTGATCCGCCTTTATTGCCGATTCTTCCAGCGGCGCACTGTCATTTGTGATGCTGAGGACTTCGGGCACTGCCGGAACTGTCGCTGACTTCATGACGGCTCCAGTCGCATACAGGCGGTTGTTGCGCCCGTAGCGGTATCCTATCGACAAGACATCCTGCCAGTCAAGTTGGTTATATTGATATTGCGGTATGGTCAGCCCTTTCCGGTTTTCCGTTTCGTACCGGCTACTGTTTGTGAATGCAGTTCCTTCAGAAAAACGCGGAGCGTACAGATAAACATATCTTTGTGGAGAAAAAGACCAGCTAAAAGGCAGCAACTTATCCAATGAAGCGTCGTACATACTTGCCAAAACCTCTGCGGAGACGGTCGAGGAATCGGCATCCGTAATACGGAATTTCCAATTCTCCTTGCTTCCCGGCAACAGGTGGTCGCGGAATGTCTTTGCTTGGATATTCAATCTCCGGTTCGGTTGTCGGCGTTGAACCGGAATTTGTCTCACATACATCTTGCCGTCTTTGACAAATGTGAAAGATACGGTGAATCCCTCTCCGTCCGTTTCCTTGAACGGAATGCGGAAGGTTCGGTTTTCATCGCTCAACCGGATGTACTTACGTTCTGTGCATTTGTTGTCTGCTGTATAAATTTCATATAATATATGCGTGTCCTTGTCGGAAGTTCCGAAAATGAACGCTGCCTCTTCGCCTGGCACACAGGTCGTGTGCTCTTTGATCAGCCAAGTATGCATAAATACGGGTGGCCGTTTATCTTGGCGATTGTACAGGATGAAATCTTGATTGGCGGAAACTTCTTTCCCGTTGGAGTCAGTCGATTTCACTTCCAGGCGATAGCGTCCGGCGGGAAGTTCGCGGAATACGACAGGCGATATTTCATCTCCTGTCATGAAGGTCCCTACAGCCATCAATTTATTGATTTTATACCGGTCTGCACCGAATATATCCTTTTCCAGCTTTTCGTCCGACAGGGAATAAATCGTGTAACTTCCCTCTGCGGATATTTTCTGTCTGTTCACGGTATAGGCCGTTATCATAGCTTTGGCGGAATCGTTCTCCATTTCCTGTCCGGGCATTTGGATATCCAACAGGATGCCTGTGTCGCCGACGGAGAAGGTATAACTTGTTTCTTGTGTTTCCCCTTTGCTGTCGGTCAGAGTTGCTGTTACTTCGTAGCTCTGGAAGGCCGGGCGCATACCCAATGTTTCCGGCCGTTCGGGTACGAAGGAGATCGTGAAGTTACCTTTATCATCAATTTTAGCCCTTCCGTTAGCCACCTGCTTATGTGTAGAGTCGAATGGGTTAGGCATGTAAAAACGTGCCCAGAACGGGTGGCGGGTGACCGTCCAGTTTATCTCGCCTGTCTGAAGAGCGATTCCGGAGAAAGTCTGTGCTTCGCCAGTCAGCTTCACCGGATTACCGAAAGACACTTCTTCCTTGAGTGGCAGGAAACTGACTTTGAAAGTCGGACGTTTGTATTCTTCTACCCGGATATTTGTACGGGCTCTTTCTGAAACTAAAGTGAAGTTGCCGCTCAATGTCTGTGATGGGATCGTGAACTCTCCGTTGAAAGAGCCGAATTTGTCTGTCTTGAATTCTTTGCTGGCTACTTCCTTATAGTTGGCATCCCGCAAGGTGACAGTATAGGTTTGTCCGGCTACGACATGCGGTTTGTCTGTATCTTTTATGTAGGCGATACCTTTAAAGAATATGTTTTGTCCCGGCCGATAGATTCCGCGGTCGGTGAATAACGACAGATTGATCTTGTCCTTTTCCTGTTCGGGGCGGAAAGAACCGTATGGGTATATATTTGTGATAATGGAGGAGGTGTCTTCACGGAACACCGGACGTATGTGTTCGACCTTCTTTTTGGCTGGAAGGATAGCGATGCCTAATCGGTCTGTTTTCACTTCTCCCTGACGTTGGATGGTTCCATTCATCATATTGGTTTTGTAATAAATTACGGTTGCGCCTTCTATCGGTTTACCACTTTCCAGATCAGTGACAAGCACTTCCGAGTTATTTATCTGGCTGCGGGTAAGGGCTGCTAGGCGGCTGACGCTAAAATGGTTGGAGACTGTCAGTCGTTTGCCGGGAACCGTGATCACATATTCGTACAGGCCTAACTTGTCCATTGGGATGGTAAGGGTGGAATCGCCCTCGGTGTAGGAGTTGGGGAGATGCATGTCGAATGTGATTTCTTTCACCTGTTCTCCTCTCATACTTTTACTGTTCTTGTACAGATTCCGCCAGGCATTTTCCGGCTGACGGAGGCTTTTGTAGATGCGTACGGTTAGTTGAGGCGTGTTGACATATTTGAGTTGCAACGTCAGATTCTTGCCGGGATAAACGTTATTATCGGACTGGATATTCAGTACCGGCGTTTCCATTTCGTTCAGTTGGTTCTTGAAAATGTTTACACGTTCGTATTTGGGATATTGCCTGATACTTTCTTTGCAAAGTGAATAAATGAATGCTTGGATGGAGTCTTGATGAGCCTTGTTGCCTTGGTAACGTTCCCGTTGGAGAAGGTTCATCTCGGCAATGCGTATTTCAGCGGCAAACGGTTCTTTACCGTATACCTTATACAAACTGTCCAACGTGTTTCTGTATTCGTTGGTGTTTGTAGATTGGATGTAGTATTTATATTCGCTGTAGTCCAGTTCGTCCAGCAATAAGGCTTTCTTTTCCGGTTGTGTACGACGGAATGCAATCAAATCTTCATACCATTTATCTGACGGTTGTATGTCGATTGCCCGGAAAGCCAGGAAATCATACAAGGTAGGGCGGAGTTCGGGCGTGTCTTTCCCTTTCTTCAGGATCAGGTTGTATTGGCTGACCGGTGTCTGTTGCAACAGGCGGGCCGGTTGGAGAGATTGTGTCAGTTCCTGTTTGATCTTGTCCTGGAAAAGGTTGGAGGTCCATTCCCGGATATCTTCGGGCACATAACCTGCCAGTTCGGTTCGTTGGTTGACGATCCAACGGTTCTGCATATAATAGTTATTATACATCTCCGCAATCATGGAATGTAGGATTGCCACGGATGCCGAGTCGGGACATGCACCGGCATATGTTTCCACCTCCTTGATCAGTTCAGGAAATGTGTCGGTATCTTTCTCCAGCTGGTTTTTCATCCGGGTAATAAGTGACTGGATCAACAATGGAGTATTTTTCGTTTGGATGGCTTCTGTTATAGCCTTTTCATTGGTGGATGCCTGATTTGCTTTCACGTAGAATATAGTAGAAACTATTCCACATGTGATCAGGGCTGAAACAATAATTGCTCTTATCTTCATATCTATATGGATTTACTTGTTAAACAAACATCCTTTTAAGTATAGATACAAAGAAAGAGCAAAAAGTTGTAAAATTACCGTTAATTAGGAGTAATTCTATTTTTTACGAACGTAAGTCAGGAATGTGTAGGGGTACGGATTTTTCTCGTCGGCAGGAAATTCCTGGCGTTCCACTTCTTCCCACAGGTCCCAGTTGACAACGGGGAAAAACGCGTCTGCATCCGGAAACTCTCCGTGAATGCGGGTCAGATACATCTTGTCGGCAATCCCTAATCCTTGTCTGTAAACCAAAGAACCTCCGATGATGAAGATGTTTTCTTCCTTTTCGCAAATATCCAGTGCATCATGCATGGATTCGCAGGCAAAGCAATTGATGAAACCAGCTTCAGGCATGGTGGTCAGCACGATATTTTTACGATTGGGCAATCCGCCGTTGGGTAAAGACTCGAAAGTTTTACGTCCCATTATTACGGCGTGTCCTGTTGTCAGGTCTTTAAAACGCTTCATATCTGCCGGCATACGCCAGAGCAGACCCAGATTCTTCCCGATCGCATTGTTGTCGGAAATAGCTGCTACAATTGAAATAGTACTCATAAACTTATCGAATTTAATAAAACTTGCTGTTTTTATCTTGATGCTAAATTTATACGGCTACCTCTCCTTTGATGTGAGGATGAGGGTCATAACCTGTCAGATTGAAATCCTCGTACTGGAAACCGAATATGTCTTTTACTTCCGGATTGATTTCCATCCGGGGAAGAGGCCGCGGATCACGTGTCAGTTGCAACTTCACCTGTTCAAGATGGTTCGTATAAATATGTGCATCACCGAGCGTATGGACGAAATCTCCTGCTTTCAGTCCGGTTACCTGTGCCATCATTTGTAATAACAGGGCGTACGAGGCTATATTAAAAGGTACGCCTAAGAAAATATCGGCACTGCGCTGGTACATTTGCAGGCTCAGGCGGCCGTTGGCCACATAAAACTGGAAGAAGGCGTGGCAGGGAGGCAGATTCATATTGTCCAAATCTCCCACGTTCCAGGCGCTGACGATGATGCGGCGTGAATCCGGATTCTGTTTGATTGTCTTTACCGCTTCACTGATCTGATCGATGCTGCCGCCTTTATAGTCCGGCCATGAACGCCATTGGAAACCGTAGATATGCCCTAAGTTTCCATCCGGGTCGGCCCATTCGTTCCAGATTCTCACTCCATGTTCCTGCAGGTATTTTGCATTTGTATCGCCTTGAAGAAACCAAAGTAATTCATATATAATGGATTTCAAATGCAGTTTCTTTGTAGTGAGCAGAGGAAAACCGTCTTCAAGATTGAAGCGCATCTGATGTCCGAATACACTGTATGTACCGGTTCCTGTCCGATCTTCTTTCTTAACTCCTTCACGGAGGACACGATCGAGTAATTCTAAATACTGTTTCATTTTTCTCTATTATGACAGACAAAAGTACGAAAGTGATTTGTATTAAACAACATTATTCTATAGCATCGTTTGTTTTTGATAATAATAGCGTATATTTGCTGCCTATCTAACAAACATTAATTTATTAGTATCGAAAATGAAGAGACTATGTATGGCTGTCATGGCAATGTGTGTTTTGTTGTCATGTACTGAGAAAAAAGAGGAAGCCACTCTTTCTGGACTGATGAAATCTAATTTCGTATCAGAAGTACAGGGAAAACCGACTGCATTATATGTGTTGAAGAACCAGAATGGTGCGGAAGCCTGTGTGACAAACTGGGGCGGGCGCCTGGTGTCGGTTATGGTTCCTGACAAGGATGGCAAAATGACGGACGTTGTCCTGGGATACGATAATATCCAACAGTATGTGGACAATCCAAACAATAATTACGGCGGATTGATCGGCCGTTATGGAAACCGTATCGCAAATGGTAAGTTCTCGTTGGACGGTGTGGAATACCAGCTTCCGCTGAATAACAATGGGCATTGCCTGCATGGTGGTCCGGAAGGTTACCATACGGTTGTTTGGGATGCCAAACAGGTAAATGACCAGAGTGTGGAATTGACGTATCTCTCCAAGGACGGTGAAGCCGGTTTCCCCGGGAATCTGAACCTTAAGGTTACATATACATTGACGAACGATAATGCTGTCGATATCAAATATGAGGCTACAACAGACAAACCGACTGTTGTGAATCTGACGAACCATAGTTATTTCAATCTTTCCGGTGTTCCGGGTTCTCAGATCTTGGATCATACGCTGATGATTGCCGCCGACACATATGTCCCGGTAGATGCAACCTTGATTCCGACCGGTACACTTGATCCCGTTGAAGGAACTCCGATGGATTTGCGTACGGCTGTTGCCATTGGTGCGCATATTGATGAGCCGTTCGAACAGTTGACATACGGAAAGGGGTATGACCATAACTGGGTCTTGAATAATAATTGCGACATCAATGTATTGGCTGCAAAAGCTGTTTCTGCAAAAAGCGGTATCGGCCTTGAAGTTTATACGAATGAGCCGGGTATCCAGTTCTATGCGGGAAATGCAATGACAAAGGATGGTGATAAAGGCAAATTGGGTGTGATCTATCCGCATCGTGGTGCTTTGTGTCTGGAAACACAACATTATCCCGATTCTCCCAACCAGCCAGGCTTCCCGAGCGTAGTGCTGCGTCCGGGCGAAAAATATTTCAGTGAGTGTATTTATAAATTTACGGTTGAAAAGTAAAAGACATTATATTTGGGGGAATTTACCGGCAATCGGAATGATTGGAAGGGGCGGCTGTAAAAGGTCGCCCTTTTTGTTGCTAAAAATCTTTGATTTGTATCTGTTAATGTTTCTTTGTAAACAATATAGTTTACCCTTTTTATTTATCTTTGCAATTGACATCGAACTGTCGAGGCTTTGATTTTTCGGCAGTTTTATTGATGGATAACGTTAAGCGTTTAAGATATTATCTTTGGAACTGAAAATCGCCAACTTTCAAGTCGGACAAAGATAATAGACAACAGGACGCTCACGCTTGTTATATATACTCGTGTATATAGAATAGAGCGTGGGCTGTTGTTTATTATTTGTCCGATGGGTGTTTGGCGATACCTCAGTTTCAAAATAGTAGATTAACAGTTCCCACGCTTTTTAATTATATAGATGCCAAACATAGGGGAGCAGGGCGGCACCATAATTTGAGTATGAGCTCAGGAGAATCGGAAAGAATTGCAATCTGTTGCGTATTATTGGATATTGTGGAAGCAATGGGCACAAGTGCCGACATAAAAAGCTGTCGACATTATCAATCATTGAGAGATAAAACGGATATTGCCGATTCTGACTTTGAAGGGGCACGTTCCGTTTCGGTATTGTCCAGCTTGGTTACTTTGAAGGGAATGCATTATAACAAAAAGATGTTGCTTGCATTGACTGTATGTGATCTTTTTTCCGGTCAAACTCCTGTCCCCCTTAATTTGAGGATTGCTTTTGAAACATTGATGAATGCAATCGAATGGCCGATCTCATTTTCCGAGATATTGGCAATCAGTAGAACGGAATGAAGGGGGATAAAGTGACAGTGATCTTTAAACCTCATTTGTTTCAGGGAATATCGGGTGAGGCAATTCTTTTTTTAAGTATTCCGCTGTAACGGACTGTTCACATGAAAGCATTTCTGCCGGGGTTCCGTAGAAGAGCAGTTCGCCACCCATTTGTCCGCCACCGGGACCTAGTTCGATCACATAGTCGGCTGCTTTCAGAACATCCAGATTATGTTCTATCAGGAAGATGGAGTTGCCTTGGTCTACCATCGAATCGAAAAGATGGATGATTTGATGTATATCTTTGACATGGAGCCCGTCGGTCGGTTCGTCTAAGATGAAGATTTTGCTCTTGTTATCGAGATAAGAGGCGAGTTTGACACGCTGTAGCTCTCCTCCGGAAAGAGTCGAAAGTGCCTGGTTGAGGTGCAGGTAGCCCAGGCCGACTTTCATCAAGGGCTGTAATTTTTTTTCTATTTCTGTCCCGGCAAAATGGAGCGAGGCTTTCCGTACGGTCAGGTCCATTACTTCTGCTATATTCAGTCCGTTGACAGTATATTGCAGTGCTTCTTGTGAATAACGTAATCCGCCGCAGGCTTCACAGATGGTTTCGATTGAATCCATAAAAGCCATATCTGATACGATGACGCCTTTTCCACTGCATACCGGACAGCCGCCTTTTCCGTTGAAAGTAAACATGTTCAATCCGGCTTTGCTTTTACGGGCAAAGAGCTTGCGTATATCATCTGCTACTCCGATATAAGTCGCGGGGGTGGAGCGTAAGCTGATACCGATATTTTTCTGACTGGTATAAATCACATCATCTTTACAGGTTTGGCGGAAGCATTCCATCAAGGAACTTTTCCCCGAACCGGCAACTCCCGCGATTACTGTAAATAGGCCAATCGGAAAACGGACTGTCAGATCCTTTAAGTTATGTTTCTTCGCGTGTTCGAGTGTAAACCAGCCAGACGGCGTACGGATTTCTGTTTTTAGTGGTGATTTTTCTGCGATCATCGATCCGGTTTGCGTGCCGCTTTCCAGTAGGCCCTTATAGCTGCCTTCATACAGGACATTGCCGCCGTCCATGCCGGAACCGGGACCCATGTCGACGATGTGGTCTGCGATCTGAATCATTTCCTTGTGATGCTCTACTAAAAGAACCGTGTTGCCGTGGTCGCGCAACTTCCGTACGGATGCTTTGAGCAGACAGATGTCATGGCTGTGCAGTCCGACACTGGGTTCATCGAGTACATACAGCATATCGGACAGAGCGGAATTGATATATTTGGCAATCTTGCAACGTTGTGCTTCACCTCCGGAAAGTGTTCCCATATTGCGATCGAGCGTCAGGTAGCCTAATCCGATCTCTTCAAGGGCGGACAGGCGGTTTCTGATAGCCTGCTTCAGGTCATTTGCCAAAGGATCGTCGATATTCTGTAGCCAGTTAAGGATATCGGGAATGGCGAGACTGGTGACCTCGGCAATGTTTTTCTCTCCGATCCGGCAAGAAAGGACGGTGCTGTTTAGTCGTGAACCTCCGCAATCCGGGCATATGCCCATCGTGACCATTGGTTCCAGTAATTTCTGATGTAGTTTGCCTTCTTCCGAATTGATGATGCTGCGGTACATACGAGTGACCAGACCTTCGTACTTGGCGGTCCGGGGCCAGTCGGCCGGTGGATTCTTAAGCCGGATCTGAGGGGAATAGAGAAATAATTCCAGTTCTTCCGGGGTATAGTCTTTAATCTTTTTGTCCAGATCGAACAGGCCGCTGCAAGCATACCGTATCCATCGCCATCCGCCGCGGTGAAAAGCAACGTAATGGATCGTATCTTCATCGTTCAGAGACTTGTTGAAGTCGACTAGTTTATGGATGTCTAGTTCGCGTACTTCTCCCAATCCGTCACAGCGGGGACATCTTCCTTGCGGATGATTGAAGGAGAACGTGTCGGAATAACCGACAAAAGGCTTGCCGACGCGGGAAAAAAGTAACCGGAGCAGAGAATAGATGTCTGTGTAAGTCCCCACGGTAGAGCGGGCGTTGGGAGCTGGCTTCTTTTGGTCTATCACGATTGCGACCGGGAGATGTTCGATTTTGTCCACATGCGGACGTCCGTATTTTGGCAGATATTGCTGGACGAAGCTGGGAAAAGTCTCGTTCAGTTCCCGCCGGGAGCTGGCGGCAATGGTGTCCAGTACTAAGGATGATTTGCCGGAACCGGAGACTCCGGTGAAAATTGTGATTCGTTTTTTGGGGATTTCCAGTGAGATATGTTTGAGGTTATTCTCGTAAGCTCCCGTTATTTTGATGTTTTCCATATTTCTGATTCTTCCTTTTGGGCAGAGTCAAAAGTAATTATATAATTTGGAAGAGGAAACGTCTGGATACAAAAAAAGCCGATGAATCTGATTCATCAGCCCTTTTGTATATCCAATATAATAGTTAAAACATCCCTTTTTCTAAATCAGCTGCTTTTACGCGGAAGATGTATCCGTTGCGTGAGAAGACTAATTCACCGTCTTCTTTCTTTTTCTGGTTTACTAATCGCTGGAAAGCGATATTGGCACCTTTAACTATATTCTCTTCAAATTCTCTAACTTCTTGTTCACTCATGATGCTCAAGTTTTGTATAAATATCCGAATTATATATCTCTTTTTTATCGCTCCTGAAACCTTTGGCAATTACTTCCATCGGTGACATGGAGTTGTCTGCAATCATCCAATAATCACAAATGGGGATATATAGTTCAAAGAGATTGTGAATACCTGCCTCGTAGCGACGGCGGATGGTACTCTCCGGAATGTTATGTCCTCCGGCGGCCACTCTCATTTTAACTCGTTCCACTGCCAGATCCGGTGTGTTCAGCCAGAAATATAACAATGTCACATAATACCCTTCCCTTTGTGCTTCCCGGATCAGGTTTGCACCTGAACGGGTGGCCAGTGTAGTTTCCATTGCGAACGTTTCGCCCGAAGCGATTAGTTCTTTTATGCGTTTATACATAATACGACTGGCTTCAACGGCTACCGCGATACTATCAGAATTAAAAGGGGAAAGCCCCTTGGCAATCTCGTCGGAATTAACGAACTCTTTACACTTCAACATCTCTGGAAGAATTGTGAAGGAAGCTGTCGTTTTTCCTGCTCCGTTGCATCCCGATATTATGTATAGATATGGCACTACTTACTGTCTTTTGTTGGGGCAAATATAGATAATAGTTTAATATGTTGGTTAATTTTATTCTCAAAAATAGTAAAAATGTGCAGAAAATGTACGGTTAACCCTTCGGTTCGTTGTAAAAACAGGCAGTTTGGTGTAATTTAATGACTTTGTCAAATGTCTGCAACTTACCTTTATACCCATAAAAGGTCGCTCATTATACCATCGGAGATGAAAATACCTTCTTTCGAGAGAGTTAAGGTGTCGTTTTCATAGATAAGCAATCCCTGATGTAAATAGGTGGCTGCCTGCCGTTCGAGATAGGCTTGCTTTTCTTCTCCGAACTGTTCCCGGATGTCAGACGTCCGGATTCCCCACATAGTGCGTAGTCCGGTGATGATAAAGTCGTTGTATTTTGTGTTGATGTCTAATTTTTCTATCTCTATATTGGGAATGCCTGTCCTTATCCCTTCTAAGTAGTGGGGAAGGGAAGAGATGTTCCATTGTCGGCTTTCTCCATCATAGGAATGGGCGGAAGGCCCGATACCGATATATTTTTTGCCGGTCCAATAGGAGCTGTTATGCTGGGAAAAATAACCGGGACGTGCAAAATTGGAAATCTCGTAATGGAGATATCCGGCTTCGGCCAGTCTATTGATTAAGGTGGAGAAAAGGGTGACACTCAATTCTTCTTCAATGGGAGCCACTTTCCCTGCTTCCATCAACTTATATAGGGCTGTCCCTTCTTCATATATTAAATGGTAGGCTGAGATATGGGGAATCTCCAGGTGGATCGCGTCATTCAGATTCTCTTGCCATTCTTCCAGGGTCTGTCCGGGCAATCCGTATATCAAGTCGATACTTATATTTGGGATACCATTTTCTTTGCAAAGCCCGACCGCACGCAAAGCCTGTTCGCGGTCATGGCGCCGATTCAGGAAATGGAGGTCTTTCTCTTTGAAACTTTGTACTCCCATACTGACCCGGTTGAAGGGTAGGTTGCGGAGAGAGGCAACATATTCCGGCGTCATATCGTCGGGATTGGCTTCCAGCGTAATTTCTTTGCATGAGCTTATATTGAACAGGCAGTCTATGGCCTTGAATATCCGCTCGAAGTCGGCCTGCTGAAGTTGAGAGGGCGTGCCGCCTCCGAAATAGATGGTGTCAAGAGGTTCTTCTCCTATATATTCTTGGCGTAGTTGCATCTCCCGGATAACCGCACTGACATATGGTTCTTTGAACTTCATATCCGTGTTGGAAAAGAAGTCACAATATAGGCACCGTTTGGCGCAAAAAGGAATGTGGATATATAAACCTGCCATTCTGTTCTGCTTTTTCGTACTACAAAGATAGCAACATTTTGTCTCTATCTGTCTTTCTTTCCGCTCTTTATCTTTAAACTGTTAAATAACATAGTTCTCAAACACTGAACTTGGAATTGTTTTTCTCCTTTACAATCTCTAATTTGCGGTCCCGTGAATGAAAAGGGTTTGCGGGGCAATCTTTATTGTTAAACACAAATTAATACCTTGATATCATGAAAGTATACCAAACAAACGAAATCAAGAACATCTCTATCTTGGGAAGTTCGGGCTCTGGGAAAACCACTCTCGCTGAAGCGATGCTTTACGAGGGTGGAGTTATAAAACGTCGCGGAAGTGTGGAATCCGGAAACACAGTGAGCGATTATTTCCCGGTTGAGAAGGAGTATGGTTACTCGGTATTCTCGACCGTTTTCAGTGTTGAATGGCAGGACAGAAAGTTGAATTTCATTGATTGTCCGGGTTCAGACGATTTTATCGGTGGTGCAGTTTCTGCTCTGAATGTGACAGACACGGCGCTGATGGTATTGAATGCCCAGTATGGCGTGGAAGTCGGCACAATCAACCAGTTTCGGTATACAGAACAATTTCATAAGCCAGTTATCTTTGTTGTGAATCAATTGGATAACGATAAGGCTGATTATGATGGGACAATCGCTCAGTTACGTGAACAATGGGGCGGAAAGGTGGTGCCTATCCAGTATCCGGTTTCTACAGGTTCGTCTTTCAATGCGGTTGTCGATGTGTTGAAGATGAAGATGTATTGTTGGAAACCTGAAGGCGGTGTTCCCGAAGTGCTGGAAATTCCGGCGGAAGAAATGGATAAGGCGATGGAACTTCATAAAGCACTGGTCGAATCGGCTGCCGAACATGACGATATGCTGATGGAAAAATTCTTTGAAGAAGGTACATTGAGTGAAGATGATATGCGTGCTGGTATTCGTGCAGGTCTTGTTATCCGGGGGATGTTCCCTGTTTTCTGCGTATGTGCCGGTCGTGACATGTGTGTCCGCCGTACGCTTGAATTCCTTGGTAATGTAGTCCCTTGTACAGATAAGATGCCTCGTCCAGTAACTACTGACGGTGTGGAAGTGACTCCTGATTCGAACGGGCCGACCAGCTTGTTCTTCTTTAAGACGACTGTAGAGCCACATATCGGCCAGGTTTCCTATTTTAAAGTGATATCGGGTAAGGTAAAAGAAGGTGACGATTTGCTGAATGCCGACCGTGGTTCGAAGGAGCGTATCGCGCAGTTGTTCTCTGTTGCCGGGCAGACCCGTAACGCTGTGGCCGAAATGGTTGCCGGAGATATCGGTGCTACCGTTAAGTTGAAAGATGTTCGTCGTGGTAATACTTTGAATGGTAAAGGATGTGATTATCGTTTCGACTTTATCAAATATCCGGACCCGAAATATCGCCGTGCCGTGAAACCGGTTAATGAGGCAGATGCCGAAAAGATGATGGAAATCTTGATGCGTATGCGCGAAGAAGATCCGACATGGATGATCGAACAGTCCAAAGAATTGAAACAGACGATCGTTTCCGGTCAGGGAGAATTCCATCTTCGCACATTGAAATGGAGAATTGAGAACAATGATAAATTGCCGATTGAGTTTTACGAACCGAAGATCCCATATCGTGAAACCATCACGAAAGCTTCTCGTGCGGACTACCGCCATAAGAAACAGTCGGGTGGTGCAGGCCAATTTGGTGAAGTTCACTTGATCATCGAACCGTATTACGAAGGTATGCCGGCACCGGATACATATCGTTTTGGTGGACAAGAATATAAAATCAGCGTACGTGATACGCAGACAATAGATTTGGACTGGGGTGGAAAGCTGGTATTTATTAACAGTATCGTTGGTGGAGCCATCGATGCCCGTTTCCTGCCGGCCATCCTGAAAGGTATTATGGCTCGTATGGAGCAGGGACCGTTGACTGGTTCGTATGCCCGTGATGTGCGCATCATCGTCTATGATGGAAAGATGCACCCGGTAGACAGTAATGAAATTTCTTTCATGCTGGCAGGCCGTAATGCTTTCAGTACCGCTTTTAAAGAAGCTGGTCCTAAGATCCTGGAACCTGTTTATGATGTAGAAGTATCGGTTCCGGCTGATTATCTGGGCGACGTGATGAGTGACCTGCAGGGACGTCGCGCTATCATTATGGGTATGAATAGTGAAAAAGGCTACGAAAAGCTGTTGGCTAAAGTGCCTTTGAAAGAGATGTCTTCGTATTCGACATCTTTGAGTTCCATCACAGGTGGACGTGCTTCATTTACGATGAAGTTCTCCAGCTATGAACTGGTTCCGTCGGATGTCCAGGACAAGCTGTTAAAAGCTTACGAGGCAACTCAGGCAGAAGATTGATTTGGATTTTCTATAAATTGTATGAAGGCTGCCCCTGTGAAGGAGTGGCCTTCATTGTTTTTTCATATGGCTGTTGCAACGCCGTAATACAAAGTACGTTTTTTTGTATCATGTTAATAGAAAGAACATGAAACTAAGAAAGTATTATCCAACCATTGTCCTGTCGGACATTCACTTAGGTTCCGAGCATTCACGGACCGAGGAAGTGACGAATTTCCTTAAACATGTTAACTGTGACCGCCTAATACTGAACGGTGATATCATCGATGGCTGGCAACTCCAGAAATCCGGTCGTCGCTGGAAGCAACAACATACCGATTTCTTTAAAGTTCTGATGAAGATGATGGAAAAGCAGGGAACGGAGATTGTCTATATACGTGGCAATCATGACGATTTTCTGGACAACCTGGTTCCGTTTACCTTCTCCAACCTCTCTGTCGTGAAAGATTATATTCTGAATACACACGGGAAGCGCTATTTGGTGACACATGGAGATATCTTCGATACGGTTACTACGAATATGCGTTGGTTAGCGATGTTGGGAGATATGGGCTATACTTTTCTGTTGTGGCTGAACCGTATATACAACCAGCGGAGGGAAAAAGCAGGAAAGCCTTACTTTTCACTTTCCCAACATGTCAAGCATAAAGTGAAAAGTGCTGTCTCTTATATTTCCGATTTCGAAAAGGAGCTGGTTAAGCTGGCGGAGGCGAAGAAATTGGACGGTATTATCTGCGGACATATCCATCAGGCAGCTAACGTACGGTATGGGGATATCCATTATCTGAATTCCGGCGACTGGGTGGAAAGCCTTACGGCACTCGTTGAGAATGAACAAGGCGACTGGAATATTGTTTCATATAGTAAGGAAGATTATGACCGTAATGAAAAGGCCTCTTCCGGTCTGTATTATGCCGAAATAATATGAAAATACTGTTTATCATACAAGGTGAAGGACGTGGTCACCTGACCCAGGCGCTTTCTCTTCGCCAGAAATTGGCGGATGAAGGGCATGAGATCGTGGGGGTTCTGGTCGGAAAAAGTCCGGCACGCCAGCTTCCCGGTTTTTTTAGTGAGAAGATCGGTGTTCCTGTTTATCCGTTCGAGAGCCCGAACTTCCTTCCTTCGGCCAAGAATAAGCAGGTCAATTTGGTAAGGAGTGTGGCTTATAACCTGTTTAGGTTGCATAAATATCTCTCAAGTATCCGGTATATCAACCGGATGATAAAGGAGACGGGAGCGGATGTTGTCGTAAACTTCTACGAACTACTGACCGGACTGACTTATCTGTTTTGCCATCCGAAAGCCCTGATGGTTTGTATTGCGCACCAGTATTTGTTTTTACATCCTGACTTTGTCTTTCCTGGACAAAACAGACTGTCACTTGTCTCCTTGAAGTTTTTCACTCGCATGACGGCAATAGGAGCCACAAAAAAACTGGCTTTGTCTTTTCGCAAGATGCGTGAGGTTCCGTCAGAAAGGATTGTCGTGGTTCCTCCTCTTTTGCGCAAGGAAGTGTTGGAAACAACGCCGGTGAACGGGGATTATCTGCATGGCTACTTACTGAATAGCGGATTCAGCGAAGAGATACGGTCCTGGCACAAGGTGCATCCGAATGTTGCTTTGCATATATTTTGGGATAAAAAGGTGGTTCGTCCGGAAGTAAAAGTAGACTCTTTTCTTTCTTTCCATCAACTGAATGACACGCTGTTTATCCGTTATATGGCGGGTGCGAAAGCTTATGCTACGACAGCAGGTTTCGAGTCTGTTTGTGAGGCTATGTATCTGGGTAAACCTGTATTGATGGTACCGACCCATATCGAACAATCCTGTAATGCTTTTGATGCGGTTCAGGCTGGTGCTGGCGTCGTTGCAGATCGGTTTGACCTGGATGCTTTGTTGGAACTATCGCGTACTCATCGGCCGAATCCCGCTTTTTCTCATTGGGTGAAACAAGCGGATTGGTTGATCCTGCGTGAGTTCCGTCCGGATTTGTTGATGGAGGAGACGCCTGCTTCCTTGTGGCGTCGTTTATCAACCCGGTGGATATACCGATTAGGGAAGACGTTATCGATTTGATGGTTGTGAATTATAAATGTTGGTTTATCTGTGTGGAACATAGATAGCATGGTCATACAAAATGATTATCGTTTGTAGGGGCAGGGCTCTGCTCTGCCTATTGAATCCGGCAAGGCAGACGTCATTTTCATAGGGCGGAGTAGAACCCCGCCCCTACAGAGTGCCATTATATTCCATACCGATAAATCTGCATTTAATGCTTGTTATTTCAACGCCTGCTCGATATCCGCGATGATGTCGTTTGCATTTTCGATGCCGACAGATAAACGGATCAGGTCGGGAGCAACACCTGCTTCGATCAGCTGTTCGTCCGTCAACTGACGGTGTGTATGGCTGGCAGGGTGGAGGACACAGGTACGAGCATCCGCTACGTGAGTCACGATGCAGATCATCTTCAGGTTATCCATAAAATGGATCGCATCTTCACGAGAACCTTTTAAGCCGAAAGCGATTACGCCGCAAGTCCCGTTTGGCATGTATTTCCGGGCCAGTTCGTAATATTTATTACTCTTTAATCCGGGGAAATTCACCCAGGCAACCTGCTCGTTTGCTTCCAGCCATTCGGCAACTTGTTGGGCGTTCTTGCAATGTTGTGGCATACGCAGGTGCAGGGTTTCAAGCCCTAAATTCAACAAGAAGGCATTCATGGGAGCCTGGATAGAACCCAGGTCGCGCATCAACTGTGCCGTAGCCTTTGTCATATAAGCCATCTTGCCGAAAGCTTTTGTGTAGGTTAGGCCATGATAAGATTCGTCCGGGGTTGTTAGGCCGGGGAATTTGTCAGCATGCGTGTCCCAGTCGAAGTTGCCACTGTCCACAACTGCACCGCCTACACTTGTCGCATGGCCGTCCATATACTTGGTTGTTGAATGAGTCACGATATCGGCTCCCCATTCGAATGGACGGCAGTTAATCGGCGTCGCGAATGTGTTATCCACGATCAGAGGCACACCATGATTGTGGGCGATACGGGCAAACTTTTCGATATCGAGTACGCTCATGCCCGGATTGGACAAGGTTTCTCCAAACAAAGCCTTTGTGTTAGGACGGAAAGCAGCTGATATTTCTTCTTCTGGGGCATCAGGATCGATGAATGTCACTTCGATACCCAACTTCTTCATCGTCACACCGAACAAGTTGAACGTTCCACCATAGATCGTGGACGAGCAAACCATGTGGTCGCCAGCCTGGCAGATGTTGAATACGGCATAGAAATTGGCTGCCTGCCCGGAAGAAGTCAGCATGGCGCCTACGCCACCTTCCAAAGCGGCGATCTTGGCTGCTACAGCATCGTTTGTCGGGTTTTGCAGGCGGGTGTAGAAATATCCACTCTCTTCCAGGTCGAACAGTTTAGCCATCTGTTCGCTAGTGTCGTACTTGAATGTCGTGCTCTGATAGATAGGCAGGACGCGCGGTTCTCCTTTTTTCGGTTGCCAGCCTCCCTGCACGCAGAGGGTTTCCGGCTTTAATTCGTTGTTCATTATGATGTTATTTTTTTATTGAATAGTCGGTTGTCGTTGCTATGACAATACGGATTGGCAAAAATACGGAATAGTTTGTTGTATCACAATATCTTCTTCTGTAAAATGCGGAACCAGATGAATGCGACGATCCCTTTCAGCATACTTGAGATGCTGATTGCCCACCAGACACCTGTAATACCCAGCCCCATTGCCGTCAATCCGATCGCCATTGGGATACGCAGGCTATTGAACGTGATGCTGATGATGGCGGGAGGGATCGTGCGGCCTGTCCCATAGAACAATCCTTGCATCGTTATTTCCAGCATCATGAACAACATTGAGTAACCGTCGATGCGGAGAAAAACACCTCCTGCCTCATAAGCAGCCTTTTCGGGTATGATCAGCGAGAATACTTCGCTACCGAAGAACACGAAAAGCAGTGTGCAAAAGACACCGAACATAGCTGTCATTTTTAGAGTCGTATGATAGGCACCCAGAACACGTTCTTTTTTCTGTGCGGCAAAGTTTTGAGCTACGAATGTGCTTAGAGCCGTACTAAATCCTTGCGAGGTATTCCAGGCGATTGCTTCGATCTGTCCTCCGGCTGTCATTGTCATTAGTCCGATATGTCCGCCATAGGTCGATGCCGTGCGTGCCATCATCAGGTTGATAATGGCAAACAGGCTGTTTAACAATGCGACAGGAAGTCCTAACTGGAAAATACGTTTGCTGTAGCGGCTTTTTAACCGGACAAAGAAAGGAAATCCTCCAAACAGTTTGTTCTTCTTTTTCAGATGATAGATGAAAATGGCAAGTACGGTCGCTTCCGATAGCCAGGTTGCACAGGCTGCACCGTCCGTACCCATCCCGAATCCGAATATAAACAGGGGATCGAGCACCATATTCATAATCAATCCGGTTCCACTGACATAGAAGGGTATTTTGCTTAGTCCCGCGGCATTATAGATACCCGTGCAGGCTGCCGCTAAGAAAATGAGCGGGAATCCGGTCGAGACAATCCTCAGATAGTCTATTGCCTGTGCTGAAATAGCCGCTTCTAACTTAAAGAAACCGATTATCGGGTTGGCAAAGGCGAAAAGCATAGCTCCCCAACATAGCGAGATGATCAGGGCGATCGTCAGATTGTGAGCGGCGAAGGTACGTGCGTCACCTTCCTCGCGAGCTCCAATACTTTGTGCGACGCTGACCTCCGCGCCGACTTTGTTTAGGTAAGCAATCGAAGTTGTCATCCACGTCAAGATACCGACTGCCCCGATAGCGGCTACCGCTTCGCTACCCAGGCGCCCAACCCAAGCCATATCGGTGATACTGTAGGCCATTTGGATAAAAGAAGTTCCCATGATGGGAAGCGCCAGGTTAAATAGTTGCTTTTTAATAGGTCCTTCCGTCAGATTTTTTGTCCCTTGCATAGTCGTCTCTTTAATTTGGGGGACAAATATACGATGTTTTCCGGTGAAAAGAGATGAGGAGAGATCAGGCGTGCGAAAAAAGAACGGCAGTGTACCGAAAAAGGTTGGATTGTAAGCCCTTTCCGGTACACTGCCGCACAAGTAGAAACCGGTAGTGTCAGAAATTGATGTTCACACCGATCATTGCGCTGAAACTCTGCATCGGATAGCCGTAATAGAGTTCGTATTTCTGGAACAGGACGTTGTTCAGTTTCAGATACAGCCCGAAAGTGTCGTTCAGGGTATAAGTTCCGGTCAGGTTGAGTTCATTGATGTTTTTCATCTTTTCACCTTCCGATTTTCCTAAGAACGTCTTGCGGCCAGTTGCTAAATAATAATTCAAAGAAGCAGTTACCTGGTTGATCGGATGGACGGTGACACCGGCTGTCAATTCCATTTCGGGTTTGCCGTAAGCATCTTCGATATCGTCGACGTTCCAACTATTGTAAACACCTTTCAGGTTGATATCGAATAATTGCTGATAGCTATATTTCAGATTGATACCGCCGAACGCATGTTTCGCATTTGCTTGCATCGCTACGCTGGTATTGGCAAAAATATCGCCTTGCAGACTTGGGGGAAGAAGCGACGGAACGAAGAAAACTTCGTCGTTCGTGATCTTATAACCTCCGAATACATCGAACCAGAAACCGGGAGCGATACCACTTCTGATACCGATCATTCCATCCAGATAGTTACGGGAAGGAAGCAGTTCCATCGTTGGGTTGATGTAGCGATTGACCTGTGAAATTTCGTACATGCTGTTTGAGTAGAGTTTGCCGCCGGCAACCAGGTAGAGCTGTGTCTTATCGGCAACTTCCACGTCGGCCGTAATATTGGGGGAAGCCATAAATTTACTGTTGTCACCAGTTACAAACATGATGTTTGCACCTAACTTCAAATTCCAATTGTCTCCCGACACCTTGTAATAAGGTGAAAGAGTAGCTTCGGCATGGTTTTCAAATTCCAAATATTCCTGTCCGCCCATTGTTGGCAGGCTGTAATTGAAGTATTCTACGTTACCCCCTAATCCGATGCGCTGTTCACCGCCGAAACGGGCGTTCAAATCGAACTTTACGTCGAACGTATGTTCTGTCGGTCCGTCTTGTTCCTTGCTTAACGCATATTTATGGGAGAAGTTGGTATATCCGAGATCTAACAGATAGCCGACAGGAGCGTCTTCTTTTGATTCGACTCCGATCTTTGCTTGGATAGCCTGGTTTACCTGATTGGTTTCACGGTCGAAATTTTCCGGAACTAATGCAACTGACGATTCGGGGCTGTAAACCGGTAAACCGTAGTAATTGAATGCGGAATATCCGTATTTGATCCCCATGTCCAGCGACAGTTTTTCAAATGCGTGTTTAAAGTTGAGGCCACCTAAATTATCATTCAATTTAGCTTTAACCTTGTCAAAATCCGTATCGATATATTTCACCTTCCCGTTCGTTGAACGATGAGAGAACCAAATATTTAGCTTATCCTTGTCTGTGCTCAGGATATGGTAGCCCACGTCGCCGTTCAGGTTCAGATACGTGCCTCCGCCGAAATTGAAATAACCGCGTCGTTTATTATACTGGATATCCGTCATGATATTGCCTGAAGGTAACAGGCTGATTTCCTTCTCAGGATCGGCCGGGACGGTGAAAGTTGCGTAATCGATCGGCATCTTCTTGACAACCGGCTCTTTGATGACCGGCAGTGTGTTTACTTTGCTGGCGTCCTGTACGGTCGGGTCATATTCACGTTCCAGCGTCATTTCCCGGTTCAGGTCTTTTTCCTTCGTTTTGTCTTCTTGTGCACTGACGGTTGCGGCGCTCCCTAACAGGGCCACCACACACAATGCTTTGATGTTGTATATTGTCTTCATCACTTCTTCTTAGTTCTTAAGTTTACCCAATCTATTTTCTATCATACCGGCGATATCGTCATCACCTTTATAATTGTTTTGCAGGCTGGTGAGATATTGACGAGCCTGGAAGTCGTCACCCTGGCGGATATAGATGTCGGCCAGCAGGATGAATCCGCGAGCCAGCCAGTATTGGTGAGGCGTACCGTTCTCGATGAAGTTCATCAGCACCTTTTCGGCATTCTTGTCATCGTTGGTGTCATAATATAATTGGGCCAACAGATATTTGGCTTCCGCACCGTGTACCGTACGGGTGTCTTTGCTCAATTCTTTTAGGTCGGCAAGCGCTTTGTTTGCCTGTTTCTGGTCGATATAGGCTTTAGCACGCACATAACGGGCTTCGGCTTCCAGTTCGGGAGATAGCTTCGGCTCTTTCAGCAGCTCGTCTGCGGCCAGAAGTGCGTCTTTCTGCTGTCCGGTCTGCAAAGCGCAGCGCATGATACCTAAACGGGCAGCCTGTTTGTTCTCCGGATTCTCGGCTACGATCTGCAAGCGTTTGAAGCTTTCCAAGGCTGCCGGATAATCATTGCCCAGATATTCGATTTCAGCTGTGCGGGCAACCGACTCTTCAAGGAACTTGGTGTCACCGCTGGCAATGACCGATTTGAACCGCTGGACGGCTTCGTCGAACTCTTTCTTGGCGAAAGCTATGCTGCCTAAATAAAAGTTGGCATTCGAACTGAAAGCCCCTTCAGGGAATGTTTGCAGGTAATTCACCAGACTGCGGCGAGCACCGTCGTTGTCACCGCGCATGAAAAGTTTTTCGGCAGCGATGTAAGTCAGTGAATCCTGTTCGCCTACTTCCAGGCGGATATTGCCGCCTATGGAGTTTACATAGCTGGCATAAGCATTGATATCGTTGAGGTCGATATAGACGGACTTCAAATCCTGCAAAGCGATTTTGGCCTCTTCGCTACCCGGGTAGTTGCTGATGACCTGCTTGTAGGCTGTGAGCGCCTTTTCCGGCTGGTTGTCGTTGTAGTAAAGCAGACCGAGTTGGATACCGGCTTTGCGTGCCAAACTACTTTGGGGAAATTCGCGGATCAGCTTTTCGAACGCTTGTGCGGCAGAAGAACTGTTTTCGAGCAATACATAGGAGCGTCCTTTCTCGAACAGCGCATCGTCTACATACTGCGACTCCGGATATTCGCTGATCAGTCGGTCCATTGCGCTGATCTTGCCTCTATAATCTTTCTGTAATCCTAATAGGAATCCCTTTTGGTAGATCGAATAATCGCCTGCGGAAGGAGACAACTGGGCTGCGCGTGAATAGTTTTCTTCAGCCAGACTGAACTGACGGTTCTGATACAGGCAGTCACCGATACGGTTGTAAGCGTCTGCCAGAGATGCGGCCTGCTGGTTACTCTCCAGGTCGACATATTGGCGGAAGCGGTTCAGGGCTGCACTGTAATCCCGTAGTTTGAAATAGCTGTAACCTAAGTTATAGTAAGCCAGGGCATACATATCCGTATTGCGCTGGCGCGTATTGTTCAGATATGTGCGGTAGTCCGATATCGCGTTTTCATATTCTCCCATGCGGTAATAGGATTCGCCGCGCCAGAAATAGGCGTCGTTGCGGGCTTCCATATTATAGGAGCCGAGCTGGATTGCCCGGCTGAACAAGCTGACGGCGTCATTCAATTTGACATTGGCGAAAGCCTGTGTGCCGAGTTGGAAAAGAATGTCCTGTTTGGCTTCCAATATCTTGGTGCTCGGATGTTTGATCTTATTGATCGATTTCAAAGCGGCTTCGTAATTCTTGGTTGTCAGGTAGACCTCGACCAGATAGTCATTCACCTTGTCTGCATATTGTGAATTCGGGAAATCGTTCAGGAAGTCTTCGAAGATTGTCACCGATTCGCCGAACCCTGTAAATGCTGTTTCGTGGATCAGCAATGCGTAGTTGTACATGGCTACCTCTTTTATCTGTTTGTCGAATGAAGAGGTGGCAGCTGCCTCGAATGCCATACGGGCATTGTTTTTGTCACCTAACTTCAGATAAGACTGTCCAAGATAGAGATAGGCGTTCTGCGTCAACTCGTCGTTCTGGCGTACGGTCCGGCTCAAGGCGTTGACTGCACTGCTATAATTTCCTTTATTGAAGTAGCATACACCTAAAATGTACAGATCGCTGCGGAGCGGGTTCTCCGTAGATGAAACATACTTGCTCAACATTTGGATTGCTTTCCCCTGGTCGCCTAAGTGGTAATATGAATCACCGACAATCCGGAACATCTCGCTGTTGTTTTTGCTGCCGGGGTAGAGGGAGAGAAGTTCTTCACCTTCTTTCACCACCTTTTCGTATTTACTCTGAATAAAATAAATCTGTGCGATATAATATTGTGACTGCTCACGATATTTCGGACTTTCTTTCAGACGGGAGAACTCGATCAGGGCATTGTTGTAATTTCCCATCGCGTAGTCGATGTAGGCGACATAATAGGTCGAAGCTTCCTTGTATTTGTCTCCGATCTGTTCGATCCGGGCGAAATAGCCACGTGCCTTTTCCATCTCGCCGGTCTGCAACAGCGAATAAGCCAGGCGGAAAGAATAAGCTTCCTGCTGTTCAGGACTCAACATGTCGATATCGGCTTCGTTGAACCAGAAAATAGCTTTCTCATATTCTCCGCGTTCGAAATGCACGGAACCGATCATGTAACCGATCTCGTCGCTATGACGGGAAGCCGGATATTCTTCCAGATAATCCTTTAACAATTCGTCAGCATTGGGGCGCCCCTGTTCATAAGCGGCATAGACTAGCATATAGTCTGCCTCTTGGATCAGGTCGGCATCAGTGGAATGCTGCTTATAAGCTTCCAGCTTGTCAATGCAACCGGCATAATTTTTTAAACTGAACAACTCTTTTCCTTCTACAAATAGGCGATCCGGTGCATCAAACTGGTACGACCGCTGCCCGTATGCGACATGACTTCCCACCACTATGCACAGTGGAATAAGTATTCTTTTCATCACTCCTTAGCTTTTATAATACAGATATATATAAATATAACGGTATATGTTGGTTCTAAGTTGCAAATATAAGAAATATATTACTTTATATAGCGGTCTACTGCTTTTTTGATAGATTGCAATCCGAAATCGTCCGGATTCAATTGGTTGGTTGGCAGAATAATGATCTCGGCTGCATCGTCTTCAGCTTTTGCTCTGTCGAAGGATTCGGTGAGGCATTCGAAAAACATATCGACTGTATGCACCTCAAAGCCGCAATAAGGATAAAGATTGGGGATGGAAAAAAGATAGCGGCAACCGGTGATGTCGAGGCCTGTTTCTTCTTTCACTTCTCGCTGGGCTGCTTCTTCAGCCGATTCATGCATGTCAACAAAACCACCCGGCAGATCGAGTGTCCCTTTGGCAGGTTCTTTGGCTCGGCGTACCAGTAGCAATTCTCCTTTGGAGTTACGGATAAAACAGGCAACGGCCGAGGAAGGATTGAAATAATAGATGAACCCGCAGGCCGTGCATTGTTTGGCTTTCTCGTTGCGTTCCACAAAAGCCTTGGTTCCGCATTTCGGACAATATTCAAATTGATGTAAAGGATGCATAAGAGTTAAAAGTTGAAAGTTGAAAGTGGAGAGTTGAAAATATGGCTTGTCGCAACTTTCAACTTTTAACTTTCAACTTTCAACTGCAATTTATTTTACTTCCCAACCCAGTGCGCTTGCGCCCAATACGGCAGCATCGCTTTCTTTCAATTGAGAAAATAATAATTTAGTCTTACCTTCGAATACTTTCAGCATGTTCTTTTCCATTGAACGTTTGATCGGGTTCATGATCAGATCGCCGGATTTGGTCAGACCGCCGAACAGGATGATCGCTTCAGGACTTGAGAAAGCTACGAAATCAGCGAATGCTTCACCCAGGAGGTTACCTGTGAATTCGAAGATTTCCAATGCTAACTTGTCGTTCTTCATTGCTGCATCATACACGTCTTTTGATGTGATTTCGTCCGGATCCAATTCGCGAAGCAAACTGTCATCCTTGCGGATTTCCAAGAATTCGCGTGCTGTACGGGCAACACCAGTAGCAGAAGCATATGCTTCCAGACAGCCTTGGCGACCGCAACCGCAAGGACGTCCGTTGTTACGACGCATGATCACGTGACCCAGTTCACCTGCAAATCCGTCATGTCCGTAAACCAAGTTACCGCCGATTACGATACCGCTACCAACACCGGTTCCCAGTGTGATCACGATAAAGTCTTTCATACCGCGGGCAGCGCCATACGTCATTTCACCGATAGCAGCCGCATTCGCATCGTTTGTCAATGCTACGGGCACACCACCCAGTTTTTCGCTGATCAACTGCGCTAGAGGAATTTTACCTTTCCAGGGAAGGTTCGGTGCGAATTCGATACAACCGTTGAAGAAGTTACCGTTCGGAGCTCCTACGCCTATACCTTTTATTTTGTCCACGCCACCAGCCTGGTCGATCACTAATTTCAAGCCATTAGCAAGTTCACTGACATAATCGTCGATGTCAGTATACTTTCCGGTTTTAATTGAACTACTGTACAAGATTGTTCCTCTTGCATCTACTACGCCAAAAACAGTATTGGTACCACCTATATCGATACCTACTACATAAGGCTTCTCCATGATTTTATATTTTAGATTAATAATGCTTTTTCTGGAAAGCAAATATAAGAGGAATCTGGTAAGGTGCAATGATTTTATTCAAAAAAAACCGAAATAGGCGTGAATATGTTACCCAATATGTTGTTTAGCAGGTAAAATCTCAATCCAATAATCGTCGGGGTCATTGATGAAGTACAATCCCATCTCGTTATTTTCGAAACAGATATACCCGAGTTCACGGTGATATTCGCGTATCTCGTCATAATCGCCGGCTACACGGAAACAGAGATGGCTTTCATTGTCTCCCAGTTCGTATGCTTCTTTCCGGTCGCGAAGCCAGGTCAGTTCCAACAGGAACCCTGTCTCGTTGTCTGTCAGGTAAACCAGAATGAATGAACCGTCTGCCGCTTCTTTGCGGTGATGTTCTTTCAAACCGAGCGCTTTTCCATAAAACGCGATACTTCTGTCCAGATCCAAGACATTGATATTAAAATGATCAAATCTGCTCTTTATCTCCATCCTCTCTTTAATTTATTAATTTTTAATTCTCAAATTTCTGTTCCTTCTCCCGGAGCGGATATCAGCACATACCGGCAACCGCGCGATTCTGCGTAAGGTCCGAAAGCGACCACCTCCGCCGGGCGATCCCAGAAATGCATCGGTACAAAGATATTGGTTTTGATGCAATCTACAAACTGTTGTGCACCGCGCATGAAGTCGGTCCCGATACGTGGATCGACCGGAAACATGGCGACATCCAACTTGTCGGTCACTTTTACCAGATCGTCTAATTCTTTCAGATAGTTCTTTTCTGCTTCTGCGACTTCTTCGGGAGTCGATTCGTCTTTCCAGTGCCAGTTATTCAGGTCGCCGGCATGGAAGAGGCGTTTCCCCTCGGCTTCGATCAGGAAAGATATGCCGGAGTCTGTCGATCCGAATGCCCTGATCCGCAGGTTATGATCCTCGTAGGTGTCCCCTTTTTTGAGATAGAACGCATCTTCTTTCCCTGCCCGGTTCCTTTTTAGAATATCTTTGCCAAAGAGATAGACGATATCTTTTTTGTATGTTTTCCACCTCAAAACCTCCGGATTGAAATGATCCGGATGGAAATGAGAGGACAATATATATAATGTACCCGAGCGATTCAACAGTTCCTCATGCACGAAACCTTTCTCCGGTGACTTTCCAGTGTCTTTGTAATAATCGATCAAAATGGCAAATCCGTCTGCCTCGATAGCAAAACCGCTATGATAGATATAAGTCAGTCTCATTCCTATTTTTCCTTTCTTTATTATAAACAAAACACGGGAAGTTGCATTCTTGTTGTGCAAAGGTAAAATTGGTAAGAATATTTGTTTTTTCAAAATAAAAAACAGACTTTTGATGTATCATTCGCTTTTTGGATGACAACAACCTAAAACCATATAACTATGGCTACATTTATCAATCCTTTTGTAGATAGAGGCTTTAAACGCCTTTTCGGACAAGAAGACAGTAAGGAGCTTCTTATCGACTTGTTGAACGGCCTGTTCGAAGGTGAGCGGGTAATCACGGAATTATCTTTTTTGAATGTGGAAATGCCGGCGGAAAGTACGGATAGTCGTGCGGCGGTTTTTGACTTGAAATGTAAGGATAAAGAGGGTCGTATTTTTATCGTCGAAGTACAAAATGCTCCTCAAACTTATTTTTATGAACGAGGATTATATTATCTTTGTCGTATTATCAGCGATCAGGACCGGCGTGGAAATGATTGGAAGTTTGAACTTTATCCGGTATATGGTATTTTTCTCTTGAACTTTAAATCCGGGAAGACGGATAAAGTGCGTACCGATATCGTATTGGCGGATCGTGAGACCGGAAAACAGATGAGCGACACGATGCGCCAGATCTATTTGGAGATGCCTTTCTTCAATAAGGAAGAGGCTGAATGTGAAACGAGTTTAGATTATTGGCTTTATACACTAAAGTATATGGAAAAGTTGGAAACATTACCGTTTAAAGGTCAGAAACAGCTGTTTGAAAAATTGGAAAGGTTGGCAAAGATAGTCAACATGAACAAGAAAGAACGCATGGAATACGAGGAAAGCCTCAAAATATATCGAGATAATCAGGGTGTATTGGATTATGCCATTGAGAAAGGATATATGGAAGGTGTTGAAAAGGGTTTAAAGGAAGGAATTGAGAAAGGAATGCAGAAAGGTCTGGAGAAAGGAATGGAGAAGGGGTTGGAAAAAGGTCTGGAGAAAGGTATATATTTGGTAGCAGCCAAGATGAAAATGCAAGGAATAGACTTTGCTACCATTACCTCAGTTACGGGCCTAAACGCTGAAACGATTGCGACATTGTAGGATCAGAGAAATCAAAAGAAAGCCGCTTATCCATGATTGTGACAAGCGGCTTCTTTGAATATTACAACTTTATCTCCAGTCTTTCCATCATCACTCCGGTTTTCCGGCGTGCATCGGCCACATCCAAACCGCGTGCCAGTAGTACGGCCATACGGCGATGTCCGTGAACCTCCGGTTTGCCGAAGAAGCGCATTTGGGTGTCCGGCTGTTCCAGGACCTTATCCAAGTTACTTAACGAAAGCTGGTTGCTATCCCCTTCGACCACAACGGCACGCGAAGCGCCTGCACCGTGGAAGGCAATGTTCGGGATCGGCAAGCCCAATACGGCACGGGCATGCAGGGCAAATTGCGAAAGATCCTGCGTGATCATCGTGACCATTCCCGTATCGTGCGGACGGGGAGAGACTTCGCTGAAAATGACATCTTCGCCTTTTACAAACAATTCAACCCCGAAAATACCTCGACCGCCAAGTGCCTCCGTTATCTTGCCTGCGATTTCACGTGCCTTTTCTTTGGCAACCGGGCTCATCGCCTGTGGCTGCCAGGATTCGCGATAGTCGCCGTCAACCTGTACGTGTCCGACCGGTTCCAGAAATGAAGTGCCTCCGATATGGCGAACGGTCAACTGAGTGATTTCGTAATCGAAATCGACAAATCCCTCCACGATCACTTTTCCGGCGCCTGCACGTCCGCCTTCCTGTGCATAACGCCAGGAGCGGTCGATATCTTCCTCTTTGCGGATGACGCTCTGTCCGTGTCCGCTCGAACTCATGATCGGCTTGACGACACAGGGCATCCCGATCACTTTGACAGCCTCGATAAACTCTTCTTCCGTCTCGGCAAAGCGATAAGGAGAGGTCGGCAGGCCCAATTCCTCGGCAGCCAGACGGCGGATGCCTTCGCGGTTCATGGTCAACCAGGTGGCACGTGCAGTCGGGATGACATGGAATCCTTCTTTTTCTAGTTCCATCAACGTCTGTGTTGCGATAGCCTCCACTTCGGGAACGATATAGTCAGGTTTTTCTTTTTCTACAATCTCGCGCAAGGCATCTCCGTCCAACATCGATACAACATACGAACGGTGAGCGACCTGCATGGCCGGAGCGTCCGCATATTTGTCCAAAGCGATCACTTCCACTCCATAACGCTGTAACTCGATTACAAACTCTTTGCCTAATTCGCCGGAACCGCAGAGCAAAACTTTCGTTGCGGTAGCCGACTTCGGTGTTCCTATTGTTACCATATTATATTAATGTTATGTTATTTGTTTTTCTTAGAAAGCACAAAGGTACGGTAATATCGGCAATTAACAAGAAGAGCGTAGGGGTGTATTTCCAATTGGATGTAAGTGTAATTTGTTTTCGACGTTGCCGTGTATATTCTCGACAACGTCAAATATATATACGACAACGTCGGAAATATACACGACAACGTCGAAAACAAAATGAATGCAGGTAAAATGCAGGACGGATACTGATGTGTCGGAAGTTAGATACTAATATCAATATATTCTTTTGCGGGGGAATATACCCCCTTTAGCGGTTAAGTTTGGTTAAATGTTGGTACCTTGTGATACAAGGTATTTTAGTAAAGCCTATATTTGTGGCAGTTAATAACAAAATATTTTCCTATTTGTGTAACGATTTTGCAAAATGTTCGTCTAACAGAAAAAGTAACAACATATATGATGATTCATCTGGAAGGAATTAACAAAACGTATTTCAACGGTGCGCCTCTGCATGTTTTGAAAGGCATAAACTTGGATATAGAGAAGGGAGAGATGGTATCTATTATGGGGGCGTCGGGATCGGGAAAGTCTACATTGCTGAATATCTTAGGAATACTGGATACATACGATACGGGCACATATACCCTGAACGGGCAGTTGATCCGCAATCTGAGCGAAACCCGTGCGGCGGAACTGCGTAACCGGATGATCGGTTTCATTTTTCAGTCCTTTAACCTGATTTCATTCAAAAATGCGATGGAGAACGTCGCGTTGCCCCTGTACTACCAGGGAGTCAGTCGCAAGAAGAGGAACGCTATGGCGTTGGAATATCTGGATATGGTCGGACTGAAGGATTGGGCGGAACATATGCCTAACGAAATGTCCGGCGGACAGAAACAGCGTGTTGCCATTGCCCGTGCCCTGATTGCCAAGCCGCAGGTGATCCTGGCGGATGAGCCGACCGGAGCGTTGGACAGTAAAACGACGGTCGAGGTGATGGAACTGCTCCGGAGAGTAAACCTCGAAGGGCTGACGATGGTGATCGTGACACACGAACCTTCCGTAGCCGAAGCTACCGACCGTATTATCCGTGTAAAAGACGGTTTGATAGAAACAATAGAAAAGGGATTGGGACATGTTTGATTTTGATAATTTCCGAGAAATATGGAGTACGATCCAAAAGAATAAACTTCGTACCTTCCTGACCGGCTTCTCCGTAGCATGGGGAATCTTCATGTTGATTGTCCTCTTGGGGGCTGGCAACGGTTTGAAGAACGGGGTCATGTCGAACTTCCGCAATTTCAGCCTGAACCGGGTGGAGACATGGCCACGCTATACGAGTAAGCCGTATAAGGGGATGCAGATGAACCGCAGGATCGAATACAAAGATGAAGACCTGATCGCCATCCCGCGTGAAAACCCTGAAGTTGACTTGATCACAGCGAGTATCAGCCGGAGTGATACACTTTCCTACGGAGACGAATATAACGCCTATTCCCTGAACGGTGTGCATCCGTCGAAGGCGGTGATCGACAATATCGAAATGACGGTTGGAAACGGCCGTTTTATCAATGATATAGATGTAAAGGAAAAAAGAAAAGTGATTGTCCTGAGTCCCCGTATGAAAGAAGTGCTTTTCAAAGGCGAGGACCCGTTGGGTAAATATGTGAATGCAGGAAGTGTTGCCTACCAGGTGATCGGCGTCTATAAGGCGGAGAATAATGACAACAACGCGCCGGCCTATATCCCTTTCAGTACGGCGCAGACCTTGTATAACGCCGGCTACGGACTGGACGAGATCATCTTTACGGTGAAAGGTATCTCCACACAGGAAGAATTTGACGCTTTTGATAAACGTTTCCGCGAGCAGATGGGAGCGCGGCATTGGTTTGATCCTGAAGACCGGCGGGCGATCGGTATGTGGAGTACGCTCGAAAACTTCATGATGTTGAATGGGATGATGAATGGTATCGCTCTCTTTATCTGGGTGATCGGTATCGGGACACTGACCGCCGGTATCGTAGGCGTGAGCAACATCATGCTGATAACGGTACGGGAACGGACGAGGGAGTTCGGTATCCGGAAAGCGATAGGAGCGACTCCGTTTTCCATCCTGAAACTGATTATTATCGAATCGATCCTGATCACGGCAGTATTCGGTTATTTAGGCATGATTTTAGGAATCGGATTGACGGAAGGCATCAATTCGGTCATGGAGATGATGAATGCCGGAAAGAATGTTTCACAGGATGACATGAGTATCTTTCAGAATCCAACGGTGAACCTCAGTGTGGCACTGTCTGCTACGGCCCTGATCATCGGGGCTGGCGTGCTGGCTGGCTATTTCCCTGCCCGTAAGGCAGTCAAGATCACAGCCATTGAAGCCATGCGTAATGAATGAAAAGATTTATGATTTATGGCGTCAAGCGGTATAAAGTTAAATCATGGATCGGGAATCATAAATCATAAATTATAAATCATAAATCAAAGTAAAATGTTTGATATAGATCGTTGGGTAGAAATATGGGTGACGATCACCCGTAATAAAACCCGTAGCCTGTTGACCGGTTTCGGAGTGTTCTGGGGCATCCTGATGCTTGTGATCCTGTTAGGCTCCGGCAACGGTTTGAAGAATGGTGTGTTGAAGAACGTCGACGGTTTTTCGACGAACTCTGCTTTCTTCTTTTCCGAACGGACCGGTGAGCCTTACAAGGGGTATAAGAAAGGACGCTACTGGCAAATGCGCAATCGCGACTTGGAAACGATCCGCCAGCGGGTGAAAGGGGTACGCTATCTTTCACCGATGATTATGCAATGGGGCGGACAGAACAATGTGGTGAGAGGACAGAAAGCGGGTACATATAACGTGCGTGGTGTCTATTCCGAATATTTCAATATCGAAACGCAGCATATCTTGGCAGGACGTCTGTTGAATGAAATCGACATGATCGAAAAGCGTAAGGTGTGCCTGATTGGTAATATCGTGCGCGAAGTCCTTTTTGCTCCGGATGAAGATCCGATCGGGCAGTACATACGAGTGAACGGCATCTATTACCAGGTAGTGGGTGTGATCAAGCCGAAGCCCCGTGCCCAGATCGGCGGGCGTACGGAGGAGAGCGTGATGATCCCGTTCAAGACACTCCAGCAGGCTTCCAATCAGGGAGACAAGTTCTGGTTCCTGTGTGCGACGGCCGACGATGGCTACTCCTGTGATAAGATGGTGGAAGATATAAAGGCGGTCCTGCGTTCGCAGAACGAGATTTCCCCGACGGACGAACATGCTATCAGCAGTTTTACGATAGCCAAGCAGTTTGAAACATTCGATATGCTGTTCACCGGCATTAATATTTTGGTCTGGCTGGTCGGTATCGGTACCCTGCTGGCTGGTATCATCGGGGTCAGTAATATTATGATGGTGACGGTCCGGGAGCGGACACGCGAGATCGGAGTACGCCGTGCGATCGGTGCGAAACCTTTCGATATTATATCACAGATCATGAGCGAGAGCTTGCTGCTGACATCTCTTGCCGGGTTGATCGGGCTTAGTGTGGGTGTGTTCCTGCTTGATGTGGTGAACAATGCGATGGCAAGCGGCGGAGGAGATGCGTCTAACGAAACGTTTTTCTCCAATCCCGAAATTCATATCGGGACAGCGGTAGCAGCTACTGTAATCTTGCTGTTCAGCGGTCTTCTTGCCGGGTTGATCCCTGCCTGGCGTGCTATGCAAATCAAGGCTATCGACGCTATTAGAGAAGAGTAAATTGGATTTATGATTTATAATTTATGATTTATACGTTGATACAAATCATAAATCATAAATCTGAAATCATAAATCATAAATATTTCCATTGTCAATTAAAAAAGAATATAGTTATGAAGAATCGTATCGTAAAAAAAGTCCTGCGGATCATCTTTTTGGTAGTAGTCGGGGCTGCTGTTGTCGGCACTTTCTATTTCTTGTGGAAGAAAGCGCAACCTGTCATTACCGTCTATGAGTTGGTTACTCCTGCACGTGACACGATTGAGACGAAGACCGTGGCGACCGGAAAGGTCGAACCTCGTGATGAAGTCCTTATCAAACCGCAAATGTCGGGTATCATTTCCGAGTTGCTGAAAGAAGCCGGACAGATGGTGAAAGAAGGGGAAATCATTGCCCGTATCAAGGTGATCCCTGAAATGGTTCAGTTGAATAGCGCCGAATCGCGTGTAAGGGTGGCGAAGATCAGCCTCGAACAGATCAGTGCTACCTTCAAACGTGATGAAGAGTTACATAAACAGGGGGTTATCTCCAAAGAAGATTACGAAACATCTCTTGCCAACTATAAGAAGGCACAAGAAGAGGCTGAAAATGCTCAGGATGCTCTTGAGATTATCCGCGAAGGTATCTCCAAACGGTCTGCCGCTTCCAGTACGACACAGGTCCGTTCCACTATCACTGGTATGATCTTGGATGTGCCTATCAAGGTCGGTAATTCGGTGATCCAGTCGAACACGTTCAATGACGGTACGACGATCGCTACCGTTGCCGATATGAACAATATGATCTTTAAGGGGAAAGTAGACGAGACGGAAGTCGGTCGTATCCATGAAGGGATGCCGATCAAATTGACGGTCGGCGCTATGGAAAGCCGCACATTCGATGCCGAACTGGAGTATGTGGCTCCTAAGGGAGTGGAAGAGAACGGGGCCGTACTGTTTGAGGTGAAGGCCGCCGTACATATGCCCGGCGATGCTTTTATCCGTGCCGGTTACAGCGCTAATGCCGAGATCGTGTTGAAGCGTGCGGAGAATGTTTTATCCGTACCTGAAAGTTGTGTCGAGTTTAGTGGCGACTCTACTTTCGTGCAGGTGGTAAAAGCGGAAAAGCCGGAGCAGCAGTTTGAAAAGAGGGCCGTTAAGGTGGGGTTGTCCGATGGTATCAAGATCGAGATAAAGGAAGGTCTTGCCGAAAACGAAAAGGTACGCGGGGCGATTGTCGATCCGAATAAGAAATAATTGTAAACGATAAAATGATGAGAAGCCAATTAATAATAGCTACGACTTTGTTTCTTTCCGGTACTCTTGCTTGGGGGCAGGAATCTGCCAAACAATGGTCTCTGGAAGAATGTATCCGTTACGCGATCGAGCATAACATCGATCTGAAGCAGAAAGAGCAGGAGCAGGAAAGCCGGAAAGTGGAATTGAACACCAGTAAGTTCAGTTGGTTGCCCGACCTGAATGCTAATGTCGGACAGAATTTCGACTTCGGGCGTTCTCCTTCCAAAACGGGTGTGATTGTGGACCAAAACTCGGCCAATACCTCGGCCTCTGTCTCTTTGAGTATGCCGATATTCGACGGCTTGCGTATTCCGAACGATATCGCTGCCCGCAAGCTGGACTTGAAAGCGGCTGTTGAAACTTTGAATAAGGCGAAAGAAGATTTGTCGATCAATGTTGCTTCCTACTATGTGCAGGTTTTGTATAATAAGGAAGTCCAGAAGATAGCCGAGTTGCAGGTCGCGCTGAGCAATGAACAAGTCGTGAAAACCGAAGCTTTGGTAAAGAACGGGAAAGTCCCTCTTTCCCAACTATACGATATGAAAGCACAGCTGGCGAAGGACGAAGTCTCGTTGACCGAAGCGCGCAACAATGTGAAACTGGCATTGCTCGACTTGACGCAAAGCCTCGAACTGGAACGCGACGGTGAAAATTTCGATATCGTAGTCCCTGAAATCGAGGATGCTGTCGAGCGGTATATGAGCAGCATTCTCCCACCGGACAATGTCTATGATCATGCCGTTGCTTTCAAGCCGCAGATCAAAGAGCAGGAATATCTCTTGGAAAGCCAGAAGAAGATGCTGAAAGTGGCTCAAGCAGGTTATTATCCGAAACTGAATTTTGGTGCCAGCTACAGCAACGGCTATTACCATTATTCCGGTGATGGCGACTATACGAACCTTCCTTTCAGCGATCAGCTGAAGAATAACGGACGTAAAACGATCGGGTTCAGCCTGAGTATTCCGCTGTTCAACCGTTTCCAGGTTCGCAATAATGTCCGTTCCGCCCGTATAGGTATCCGGAACCGGGAGTTGATGATGGAGAATACGAAGAAAGTGTTGTATAAGGAAATCCAGCAAGCCTATTATAATGCGACTGCCGCCCAGGATAAATATACCGCATCCGACAAATCAGTCCTCGCCAGCAAGGAGGCTTTCTCTTATGCCGAAGACCGTTATGCCGCCGGCAAAAGCACAGTCTTCGAATATAGCGAAGCTAAAACGAAGTATGCCCAGAGCTTGTCCGAACAGGCCCAAGCCAAGTATGACTTTATCTTCCGTACCAAAATCCTGGACTTCTATAACGGCACACCAATAACACTATAACATATTTAGATTAGACACATTTGTTTAAGAAAAAGAAGGTCTCTGTGATGGAAACCTTCTTTTTGTTCTTATATTTGCCCGATAGATGATGATCTACAGTTCGAGGACCATGAAAGTAGAATGAAAGAATCTAATATTTAATACCTACAAAAACATATTATGAATACAAGATTTGTAACATTTGTTTTGCTGCTGTTCGTTTGGCTGGAGGGGAACAGCGTTTGGGCTCAATATCTTCCCAAGCTTTATCAGGTTTTCTCTCCCGATAAAAAGTTGGTGATGGCTATTCAGCGGCATAACGACGGTTTGCTGACATATACTTTTGCAGCCAATAGAGAAGTTTTGATTAAAGAATCTTCGTTGGGTTTCAAACTGGAATCGCAGGAGACGGTTCCTTCTTCCGGTTGGAAAATAGAGAATGTTTCTGACCGGCAAGTCAGGAATGAATGGCGACCGCTCTGGGGAAAGCGAGCTGTGGTCAAAGACCATTTCAATGAATTAGTGATCGATTTGCTGAATCCTGCCGGGCAACCGGAGCGGATGCAGTTGGTGGTTCGGGGGTATAATGACGGCTTTGCATTCTGTTATAAAATACCGGAAGGTGAAGGAGAGTGTGTAAATGTGCAGTCTGAACTGACGGCCTATAACTTCGCCGGAGATTATACGGCATGGTTCTATAATGGAGAAAACCACAATATAGGACCTGAAAAGTTGACGGAAACAGATGGAACTCGTCTTCCGGTGATGACCGTGAAGGCGGGCGATAGACATTATATGGCGATCCATGAAGCCTGCCTGGAAACAGGAGCACCTCTTGTCTTACAATCCAAAGGGGGCGAATCGCTCTTTTCGGTTGCTTCTAAGCCGGCCGATTTGTCGCCGGGATATACTTCAGCCTGGCGTGTCGTTTTGTATGGGACGACACCTGGCGTGTTGACCGATTCCCATTTGTTGGAGTTGCTGAATCCGGATCCCGACTCTCGTTATGATTTTTCGTGGGTGAAACCGGGATTGGCTGTCTGGGACTGGCGTATCAACGGAGCTGTGTGGGATGGATTTACATACGGGATGTCTTATCCTTCCTGGGTACGAATGGTCGATTTCGCTGCCGAGCAGGGTTTCAAATACCTGGTGTTGGATGCCAATTGGTATGGACCGGAATTCGAATCGGATTCCGATCCGGTTAAAGGAGAAAAAGCGCAGGATGTGCAACGGCTGTTGAAATATGGAAAAGAGAAGGGTGTCGGAATCTGGCTTTATCTGAATGATGTCGGAGGTCGGAAATATCCGATAGAAAAGACCTTGAAACAGTATGGGGATTGGGGAGCAGCCGGGGTTAAATACGGTTTTATGAGCGGAACACAAGAAGAAAAGAACCGGTGGACGAAAAAGATTACCGAACTTTGTGCGCAAAACCGTCTGTTAGTCGATTTCCATGACGGTCCGGTTCATCCTTATGGACAGATGCGTACTTGGCCGAATGCTGTGACGCGCGAATATTGCCATGCCCAATTGGACGGACATCATGTGTTCGAGCCTAAAACATTTGTGACGACCGTTTTCGTCAATATGGTTGCCGGTCCGGTCGATATGAACAACGGGATGTTCGACCTTCGCCAAGGACATACGACACGTGTGGACGAAAGCCAGCCGGTTCCTTCTACATTGGTTTCGGAAGCTGCCCGTACGTTGATCACTTTTTCAGGGGTGACTATTTTACCGGATATTCCGGAATATTACCGGAAGTATCCGGCTTTGTTGAACTTCTTGTCTGCCCAGAAGATGCCGTGGAGAGAGAGCCGTACCTTGGCTGGTGAAATCGGGGAGTATATCGTTATGATGAGGGAAACGGATGATGCTTACCTGGTCGGTGCGGCCACGAATGAATCCGGAAGGATGATAGATCTGCCTCTTTCTTTCCTGGAAAAAGGAAAGTATACAGTCGAAGTCATTGAAGATGGCGATGATGCCCATTATCTGACAAACCGGGAAAGCTTGAAGACTACGACCCGACAACTGACAAACAATGATAAACTGACATTGAAGTTGGCTCCCGGTGGTGGTGCGTGCCTTGTTATTAAGAAAACTCCGTCTATGCGTGTTCGTGAGCAAGCAACTTTTCCGCTAGTCAGCCCTTCCGAAAAAATGAATGCCGATATCAAAGTCGGGGGAAAGAATGTAGAAATAGATTTATTTGATAATGGGGAAAAGGTGGTGACTGCTAAAACTTTGCAGTTTTCTTTGGATGAGAATACCCTGAAAGACAACTGGACGGTGACAAACCAGAAACGGAAATCGGTCGACCAGACCTGGCAACCGGTCTATGGGGAACGTTCTGTCGTGACAGACCGGTATAATGAGGTTGAGCTAACACTTCAATCGGATGAGAATCGGAAAGAGATGGTGTTGAGTGTCCGTCTTTACGATGAAGGACTGGCGTTTCGTTATGCATTCGATAAGCTGGATTTTTGGAATCGTACGGTCACTGATGAGAAGACACAGTTTCTTTTTCAGGAAGACTGCAAGACTTGGGTGACCGGTATGGCGCAAGGTGCTTATTCCGAAACAAAATTGAGTGAATTGAAAGGGGCTGCCGATCGTCCTCAGGTGATCCAGGTCGATGATAATCGGTTTGTTGCCATCGGGGAAGCTGCTCTTGTCGATTATTCCCGTATGAAGTTGGAAAAGAGTGAGGCTGGATTTGGGGTACAATCTGTTTTGTCGGGAAAGGTCAATTTGGATCTGGCCGGCTATCGATCTCCCTGGCGTTATGTGATGGTTGCCGGTCATCCGGGAAAATTGGTCGAAAATAATTACTTCGTCCTAAATTTGAACGAACCGAATCAGATTGCGAATACTAACTGGATCAAGCCCGGCCAGGTGATTCGTGAAGTCACGTTGACAACGACAGGCAGTATGGCTTGTATTGATTTTGCAGCAGAAAACAATATCGCTTATGTGCTGTTTGATGCCGGTTGGTATGGGGCGGAAGAAGACGTAAAATCGGATGCGACCACCGTTACGGTCGATCCGGCCCGTTCGAAAGGTCCGCTCGACCTGCCTAAGGTAATAGAATATGCCAATTCAAAAGGAGTTGGTATATTAGTCTATGTGAATAAAAAAGCGCTACATCAGCAACTGGATGAAATCCTGCCTTTGTATAAGAAATGGGGGATCAAAGGTGTAAAATATGGTTTTGTGAATGTAGGTGACCAGTATGCTACGGCGTGGTTGCATCAAGCGGTACGCAAAGCAGCCAAATATGAATTGATGGTTGATATCCATGACGAGTATCGTCCGACAGGCTATTCACGCACGTATCCGAATTTACTGACTCAGGAGGGTATTCGTGGTGACGAAGAGAGTCCGTCGCTGGATCAGACTATCTATACGTTATATAATCGCATGATATGCGGAGCGGGTGACTATACCAATTGTTATTTTGCGGAAAGAGTCACAAAAAAGATGGGTGGACGTGCTGCCCAATTGGCTAAATTGGTCGCTATTTATAGTCCCTGGCAGTTTGTCTATTGGTATGACCGTCCCGAAAAATCACCGAGACGGGCCGGTGGTGCAGGCTCTGTCGAGTCTGTGATCAAAACAGATGCCGCAACCCGTTTTTATAATTCTATTCCGAATGTATGGGATGAAACTCGCTTTCTGGAGGGAGAGATGGGCAAATATGCTGTGGTCGCCCGCCGTTCGGGTTCCGATTGGTATGTGAGCATGTTGAATGCCGGAGACAAGAAGCAAATCTCCTTACCCCTTGATTTTCTGAAAAACAAGAAGAGCTATACCGCCACACTCTATTATCAGGCTTTCGAGCAGAAAAAGGATGTCGTCGACATCAAGAAGATCAAGTTGGATGACCGCAGTGAGATTACTATCGATCTGATCGGGAATAGTGGATGTGTGTTACATCTACGACAGAATATTTCTGGGTAACAATAGCAGGATCAACGGCAAATAATCTTTCAACGTTATCCGTAATTGTTTTAACGCCTGTTGGATCCGGTAATCGACGGTTTTAGGGGATACTTGCAGGATTTCTGCAATTTCTTTATAGCTTTTATTATCGAAGCGGTGCATGACAAAAGCTTCCCGATAAGCGGGAGGCAAAGCGTCTACCGCTTCCCTGATCCTTCTTTGTAGCTCTTCGAGTTGGTAGAAATCGGTGTCCTGTAGCATCTCCTGCATATTTTCGTAGAAAAGAGTGTCGGCTCTTAGTTGGGATTGGTGGCGGACAATCTGGTTGATGGCGCGATGATAGACGGTCTTGAACAGATATTGGCTTAAAGATGTCTCGAAAGTTTGCGTTTCCCGGTTTTCCCATAGCCACAGCATCACATCCTGCACGATCTCTTCGGCGTCTTTTAATTCCACAAACTTTGTCGCATAAGCACAGAGTATCGGATAGTATCTCCTGAACAAGACACCATAGGCTTTTAGATCTCCATGTTGCATGGCTGAAAGTAAAAAGCGTTCCTCTGTGGTTTGTAGTTTTTCTCCTTCCATATATCTGTTCACAAAGATAAATCTTTTGTGGTAGAAAAAAAATATTGAAAAAAGCTGGTTTTTTGTTTAGGAATCCGTTCGACTTCTCTTGTCTAATAGATAAACAAGGATACATATACACATGGAAACACCGAATACAGATAGGATAGAATACCTTCTTCCACGCTATTGTTCCGGTGAAGCGACAGTAGAGGAGTGTCGGCAGGTTGAGGGATGGATAAAGCAGTCGGATGAAAATTACCGGATTGCCAAACAAATTCATTCTCTTTATCTGGCAACGGATACGATGCAGGTATTATCGAAAGTGGATACGGAGAAAGCGTTGTCTTCTGTTTGTCAAAAGATGAGCAAAGACAATGCTCGTCCTAAAGTAACCGCGGTTACTTGGCTGCAACACGTTGCAGCCATTCTGTTTATTCCTCTTTTGATAGTCTTCGGTATACAGAATCTGAAAACCCGTCCGGGCGAAATAGCCCAGATAATCGAAGTAAAAACGAATCCAGGCATGACGACTACGGTTAATCTACCGGATGGTTCTGTTGTCCACCTTAATTCGGAATCGAAACTATCTTATCCGTCTTTTTTTGATAAGGATAAAAGAAGAGTGACTTTAGAGGGAGAAGCTTTTTTTGAAGTACGGAAAGACTCGGAACATGGCTTTGTCATCTCTACTCCCCATGAAACGAAAATAGAAGTGTTGGGTACTTCATTCAATGTTGAAGCATTTGAAAAAGACGATTTTGTTTCTACCACCCTGATCGAAGGGAAGGTTCGCTTCGACTATATGAAAAATCGGCAATCCACAGCCGTACTGATGAAACCCGGACAGAAACTGACCTATGATTCTTCTTCTTCCCGGATACAACTGACTGAAACGAATGGCGAGTCAGAGATTGCCTGGAAAGACGGAAAGGTTGTTTTCCATGCGACTCCTTTGCCTGAAGCCTTGCGGATGCTGGAGAAGCGGTTTAATGTGACTTTCGTATTATCCAATGACCGTCTCCGGAGTGAAGCTTTTACCGGATCTTTCAGTCATCAACGGTTGGAGCGCATATTGGAAATCTTCAAAATATCATCTAATATCAAATGGCGTTATTTGGATACGCAGGATACCATAAATGAAAAAACGAGAATAGAAATCTATTAAACAATCAAGTAAGCATGAAAAACAGACCTCCTTAAAGAAAAACATCCGGAAGAATATTGGCGTATTCTCCCGGATGAAATGAGTTAATTTTAAAACGCTTGTTTGGCGACAAGCTGTAATAAACCATTTTTTATTAATTAGATCACTACAAAATTATGCAAAAACATTGTAATACCCAACAGTTTTGGGTACCAGAGTCACTTTGGTTTACCTTAAACAAAATTCCAAGAGTTATGAAGTTATACATATTCTTGTTATTCTGTTCGATCGGTTTGGTGCAAGCCACGAACAGCTATGCGCAAAAAGCTACTGTTAACCTGAAAATGCAAAATCAAACAGTCCAGACCGTTTTAAATGAGATTGAAAACCAATCAGAGTTCTCTTTCTTCTTCAATACGAAGCATGTTGATTTGCAACGGAGAGTTACTATTACTGTCAAAGATAGTGATATATTTAGAGTTTTAGATAACATTTTTGCAGATACAGATGTACAATATGCTGTAGTAGATAAAAAGATTGTTCTTTCAAATAAACCTCAAATAATTCGGCAAGATGGTAAGAAAAAAATAACAGGAATAGTAAAAGACGAAAATGGAGATCCTGTGATTGGAGCAAATGTTGTAGTAAAGGGATCTACAATTGGTAATATAACAGATATTGGTGGTGAATTTACTTTAAATGTCCCAGAAAAAGGAATATTAGAGATTTCTTATATAGGATTTGTTACACAGAGCTTCAACTTATCTGATAAAAGTGAATTTAATATAATTCTTTATGAGGATAAAAAAATATTAGAAGAAGTAGTTGTAGTGGGTTATGGTACAGTAAAGAAAAGTGATTTGACTGGGGCCATTTCTCAAATTGATCCAACAAAAAGAGAAGAAAGGTTAACTGTGAATGCAACAGATTTATTGCGAAATAGCATAGCAGGTCTTAATGTACCTTTTTCTACGAATGCAAAGGGTAGTGTTGATATGAATAGTATCTCTATTCGTGGTACAACATCTTTAAAAGCTTCTAATTCACCATTGATAGTGTTGGATGGTATGATTTATGAAGGTGATTTGGCTGATATTAATTCTGTTGATATAGAACGAATTGATGTAATGAAGGATGCAAGTTCTGCTGCTATTTATGGTTCAAGATCGGCCAATGGAGTTATCCATATATCAACAAAAAAAGGAAGTTCAGGGGCTCCAAGTATTAATATTTCTGCTAATCTTGGAGCTGTAACTGCTTCTTTTTTACGACCTGTTCTTGGTCCGGAAGAATATCTCGGAATGCGAGAGGAGTTATTTAGATATACTGCGCCGCGAGATAATCAGCCAGGATATTATAGTAATCCTAATTTTTTGCCTGAAGGACTAACTTTGTCAGACTGGATGTCATATAGTGGGGCATCTGGTGATCCAGTTGATATTTGGTTATCTCGTCTTGCTTTAAATCCAATAGAAATACAGAATTATAAAGAGGGAAAGACTATGAATTGGAAAGATTATGTGTTTCAGGTTGGTTTGAAGCAAGATTATTCAGCAAGTGTTACAGGAGGTAATGATAATGTCAAATATTATTGGTCGATTAATTATTCAAATGTAGAAGGTTTTATTGTAGGAGATGAGTTTGAAACAGTTAGAACTCGGTTAAATTTAGAAAATAAAATTACGAATTTTTTGTCGGTGGGTGTTAATGCTCAATTTGCAGTGCGCAATGAAGGAAGTGTACAAGCTAATTGGAATGCTTATTCTCGATTATCCCCTTATGGCTCTTTGTATGAAGAGGATGGGAAAACGTTAAAATTGTATCCACACCAGGACGAACAAGTTGTTAATCCATTGATGGCAAGAGAATATAGTAATAGATATAATAAATATAAAGATTTAAATTCTAAAATTTACGCACATATTACACTTCCTTATGGCTTTTCTTATCAGCTAAATATTATTAATAATTTTACCGATAATAGAGATTATAGACATAACTTATCTGAAAATCCTCAGAATGCGGCGACTAATGGTTTTGCTTATCGCCAGAATGTAAATACTTATTCTTGGAATATTGAGAATTTGATTAAATGGAATAAAGTATTTGGTGATCATAGCTTTGATGTTACTTTTTTAGCTAATGCGGAAAAATATCAATATTTTAAGGATCGGATGGAAAATCGTTATTTTGATCCGTCAGATATATTAGGTTTTCATAATATGGGAGGAGGAACAACTCCTGTTATTTCAAGTAATGATCAGTCTAATACACGCGATGCTTTAATGGGACGTTTGAATTATGTGCTGAAAAATAAATATTTTCTTACTGCTTCAGTTCGTCGTGATGGATATTCTGCGTTTGGAAGGGCTAATCCACATGCTGTATTTCCATCTATAGCATTGGCATGGAGAATTTCGGATGAATCATTCTTTCAAGTTAATAATTTAGATTATTTGAAATTACGTGCATCATGGGGAGCAAATGGAAATTCCGCAGTAGATGCATATGCTGCATTAGCTGCTATGAGTGGTGGTAAATTGTTGTATGCAGATGCGAATGGTAATGCTTATACAGCTTCTACATTAGGAATTAGTAAGTTAGCTAATGAAAAATTAAAATGGGAAAAAACAACAGCTTACAATGGGGGATTGGATTTTGGATTATTTAATAATCGATTAAATGGTTCTATTGAAGGATATTTTTCTAAAACAACGGATTTATTAGTTGATAGAGCATTACCTTCTATTACAGGACTAAAATCTGTTTCTGCAAACTTAGGACAAGTAAATAATTATGGTTTTGAGATAACATTGAATTCTGTCAATATTGACCTTCCTAGGACTTTGACTTGGAGAACAACTGTTAATATGTCGTTAAATAAGAATAAGATTAAGCATTTATATGGCAGTGTAGATGAAAATGGAAAGGAATTAGATGATAGAGATAATGGGTGGTTCATAGGACAATCTATAGATGCAATTTGGGACTATAGGCCAGATGGAGTGTGGCAAGAAGAAGATAAAGAACTTGCTGCTAGGTATGGGTATTTACCAGGGGAGTATAGAATGGTAGATGTAAATGAAGATGGAGTTTATAGTGCAATTGACGATAAGCAGTTTCTTGGGTATTCAAAGCCTCAATATCGTTGGAGTATGACAAATGATTTTCTATTGTTTAATAATATATCTTTTTCATTTTCAATGTATGGACAACATGGATGGAAGAAAAATTATATAGAGAAGTTCGGTAATGAACGTGAAAGTGATTACGTGATTTCCCATTGGACTCCAGAAAATAGAAGCATGAAATGGTCTCGTATGTCAAATCGTGATGCAGATCCAAAAGCTCAATCTAATTATATTAATATGAGTTTTGTTCGTCTTTCAGATATTTCTTTGGGGTATATTTTCCCTAAAAAAATTACAGATTGTCTGCATTTGAAAGGACTTAAAGTTTTTGGAAATGTACAGAATGTAGGAGTCTGGTCCCAGTGGCCAGGATGGGACCCTGAAAATACAGGAGGGCCAACTCCACGTTATTTTAATTTTGGAGTTAATGTTAAATTATAAATATTGATAATTGAATTTTACAGTTATGAAACATAAATTTCTGATATATTTTGCAAGTACACTTTGTTTATTAGGGTGTAGTGAAGATTTTCTTGATCCCGAACCTCATTCATTTTATACGCCAGAGAATGCGTTACTTGATAAGGAGGGATTGGAAGCAACTTTAGCGACATGTGGTTCTCTCGTTCGAGATGAATTTTATAGTCATGCTGCTCCTATATGGGCTGAATATATTTTTTCAGACATTGCCATTATGGGAGGAGATGATGATAATATACCAATAGATTTGGATTTGAGAATTACTCCGGATACTGAAGATGGTTTGAATAAAGATGCTAAAATTAGGCCATTTTGGGAAAAATGGTGGAAGATAATAGGCCATGCTAATATTATAATAAATCGGATAGGTAATGCTAAAATCGATTCAGAAGAAGAACGTAATAGCATTTTGGGAGAAGCTTATTTTTATAGAGCATATGCTTATTATCGTTTAGTACATCAATTTGGTGATGTTCCATTGTCATTAGAGGAGATTAAGACACCTAGAATTGACTTTGTAACATTTAGTAGGGAGAGTATTTTGAAAAAAATGCGTGATGATATGAAAGAGTCTGTTAAATATTTGCCTGTAGCTGCAATACATGGAAAGGTAAATAAAGCAGCAGCAAATCATTTATTAACTAAAATACATTTATCATTAGGAGAATTTGATGAAGCTATTCAAGCTGCAAATGCTGTTATAAATGATGGTGTTCATGCTTTAATGACTAATCGTTTTGGTGTCTTTAAGGATAGAGAGATAGAAACAGAAGGTTTCCAAGCTTATGCTAATAATGGTTCTGTCCGATTAGATGTAATTTATGATCTTCATAGACCAGAGAATAAATCTCATGCTGAAAATAAGGAAGCTATTTTTAATGTGGTTGACCGTAATGGATTTGACGATGCGGGAGCTAAGGACCAAGTGGCAACTATGAGAAATTGTACACCCTATTGGAATAGAACTGGAGTTATTAAAACACCAGATGGTGTTAATGGTATGATGCGTGATTGGGATGAGTTTAATGAATATAGGGTTATTGGCCGTGGACAAGGTTTTTTACGAATGAGTAATTGGTTGGCGTATGAAGTATGGACTGAGGATAAAGATTTGCGCCATAAACAACCAAACTGGTGGAGGATGGAAGATCTGATCTATAATAATAAAGCTTTGAAAGATGCGGGAAATCCATATTATGGAACACATGTTATTACCCAAGATGTAGGACCGGATTCTATTCGCTGTTGGTCACCATTCTTTAATAAATTTATTATAGAAGATTTAAGAATGGATCAACCTAATGGGCATCATTCAGACTGGTATGTATTCAGACTTGCTGAGACTTATTTATTGAGAGCTGAAGCTTATTTTTGGAAAGGAGATGTTATTCATGCTGCAAAAGATTTGAACGAGGTGCATATGCGTGCTGGTTGTGATCCAATCTCATCCTCCGATGTAACTATGGATGTGATTTTAGATGAAAGAGCAAAAGAGTTGTATTATGAGGAACCTCGTAAATGTGAGTTAACTCGAATAGCTTATATTTATGCTAAGACAGGTAAATCTTATAATGGAACAGTTTATTCATTAGAAAATTTTAGTGAGAGTATTTTTTTTTATGACAGAATAAATGCAAAAAATAATTTTTATCGTGATCGTGTTCTGAGTAAAAATGGAGAACGTTATAAAATATCTCCTTGGCATGTTTTGTGGCCTATACCTTATGAAGTTCGTGATGCAAATATGTTAGGGCATATCAATCAGAATAAAGGATATTCGGGATGTGAAGATAATATTACTCCTAAAAACTATCCGGAAGATTATATTTCAGAATAACTAATGATTTGAAAAAGGGAATTCGTCTGTAGGCGGATTCCTTTAAAATAATGTGTTTGTGTATGAAAAAAATTATATTACTTCTTTTCTCTTTTTGTTTCTCTGTTGTTGTTTTTAGTAAAAGTGAGAAAGTGAATTACTTCGATGTAAAGTCGGTTGTTGAGGCTGGGGATATTTGCAGAACAGAGTATATATATTCTCCTGTATTACCATTAAACCAGGGGAATGGACGGTTTGGTAGCTCTTTCTCTCAGTTAGGATTGCATGTGCCTCCGGCTTTGTCACAAAGTGATAATAAGTATGGAAATACGCACTTTATGCATATCGAACATTATGGAAGAGGTAAATTTAATGCGGACTATTTGTTGCCATTGTTGAAAATTTATTGGAATAACGTTTTTAGTTCTATTTCTTCGTATAGACAGCATCAGTCTTTTTACGATGGAACAATTGAGACTTCTTTTATAGATAATGGACATTCTGTCAAGGTTAGAACTTGGTTTGATGCTTTAGACAAAGATTTGTCTTGTATCTCTATCGATACAGATAAAAATGCTTTATATACGGTTGTTCTTGAGCCTGAAAAAATATTGTCACTTCATTATGGGCAAGAAGTGAGTCAATCTGTTTCCATTGTTAAGGAAAATAGTAATTGGAAGTTCTCTTTGTCTTGTTTGGGTAAACAGTTTGTTTTCTTTGTGAAAACAAATGCAAAAGGGATTGTTGAGGATGGCAAATTGTTTTTGACAATTAGGGGAAAAAGCAATAACATTCAAATTTTTTATAAAGGAAAAAGTGATGTCTCGCTTGTCCAATCTTTGCAGCAAACGAAAGACTGGTGGCATCAGCAATGGGAAAAAACAAGTTGCATTAAATTCTCGGACCCGAATGTTCAAAAAATGTGGATTCGCTCTATGGCTTTATTTTTGGCGACGTTTAATGATGATAAATTGGGGCTGGCTCCTCCGACAGGTTTTGCTGGTAATAGTTGGCCTTTTCCTTTCCCCCAGGATTTGTCTTATATTCATTCTGTGTTGCTTTCAACAGGTAATATGGATATAGCAAAATCATGGATAGAGTATTTTTCCGAAAGGATAGAAGGCATGAAGGCCTATACGAAGCGGCTCTTAAAAGTCGATGGTATTCTATTCCCTTGGGTTTTCCCTTATGGCCCTTTTGAAGGGTTTCATGATCCTATTCCTCCTAATAAATTTTATTATGAAATACATAACTCCGGTTATTTAGCTAAAATGGCTTATGAGACATCTATATATGTAAATAATGTGGAATGGACAAAAAAATATGCTCTTCCGCTTATCAGAGAAGCTGCTATTTTTTATAAAAGTATTAGCTATAAGGAATCAGATAGTTTATGGCATCTTTTTGTGGAACCAAGTATGGGACAAGACGAGAAAGGTGGTTTTAATCAAAAAGATTATTTATGTGCATTGTATAGTGCTAAATATTGTTTTCAAAAAGCGATAGTATGTGGTTTGGATGACAAAGGGGAGTATAAAAAAATTTTGAAAGACGGTTTAGCTTTTGCTTCATTGAAATCAGAACAGGGTTTTTATTACTCTTGTCAGGGAAGAGGTGTTAAGGATTTTGGACAACAAAAACATCCGGTACAACTAAATGAATTGGCTTTTTTACCTATGGGAGAACGTGTCTCGGAGGAAGCCTTGAATGCTTATAATTTGCGATATAAAATTACTCAAGATGCTCAAATTCCGTACTTCTATGGATGGACGTTGGGAGAGTTTTTATTAGCAGGTTCTCGGGTAGGTAATACCGATGAATGGTTAAAAGACTGGAATAATATGTTGAAATCTGATTATATTGATCCTAACTATATACAAGTTTATGAAACGAGTAAAGCTCATAATATGTCTTATTATGTAACGACAAATGGTTTAATTGTGCAATCGTTAATCAATAATCTTGTTTGTGATTGGTATGGAGAATTGGAGATTGCAAAATGTTATCCATGGCTTAGTGATGTTCACTTTAAAAATATCCATTCTTTAATGGGAGTGAGTATAAGTGGTTCTATTGTAAATCGGGAAATTAAGTTATATCTGCATGCTTGGAAAGATACCAGTTTTTATCTTAGAGGCAAAAAGGTGACCTTAAAAAAAGGAGATAAGGTAGATATGATATTTAACTTATAGGCTGTTTCTATAGTAAAACTTTTTAACTTTACCAAAATAACCCACAATCCTCCATCCGTAAGCCTATCCAATCATTTCTTACTCGCTTACGGATGAAGGAGACCTTTGGATGTTCATGCCGGTATGGATAGATGAACGAATACTCGGCTCTATTTTTTCAACTTTCCTATAAACAGCAAATTATTGTCGTTTTCATTTAGTGATTCGGCAAATGATGTGAGTTTTTCCTTATCCTTGTCCGGGCATTTCCCAGAGGCTATGTGCTCTTTGATTTTTTCCTTCAAAACCATTGGTTCGAAGTTTTGGATGTTGTATCCCTTGTTGAAGTTCGTAGAAGCGGGGAGGTTACCGAAGAAATCGTTCATCAAGTCGAACTTTTGTCCTTTTCCGGTCTGGCGGTCGATGAAGTAGGTACTACTTTCTCCTGGTTGGTTTGTAGTGACATCCCAATAGTAACAATTGGCGAAGATACCTTGAGGTATATTGAGATAGATGTGGATCGGCTTGTTGTCTGGGTCGGGGAAATGCATGGCGAAACGGGCTTCAAGCCGGTTTTCGGTGTTGTTGTACGTCCAAAGCGTGTCGTTTGCCGTGTGGAAGAAATCAAACTCGCCACCGTTTTGGTAAGAGAAGATCTCTCCGTCGAAGTTCTGTACGATCATATTCTTGGAAACAGGTAGTCGCTTGACAATCTCTCCCTCCATGTCAATGCAAAAGGCGAGTGGCTCCGCTTCGGAGAACGACATATGGACGATGGAGAGCGTACCGTCTTCGTTGAGTCTCATTTTGGGTTTCTGGACTCGTCCTTTGAGTGGAATGTCCTTTATCCATTTTCCGTCTAATCCGTAGACCATAATCTTTTTGCCGAAAAAAGGGGCGAGGAAGATACGTCCGCCTTTTTCGTCGATAATTTCGTCATAAATGCTGATTTCATATTCGCCTGGACCTTGTCCGATTCTACCGACATCGCAGAGAAATTTTCCATCTTTATCAAAGAGTTTGAACGGTGCACCTGATTGGCGGATACCAATATAATTATTGCTTGGTGTGATGGTCCACGCCTTGAAGAGGGCTTCGTCGGAATTGTCGAGGCGGACGATCCGGAAATCTTCGATAAAATGACTGAGTGGCAATTCGATTTTGCGGTTGTTCAAATTTTTGTATTCGACAATGAGCAATTGGTTCTTATTGCTGCTTGATGTGGTGTCTTGCTTGTTACCGCAATTGCTCAGGAGCAAGGTGGCTGCTATTGCGCAAGTGGAAATAAATGTTTGTGTTTTCATGGTGATTTGTTTTGAAATTTTCGTAAAGATAAGCATATTTGGTAGATATACTTGTTTTTAGTATAAAAAATCACCGGTCAGGAATGAATGCGGTACGGCATCAATTCTTGACCGGTGAAAACGTTATTTTTCGAGGTATGTTTTCTTCGTCTTATCGGATAAACAAAAGCTCCCTGTATTTCGGCAGTGGCCACATCTGGTTATCGACCATTAGCTCCAGGTCGTCGATATGACTGCGGATTTCATCCAAGTAAGGAGCGACGGTATCGTGGTAAGCGATCGCTTTGGTACGCAAATCCGTGATACGGTTGGCTTTTTTGCGGGCTTCCACCATTTCGTCGACCATGCGGGTGACGGAACAGATATGTCCGGCAATCTTGCGAACCAGGCGACGGGGCTCTTCCGACATATCGTCATATTCCGGATATCCGCCAAAAGTCTCTTTCAGCTTGGTGATATTGTCCAATAGCAATGACTGGTAGCGGACGGCAACCGGGATGATATGGTTGAGCGAGAGATCACCGAGGACACGAGCTTCTATCTGTACCTTTTTAATATAGATTTCCCATTTCACTTCGTTGCGTGCTTCCAGCTCCTTTTCGCTCAGTACACCGGTTTCCTTAAACATCCGGATGACTTCCGGTTTCAGGTATGCATCGTATTGTAACGGAACGCTGTTTTCACAATCCAGGCCTCGGCGGGCAGCCTCTTCTTTCCATTCGTCACCGTAGCCGTTTCCGTCGAAGCGAATCGGTTTGGATTCTTTGATGTAGGCTTTCAAGACTTCAAAGATGGCGGCCTCCTTGCTTTTTCCTTCGGCACGCAATGTCTCGACATCCTGTTTGAACTGGCGAAGCTGGTAGGCAACGGCAGAGTTCAGTGCCAACATGGCTGAACCGCAGTTGGCGGACGAACCTAATGCGCGGAACTCGAAACGGTTCCCTGTGAAAGCAAAAGGAGAAGTACGGTTGCGGTCCGTATTGTCTAACAGCAACTCCGGGATCTGTCCGAAGCCGAGATGCAAGCGTTTCTTGTCGTCCACTTCGATAGCATCTTCGATGGAGCAGTTTTCAAACTTGTCCAAGATTTCTGTGATCTGTGTCCCTAAGAAAGAAGATATGATAGCGGGAGGCGCTTCATTGGCTCCCAGGCGGTGTGCGTTGGTAGCCGAAGCGATACTGGCTTTCAGCAGAGCGTTATATTTATATACAGCCATCAGCGAATTGACCACGAATGTGATGAAACGCAGATTGTCTTCCCGGTCTTTTCCTGGAGAGAAGAGGTTGATGCCTGTATCGGTTCCCATTGACCAGTTGCAATGCTTGCCGGAACCGTTTACGCCCATAAAAGGCTTTTCGTGGAGCAGCACGCGAAAATTGTGGCGGCGGGAAACACGTTTCATTACCGACATCAACAATTGGTTATGGTCGTTGGCCAAGTTGCATTCTTCATAAATAGGTGCTAACTCGAACTGGTTCGGAGCCACCTCGTTATGGCGTGTCTTGACCGGGATGCCTAACTTATAGCATTCTGTTTCCAAATCTTTCATGAATTCTTGTACCCGGGAGGGGATGGCACCGAAATAGTGGTCATCCAACTGTTGGTTTTTGGCGCTTTCATGCCCCAACAGGGTACGTTCCGTCAGCGACAGGTCGGGACGGGCGGAGTAGAGGTCTTCGTCTACCAGGAAATACTCCTGTTCCCATCCTAAATAGGTGATGACTTTATGGACATCTTCGTTGAAATAATTACAGACATCTTTGGCCGCCTTGTTCAGGGCTTCGATAGAGCGGATCAGCGGGGTCTTGTAGTCCAGCGCTTCACCGGTATAGGCGATGAATACGGTCGGGATACACAAGGTGTCGTCTACGATAAACGCAGGTGAGGAAGGGTCCCAGGCTGAGTAGCCGCGGGCTTCGAATGTGTTGCGCAATCCACCGTTAGGAAAGCTGGAAGCGTCCGGTTCCTGCTGGGCGAGCAGCTTGCCGCTGAATTCTTCGATCATGCCTCCGTTTCCGTCATGTTCGACGAATGCGTCGTGCTTTTCAGCGGTCCCGTCGGTCAGAGGCTGGAACCAGTGCGTGTAGTGTGTGACTCCTTTTTCCAGTGCCCACATGCGCATACCGGCAGCCACATGATTGGCAATTTCTCGGTCGATAGGGGTTCCGTTGTCGATGGCATGGGTCAGGGCTTTGTAGGTTTCCTTGGAGAGATACTTTTGCATTGCCTTCCGGTTGAAGACGTTCTCACCATAATATTCGGATACTTTCTGATTGGGAGTAATGGCTTCCACGGCCTTTCGGTTGGATGCTTTCTCCACTGCATTAAAGCGTGAGATTGACATACAGATTGTTTTTATGTTATACCGGCTGCAAAGATACATGCAATTCTCTATGAATGCTTTCATCCGGTAGTTAAAAATATATGAGCAGGAAACTATTCGATCCGGTACATGCCGTTTGGCAATGCATCAGCTTCTCTAAAGCTATGCATTAGGTGGCGTAACCCATAGCATTAGCCCTCGTAATGCATAGCTTTGCAGAGGTAAACCTGATGCCTGTCGAATGGGGATGTAAATGATGATTTATCTGTATAAAAACATGGATGACATTGCCATACAAAATGATTGTCGTTTGTAGGGGCAGGGCTCTGCTCTGCCCATTGGATCCGGACATGGCGGACGTTCTTTTTATAGGGCGGAGTAGAACCCCGCCCCTACGGAACACCTTTGTTTTATTGCGCACCCATAAATTATCGTTTGCCGATTCAAACATTTCATCTCATGAAATAAATAAAAAGAGGGGGTTGAAAAAAACTATCATTGATTATCAGTGATTTATGATGATAGATGATAGATAAAACCCCGTTTCTGTAAAAGTTTAGGAAAAACGAATTAAAAAACGCCGCCTTTAAGGTGACGTTTTTTAATTCAAACTCAGAAAAGTTTTACAAAACAGCCTTTTTATCTATCATCTATCATTCGATCAGAACAAACTCCAGGCAACTGTCAATCCTGCCATAACGATCGCCACCATGCTCATCAGCTTGATCAGGATGTTGAGGCTGGGGCCGGAGGTGTCTTTGAACGGGTCGCCGACAGTATCGCCTACGACTGTCGCTTTATGGGCTTCGCTGCCCTTGCCGCCGTGGTTTCCTTCTTCGATATGTTTCTTAGCATTGTCCCAGGCTCCTCCTGAGTTTGCCATGAAGATCGCCAGTACGAAACCGGTGCTCAGGCCGCCGATCAGCAGTCCGACTACTCCTGTCACTCCGAATATCAGACCGGTGACGATCGGTGCAATGATGGCCAACAGGGAAGGCAGCACCATCTCGTGCTGTGCCCCTTTTGTCGAGATAGCCACGCAACGGGCGTAATCGGGTTCGGCTTTTCCTGTCAAAATTCCCGGAATTTCCCGGAACTGGCGGCGTACTTCTTCCACCATATGTCCGGCGGCCCGTCCGACTGCGTTCATCGTCAACCCGCAAAACATGAAGGCCATCATGGAACCGAGGAACATTCCGGCCAGCACTTTCGGATTCATAAGCGTGACATCATAATAAATCATGAAATCGGTGAAAGAGGCTTTTGACACTTCGATTGCCCTGCCATCGGCAAATTGCAGGACTGTCTCGCCCAAACGGAGCAAGCCGATTTTAATCTCTTCTACATAAGAGGCCAGCAATGCCAGGCCCGTCAAGGCAGCCGAGCCGATCGCAAATCCTTTGCCTGTTGCGGCAGTCGTGTTGCCTAAGGAGTCGAGTGCATCCGTACGTTTCCTGACTTCTTTGCCCAGACCGGACATTTCCGCATTTCCGCCGGCATTGTCGGCAATAGGTCCGTAGGCATCTGTTGCCAGTGTGATGCCCAAAGTCGAAAGCATTCCGACGGCGGCGATACCGATGCCGTACAATCCCATTCCTATGTTATTGAAATCGAACCCGGAAGCAAATAGGAACGAACAGATGATCCCGACTACTACGGCCAGTACCGGAATTGCGGTGGACAGCATACCCAATCCTAATCCGGAGATGATCACCGTTGCCGGTCCGGTCAGTCCGGCTTCCGAAACCCGCTGGGTAGGTTGATAAGATTGGGAAGTATAGTACTCCGTCGATTGACCGATCACGATCCCTACCAATAATCCGATGATGACCGAACAGCTGATCCAGAACCAATTGTCCAATCCTAACAAATAAAGGATTCCGAAGGTGGAAAGGGCGATCAATACCGAGCTGAGGTTGGTCCCTATGGCAAGTGCTTTCAGCAGTTCGCGTATCGTCGCATTTTCTTTTGTGCGGACGGCAAAGATACCGATGATCGACAATATGATCCCGACCGCCGCGATCAACATTGGCGCCACAACCGCCTTATATTGCATTTCCACATCGCCGGATGCTACGAATGCGGCAGCACCCAATGCGGAGGTTGCTAAGATCGAACCGCAATACGATTCGTACAGGTCCGCCCCCATTCCGGCCACATCTCCGACGTTATCTCCCACATTGTCGGCAATGGTTGCCGGGTTTCGCGGGTCATCTTCGGGAATACCGGCCTCGACTTTTCCGACCAGGTCGGCCCCGACATCGGCCGCCTTGGTGTAGATGCCTCCGCCGACACGGGCGAAGAGTGCCTGTGTGGAAGCTCCCATTCCGAAGGTCAGCATGGTGGTGGTTATGATGGTAAGTTTATGTGTGGCATCCATCGCTTCTGCCGGTATGCAGATGTTTAATAATATGTACCAGAACGAAATGTCCAGCAAACCGAGGCCGACGACGACCAGCCCCATTACGGCACCGCTCCTGAAAGCAACCTGCAAGCCGCTGTTCAAGGACGAACGGGCGGCATTGGCCGTACGGGCGGATGCATAAGTAGCTGTCTTCATTCCTAAGAAGCCGGCAAGGCCGGAGAAGAAACCGCCGGTCAGGAAAGCGATCGGAACCCATTCGTTTTGTACTCCAAATCCATACGCCATGATGGAGAATAAAACCACCAGGGCGAGAAACACCGAAGCAACAACCTTGTATTGTTGTTTCAGGTACGACATAGCCCCTTTGCGTACATGTCGGGCTATTTTTGCCATTAACTCCGTCCCTTCACTCTCTTTCATCATCTGCCTGAAGAAGAACCAGGCAAATACCAGTGCCAGGATAGAGGCTACCGGTATGATCCAAAAAATAGGTGTAATCATAGCAATGAGATTTAAATTTAATACGGATTTAATCGTTTTGACACTTAGTGCTTTACGATCCTTTATTGTTCACCTGTAAATATAACAAAAATAAAGAAGTAGAGAAACTTTTTCGTAAATAATAATGTTTCATTCTAAAAAAAACAGCATATTTGTCACAGAATAAGAATGAAAACGCAAATGACGGAAGAAACGAACCATAAGACCTATAAATTAGGCTTGGCTCTAAGCGGGGGAGGAGCGAAAGGTTTCGCTCATATCGGGGTTTTTAGATTACTGGAAGAATGCGGTCTGAAGCCGGATATCATCGTCGGTACAAGTGTTGGTTCGTTGATGGGCGCTTTGTTTGCCGATGGCTATACGTCCGACGAAATCAAAGAACTCTTTACCGGACGTGAGTTCTCCGAATTCGCCCAGCTGCAAATCCCGAAGTCGGGATTGTTCGACAGCAAGCGGTTCCGCTATTTCCTCCGTCGTCATTTGAGAGCTAAAACGTTTGAAGAACTGAAAACCCCTCTGGTTGTCGTGGCGACCGATCTTGACAACGGCGAGAGTCATGAGTTCCGTAGCGGCCCCATCGTAGAGGCGGTGACCGCTTCCTGTAGCATTCCGATTATCTTTAGCCCGGTCGTGATAAACGGAGTGCATTATGTTGACGGAGGTCTTTTCCATAATTTCCCGGTTTCCATCATCCGTGAAGAATGTGAGCGTATCATCGGGGTAAATGTCAGCCCCCTTGTCCCGCAAAAGTACAAGCAGACGATTTTCCATATCGCGGAACGTTCTTATCACTATATGTTCCGGGCAAACACATTGGAAGACCGCGAAATGTGCGATGTTCTGATCGAGGCGGAGGAGTTCGGTATGTATAAGACATTCGACTTGGAAAATGTGGACGAGATCGCGGGGATCGGATATGCTGCGGCAATCCGGGCGTTCGAGGTCGTGATAAAAGAAAATAAATATGAAACTCTGGTGAACGCTATTATGGCAAGAAGAAATAATGCCCTGATGCCATAATTTTTTCCGGATGTTCCGGCGTTCACCCCAAATAGTAACTAAGTTGACAAATAGCGCGATGAAACAGACAAATAAGATGGTAATATATCAGGTCTTTCCACGTTGGTTTGGAAATATGAAATCATCCCTGGTGAAGAATGGAAGTAAAGTTGAAAACGGAGTAGGAAAGTTCTCGGACTTTACGCCGGTGGCTTTGTCCAAGATCAAGGAGTTGGGAACTACCCATGTGTGGTATACCGGAGTGATCGAACATGCAACGAATACCGATTATACGGCTTACCAGATACGAAAAGACCATGCGGCGGTCGTGAAGGGAAATGCCGGCTCCCCCTATGCTATCAAAGATTATTATGATATAGACCCGGACCTGGCCGATAATGTACCTGACCGTATGAAAGAATTCGAATCGCTGGTCAGAAGGACGCATGAAGCCGGAATGAAAGTAATCATCGATTTCGTACCCAACCATGTTGCCCGCCAGTATTATTCGGATGTCAAGATGGCGTATGTGGAAGATCTGGGACAAAAAGACAATGCTTCAAAAGCTTTCGATCCCAATAATAATTTCTATTATATACCGGGGCAGACCTTGCGTTTGCAGTTCGGCGCTCAACAGGAAGATTTTGAATATAGCGAATTTCCGGCGAAAGTCACGGGGAACGATTGCTTCAGTACCTGTCCCGGACAAAACGACTGGTATGAGACGGTCAAATTGAATTATGGCGTTGATTATATGAACGGCCGTACCCCGCATTTCGATCCGGTTCCCAATACATGGACGAAGATGCTGGATATCCTGCTTTTCTGGGCGGGAAAAGGGGTGGACGGTTTCCGGTGCGACATGGCGGAAATGGTTCCGGTTGAATTCTGGAACTGGGTGATCCCGAAGGTGAAACAGGTGTATGATGTTTGCTTTGTTGCCGAAGTTTATAATCCGGCAGAATATCGTAATTATATCTGGAACGGACATTTTGATTATTTGTATGATAAGGTCGGGCTGTACGATACGGTACGGGCAGTCATGTGTAACCAGGCTCCGGCAAGCAATATCTCCGGATGTTGGCAGTCACTCGAAGGTATCCAGCATAATATGTTGAACTTCCTTGAAAACCATGACGAGCAACGTATCGCCTCTTACTTTTTTGCCGGTGATCCGCGTCCGGGAATTCCGGGGATGATCGTGTCGGCTATGATGAATACCAATCCGGTGATGATCTACAGCGGACAGGAATTAGGGGAGCCGGGAATGGACGATGAGGGTTTCAGCGGACGTGACGGGCGCACGACGATTTTTGATTATTGGAGTCTTGCCAGCTTGCGCAACTGGATAAACGAAGGGGCTTTCGATGGTGGTAAACTGACGGCTGAGCAACGGCAATTGCGCGAGGCGTATGCAAAGATTCTGAATATATCCAAGTCCGAACGGGTTATCACAGAAGGAGTTTTCTATGATTTGATGTATGCAAACCTGAGTAATCCGTATTTTAACTCACATCGGCAATTCGTATTCATGCGTAAATATCAGAATGAAGTGTTGTTAGTGGTGGTCAACTTTGACAAGGCGGAGCAGACGGTACGCATCCAAATCCCCGATGAAGTATTTAAGGCACTTGATTTCGGTGATAATAAAGCTGCTGTGTTGACCGATCTGATGACTGGAGAGAGTTGTATCAGCACACTGACGGCAGCTTGGCCTTATCAGGTGGTTGTACCTGCTTATTCCGGCCGTTTGCTGAAGTTTACTTATTGATTTGTGATTTATGATTTATGATTTATGATCTGCTCTGACCGATGTGTTTGGTAATAAATCATAAATCATAAATCATAAATCATAATTGTTTTGTACCTTTGCACCCATAATTCAAATCTATTTACTTAAGATAAATATTCGGAATAATGAGTGCACAAACTCCTTTCTTGGTGTTTTCGGGAACCAACTCCCGGTATCTTGCAGAGAAAATTTGCAATAGTCTTGGTTGTCCGCTGGGACAGATGAACATTCAACACTTTGCTGATGGAGAATTCTCCGTTTCGTACGAAGAGTCTATCCGCGGTCGTGATGTATTCCTGGTACAATCAACGTTTCCTAACTCTGATAATCTGATGGAGCTTCTCCTGATGATCGATGCTGCCAAGCGTGCTTCGGCACACTCTGTAATCGCAGTTATTCCTTATTTCGGTTGGGCACGTCAGGATAGAAAAGACAAGCCACGTGTGTCTATCGGCGCCAAGCTGATTGCAGACATGCTGAGTACTGCCGGTATTGACCGCTTGATTACGATGGACCTGCATGCTGATCAGATTCAGGGATTCTTTAATGTTCCGGTTGACCACTTGTATGCATCTTCCATTTTCCTGGATTACATTAAAACATCTTTGCCTCTGGATAATCTGTGTATCGCTACACCGGACGTTGGAGGTACTAAACGTGCCAGCAGTTATTCCAAATATCTGGGTTTACCGATGGTTATTTGCCACAAGTCACGTCTGCGTGCCAATGAAGTAGCAGAAATGCGTATTATCGGTGATGTAGAGGGCTTGGATGTCCTTTTGATCGACGATATGGTGGATACGGCCGGTACCATTACGAAGGCTGCCAACCTGATGCTTGAAAACGGAGCCAAATCCGTGCGTGCCATCGCCAGTCATGCCGTTATGTCCGACCCGGCTTCTACACGTGTAGACCAGTCTGCTTTGACTGAAATGATCTTTACCGACTCTATCCCTTATGCAAAGAAATGCGAAAAGGTGAAAGTGTTGTCTGTTGCCGATATGTTTGCCGAAGCTATCCGTCGTGTATGTAGCGGTGAATCTATCAGCTCTCTGTATGCTATTTAATGAGTTTATAATATCAAAAGAAGGCTGCCATCTTACGGATGAGCAGCCTTTTTTATTGTTCGCCCGGCACGAACCCTTTCCGGTGGGGGAAACACCGGCCTATTTTTCTTCATCGATAATCATGCCGCTACCGAGGCAAAGACGATGGTCTTTGTCGTAGACTACTCCGTACTGTCCAGGAGCGATTCCCTGGATTTTGTTGTCGGATTCGATGCGGTACAAGTCTCCGATGCGACGGATGCGGCCGTGTGTGAAGTCCGGTGTGTGACGGATCTTGAAAGTGATCTCTTTCTCGTCCTCAAATTCTCCCCATGGATCTTCGGTGATGAAGTCGAAGCCGTGCATGTTGATAATCTTGCCATACTGTGTTTCTGGATCATAACCGTTGGAAACATAAATAATGTTCCGCTTGATATCTTTTTTGATGACGAACCAGGGTCCGCCGCTCAAACCTAACCCCTTGCGCTGTCCGATGGTGTGGAACCAGTAGCCGTTGTGTTTGCCCAATACCTTACCGGTTTCCAGTTCGACGATCTTTCCTGTCCGTTTTCCTAAATAACGCTCGATAAAGTCATTATAATTGATCTTGCCTAAGAAACAGATTCCCTGACTGTCTTTCCGTTTAGCACTCGGCAGTTTTTGTTGTTCGGCTATGGCTCGGACTTCGCTTTTCATGAGATGTCCGATCGGGAACATTAATTTCTGTATTTGCAAACGAGTGATTTGGCCGAGGAAGTCGGTCTGGTCTTTTACCGGGTCCTTGGCGGTGGAAAGCCATACCTTACCGTCTATTTCGGTTGTCGTGGCGTAATGGCCGGTTGCTATTTTATCGAAATCCTTTCCCCATTTCTCTTCAAAGCAGCCGAATTTGATATATTTATTGCACATCATATCCGGGTTGGGGGTGAGTCCGCGTTTTACGGAATCGATGGTATAGCTCACGACACGATCCCAATATTCGTCATGCAAGGAGACGATTTCAAACCGGCAACCGTACTTCTTGGCGATATAGGAGGTGATCTCGATATCTTCTTCGGCGGGACAGTCTATATATCCATCTTTATCTTCCATGCCGATGCGGATATAGAAAATGGTAGGATCGTATCCTGCCTCTTTCAACTGGTGAACAACTACGGAGCTATCCACTCCTCCCGAAACTAATGCTGCAATTTCCATATTTTTACAGTGAATAAGAATTGTACAAAGGTACGGTAAATTTTTCAATTAAAACAGGAGAGAAGCATTGGCTACTTCGGCATTGATATCAAAAGTTTGATTATGGAATTCATGAAAGAAAACACAATAAAATCATGTATTCTTATTTACCACCCCAATCTTCCCACTGAGATTTACCAAAACCATATTTAGCTCTAAGCGAACGCATCTGACTTTGGATATACTTACGCTTTGAATCGTCATAAGGATCTGTACCTGTACTCATTCTAATTAACTGAGTTTCCCAATTACGATATGTGTGATCATTTGTAATTTTATCCCTTTGAGAAGGACCGCTTTTCTGAAATTTTCCAGTTTTTGTTGATCGGGAAGCCGGAGCTGAGAAAGTAGCGGAACTTCCCCCTTCTTCCAAATGTTGAATTAAAGCAATTTGACGTTCTATACGTTGATTAATATTTCGGAGTTCAACGCGGTTGTCTGTTGTTTCACGGAGATGTCGATCTGCTGCACCTCTTCCATAATTACCCTGACCAGGTCGTACTTGCCCATGATTCATTCTCAAAGAAGTTCCTGCTCTTCGTATTTGTTTCGAGCCTTCAGAAGAAATAGTCCTTTGTGTATTCTTGCTTCTTGCAATTATAGCTTCACGTTGAACATAAAGCTGTTGAAGTTTTTGTTTTTCTTTTTCGATTTGAGAAGCAGAGGTTGCTTTAACTTGCATATTTTCAAAATCGTATATATCTTCGTTTACAGAAGCTGACTCACTACTTTTCAACGCAGTCGTAGCTAATTCTTCAGCTGTAAGCGACCTGCCTTCGTTAAGAGCAGTTACGGCTGTTTCATCCCCTTCGATTGCCGCATAAGTTGTCGCAGCAACTCCAACAAGGGTACCAGCCGTTTCGAGCCCGCTAATGACTTTATCCCAGCGTCGTGATTTTTGATCTTTTCTAGCTTGTTTATAATTGGCCGTGATCTGTTCGTTCTCAGGAGCAAGTTCGTGAGCTAATTTCAACTTACTCATCCCTTCACTATAAGCTTCAGACTTCAATTCCAAAAGTCCGAAATTATTATATGCCATTGCAAACGTCGGTTCAATTTTTATGATACGAGCATACAACTGACGTGCCCGTTGTGTGTCTCCATTCTTTTCAGCCGTTTCTCCTAAAACATACAACCTTTGTATAAACTCAGGATCAATTGTCCCGTCTTCTGTCACTGTTCCGGTTTCGTTATCTACCCAAATAGGAGCAGTCCCATCGGCAAATCCACCAATCAAATCGAATCCGGTAAAAGCACGAATTAGCCCGTCTATTCCATAAAATCCGTAATGTTCTTTTTCTTGTACCACGAATGCATGGCCGTTTCTGTCGTATGTAATATCTTCATATTCGCATGGAACAATAATTCTTCCGAAGCTATCTCCCACACCACAAAGACTATCTTTGGTAAACAATAAGAAAAAGCCATCATTTATCTGTTCAATACCAATGTATTCTGGTTTGAATAACCAAATGCTGTCTTTTTCTGAAATCCGAGCGCCATAGAAAGATCCCTTTTGTTCAAAAAACGGTTGATCATCCGGAGCAATAAGTCCTTTACTAAATTCCACCTCCTTACTATCAACTTTTGCGCCTATCGAATCGAGCCGTTGTGTCAGAACCGAATAAACACCACTGTCTAATTTTGCTTTCACATCTTTTACTGCATGTCGATAGTCTTTATTGGATACAGGGACAGTTGTCATTGCTTCTTCTAATTGATAGGTACAGGGAACTACCAATTCACCATTTAGATCAATTGTACCATACTTACCTTCCATCTTTACAGAAGCTAAACCATTATCTTTAAAAGAATCAGCCCATTCGTAACGATTGGGAATCACAAGATTACCCAGTTTGTCAATAAAACCATATTTTCCTTCTATCATCACCGGCGCCAAACCATAATTGAATTTAGTCAATTTTTTTGCCTTATATATAGGAGGTATAACGAACTGATTAGAAGAGTTTATAAATCCCATTCGCCCCTCCATAATGACAGCTGCCAATCCTTCATCAAAATTTTTAGCCGCCTGATCATACTGAGGCGGTATCGCCCAATTATACGCCAAGCGATCTTTTTTACCCCAGATGAGCGAAGTTCCCAATCCAACCGCACTAAATGCCGAGGTTGCAGTCAAACGGGTTGGTAAAAACATGCGTGAAGTCTTTGATTTGTTATAGGTATATCCCCACTTTTTGGTAGCAGGGTATTGAGTAAGCAATAATTGATTTGAATTTTCTTCAGCAATAACATGTTTTGGAATCACAAACAATAATATTAATAGTAAACGGACAGCCTTCATAATATTTTATAGTTTTACCATTATATGTAATCATAGTTCAATTTACAATCATAAACGCTTGCAAATGTACGAATTTTCCGTTTTTAACACTACGAAATTGTACTTTTAAATTAGAGAAGCATTGGGTATTTCTGCATATATTTATAATTTTGTACATTTGGAGCCTGTTTAAATTGGGCAAATCTGTTTTTAAATTATTCTTTAAAAAGATATGCATATACGTTATTCAGCTTTGTTTTTGTCAGCTCTATTGTTGTCGACTGATGTTTATCCTTATTCGGCTTGTCGCTTGCCGGAAATACGGGAAGTGTCTGTCCCCAACCGGTGGAAAGGGAAGAAAGTCGCTTTCTTGGGTGATTCGATTACCGATAAGATACATGTCGGAACGACGAAAAACTATTGGCAGTATCTTTCGGAAATGTTGGGGTTGGAACCGTTCGTTTACGGTATTAACGGTCATCAGTGGAACGGTGTGTTGGAGCAGGCCGGGAGATTGCAGGCCGAACGGGGGGATGATATTGATGCAATCCTGATCTTTGCCGGAACAAACGACTTTAATGCCAACGTACCTTTAGGCGAATGGTACGCCGAGAAGGAAGAATCCGTTGAAGTTTCGGGACCGAAGCAGGAGGTGCGAAAGCGACGGATGCTGCAAACGGATGATCGGACGTTCCGGGGGCGTATCAACTGTGTCCTATCTTATCTGAAAACGAATTATCCGACGAAATAAATCATACTGTTGACCCCGATACATCGCGGATATGCCAAATTCGGGGATAACAATATCCAGCCGGACGAATCTTATCCTAACGGAATTGGCTTGTATGTAGATGAATATGTAAAGGCGATCAAAGAAGCTGCCAATGTTTGGGCTGTTCCTGTCATTGATCTCAATAGCATCAGCGGGCTTTATCCTGTCTTCGACTCCCATACCTGTTATTTTCATAAGGAAGATACGGACCGCCTTCATCCGAATGCGGACGGGCATTACCGGATGGCAAAGGCTTTGATGTATCAGCTATTGGCTTATCCGGCCGATTTTGAATAAAACATTTCGTTGGCGATTGGTTGAGAGGCTGACAGATGGGGTTCTGTTCACCAGGCAGATGGGCATTTGCTCGATCGACAGGAGCCGTCTGTCGATCGAGTAAATTTCAGATTCCGATATATCCTTTCAGTGCATTTACATAATCCTCGAATGCCTGCTTGCCGACAGGCGTAATCCTGCAAGTTGTGCGAGGTTTTTTCCCGACGAAGCTTTTCTCGACTTCGATATATCCGGCTTCACTCAATTTGTCTATCTGCACACTCAGGTTACCAGCGGTCGCTTGTGTCTTTTCTTTCAGATAGACGAAATCAGCTTCATCAACCGATAGGAGAATGGACATGACCGCAAGCCGGAGCTGGGAATGTAATAATGGATCTAATTCTTTGAACATGATTTCTTTGCTTTATAATTCAAAACATGTCCCGGAATTATCATCATGACGATGAAAGACAGGGCAAAAAGAAGGAGCATAAAAGAGTCGAATCCCTCTTTTATAATGTAAAATAGCATATTGAGACCATTGATGAAAGAGACGATACCGAGATTGAAAACTTTCTCTTTAATCAGTAATCCGGTGATGTAACAAGCTAACGACAGAATAATAAGTATAAGTGGTGGAATCAGTCGACCGTCGTAATATATCCCGAAGATAGTGGTGGTCAGTGTTGCGATAGATCCCATCACACCCCATATTTGTTCGAGCACTTTGTCCGTGTAAGTCTTGACTTTAGGCAATCTTTTCCGTTTAAAGTAATAGCTTAAAGGGATTCCGACGACTATGATTAGCAGGAATGCCAAATAAGACATGAGATTCTCTGTCAATTGCAGCAACAGGTAGACAATTGCAGTTGAGGTAACTGTCAGATATCCCCAAAACAAAAAAATATTACCATCACCTATTTCCAGATTGTGTTTCGTGTTACGGATCATCCGGGTGATGAGCTCCAGACTTTCTTTTTCGTTTAATTTTCTTTCTTCCATTTTTTCTTCCTCCTTTTAATAGTGATACAAATAAGTTTATGTTATAAACCATATATGGATTAAAAAAGTGTAAAGAGCTATGCATTTCTCACCTACACGCTGCAAATATAAAATGGTTTATATTGTAAACCAAATAAAAAAGGAAATTTTTTGCTGAAAAATGACTTTATCCATACAAGCAAACCAAAGGGATAGGTTTTACAATTTGTCACTATCATAGGCAAAAAGCCTCTCTTTTGTTATGTTAAAAAATATTACCCTTGCTACTAATTCCAAATATATGGGATACTAATCCTATTTTGAAGGTATAGTAGTGACAATTTGATAGAATTGAAAGTGTGATTCCAGTTGGGGATGTCTTTAATCTGCAAAACATTTTTCATCTCATCGAAATTGCTTATTTTCGCATCCATAATAGTTCCCTTTTATGAATGTAGACATAACAGATTTAAAGACGGTCCGTTTGAGTCAGGACGGGAGTGCTGTGATTATCCTGGACCAGACCCGCTTGCCGGGATCTGAAGTATATGTTTCCCTCTCTTCAGCAGAAGAAGTTTGGGAGGCTATATACAAGTTAAAGGTACGCGGAGCACCGGCTATCGGGATAGCTGCTGCTTATGGTATTTATGTTTGCAGTCGGCTGATTGAGGCAAACACTTATGACAGTTTTTACAGTGAGTTCCTTCGGATGAAGGATTACCTGGCATCTTCTCGCCCGACTGCGGTCAACTTGGTTGCCGCTTTGGACCGGATGGAAAAAGTTGTGGTTACCCATTCTGTGAAGCCTGTTCCGGAAATAGTGGACTTGTTGCGTGTCGAATCGGAGGTGATCCGGGCGGAAAATGCGGCAGCTTGCCGTAAGATAGGTGAGAACTGTTTGTCCTTACTGCGTCCGGGAATGGGAATCCTGACACATTGTAATGCTGGTCATCTGGCAGTATCGGAATATGGAACGGCTCTGGCTCCGGTTTATTTAGGGGAAGAACGTGGATATGGCTTTAAGGTGTTTGCCGATGAAACGCGGCCGCTGTTGCAGGGGGCACGTCTGACGGCCTACGAATTGCAGAAGGCAGGTGTGGATGTTACCCTGATCTGTGATAATATGGCATCGGTCGTCATGCGAAAAGGCTGGGTACAGGCTGTTATGGTCGGTTGCGACCGGGTTGCGGCTAATGGCGATACGGCTAATAAGATCGGGACTTCGGGGGTAGCGATTTTGGCCCGTCATTACGGAATTCCTTTTTATGTGTTGGGTCCGACATCCACCATTGATCTGAATTGCCCGGATGGAGATTCGATTGTGATTGAAGAACGGAATCCCGAGGAAATTACGGATATGTGGTATGCTTCGCGGATGGCACCCGAAGGGGTGAAAGCCTATAACCCGGCTTTTGATGTGACTTCTCACGACTTGATAACTGCGATTATAACCGAAAAGGGGATCGCTTATCCCCCTTTCCATATGGAGGATTTCTGAAAAATATTTATGGAAAGTTTTGCTAATCCCGAAACAATCAGTAATTTTGCTGCCCAATTTGTGGATATAGTAATTAAACAATATAATAAATTAAATTATGATCGTAGTTCCATTAAAAGAAGGCGAAAACATTGAAAAAGCGCTGAAGAAATTCAAAAGAAAGTTTGAAAAAACAGGTGTAGTAAAAGAATTGAGAAACCGTCAGGCTTTCGAAAAACCCTCTGTAGCAAAGAGAAAACAAACTATGCGTGCTGTTTACGTTCAGCAATTACAGCAGGTAGAAGAATAAAAATACAAAATCTATCTGCCAGGCTTGTTTTATTGGATTCTTATTCCTATTTTCGTTGCATAAAAGTTGATGCAACGTGAATGTGCGGATTGATTCATTTTTAGATTATCTTCGGTATGAACGGAATTATTCCGAATATACGATTGGTGCTTATTCCAAAGATTTGCAGCAGTTTGAAGATTTTGTAAAAGAGAAGAAGGAAGGCATATTTGTGCCGGAGGAAGTGGATACGGATATTGTACGGAATTGGATTATATTTTTGTTGGATAATAAGATTTCGCCCGTGTCTGTCAACCGGAAATTGAGTTCTTTGAAATCTTTTTTTAAATTCCTTATGAAGCAGGGATTTGTTTCTGTAAACCCGTTACGGTTTGTGACCGGTCCGAAAACAAAGAAGCCGTTACCTACTTTTGTAAAAGAGAAGGATATGGAAGAGTTGTTGGATGGAGATGGGTTTGATGAGGATTTTGAAGGGGTGAGGGATCGTTTAATACTTGAAATGCTTTATGATACCGGGGTGAGGCGTTCAGAGTTGGTCGGATTACAAGATATCGATATCGACTACGATGCCATGTTAATCAAGGTAACAGGTAAGCGTAACAAGCAGCGGCTGATTCCTTTTGCAGAAAGATTAAAAAACTTGATGCTTGCATACACAGAAGTCCGAAATCGTGAAGTTGGCGCAGGAAGCGGATGGTTCTTTGTCCGGAAGAATGGAGAACAGTTGTCTACGGGTATTCTTTATACGATAGTAAAAAAGAAGCTCTCGGATATTCCGACATTGGCAAAATGCAGTCCCCACGTATTAAGGCATTCATTTGCAACAAGTATGTTGAATAATGGAGCGGAGTTGAACGCCGTGAAAGAGTTACTCGGACACAGCAGTCTGGCTTCTACCAGCATTTACACACATACAACCTTTGAGGAATTAAAAAAAGTGTATCATGCTCATCCAAGAGCACAAAAAGAAGGAGGTTTATTATGAACATTAGAATTCAAGCAATCCATTTTGACGCAACCGATCAATTAGAAGCGTTTATTCAGAAGAAAGTGTCTAAGTTGGAACAGTATTTCGACGGCATTATATCGGCAGAAGTTAGTTTAAAGGTTGTAAAACCAGAATCTGCAAAGAATAAAGAAGCTGCTATTCGATTGATTATCAAAAATGGAGATTGTTTTGCCGAAAAGGTAAATGATACCTTTGAAGAATCAATTGACGAATGCGTAGAAGCATTAGAGAAACAGTTAGTTAAATTCAAGGAAAAAATCAGAGCCAAATAAAAAAAACGGTAGATAAATTTGGTATATAAGAAATAATGCCTAAATTTGCAGCCGTTTCGCCTTGGTGACGAAACGGCTGCTTTTTGAAGCAGGCTTGCCTCTTTAGCTCAGTTGGCCAGAGCACGTGATTTGTAATCTCGGGGTCGTTGGTTCGAATCCGACAAGAGGCTCAA
>PPYE01046230.1_pt1 | contig 116258 bp, 110 predicted proteins | sample 1559881 | NCBI WGS metagenome assembly PPYE01 (sample SAMN08240022, study PRJNA423297) | Human gut metagenome, whole genome shotgun sequencing project.
AACTTTTATAAAAATAAGAAAGCTGAAATTCTTTTATATATAAGAATTTCAGCTTTTTGTTTTCTTATGAGGATGCCCCCAAAGAGAACCCCTTTTTTGCTGCATTTTTTCCACAGGGTTGTCCACAAATTCTGTGGATTTTTCCACAGAAAAAAGACTGTTTTCCACAGCATATAGCAAAATGCACACAGAAAGCGGTGTTTTTTTCCACAGAATGTCCATTGCGATACCTAGAGGTACAAGGTATAATATACCTAGAGAATCTAAGTATAAAGGAGGGAATCAGTATGGCAGTAGATAAAGGATTGGTAGGCGGCAGTACGGTGTTGATGCTTTTGTCCTTGTTGGCGGAAAAAGATTGTTATGGCTATGAAATCATCAAGGAGATCAGTGCCAGAAGTCAGAATGTGTTCCAGTTTAAAGAAGGTACACTGTATCCTGTGCTTCATCGCATGGAAAGCCAGAATCTGGTGAAGTCTTATCGTGCCAAAACGGAAAGCGGCAAGGAACGGAAGTATTACCGTATTACAGCGACAGGTAAGGCACAGCTTGCAGAGGAAAAGAAGCAGTGGGAAACCTTCTGCGGTTCTGTGGAGCGTGTCATAAGGGGGAGTGGCTATGCGGGAACCTTGGGAACGGTACTTGAATGATGTGGTTTCCCATGTGCGTTTTGCTTTTGACCGCAGGAAAATCCGGCAGGAATTGGCGGAACACATGGAGGATCTGTACGAAGACCTGCTTTCTCAGGATATCGACGAGGAGCAGGCGGCAGAACTGACCGTGGACTATATGGGAGACAGTGCAGAACTGGGAAAAGAACTGGATAAAGTCCATAACCCTGTTCTGGGATATGTTTGGCTGACATTAGGCATCATTTGCATTGTGGTGGCTGCAAAAACAGCTTTTGGGCTTCTGGATACAGGTATCGGTATTGCCAAAGGATATTTCGCGGAAGTACGTCCGGCTTCTGCCAGCGAAGTGGTATACACCATTTCTCCTGATGTAGAAAAAAAGGTTTATGATTATACCTTGTATATCGACAAAATCGTGTATTACGAGGACGGCATGATGGAAGTGGACTATGCCACATGGCGGAACCCTTTTTCCAGAGATGAATATTGGACTTTTGAAATCCGTGCCTTTCCTTATGTAGGAGAAACACAGTGTTACAATGGGGAAGGAAGCTATAAAGACGGGCGTTATTATGGCAAAGGGCAGATCAAACTGAGAGATGTGCCGGAAGAAGCAGACCGCTTGGAAATTCGGGCAAATGCGGATTTGGGCAATGGTTGGGGAGAACCCATTGAAATTTCCCTGACAGAAGGCAGGGTGATGGCAGAATGAAGCGTGGAAAACAGATTTTTATTTTCTTGCTGATTCTATTGCTTTGCGGCGGATATGCTTTTTGGCGCAGTGGTTTGCATCTGTCACCGGAAGCTGCTATGGCAGCAGAAGAACGGGGGATGCTGTATGGCCCATCAGATGAAATTTTACTGACCTATGAGAAAGAAAACGGGGATTTTGTTTATGTAGGACGCTGGGAAAAAGGGCTTTCTGCGGTTTGTGTAGAGCCAAAATGGGGAAGGTTCTGGAGAACAGCTGATTTGGAAAGTGGATTTTCCCGCTGCTTACCTATAATGGAAAATATGGGAGCATTTTTGATTGACAGGAGTTATATTGTAGGGCTTTCCTGCCTGCCGGAAGTGACAGAGGTTACTTGTTATCTGAATGTCTGGTCACAACAGGTTCACGAGGATTTGTTTCTGCAGGAAATTACGATGGAAGTGGCAGAGAATGGCTTCTTTTTTGGAGAAGTAAATATTTCGGAAAATGAAATTTGGGATGGATGCACTATTGGTTATCTGGAAGGCAGAAACGCGGCAGGAGAAGTTGTGTTTCAAAGTGGAGAAAAGAAAAAACTGACAGCTTATCCCAAGGGTGAGGGCTATATCATAAAAGATTTGGAAAGAGAAACCTGAGAGCAGGTGATAGAAAATGAAACGAATCAGACAATGTATTTTGTTTTTGTTGGTGCTGATTCTTTGCGGCGGTCTATGGGTCAGGAGCAACCGACTTTATTTTTCACCGGAAGCTGCCTTTCACGGGGTAGAACGAGGGCTTCGCTATGGCCCATCGGAAGAAATCCTCCTGACCTATCCCAGAGGAGATAGCAGTCAGATTTATGTGGGAAAGTGGAACCATGGATTTTCAGTGATTCCGGTGGAACCATATCTGGAGATGTTTTGGAGAATGTCCACAGATGTGCCTGTGGAAGGATACCGTTCTTTGTATGGGGATGTGGATGCCATGCTCACAAAGGAAAATGTGCTGGTGGGGCTTTCTCTGTTGCCGGGAGTTACAGATGTGACCTGTCTGTTTTATTCCATGGCAGATGAAGTGGAGGATTTGAAGCCTGTAAAGGAAATCACGCTGCCTGTTGCGGAAAATGGTTTTTTCCACGGAAAAATGGACTTTCCCCAGGCAAATGCTGGCATGTTTTATGTGGGATATATAGAAGGCAGAACGTCGGCAGGCGAAGTGGTATACCGAAAAGGTTTGGACAAAGACGGAAAGGAATATGATGTGGAAGGACATCAGCCGCAGATTTCTTCTGTTGGCGGCTGGGCATATGAAGATGTAAAAGAACGAAAGGCAAGACCTTAAAGGAGGGAAGTCATGGAGAGAGAAAAATTTGAAATATATATCCGAGAGGTGACTTCCCATGTGAAATTTCCCTTTGACCGCCGTGCCGTTGCTAAGGAATTGCGGGAGCATATGGAAGATTTATACGAAGACCTGCTTTCCCAAGATATCGAAGAGGAACAGGCGGCACAGCTGACGGTGGATTATATGGGGGACAGCGAGGAAGTGGGAAAAGAATTGAACGAAGTCCATCATCCCCTTTGGGGCTGGATTTGGCTGGTGACAAGGTGGATTGCAAGGCTCTGCGTGGTGGTATTGGTTTTATGGGGGCTTATCCAAGGTATTAGTTTTGGAGAAACCTACCTTCAGCAGATAGAACACAAAACAGGGAATGTCGTTTATACCATTTCGCCAGTGTTGGAGGAACGGCTTTATGGCAGCGTGGTACGGATAGAGGAAATCCGATATTATGATGACGGTACGTTGGAATATACATATCACATCTGTCAGAATCCATGGCTCGGCGGCGGTCTGGGAAGAAGCGGTATTGGTGCGGAAATTTATGTAGGGGAAGAAGTCTGTCGTGGAAATGGAGGGCTGTTTGCCAGCAATTCTCTGTTTTATAAAAAAGGCAGAGAGTGGATATATGATGTGCCGCCAGAAGCCGATAAAATTGTATTTTTCCTGGGTCATGAAAAAGAAATCGAAGTTTCCCTGACAGAAGGGCGGGTGATGGCAAAATGAAACGAAAAAAACAGATTGTAAGAAATATCATTCTGATTGCATTGACAGTTTTGCTGTTTTTGTGGCAGGGAGGCTATCACCTGACACCGGAAGGCGTCTTTCGCAGTGCGGAAAAAGCAGAATGGCTGGGCCCAACGCCAGAAGTTATGGAACTTGGAACCAGCGACGATGGCTGCCTGCGTTTTGTGGGGATAGAACAAAAAGGATTCTATGTGGTGTCGGCAAAGCCGTGTTTGGGTATTTTCTGGAAGTATACCAATGAACATTGGGGTGGCTATTTTCCAGTGGAAGAAACAACGAGAGCATGGATTTTAGAGGACATCATTGTTGGTCAGACGAGGGAAACGGATGCTGTGGAAGTGGTCTGTGTTGTGGAAAAATGGAAAAGTGAGGAAAATGACTGGCAGGAAGTTGGACACTATACCATTCCTGTGGGGGAAAATGGATTTTTCAGCATGGCTTTGGATTCTTATATGCCAAGAACAATGGATTATGGGGTGAAAGAGGTCATTTGTAAAAATGCTGCCGGAGAAGTGATCGGAAAAGACAGCCAGTAGGTGTAAGACAGAAGGGGGAACATGACATGGCTAAGGAACTATTTGAAAATTATATTACAGCGGTGACTTCCCATGTCAAATTCCGCTTTGACCGTTATGACATCGGACAGGAATTGCGGGAGCACATGGAGGATTTATACGAAGACTTGCTTTCGCAGGACATCGACGAGGAACAGGCGGCACAGCTGACGGTGGATTATATGGGGGATAGCGAGGAGTTGGGGAAAGAACTGAACGAAGCCCATAATCCTGTTTTGGGATATGTGTGGCTGTGGGTACGCAGGCTGTTTATACTGATTTTTATCTTTTTTGGATTGCCGACGGTTTTTATGGGAGGATGCGATGCTTTGACGACAGGATATGACATGGCAGAAACCTTTTTTATGGATTTGCAGAAAGAAGACGATGTGGTGTATACGGTAGATGTAAACCAGAAGGCGAAGATTGATAATACGGTCTTTTCTGTGAAAAAATTGAAGTACCATGAAGACGGCACTTTGGAAATACGGTATCTGTCCTATGGACTTCCCTTTACAGAAAAAATTCTCTTTCCTTTTTCCCTTTATGGCTGTGAGGTCAGCAATGGAGCCGATTATATGAAAAAGGTGGGGCTGGGAGCAAAAAATACATACCATGTCAAAGGGCTGTATTGGGATATTAGCACCTACCTGGAAGATTTTCCGGCAGATTCCAAGTGGTGCAACATCATTTACGAAAATGGGGAACGCAGTTTTACCATGGAGATTCCTCTGCCCCAGAAGGAGGGAGAAGCGTGAAACGAAAAAAACAGATCATCATTTACCTTCTTTTGATTGTAGTTTGTCTTGAAAGTTATATGTGGCTCAACCATTTGCAGTGGTCACCAAAAGCTGTTTTTGCCGCAAGTCAGAGAATGGACAATGTGGGACCTGTGGATGAAATTTTGACAGAAGTGGACTGTGGTGACGGTAAAAAAGCCATATTGGGCAGAGAAGGAGAAAATCTTTATTTTTGTACGATGCAGCGGACAAAGGGTATTTTCTGGAGAAGAGTCGGCGCAGAATACTTTACCCGTGCCTATCTGGAGGAATATGAACAGATCATCCTGGCAAACTACTATTGGGAAAGCGATTTTCTCTCAGGTATTTGTAGAGAACCTGGAGCAAAAGAAATTTCTTTCCAGCTGGTGGACGAAGAGGAAAATTTCCTAATGGAAGGAAAACTGCCTGTCAGAGAGGATGGTATTTTCTATGGCGCAAACATCCGAGGGGAGGCTTCTGACGAAGTGGCCTATCCATATCATTTGCGTGCTTTGGACGCGGAAGGAAATGTCATTGCTGGTGAAGTGGAAGGTGTCCTGTAAAAACAGGGCATCTTTTTTTAAAAATCCATTTTTGGGGGGAAAATCAACGGTTTTTTCTAAAATAGGAAAACTTCTTCAAAAAAAATTTGAAAAAAACCGTTGACAAAGTCTTTTTCTTTTGGTATTATTAACAAGCCGTCAAACGACGACAGGATAAGCCCGAGTGGCGGAATTGGCAGACGCACAGGACTTAAAATCCTGCGAGGTAACACTCGTACCGGTTCGATCCCGGTCTCGGGCACTTTCTTTTGATGGTAGAAATCTGTATATGCCCAGATAGCTCAGTTGGTAGAGCAGAGGACTGAAAATCCTCGTGTCACTGGTTCGATTCCGGTTCTGGGCACTTTATATGCGCGAGTGGCTCAGTGGTAGAGCATCGCCTTGCCAAGGCGAGGGTCGCGAGTTCGAATCTCGTCTCGCGCTTTTTGTGTCATCTGGCACAGAAGCAATTTCATAGGAAGCATGGATACTTTATGCGCGAGTGGCTCAGTGGTAGAGCATCGCCTTGCCAAGGCGAGGGTCGCGAGTTCGAATCTCGTCTCGCGCTTTCTACGTATCCTGCTTTCTGGAAAAACTTTATATCATATGCGCGAGTGGCTCAGTGGTAGAGCATCGCCTTGCCAAGGCGAGGGTCGCGAGTTCGAATCTCGTCTCGCGCTGTTTCAGAGAGTATCTTTTGGATGCTCTCTTTTTTTATTTAATTTTTTCGTAAGAATTTTCTGGGGCAATGATACACTGTTGCATTGTATTTTATGATATGATGGAAAAAATAGTTTTTTGTCAGAAGGGGGTGTCCAGTATGGATGAACGACTGCGCACATTGCAGGCGGAAGTGGAAGAAGAACAGGCTTTGCGTCGGAAGTGGAACAGCCTGGAAGTGGAATACAGAAGTCTTTGCAGTTATGAAAGGGAACTGGCGGTGCTGCGTCAGAAGGGACAGGAAGACGTGGCGCGGATGGAGCAGGGAGGCGTGCGGAATCTCTTTACGAAAGTGACCGGAAAATATGGAGAAGCGCTGGCACAGGAGCAGGCAGAAGTCGCTGAGGCTGAGACAAAGTATCAGAAAGTACAGCGGGAAATTGCGCAGATGGAGGATACCCTGCGGCAGTTGGATAAACGCATCGGAGAATTGAGCAGCAGTCAGGTGCGTTATGATGCTTATATCCTTCAGCGGGCAGAAGAGCTGGAAGGGGCGGGCACAGACAGCGGCATGAAGGATTTGCAGGCGCGGATCCGCACTCTGGAAGAACAGGAGCGGACTTTGCTGGAAAAAAGAAACCGGCTGGCTGATGTACGCTGGGAAGTAAGAAACGTGCTGGGCATTTTGGAGGATGCGGCAGGGTATGGCCGCTGGGATGCAGGACGCGGCAGTCTGCTCAGTTCTTTTTTGAAGCAAGAACGGGTGCAGAAAGCCAAAGAAGCTATGATTGGCTTACAGGAAGCTGTCCAACGTGCCAAAGATGTAGAGGATAAACAGCTTTCCGCAGCCCAGGATCATTTACAGGAAGCTAGAAGACAGAGAGGATGGGATATTTTCCTGGATAATATCCTCATCGATTGGTCTGTGCAGGATGAAATTGAAATGGCTCTTGCCCGTCTGCATCATTTCAGCGGCGCGCTGGAAGAAAAAGAACGGGTGATTCTGGGAGAATTGCAGAGTATCCGGGCGGAACAGGAAATTTTGCAGAAACAGTGGAAGGACAGTGTGGCACAGCTGTAAAAGTGGGGGATTCATATGGAACAGTATTGGCAGGAATTGCAACAGCAAGTACATCGCAAAGCAGCTTTGGAACGGAAACAGGATGCACTCTGTGAACAACGGCGTAAGTTGAAAGAGGAATTGGATGCTGCTACACAGTGTTGGCAGGAAGAACAAAAAGATGTGGATAAACTGGAGGGCATCAGTCTGGCTGGGATTTTTTCTGCTTTGTCTGGCAGAAAAGAAGAACAGCTGGAAAAGGAACGGCAGGAAGCCCAGGAGGCTTTGTTGCAAAAAGAGGCGGCAGACAATGCTTTTCAGAAACTGGAAGAAGAAATCAGAAAAAACAGGGGTGAACTTTTTCGTTTGCAGGGATGTGAAATCAAATATCAGAAAGCTCTGGAAGAAAGAGCCGCAGAACTGGAAGCCATTGGGCAGGATACCGGTCTTTTGCAGCTGCAAAAAGAAATTGGCAGGCTGGAAGCCGAGGATAAAGAATTGCAGGAAGTGTTGGACGCAGGCAGAGACGTGCATGTCCAAGTGCAGCAAGCCTTGAATGCGCTGGATTCTGCCGAAAACTGGGGCGTTGTGGATATGATGGGCGGCGGCATGATGACGACCATGATGAAACGGGATCGGATGAATCAGGCGAAAAATGCCATGACAGAAATCGAATATCTCCTTAGAAAATTCCGTGCAGAACTGTCTGACATTGCCGGAGCGGATACAGTAGGCGCTGCAAATTTTGGCAAAGAATGGTCTATGATGGATTATCTCATGGATGGCTTTTTCATCGATTATATGGTGCACCAGGAGATTACAGAAAGCCTTTCTAATATGCGGCGTCTGGAAAAGGAAATAGAGCGCGTCTGTGCAACTATCCAGCAGCGAAAAGAGGAAAATCAGAGAAAGAAAACGGAATTGAGACAGGAATGGCAGACACAGATGGAACAGCTGTGAAATGAGGGATTCGTATGGAACAAAATTTGTGGGAACTGCGTGAAAACTGTCGTATGGAAGAAATGCTGTGTAAGAAAAGAGAAGAGTTGCGGGCACAGCGGAAACAGTTGGAAGAAAAAATGCTGGAATTGTCTGTGCAGTACAGCCGCGAAACCCAGGACGTGAAAGAGTTGGAAGGTTTGACCATGACATCTTTGTTGTCTTCTCTGTCCGGTACGAAGCAGAAAAACTTGGAAAAAGAGCGGAGAGAAGCCAAAGAAGCAGCTTTGCGGCTGGAAGAGGCCAAAAAGGTTCTGGAACAGGTGGAAAAAGAACTGCAATCTGTGGATTTAGAAGTGCGGCAGCTTCGGGGCAGCAAGGAAAAGTACGAAACTGCGCTGAAGGAAAAGGCGGCTCAGATGGAAGCGGCGGGAATCCGAACAGGATTCTCAGAATTGGAAGAAAAGCTGGGGAATTTGGAAACGGAATCCATAGAAGTGACAGACGTTTTACAGCTGGGAAATGCCCTGCGGTGGCAGCTTCACCGCATCATGGAAATATTGCAGTCTGCCCGTAACTGGGGACGGGTGGATTTGATTGGAGGCGGCTCGACTTCCAGCGCCCTGAAACGGGAGCGGATGGAGGAAACCAGAAAAGCACTGGCGGAGCTGGATGTGATTCTGGGATATTTTCGGAAGAAATTCCGGGAAACACCTGTTGTCAGCAAAATTTCTTATGAAGAATGGGACGATGACCTGTTTGCCGCTGATTTTCTGCTGGATGGGTTTGTCATAGACGCATTGGTGCAGGTGGATATTGTGGATTGTCAGGCAGAAATGGAACGTCTTTATGAACAGACGGAAAGGATTTGTAAATCTTTGCGGCAAAAAGCAGATGGGATTCAGGCAGAGAAAGAATCCTTGCAAAAAAAATGGCTGAAATATATGGAAACCATTGGTTAGTTCATGGAAAGCACAGGGGGATTCCCTGCGTTTTTGCGTGCAAAAATGGTGGGAATATGATAGTATGCTGTTAAAGCGTTTTGACAGAGTTTATGTCAGGAGGGATTTTTTTAGATGGAAAAAAGAAAAATGGAAAATATCGGCGCTGAGCCGTCTATGTTGGGTTTTGGCTGCATGCGTTTTCCTACTTTGGAAGACGGCAGCATCAATGAAGCAGAAGGGGAAAAAATGCTGAACTATGCCCTTGACCATGGGGTGACCTATGTGGATACGGCATATTTCTACCATGATGGCGCCAGCGAGCCTTTTGTGGGCAAGGTGCTGGAAAAACGGGACAGAAGCTCTTTTTATCTGGCAACCAAACTGCCTGTTTGGATACTGAAAGACGGGGAGGACGCCAGAAGGGTATGTATGGAACAGCTTTCCCGCCTGCGGACAGAATATGTGGATTTTTATCTGCTTCATGCATTGAATCGGGAAAGATGGGAAAAACTGGTGGAACAGGGTGTCATTGATGTGCTGGAACAGCTGCGGGAAGAAGGCAAAATCCGCTACATCGGTTTCTCTTTCCATGACGATTACGAAGTGTTTGAGGAAATTTTGCAGTACCGGAAATGGGATTTCTGCCAGATTCAGCTGAACTATATGGACACAGAAGAACAGGCAGGCATGAAAGGCTACCGTCTGGCAGAAAAACTTGGTGTGCCCCTGGTGATTATGGAGCCTGTCCGCGGCGGCGCTCTGGCGAACTTCTCAGAAGATTTGAACGCAAAATTCCACGCACTGGACGAAAAAGCATCCATCGCTTCTTATGCTCTGCGGTATGTGGGCAGCCTGCCCAATGTGAAAGTCATCCTCAGCGGCATGAGTACCATGGAACAGGTAGAGGACAACATCAAAACATTCTCTCCTTTCCGTCCGCTCAATATCAGAGAAGAAGTTGCCATTGCTAATACGGCGGCAGCGCTGCGGGCTCGTGTACAGAATGGCTGTACAGGATGCCGTTACTGTATGCCGTGTCCTCATGGAGTGGATATTCCTGGGAACTTTAAACTGTGGAATACGTATCATATGTATCAGCGTTACGAAAGCGTTCGTTTTGGCTGGGAAGGCAAGGCGGAAAGCGAAAAACCCACCAGCTGCGTTTCCTGCGGAAAATGCATGGTAAATTGCCCTCAGAAGATCAATATTCCCATGGATTTGCAGAAGGTGCAGAAAGATTTCGACGAACGCATTTGGAAATAAAAGGAGAGAAGCACTTGGATTTACTGGAACAGGCGAAAAAAGCACTGGAGGCGGAAGGCGTGACCTTTGCGGCAGTATCCACCTCTGGCGAGCAAAAAACATCACAGAAAAAAGGCATTGCTCCTATGATGGAAATTTTGGCAGAGTGCCCGGAATTTTTGCAGGGAGCGGCAGTGGCTGACCAGGTCATTGGGAAAGCGGCAGCATTTCTCCTGCGCAAGGGCGGCGCAAAATACCTGTATGCCAAAATCATCAGCGAACATGCTTTGGAAACACTGAAAGATAGTGGTATTGCTGTTTCTTATGGAACAAAAGTGCCTTATATCATCAATCGGAAGAAAGACGGCATGTGCCCCATGGAGCAGACGGTGCTTTCTGTGACAGATGTGGAGGAAGCCTATGGAAAATTGCGGGAAAAACTGCGGGAACTTTCTGGAAGAAATTGAGTTTCGGCCCATGAAAGCCACAGAGCATCCCTTGCTGTCAGATTTTCTCTATGAAGCCATTTTTCTGCCGCCGGGCGTCACACCCCCGCCCAGAGAAGTGGTGGAGTTGCCGGAATTGCAGCCCTATATTGTGGATTTTGGCAAAGATGGAGATTTCTGCATGTGTGCGGTACAAGGAACGCGGGTCATTGGTGCCGCATGGTGCAGATATTTGCAGGGATACGGCGGTGTGGAGGGTATGCCAGAGCTGGCAGTTTCCCTTTTGCCGTCCTTTCGGGGCAAAGGCATTGGTACAGTTCTTTTGGTGAAGTTTTTGGAAGAAATTCAAAAAAGGAACTTACCAGGGATTTCTCTTTCCGTTCAGAAAGAAAATCCTGCCCATAGATTGTATGAACGATTGGGATTTGAAATCGTCGAAGAACAGGCAGACACATGGATCATGGTATACCATGTATAAAAAATCAGCGCCAGAGAGGATGATGGAAATGATTATTGGTACCTGCGAAGTGACTTTTCGGGCTGACTGGGTCACCAGCCTGAAGGAAAAGCGGATGGTGCTCAAAAGCCTCATGGAAAAGACACGGCACAAATTCAATATTTCCATTGCGGAAGTGGACAATCAGGATAACCATAAACTGTTGACCATTGGCTTTGCCTGCGTCTCCAACGAAAGCCGCCACGCGGACAGTATGGTGCAGCATGTGCTGGATTTTATGGAAAAAAATACAGAGGCGGAGCTGATTTTTGCGGAAATGGAAATCATTTGACGCTTTTTTCCCGAAAACAAAGGGATTTTTTATAAATAGCAGTAGATTTTCGGATTTTGCTGTGTTATAATATGCTTTGATTGTGCAGTTTTCAAGGACTGCCGGAAAAATGACAGCATACAAAACAGAAAAAATGAAGTTGTCAGATACAGATATTTTTTAAGGAGGAACTTCTAACCATGAATAATGCAACACTGATCAGCAAAGAAAAAACAGAAGTAAAATTTTCTTTCGAAGTAAGCCCTGAAGCACTGGAAACAGGTCTGGCTTTCGCTTACAACAAAAACAAAAACCAGATCTCTCTGCCTGGTTTCAGAAAAGGCAAAGTGCCCAGAAAGCTCATCGAAGCGCAGTACGGCGAAAACTTCTTCTACGAAGATGCAATCAACCACATCTTCCCCGATGAATACATGGCAGCAATCAAAGAACTGGGTCTGGACGTTGTTTCCGCTCCCACTCTGGATGTTGAATACATCGACAAAGCAAAAGGCATTAAATTCATCATTGATGTAACTGTAAAACCCGAAGTAACTCTGGGTCAGTACAAAGGTCTGTCCGTGGAAAAAGTTCCCACAGAAGTAACAGACGAAGAAATCGCAAAAGAACTGGAAAAAGTTCAGAAACAGAACGCTAGACTGGTAGAAGTAACAGACAGACCCGCTCAGATGGGCGATGTTGCGAAAATCAGCTACGAAGGCAGCGTTGACGGCGTTCCTTTCGAAGGCGGCAAATCCGACGAACATGACCTGGAACTGGGTTCTCATTCCTTCATCGAAGGTTTCGAAGATCAGATCGTTGGTCACAGCGTAGGCGAAAAATTCGACATCAACGTAACTTTCCCTGAAGCTTACCATGCACCTGAACTGGCTGGCAAAGCAGCAGTATTCGCTATCGAACTGAAAGGCATCACAGCAAAAGAACTGCCTGAACTGAACGACGCTTTCGCAGAAGATGTTTCCGAATTCTCCACAATGGATGAATACAGAGCAAGCATCGCGGGCAAACTGGCAACAGACAAAGTAGAAAGAGCAAAACAGCTCCAGGGCGACAAACTGCTGGATGCAGCAGTAGCTAACTGCACAATGGAAGTACCTCAGGTTATGTATGATAACAAAATCAACAGCATGATGAGAGAATTCGAACAGAACATCATGCAGCAGGGCCTGACCATGGACATCTACTATCAGTACATGGGCACTTCCGAAGAAGCTATGAAAGAAACATTCAAAGACACCAGCATCAAGAGCGTAAACGCTAGACTGATGCTGGAACAGATCGCAAAAGAAGAAAACCTGACAATCTCTCAGGAAGATCTGGATGCAGAAGTTGTAAAATACGGTGAAAGCTACGGCATCGACGGCAAAGTAATGCTGGAAATGATGAAAGACGAAGACAAAGAAGCTCTGAGACAAGATATGCTGGTAAGAGCTGCTATGAAGCTGATCGAAGAAACAGCTATCGTAACTGAACCCGAAAAGTAAGATTCGCAAATCAAATTGCGTGAATGGAAACAGGCACAGGATACTGTGCCTGTTTCATATCGAAAAGAACGAAACAGGAGGGATTGCAAATGAGTTTAGTACCTATGGTCGTGGATCAGACCAACCACGGCGAACGTTCTTATGACATTTATTCTAGACTGTTAAAAGACAGAATCATTTTCCTTGGCGAGGAAGTCAACGACGTAACAGCCAGCCTGGTTGTTGCGCAGCTGCTTTACCTGGCTGCGGAAGATCCCGATAAGGATATCAACCTGTATATCAACAGCCCCGGCGGTTCCGTAACCGCAGGTATGGCCATCTATGACACCATGCAGTATATCCGCCCCGATGTATCCACAATCTGCATCGGTATGGCAGCAAGCATGGGCGCGTTCCTGCTGGCAGGCGGCGCAAAAGGCAAACGTTACGCTCTGCCCAATGCGGAAGTGATGATTCACCAGCCCAGCGGCGGCGCAAGAGGTCAGGCAACAGACATTCAGATCCACGCAGAAAACATCCTGCGCACCAAAAAGAAACTGAATGAAATTCTGGCAGCAAATACAGGCAAATCCTTTGATGAAATCGCCCATGACACAGAACGGGATAACTTTATGACAGCGGAAGAAGCAAAAGAATATGGCTTGATCGACGCTGTCATCACAAAGCCTCAGACAAAGGAGTGAGAATGGAATGACCGGTAAAAACGATGAAACCAACAAATTACGGTGTTCCTTTTGCGGCAAAACACAGGATCAGGTAAAAAAACTGATTGCCGGCCCCAATGTGTATATCTGTGACGAATGTATCGACCTTTGCGCAGATATTATTGATGAAGAATACGAAACCCTCGCAAAAGAGGACGAAGTGAAAGAACTGCCCAAGCCCAAGCAGATCAAGGAAATCCTTGACCAGTATGTTATCGGTCAGGACAGAGCAAAACAGGCACTGTCTGTGGCAGTTTATAACCACTATAAGAGAATTTTCCGCAACGCCAAAACAGACGATGTGGAACTGCAGAAAAGCAATATCCTGCTGGTAGGCCCTACCGGTACTGGTAAAACCCTGCTGGCACAGACTCTGGCAAGAGTATTGCAGGTGCCTTTCGCCATTGCAGACGCTACTTCTTTGACAGAAGCCGGCTATGTAGGTGAAGATGTAGAAAATATCCTGCTGAAACTGATTCAGGCAGCAGATTACGATATTGAAAAAGCGGAACGCGGTATCATCTATATCGATGAAATCGATAAGATCACTAAGAAATCCGAAAACGTATCCATCACCCGTGATGTCAGCGGTGAAGGCGTACAGCAGGCACTGCTGAAAATTCTGGAAGGCACAACAGCAAGCGTGCCTCCTCAGGGCGGCAGAAAGCACCCTCATCAGGAATTTATCCAGATTGACACTACAAACATTCTGTTTATCTGCGGCGGCGCCTTTGGCGGCATCGAAAAGATCATCCAGAACCGTATGGGTCACAAAGTCATCGGTTTTGGCGCAGATGTTCACAGCAAGCTGGATAAAACAAACGATGAACTGCTGCAGAGCCTGATGCCTCAGGATCTGCTGAAATATGGTCTGATTCCTGAATTCATCGGTCGTCTGCCTGTTGTGGTAACACTGGATAATCTGGATGAAGATGCTTTCGTTCATATCCTGACAGAACCCAAAAACGCATTGACCAAACAGTATGAATATCTGTTTGAACTGGATGATGTGATTCTGGAATTTGAAGAAGACGCTCTGAGAGCCATTGCGCATAAGGCTATGGAACGGGAAACCGGCGCCAGAGGTCTGAGAGCCATTCTGGAAGAATTCATCAACCCTGTGATGTACGAAATCCCCACAGAAACCACTGTGGAAAAATGCATCATCACCAAAGATGTGGTGGAAGGCAAAGCACAGCCCCAGTATATCTATAACGAAAACAGAAAGCCCCTGCACCGTTCCCGTCAGAAAAAACAGGATAAAGGCGCAAGCGCATAACTGTTTGTATAAAGTAAGAATGGAAAAGAGCGCGAAACTTTTAGAAATAGCAGTTTCGTGCTCTTGTTTTTTTAGGAAGAAAAGAAAGAAGGGATCATCATGATTTTGGATTTGACAACCATGCTCACACCGGACCATCCCATGATCGCATGGGCAAAAACAAAGGAAAATCCCCATATTGCCATGGGCCATGTGGGAACCCATTTAGATACCTATGAAAAAACAAAAATTCCGCTGGAGTATTTCCGTTCCCGTGGAGTTTTGTTTCAGGTCGTTGGAATTGGGGAAGTGACAGAGGCGGATATTGATCTGACAAAGGTTCAGGCAGGAGATTTTGTTTTATTCCGCACCGGAAGAAGTGAGGAATACGCCTATGGTGAAAAAGAATACTTTCCCAATCACCCCAAACTTTCTCTGTCTTTGATTGAAAAATTGGTAGAAAAGCAGATTCATTTTATCGGTGTGGATTGTCCCGGTATCCGGGAGCATGAAGAGCATCAGCAGGCAGACCGTTTTTGCGAAAGACATGGTGTTTATGTCATTGAGAACCTGAAAAATCTTTCTGGCATTACATCAGAAACCTTTACGGTTTATACCATGTGGTTGGATGATGCGCAGATGACAGGGCTGAGATGCCGTGTTTTGGCAGAGATGAAATAAAAGAGAAAGGTTGTTATTTTCTCGGCAAGGGTTGTATGTCTATTTATACAAAAATACGGTGGTTTCCATTGGAAACTTTTATTTTACTGTCAGGAAAAAATTGACAGGAGCCTGTAAATATGGGAAATTTTGCGGATTGTATACACGGCGTACACCCTTGGTGGATAGATGGTTTTCTATTGGGGAAAAGCCGAAAAAACCTGGAAAAATCGAGAAAATCGGCAAAAAAATCACAATTTTGTATTGACGTTGGAAAAAAGGAGGACTATAATTAACTCGTACATGAGAGAGGGACAATTAAAAACAATTGTCCATGAGTTAAAAACTTTTAAATTTACAGGAGTGATATTTTATGTTGACAATGGAAATGCTGCAGGAAGCAAAAAAAGTACTGGACGGCGTAGCTAGAAAAACACCCGTATTCCAGTCCACTTACATCAACCCCGATGCTGATGTTTATATCAAATGTGAAAACATGCAGGTAACAGGTTCTTTCAAACTGAGAGGCGCTTACTTCAAAACAGCTAGCCTGACAGACGAAGAAGCACAGAAAGGTGTAATCGCTTGCTCCGCAGGTAACCACGCTCAGGGCGTAGCTCTGGCTGCACAGAAAAAAGGTATCCCTGCTGTAATTTGCATGCCCGAATCCGCACCCATGGCTAAAGTAGAAGCTACAAGAAGCTATGGCGCAGAAGTAGTGCTGGTTCCCGGCGTATATGATGATGCTGCTGCAAAAGCTACACAGCTGCAGCAGGAAAAAGGCTACACATTCCTGCACCCCTTCAACGATGAATACGTAATGGCTGGTCAGGGTACAGTTGGTCTGGAAATTATGGAACAGGTAAAAGACGCAGAAGTTGTTCTGGTTCCCATCGGTGGCGGCGGTCTGATCGGCGGCGTTGCTTTCGCTGTAAAACAGATCAACCCTAACTGCAAAGTATATGGCGTGCAGGCAGCAGGCGCTCCTTCCATGCAGAACGCTCTGAAAGTTGGTAAAACAGAAGCTCTGGCTTCCGTAAGCACAATGGCTGATGGTATCGCTGTTAAACAGCCTGGCGACCTGACATTCGCTATGTGCCAGAAATATGTTGATGGCGTTGTAACAGTAACAGAAGACGAAATCGCTTCCGCTATCCTGAAACTGATCGAAAAACACAAAATGGTAGCAGAAGGCGCTGGCGCTGTTTCCGTAGCAGCTGCTATGTACAACAAAGTTGACATCAAAGGCAAAAAAGCTGTATGCGTAATCTCCGGTGGTAACGTAGACGTTAACGTTCTGGACCGTATCATCGACAAAGCTCTGCAGGCTAACGGCAGAATCACAAAACTGTCCGTAATGGTTATGGATAAACCTGGTCAGCTGACACAGCTGCTGACAGCTATCGCTGAAACAGGCGCTAACATCTTCAGCGTAAACCACGACCGTATGGTACAGGATATCGCAGTAAGCACATGTATCGTAGACATCGTTGCTGAAACAAGAAACAAAGAACACAGCGAACAGATGATTGAAGAAATCAAAGCAAAAGGCTTCCAGGTACTGTAATTCGCAGCATCTACAAAAGCAACATAAATCATAACGATAAAAAGGGACATTGCGGCAGAAATGCGGCACTGTCCCTTTTTCTGTTGCAGGAACAGGAAAAAATCCTTGTGGTGTGATGTGCTCCGTCGTATAATAGATATACTAATGCAAAAGAAAGGATAGGAAAGTTATGGAAGGGAATCGTGAAAAAAGACGGGGCATTTTCCTGACACTGGCAGGGGGGATGTGCTGGGGGATCTCCGGCTGTTTTGGTCAGTTTTTGTTTCAGGAAAAGGGGGCTACGGCAAACTGGCTGGTGTCCATCCGTCTGCTGACAGCAGGGATTTTGCTGCTGATCATCGGCTATATCCATCAAGGGAAAAAACTCAATGAAGTATTTCATAAAGGAGCAGATGCCAAGAAATTATTGGGCTTTTCTATTTTTGGCATGCTGTTTTGCCAGTATACATACTTTGTAACGGTGCAGTATTCCAATGCTGGTACGGCAACGGTGCTTCAGGCATTGGCTCCTACGGTTATTCTGGCTTTTGTCTGCATCCGTAACTTGAAGCTGCCCAGAGGATTTGAACTGGCGGCGGTTATTTCGGCTGTTTTAGGGGTATTCCTCTTGAGTACCCATGGGAATATTCATAATATGATGCTGACAAAACAGGCATTATTTTTCGGTCTGGCTTCTGCCGTAGGGGCGGCGTCCTATAATCTGCTGGCAGCTGATTTGCTGCGGGGATATGGCGTTTATGTGGTTGTAGGGTTTGGTATGTTTTTTGGTGGTTTAGTGCTCTGCGCCATTGTGCGCCCATGGGAGCATATGATTCCGCTGGATGGAGAAACGCTCCTTGCCCTCTTTGGCGTTATCGTCATTGGTACAGCCATTGCTTTCTCCTTGTATCTGAAAGGGGTCAGCATTGTAGGCGCTTTTATGGGCAGCCTTCTGGGAACCATCGAACCAGTGACCGCTATTGTGGTATCAGCTCTCTTTTTGGGTTCCAAATTCCAGTGGATCGACCTGTTGGGATTTGTGTTGATTTTGGGCACAGTCCTGCTTTTGTCACTCCGTACACCACACGAAGAAGTATAAAAAATCATTTGGGCAGCACAGAAGAAATGCGAACGTATTTTCTGATGGGGCTTGCCCTTTTTTTCGCCCTCCTTTATAATGGAAAGGGTAAACAGGAGGACAAACTATGATTTCATATATCAAAGGTACCTTGGTTCACCGGGGAAACGGCGTGGTAGTCGTGGAAGCCAGTGGACTGGGCTACGAAATTTTTGTTTCCGCGGCAACCCTTTCGGTGCTGCCGGAAGTGGGGGAAACGGTGAAAATCCATACCCACATGAATGTAAAGGAAGACGGCATTTCTCTTTATGGCTTTTCTACGGCAGAAGAACTGGAGCTGTTCCATCGGCTCATCAGTGTTACTGGCGTTGGGCCCAAGGGGGCACTGGGCTTTTTGTCTCAGCTGAAACCCCAGGAGATTATTCTTGCCATTCTTTCTGATGATGTGAAAACATTGTCCAAAGCCCCTGGTGTCGGCAGAAAGACCGCCCAGCGGGTGATTTTGGAACTGAAAGATAAATTCCAGACAGCAGATGCCATTGCCATGGAAATGGAAGCAGACGATTTGATGCCTACGGGCAGCAACGGCGCCAAGTTTGAAGCCATGGACGCATTGGCGGCACTGGGATACAGCCGCAGCGAAGCGGCAAAAGCTGTCAACGGCGTGGCAGCGGAAGGCATGACCACAGAGGACATCTTAAAAGCTGCCCTCAAGAAAATGGTCACATTTTGAGTAGAAACAGGTGGAAGCATTGGAAGATAGACGGATATTGACTGCCGGCATGCGGGAGGAAGATCGGGATACAGAACCGAAACTGCGGCCGGAGCGTTTGGAAAACTATATCGGGCAGGAGAATGTAAAAGAAAACCTGCGAGTGTTCATTGAAGCGGCAAAACAGCGTGGCGAAGCCTTAGATCATGTGCTGCTTTACGGCCCGCCGGGACTTGGTAAGACCACATTGTCCAATATCATTGCCAATGAAATGGGCGTGCAGATCAAGACCACTTCCGGCCCTGCCATTGAGCGTCCGGGGGACATGGCGGCGGTGCTTAACAGCCTTGGAGAAGGGGACATCCTCTTTATTGACGAAATCCATCGGCTGAATCGCATGATTGAGGAAATCCTCTATCCTGCCATGGAGGACTATGTCATTGATATTATGATCGGCAAAGGCCCCGGCGCACGGTCTGTGCGGCTGGATTTGCCGAAATTTACACTGATTGGGGCAACCACCCGTATTGGGCTTTTGACAGCGCCACTCAGGGATCGTTTTGGCGTGGTACATCGGCTGGAGCCTTATGGCGTGGCACAGCTGAAAGTGATTCTGTTGCGCTCGGCAGATGTGCTGAAAGTGGAATTGGATGAAGACGGTGCGGAAGAAATTGCCCGCCGATCCAGAGGAACACCCAGAATTGCCAACCGCCTTTTGAAACGTGTGCGAGACTTTGCCCAGGTAAAATACGACGGCAAAATCACCGGAGAAGTGGCGCGGTTTGCGCTGGATTTATTGGAAGTGGATAAAATGGGGCTGGATTATATCGACCGGAAAATGCTCATGGCAATGATTGATAAATTCGGCGGGAAACCTGTGGGGCTGGATACTTTGGCGGCTTCCATCAACGAGGAATCCGAAACCATTGAAGATGTATATGAACCTTATTTGCTCCAGCTGGGCTATATCCAGCGGACACCAAGGGGCAGAGTTGTGACGAAACGGGGATATGACCATTTTGGTCTGACGTATCCCGAGGGAAAGGAGTAATCAATATGAAATTACCAATCACTGAAGTGATCGAAAACGTAAAAGATGAATTGCTGTGCTATGAAGGAGCAGAACAGACAGCAGAACGCTGGGAAAAGGAATTTTTGCAGTGGGTGGAAGAACACAAAGGCAAAGACAAAGACATCATCGTAGATGGCGGTCAGGTATCTCTGAAAATCCGTGACGAAGAAGAAATCTTTGAAATCGCTGATTCCTATATGGATGCACTGGATGAAGGCAGTGTAAAACAGTATTGGGAAAAATTCTGATAGATCTGAAAAAGAAAAGCACGAAATTTCTGGAAAGAAGTTTCGTGCTTTTTTGTATTTATTTTGTGATGAAATAGGTGGCTTCCATTTCCGCCGTCAGTAAATCCCCGCAGAAACACTGGATATGGAGGATTAGTTTGCCTTTTTGGAATTTTGCGAAAGAATCCAGCAAAGCCTGTTTGCCTTCGGGGTCATTGCAGATACATTCTGCCCGAAAATCGCCTGTGATGGGGGCAATATACCGCAGCTGAGTTTTCTGTGCGACGATATTGCCCTTTGGCAGAAGTTCGTGGAAATTGGCATACATGACAGACCAGCCACAGACCGTCATCAAGGCGCTGATGCTGCCTGCAAAACCTGTGTTTTTGTCGTTTTTATTCTGGGCAAAAGGTACGGAAAGCACCACTTTTTCTGGTGTGTATGTTTCCGCCTGAATGTCCATAAATTCTGTCAGTGGAATATTGCTGTGCAAAAAGGAAGTAAATGCTTTTGTATCCATGATTTTCTCCTTTATACTTCAAAAAATGCTTTATCATAGGTAACAGTGCCATTCCAGTCCCCAGCAGGTTCCTGCAAAGGCAGTGCCATATAGTTTTCGTCAGGCACACCCTCAAAGGGGCAGATGATGCCAAAACGGGAGGCAGGCACATAGCCGACTTTGGGGTAATATGTTTCACTGCCCAGTACGACGCTGATACCGTAGCCAAGTTTTTTGGCAATGCGGTGACCTTCTGCCAGTAAGGCAAGCCCAACGCCTTTTCGTTGGTGTTCCGGCAATACTGCCAGCGGCGCAGGGGCAATGGCTGTTTTTTCTCCGATTTTGATTTCAGAGAATAGAATATAGCCTATTATTTTTTCGTTTTCCTCTGCCACCAGAGAAAGAGCAGGTTGGAAAGCGGGGCTTTTGTGGAGCAGTACTACCAAGTCCTGCTCGTTGCCGTCGCTGTGTTCCGCAGAAGCAAAGGCGGTTTTCACCAGCTCATATACGGCAGAAGCGTCAGAGGTTGTTTCCTGTCTGATTATCATGTTTATTTCCTTTCGTCTGTTTCATTGAGATTTTCCCAGAAGTCCTCTTTGCCGATTTTTTTCAGATTGCGGTAATAAGGACGGTCTTTGTATTCATAGCGGCAGATGGAAGAAAATACGCAGTAATCACAAGGTGTGCTGTTCTGTTTGCGATACGGGGCAGGGGTGATGACGCCTGCTTTCATGCTTTCGCCAATGGCAGCGGCACGTTTTGCTGTAAATGCCATAAGGGCGTTGTATTCTTCTTCCGTAGCCAGCAGGGAAGATGCTGTGGGCGTTCCTTTTTTGGTATATTTCAGTGGGATGATGTCCGAAGAACCCAGCCGCATACCGCCGCTGACAGGGTCAATAAAGACTTCATCCATGGCTTTGATGACCGTTTCGTTTTCCAGCACCAGACCGGACATCTGCATTTTGCTGTAAAGCATGGTTTCCAGTTCTTCGGTGGACAATTCTTCCGTCACAGACAATGTGGGGTCTGTGATGCGGAAATAGAATACACCGCCGGGGCGGTAGGATTCCGTTCCGTGGTTTTTCAGATAAGCGTCCAAATATAATAACAGCTGCAATTGCAGGCCGTAATAAATGTCCTGGAAATCAAAGGCTTTTGTGCCGGATTTATAGTCGATGATTTTCACGAATTTATTGCCTTCCGCATCCAGTAGGTCTACGCGGTCGATTTTCCCTCGCAGAATTAGCTTGCTGCCGTCAGCCATGCCAATGACGATGGGCGGCAATGCTTCATGGGGGCCAAAGCCCACTTCATAGCCAGCAGGCTCAAACATACCGCTCTGGATATGGCGCACCAATGTCCAACCGGCACGTCTGGAAATCCGTTTCAATCGTTTGATGAGGTACCGATTGGCGGCAGAATCCAGCAGGATTTCGTTACCCAGATGGGGAGCTGCTTCGTCCACAGCGGCATCCATGCGGCGTTCTGTTTCTTCCTGTGTTAAGGTTTGCCAGGAAATGCCGTCTTTTTTCAGTGTGGCTGCAAACTGCTCTAATACTTGATGGAACAGATTCCCTAAATCAGGCGTACGCAGCTGGTACAACTGCCTAGGTCTTGCTTTCAGTCCATATTCCGCAAAATAAGCGAAGGGGCAGGCGGCAAACCGTTCCAGACGGGATACGCTGGAAAGAATGTTTTTGCCGTAAAGGCTTTTGGCAGTTTTTGGGGAAAGTTTTTGCCGTCTGTCATGAACGGAAAATCCCTGTCGCAGGAGAGAAAGCCGCTGCTGCCATTGGGGTGTGGTGGCAAAATAACTGTAAATATCCTGCCACATGGGTTCCATGGGGGATTCTTCCACGTGTTTGCGCATCTGTGCCCCTAACTGGTGGAAACATCCGCCTGGAGTCAGAGCAGAAAGGGGGAGAACGTCGTCCCGTTCTTCTGTCAATGTGGGATACATCTTCCCAATGCGGGCAATGAGGGAAGAGGGGAACAATGCTTTCCCTTCTGTGTCCCCGTTGGCGTAGGTGAGATACAGGGCATGAGAAGGCTTTGTCAATCCTCTGTAAATGAGGAACTGTTCTTCAAATAATTTCCGTTTACCATCAGGGGCAAGCTCCATACCTGCCGCTGTCAGGGCTTCTCGTTCTGTTTCTGTGAAAATGCCTGTGTTTTCCGCAGGTGCGGGCAAAATGCCGTCATTGACGCCCAAAACTAGCAAGGCTTTGATGTCCGGCAGACGGCTTCGTTCAATATCCCCCACTAGCAAGCTGTCAGCCGTCGGCGGAATGAGCCCCATGGAGCTTTCTTCCAGCCCGGCAGACAAAATACGGGCAAAGGTATCCAGTGACATAGGCGCGTCCCCCAGGATTTCCACAGCTTTTTGCAGCACATCCATGAGGATTTGCCAGATTTGCCGATGTTCTTCGGCTTTGGCGGCATTTCCTTTGGCAGCGGCGGCTTCGGAAAGAGCTGTCAGTTTTTGGGCAATGCCCAAGGTGTCCAGTTGAACAACAAGGGCCGTTACCCAATCCCGTAAAGGTAGATTTTTCTTCCGTTTCAGGGCAAGGAGGGGAGCAAATGGCGTCATGACCTGTACGCGGAGGTCATTGAGATACGCCTGTTCTGCTTCCTGTCCCGGCTGAAAGCCGTATGTCCAGACGTCTTTTTTCCATTTATAACCTTTGATGCCGTATGCCAGAACATAGTTTTCCAGAATATCCATGTCCTCCTGTGCCATGGGGGTCAGACCTGTTTTCAGATAAGAGAAAACGGCTTCATAGCGGAAGTCATAGACCACACATTCCAGCAGGCTATTCACCAGCAAAATGAGGGGGTGAGAGGAAATGTCACGACGGCTATCCACGAAATAGGGGATGCCCGCTTCTGACAGGATGCCTTTCAGCCCTTTTTCGTAGGCGGACATGGCGTTGGTAACAATGGCAATATCCCGATAGCGCAAGCCTTTTTCCCGTACCAGAGAAAGAATCTGCCCTGCGGCGTATGCCATTTCCGATTCCCTTGTAGCGCAGGAACAGATATGGATGCCCTCATGGTCGGGAGATTTTTTATAATAACCATAAAAATAGTTTTGTTCCAAAAAGGCAAGGGCAGGTGTTTGTGCCCGAGGGTTTTCTTTGAAAAAGACAGGGAATTCCATGGCAATGCCCATTTCTTCTGCCAGAGAGACCAGTTTTTGTTTTGTCAGATGTGGTTCAAAAAATGGCGCGGCAGGAGGCAGACTGGAAGCGAAATAGCTGTGTTCGTCCATGGGCAGTGTGATGCTGACCCGTTTGCATAGACGGAGCAGCTGGGCAATGACGCCGTATTCCTGTGGTGTGAAGCCGTAAAAGCCATCCAGCCAGATTTCTGTATCTCCGAAAGCGGCAGAGGAAGCCAGTTTTTCTTCTAACAGGGAAAGGGTTGTGTCCCCAGTCAGATAAGTCTGAGAGAGGAATTCCTCATAGCGGCGGTAGATGCTTGCCATATCCCGACATTTGTCCTGTACGCTGTGGGACAGTCCTTCCAGATTGGACATGGTTTCCAGCTGTTCCGGTGTGACACGGTAGCGGAAAAATTCTGTGATGGTCTTTCCAAGACGGCTCACGAATCCGTTTTTGTCCATCATATGACAGAAATAAGGCAGGTCATCCCGCTGTTCCAGGAGAATTTTCTGCAATGCCATCTGTTTGCCCACATCCCCCAGTATCACGGCTCTGTTCAGTCCGTTTTTGGCAAAAAACTGGTGTGCCAGTCTGCCGAAGCTGAGGACTTCCGCTGTCAGGATGCCTTTGCGCTCTGTTCGTGCTGTCAGGTCGCGTTCCGCCTGAGAGGTGTACTGCTCCGGCACCAGAAAAATCTGCCGTCCTTTGTGGGTGGATTGGGCAGTGATGATCTCCTTCATACAGTATTCGGTTTTTCCGGTGCCTGCGGCACCAATGAGAAAACGTAATGCCATGTCTGTCCCTCCTTCATTAGTTACATGATACAAAAGGGCAGTATTTTTTGCAAGGACAAGTTCCCGGCAGGCATATCGGCAGACCTTTTTTCATAAGGTAAGATAACGATATGTTTTGGAGGGAGAAAAGAGGGTGCGGCATACAAGATTTGTAGTGGTAAAAATGCGTGAGCTTTTGAAAACAGCCCTGTTTGCGGTGCTGGGCGTCATCATTCTGGTGGGGCTCATTACCTTTTTCCTGCGTATGGGAGATGGCAAATCCGCAGGGCTTTACCGGGACGGCACTTATGAGGCGGAACTGCCGCTGGGACAGGGCACCGCTTCCGTTTCTGTGGAAATTCGGGATGGACGCATCGCCGATGTGACAGTGACCGATGATGCGGAAACAGTGTCCGTCATGTATCCCATGGTGGAGGATGCTGCGGAAGAAGTAGCACAGCAGGTGGTACAGAACCAGTCTGTGGAAAATATCACCGTGGCGGATACCCATACATATTCCGCACAGGCGGTGCTGGACGCGGTGAGTGCCTGTCTGGAAGACGCGGAAAAATGAAGAAATGGGAAAGAAGATGCCTGTTTTGGGTATCTTCTTTTTTGCTTTGAGAAAAAATAAACAAAATCTTAATATTTGATTGTTCTTTTTTGGTAGATAGGATGGCTTTCCGATGGTATAATAAAAAATAAGTTGACACGAGAAAAGATGTCTTTTTGGTGTGGACTTTTTCTGTTTCGACAGTTTTGCGGAAAAACGAAGGAGGAGTATGTATGAGAAGAAAGTTAGCGGCAGTATTGTGTACTCTGCTGTGTCTGACTGCTTTTACAGGGTGTTCCGCTGATGAAGTGGGCTACCTGCAAATGAGCGCGGACATGTTCAAAGGCATGGAAGTCAGTGAAACAACAGGGGAAGCTGATATTACACTGGACTTTGATGCCATGAAAACATTTGCGGCAGACGTAATGCTGGCAAGCGGTATGACACAGGAAGATGTGGACGCTGCCATGGCTGGTATGACAGATTTTGACGGCAAAAAGAATGTGAAGCTGAATTATACCATGCTGATGAATATGGATGATATGTCCTTTATGTTTGATGTGGACGCCAAATATAAAAATCAGGAATATTCTTTCGGCAGATGGTATTACGGCACAAAAGACGGCGTATATGTTTCCACAGAAACCGTATGGAGCGCATACCGTCTGATGCAGGATATGACAGAAGATACAGATAGCTATTTCTTCAGCGATGCGTTCGCTCAGGAATGGAAATCTATGCTGGATCGTGACCAGTATATCTGTGTTCTGGATATGAAAGAAGATTTGGGTCTGACCCAGGAAGAACTGGATGCTCTGATCCCCAGCGGCTATGACAGCTTGTATGATGCAGCTATCAACATGTATAAAGATGGTTTCAGTGGCTTCAGCACAGGCATGGTGACAAGAATCCAGAACGGCTATCAGGTAGAAGCTACTGGTACAGAAGTAGGTCAGATGCTGGTTTCTCTGCTGGACTACATTGCACAGAATCCTGAACCTGTTATCAATGCACTGGAAGAATACCTGAAAGTGACTATGCAGGCAAGCGGCGCAACAGAAGCGGAAATCGCTGATCTGACAAGCTCCATGCAGGCAGCAAGAGAAGATGTGGAAGCATTCCGCACAGTACTGGCTGATGTAAAAGACGCAGTGGAAACAGGTATGAAGAATGAAACTGTTGCAGCGCTGCTGAATGGTTTCCATTACACAAGCGAATTTACAAAAGTAAATGACAGATACTATGGCAGTGAAAACTATCAGATGGCATACAAAGGCAGCACCATGTGCGCAATCACTTCCTCCATGCGTATGGAAGAAGCCAGAGGCTCCGTGGTATTCCCTTCCATCAGTGTAAGACCTGATGCCATCACAACAGAACTGGAAACACTGACAGATAAATACAATCCTGTAACAGGTGTCAGCGCAACATGGTACTATGACGAACCTACCGCATTCCTGACAGAAGAACGTGCAGAACCCGTTTACTGGGGCGGCAGCGTTTCTCCTATCGTAGAATATGTGGTACAGGACGGCAGAATTTACCTGCCTCTGCGCAGCATCTGCGATATGCTGGGTGAAACTGTAACATGGGATCAGGCAACAAAGACAGCCTCTGTTGTACAGGGTGAAACTGTCATCCCTATGGATGGTATTCTGGTTGACAGCACATCCTACATTGGTGTACGCGGCTTTGAAGCACTGGGCTATCAGGTAACTTACACCAATACAGATGGACAGCATGTAGCAACCATCGTAAAATAAGAAATCCGCAATTTTGAGATGAATGTTTGATTGAAAAGAAACAGAAAAGCAAAATAAAAAACAGAGTGTCCTCTGCAAAGAGGATGCTCTGTTTTTTTGTCAGAGAGAATTAGCGGCAGCGGGTGCGCAAGTCTTCCCAGTAAGTGTAGGGAATCTGCAAATTGCCCATACCTTTGCCCAGTCGGATGTCAGGTTTATTTTCTCCATGGAAGTCACTGCCGCCGGAGGGAAGCAGACCCAAAGTGCGGGCGATTTTTTCCACGGCTTTTGTCTGGGCTGGCGTATAGGTGGAGTAGCGGCATTCGATGCCGTCCAGACCAAAGGAAATCAATTCTTTGCAGAGAGTTTCCACTTGAGTCATGTCCAAGTCGTATAGGGTAGGATGCGCCAAAACAGCAGCACCGCCGGCGTTTTTGATGGCTTCGATGCAGCCTTTTGGTGTGAGAAACTGCCGTTCCACATAGCCGGGGCAGCCGGGAGAAAGATATTTGGAAAAGGCTTCTTTTCGGTCTTTGATGAGTTTCTTTTCCAACAGCACATTGGCAAAGTGGGCACGGGTGATGATTTCGCCGCCAGCGTTTTGGGCAACTTCTTCCAGAGAAACAGGCAGACCGATGGCAGTAAGCTGTTTTGCCATGCGTTCGTTTCGGTCGTCACGGCTTTGGCGGATTTCCTCCAGTTTTTCCAGCAGCATAGGGTCATGACGGTCAAAGCCAAGACCAACGATGTGGATTTCCGGGCGGTGAAAGCCTTCATAAAGGGCAGCAAACTCAATGCCGCAGATGGTTTCCATGCCGTGTTTTTCCCCTGCTTCCAGAAACAGTTCCAGCCCGTCTATGGTATCGTGGTCGGTGAGGGCAATGGCGGAAAGACCCTGCTTTTTGGCAAGAATCACCAGACCTTCTGGAGAAAACGTGCCGTCAGAGCAGTAAGAATGGGTATGTAAATCAATGGTTTTACACATAGTTATCACTTCCTTTTGTATCAGTATATCATAAGCGGCGGGAAAGTCCCATAAAATAAATCAGATATAGAAAAAGGAGTGAAAACCATTGAAGTTTTGCAGAAAGGAAAAACAGGACTGCTGTCAGGCAGAAACAGGAGGGAATAAAGGCCTGTGTCTCTTGAAAGGAATGGCAGTGGCGTTGGCGGTAAGCTGCATCTTTTTCATTGCCTATGGCATTGTGCTGACTTACACGGCTCTTGCAGAAAGCACCATTCCCATTGTTGCTTTGTGCTGTACGGCATTATCCGCAGGCATTGCCGGCTTTGACTGGGCGAAATGCATCAAACGCCGCGGGCTCATTTGGGGGCTTTTGGCAGGGCTGGTATACGGATTTTTGCTGTGGGCGATTACCAGTTTTGGCAGCGGAGATTTTGCTCTGCACACCACTTTTTGGCGGATGATGGCAGTGGCTTTGGCAGGGGGAGCCGCCGGCGGTTTGCTGGGTATACACAAAATTTCTTGAAAAATACATCATTTCCTGCCATTTCATCTTTGCATCTCTTTTATTTTGTGCTATACTATCAAAATAATAAAAAAGAAGAACGGTTTTTCTTTTTTCAGGGGCGAATAAAGGAAGAACCGTCTTTCTTTTGGAAAAAAACAGTTTCGCCAGTTTTGACGGACAGAAATCAGGAGGAGAAAGATGAAAGCAAGAGGAAGATTCATGCTGTTGATCATGCTTGTCATCGCGGCGGCTTTGAGCTTTGTTTCCTACCAGGGGATCGGGGAAGGGAAAATTCTCAGCGCCGGAAACATCAAGCAGGGCCTTGACTTGAGCGGTGGTGTGTACATCGTTTATGAAGCAGACAAGGAAGATGTCACAGCAGAAGAAATGCAGGCGGCTGTTTCTTTGATCCAGGGGCGTATGGACTGGAACGGTTGGACAGAAGCGGAAGTTGCCCAGGAAGGCACAAATCGTATCCGTGTGGATATTCCCGGTGTGGAAAACGCGGAAGAAGCCATTCGGGAGATTGGACAAACTGCTCAGTTGTCCTTTGTGGATGAAACAGGAAAAGTATTGCTGACAGGTGATATGGTAGCTGACGCAACCAAACAGGTAGGCGCTATCCAAAAGGGCGGCAATGCGCAGCCTTATGTTGCTTTGAAATTCAACGATGAAGGCAAACAGCTTTTCGCGGAAGCGACAGCGGCAAATATCGGCAAACCCATTTATATTGTGATGGACGGCGAAGTGATCAGCGCACCTATGGTGCAGTCTGCCATTACCACAGGGGAAGCATCCATCACAGGTAATTTCACCGGGGAATCTGCGGAAGAACTGGCATCCCTCATTCGTGCCGGCTCTCTGCCTTTTAACCTGAATGTCATCCAGATGAAGAATGTAGGTGCTAGACTGGGTGCGGACGCACTGGCAACAGGCGTGAAAGCAGGTGCCATCGGTCTGGCTCTTGTATTGATCTTTATGCTGGTGGTTTATAAAGTACTGGGCTTTGCGGCAGACCTTGCGCTGATTATTTATGTAGGTCTGGAATTGATCTTGCTCAATGCCTTTAACATTACGCTGACACTGCCAGGTATCGCGGGTATCATTCTTTCCGTAGGTATGGCGGTAGACGCCAATGTCGTTATCTTTGAACGTCTGAAAGAAGAACTGGTACAGGGCAAAACACTTCGTGTTGCCATCAAAAACGGGTTCTCCCGTGCGCTGCCTGCTATTCTGGACGGCAACGTAACAACACTCATTGCAGCAGTGGTGCTGTTCTTCCTTGGCTCCGGTACGGTCAAAGGCTTTGCGACCACACTGATCATGGGTATCATCATTTCCATGTTCACAGCCCTGGTGGTAACAAGACTGATCGTAAACGGCTTGATGCAGGGCGGATGCAGCAACCCGAAGTATTATGGCATGCGCAGTAAGTAAGGAGGCGGAGCAGATGAAAATTGTAGAAAACAGAAAAAAATTCTTCGCCGCTTCTTTGATTGTCATCATCATTGGTTTTGCGGCAATGATCTTCAATGCTCAGGCAGGCAGAGGCGCTTTCCAGTATGACGTTGAGTTTACCGGCGGTACCTCTTTTGACCTGGATCTGGGTCAGGAATATAAACAGGAAGATCTGCAGAAAATCATCACAGATGTAACGGGACAGGATAGTCCACAGATTCAGCAGGTTATTGGTACAAACGAAGTAACTGTAAAAATTCAGTCCATTGACAGTGCAACAAGAGAAACACTGACCAATGCCATTTTGGAAGCGTATCCCAACGCAGTTATGGGGGAAGTCAATGACGTCAGCGGTACTGTCAGCCACGAAATGCAGACAGCAGCCATCAAAGCAACACTCATTGCGGCAGTGGCAATGCTGCTGTATATTTCCCTGCGGTTCCACGATTTCCGCGCCGGCGGCAGTGCTATCATTGCGCTGCTTCACGACGTACTCATCGTTCTGACAGCTTATGCGGTGTTCCGTATCCCGGTCAACAACACATTCATTGTCGTTCTGTTGACCATTCTGGGGTACTCCATCAACGCGACCATCGTTATTTTTGACCGTATCCGTGAAAACAAGAGCGCATTCCATGCAAACCAGACAGCGGAAAAAATCAACAAGAGCATCAGTCAGACACTGGCACGTTCCATCAATACATCCCTGACTACATTCTTCACCGTTGGGGCTATTTATGTATTGGGTGTGCCTGCGCTGAAAGAATTTGCGCTGCCTATGATGATTGGTATTCTGGCAGGGGCATATTCTTCTGTCTGCATTTCCGGTTCCGTTTGGTATGTATTGCTGCCTAAGCACGAGAAATAATCTGAAAACAAAAAGATTGTATTTGACCGTTTTCTAAAGAAAACAATCATTGTAAAAATTTGATAGCTGGAATTCTTTATGCTTTAAGGATTCCAGCTATATTCGTTTTCTTATGAAGCGGTTAGGATACAGTCTTTTTTTCTTTGGATATAAAGGCGCAAAAGACAAGGTCGGTGCTTTTTTAGCGTAATCTGTCTTGTAATTGCAGGGGGAAGATGTTAAGATAGTGGCAAATGTATGAAAACACAGGAAACTTTGCGCAGGGCGCAGAGCAAGGGAGGATACTATGCATATTGTAATTGTAGGGGACGGTAAGGTTGGCAGTACTGTTGCGGCCCAGCTGTCTACCGAAGGTCATGATATCATCATCATAGACAGCAATGCCACCGCATTGGAAAACGCAGGCAACACAATGGATATCATTTGTGTGGAAGGCAACGGATGCAGTGCGGCACTGCAAAAAGAAGCAGGGGTGCCGGAAGCAGATTTGCTCATTGCGGCAACTTCCGCCGATGAAGTGAATATGCTGTGCTGTCTCATCGGGAAAAAACTGGGGGCAAGACACACCATTGCCCGTGTCCGCAATCCCGAATACTTTGCGCAGATTAACCTTTTGAAAGAAGAACTGGGGCTGAGTATGGCAGTTAACCCGGAATCAGCGGCAGCCCAGGAAATTTCCCGTCTGCTGCGTTTCCCGTCCGCGTTGCAGATTGAACCTTTCGCAAGGGGACGTGTGGAACTGGTAGGACTGAAGGTACCGGAAAACAGTGTACTGGATGGCATGCCTCTGTGGGCACTGTACAAAGAATTCCAGGTAAAGATCCTGATCTGTGTAGTACAGCGGGAAGATGAAGTCATCATTCCTTCCGGGGATTTTGTGCTCCACAGCGGCGATCGTATCCATATCACAGCGGAACATATTGAAATTGAACGGTTCTTCCGTGTATTGGGGCTGTTCCGTAATCGTGCCCGCAGTGTTATGATCATTGGCGGCAGCCGTTTGGCTTATTATCTGGCAAAGGAACTGATTTCCATTAAAGTCCGGGTAAAAATCATCGAACGGGATAAAGCACGTTGCGAATACCTTTGTGAAATGCTGCCGGAAGCGGTTATCATCCATGCGGATGGTACGGATAAGGAAGTCCTTCAGGAAGAAGGTCTGGAAAAAACAGACGCTTTGGTAACATTGACAGGTATGGACGAGGAAAATATCATCGTTGGGCTGTATGCCAAGGCAATGAAGGTTGCCAAGGTTATTGTGAAGATCAATAAACTTTCCTTTACGGAAATTCTGGATAAAATGGATATCGACAGCTTTATTTCACCCAAAGCCATTGCGGCAAACAACATTGTGCGCTATGTCCGGGCTATGCAGAACTCTGTGGGCAGCAGCAATGTGGAAACCCTGCACCATCTCATCAATGAACAGGTGGAAGCGGTAGAATTTAAAGTAAGGGAAAAATCCGGCGTTGTGGGTGTACCGCTGAAGAACCTTAAGACAAAAGAAAACATACTGGTAGCCACCATCATCCGTGATGGCAAAATCATCATCCCCGGCGGGAATGACACCATTGAGATCGGTGATAATGTCATCATCGTGACAGCAGGCCGTCACTTGAACGATTTGCGGGAAATCCAGCAGAAATTGATAGGGTAGGAAGTTATTATGAACTATAAAATGATGGCCTATATCTTAGGCAATATTATGCAGGCAGAAGGCTTGCTCATGTCTATTTCGGCGCTTCTTGCGTTATACAAAGGGGAAATAAACGAATTACGGGCTTTTCTGATTACCATTATACTGCTTTTGGTCATTGGGACAGCCATGAAGCATTTTGCACCAAAGAATAAAAGGATTTATGGCAGAGAAGGCTTTGTCATCGTTGCTCTTTCCTGGATCGTTATGTCTATTTTTGGGGCAATGCCTTTTTACCTCAGCGGTGCCATTGATGGCGCTGTCAATTGCTTTTTTGAAACCGTATCCGGCTTTACCACAACAGGTGCAACGGTGCTTTCGGAAATCGAAGGCTTGCCTATGAGCATATTGTTCTGGCGCAGTTTCACCCACTGGATCGGCGGTATGGGGATTCTGGTATTCGTCCTTGCCATCGTGCCTTTGGGGGATGACCGTTCCATGCATCTGATGAAAGCGGAAGCTCCGGGGCCAGTGGTCAGCAAATTGGTGCCAAAGATCAAATCCACAGCAAAAATTTTGTATGGCATTTACATTGTTATGACCATACTGGAAATGATTTTCCTTTTTGCAGGGGGAATGCCGCTTTTCGATAGCGTCAACCATGCCCTCTCCACAGCGGGTACTGGCGGTTTCTCCATTAAAAACAGCAGTATCGCCGCTTATAACAGTCCATATTTTGAATACGTCATTACGGTTTTCATGCTGCTGTTCAGTATTAACTTCAACATGTTCTATTTGCTTCTGGTGCGGGATTTCAGAGCAGTGTTTAAGAACGAAGAACTGCGGTATTATTTGGTCATTGTGGGGATTTCCACAGCGGTGATCACTGCCAATATCGTTCATTTGTATCCCACGCTGGAAAGCGCTTTCCGTCATGCGGTGTTCCAGGTAGCGACCATCACCAGTACCACAGGCTTTATTACGGCAAACTATGAAGAATGGCCGGAACTGTCCAAGACCATTCTGGTGGTATTGACCATGCTGGGTGCCTGCGGCGGCTCCACCGGCGGCGGTATCAAGGTTTCCCGTTTCATCATTCTGCTGAAGCTGACGCTGCGGGAAATCCGTCATATTGTTCATCCACGTTCTGTCAATATCATCAAACTGGAAGGACAGCGTGTCAGTGACGAAACCATCCAAGGCACAACAGGGTATTTCATCACCTATATTATGCTGCTCTTTGGTTCCTTTATATTGGTTTCCATAGACAATTACGATTTTACCACATCCATTACGGCGGTCATCACCACTCTGGGGAATGTAGGGCCCGGGTTGTCATTGGTAGGCCCTGTGGAGAATTTCTCTTTGTTCTCGGACTTTTCTAAAATCGTGCTGAGTTTGGACATGCTCTTTGGACGACTGGAAATTTTCCCTATGATTATGCTGTTCTCGCCTTCTATCTGGCGAAAAGCTTAAGCAGAGAAATAAGAAACGGATAAATCTTTGGAGCATCTTCACAAGAAAACAAAAAACGCTGAAATTTTTATGTTATATACAGAAGATTTCAGCGTTTTTGTTTTTATAAGATGATATTTGATATGTTTTCTTGTGAAGACAGCTTTCGCAATTCCCCTTAAGAAATGAAGGAAAAGGAAAAACAATGTTTTCTTAAGGGGAAATTGCTTTAGATTTATCCGTTTTTTTATGTGACTCCATCACGGAAGAAGAAAAAGGCATGGTGTATACTGGTTACAGATAAAACAACAGGAGGAAATATCATGGCAAAAAGAAAAGCAAGTGTACAAATCAAAGAATGTGTTGCCTGCGGTACCTGCGTGAAGGTCTGTCCGGTGGGCGCTATTTCTGTTTATAAAGGACTTTACGCAGATGTCAGCGCGAAATGTGTGGGCTGCGGCAGATGTTCTGCGGCTTGTCCCGCGTCGGTCATTGAAATGCAGGAGGTGACACCATGACAAAGAAGAAAAAATGGTATGATTATTTATGGATCGTTTCCGCTGCCTATTTGATTTTGGGCTTTTTCAATATCCTTTTTGCATGGATGGGGCTGCTGTGCTTCTTTATTCCGCTGCTGATTGCCATTTTTGGTGGAGATAAAATGTATTGCAATAAATTCTGTGGCAGAGGCCAGCTCTTTGACCTGCTGGGCAACAAACTGGGACTTTCCCGGAAAAATGATATTCCCAAATTCCTGCGGAGCAAGTGGTTCCGTTATGGATTTTTGATCTTCTTTTTCATCATGTTCTTTAACATGCTTTTCAGCACCTATCTGGTGTTCGAAGGTACAAGAAACTTGAAAGAAGTGGTGACACTCCTTTGGACAATTAAACTGCCTTGGAATTGGGCATACCACGGCACTGCTGTTGCAGAGTGGGTAGCACAGTTTGCCTTTGGTTTTTACAGCGTGATGCTCACATCCACCGTTTTGGGATTGATTACCATGATTTTGTATAAACCACGCTCCTGGTGTGTATACTGTCCTATGGGAACCATGACCCAGACCATCTGTAAGGCGAAGCACAGATGCAATGGCGCCTGTGGTATTCCTCAACAAAATGATTCTCCTATAACATAAAAACAGAGCGGTTTTCCGAAAGGAAATACCGCTCTGTTTTTCGTTTACAGATAAGACCGCAGTTTCTTTTTGTCCAGAATGCGAATACCGCCCCGGAAGGTTTCCACAATGCCTTCCTCGGCAAAATACTTAATCATACGGGTGACCACCTCTCTGGCAGTGCCCATGTATTTGGCAATCTGTTCCTGTGTCATATGGATTTCATCAGACTTTGTTTTCGACATTTCATCCGTAAGGAAGATTGCCAGCCGTTTGTCCATGGCCATGAAAAGGATTTGCTGCATGGCCCACATAACGTCGGAAAAACGGTCTGCCGCCATATGGTAGCCGCATGCTTCCACATAGACGTTTTCCGTTACCAGTTTATGAAAAGCGGAGGCGCTGACGGTGAGGATCTCTGACTTTTCCACCGTATCCACGGAAACGTCAAAGGTAATGGCATCCAGCACGCAGGAAGCGGAAAGAATGCAGATATCCCCGGGATACAGACGGTAAAGGGTGACTTCCCGTCCATCTTCAGAGAGCAGGTAAGCCCGCAGCTGTCCAGATTTGATATAAAGCAGACCGGCGCATTCTTCGCTGCCGTTGTGCAGATTGACCCCCTTGGGGTAGGTGGCCAGTGTGGCACTGCGGCAGAGCATATCTTTTTGATCTTCTGTCAGATGTTCCCAGAAAGAAAAATTTTCTGCAAATAAGGTTTCATATTCTCGTGTCATATTGTTTTCACCGCTTTCGGATTGATTATCTTCAGTGTAACAAGCAATTTCTTTTTTCGCAAGAAAAAAGGCTCTCTGTTCGAGAGCCTTTTCACGTTCGATGTTTTTTCATCGAGTAAGGGGAGGGGTATGTTCTATGTTTACAAATAATTTGGAAATTAGCTTTTGGGAAGGGGTGCCTGAGGCAACTCGGGGAAATCACCTCAGGCGGGAAGTAAAAGGGGGCGTCCTTTTGACTTCTCTTATAGTATATCGGGAAAATGTGTCTAATTTGTGAATAGAAACTTACAGCTAACTTAAGGAATTTGAAAGAACCTTTTTCGAAAAACGAAAAAACGGCGAAAACTGCAAAATGTATGGGAAAAAGACGGAATGGCAACAAAATGTGGTAAATGTCAGACAAATGGGTGAGAATTGGAGGATTTTTAGCATGTAACATACAATTTGTACGGCAATATCCCTTTGAAATGGTAGGGTTTTTGATAATATGCAAGAAATTTTAAAAAAGTGAATATTTTTATTTACAGGTCATAAAGATTCTGTTAAGATTTTATATAAGAAAAGATAATGGAACGATAAGAGGAGGAAATGCTTATATGACAGAAATTTTACACCACTTTATGAGAGAACTAATCGAATATTCCATCATTTTGCTGGAACTGATTGGCGTATTGGTTTTGCTGGCAGGCGCTTTGCGTGCCACAGTTAACTATATCAAGGGAGATCCCCATACTCGTGTAAAATTATGTCGTGCCATGGCAATGGCGTTGGAATTCAAGCTGGGCGGCGAAATCCTGCGTACGGTTATCGTGCGTGAGTTTTCTGAAATCGCTTTGGTTGGCTGCATCATTGTTCTGAGAGCAGGTTTGTCCTTCCTGATCCACTGGGCAATCCGTACAGAGGAAAAAGACCAGGCGGAGGAACAGCTGGAAGAATGTACTGTGGAAGTACTGGATAAAGAAAAAAGGGAAAAAGTGGCTTCCCGCTGGCGCTCTATCAAAGAAGTGATTTAAGATACAATTTCCTTCAATCCTAAATAAATAACACGAAACGCAAAAGCACCTGACGATTTTTCCGTCAGGTGCTTTTGTATAATTTGTGATTAAAATTCAAATCCTTGCATTTTATCCAGATATTTTTCTCCGATGAGTTCATCATAGGTTAGATAGCGATGGAGTTTCTGGATTTCTTCCCGTTCCTCCGCTGTGGTTCCAGGTGTGTAAAGATTGTAATAAGGACTCATAACGGGGCAGGTTTCGTATACATGAAGCAGGAAATTGGTTTGCAGGCATGCAGGTGCGTTGATGTAGTCGCAGAGCAGTGCCGGCAGCAGATAAGGAGAAACCTTCTGGTCTTCCGCACGATATTCATTGCCGGTGTCGTAGTTGGCAAACATAACATAAGGGGTGCAGAACATGGTGTATTTTTCCTCGTCTGTCCATTCCGCGGCTTTATCCGCATGGATGGTGCCTGTGGATGTGTAAGGGGTGAAATTATCCCCCAGTGTAGGCAGGTGGTCACCGTACCAGAGCAGTACCGTGGGTTTTTCTCTCTGCATGATGTAATCATAGAGCATACCCAGTGCCGCGTCGGAATCGCTGGCACCTTTGGCGTAGTTCTGGAGAGAAATGACTTCCTGTTCAGACAGATTATCCCCGCTGACTTTGATGTCCCAGTCGGAAGAATCGAATTTGTTTGTATACAGACTGTGATTTTCCATGGTGATGGCAGTCAGATACAGGCCGGTTTCGTGAGGCTGTTCCAGCTGATAAATGATTTCTTCTGCAACAGTCTGGTCAGTAATGTAAGGGCCGCTGTTCCAGTGGAGTTCCGCATGCATGTCGTTTTCACCCAGAAAATCATCATAGCCCATGAGAGGATAAGCCCGGTCACGTTCGTAGAATGTTTTCTGGTAGGTATGGACGCCCAAAGTGTCATATCCCAGACTTTTGAACAGCTGCGCGTAAGCAAATGTTTTTTCCTTTAAATACTGCTGATAAGGCATATTGCCGGAAGGCAGTGTGCTAGTAGACATGCCGGACTGGATTTCAAATTCTGGACGGATGGTGCCGCCGCCAAAGGTACAGGAAACCATTTCACCGCTGGGATGTTCTACCGCAATGGCGCGGTAGTTTTTCAATGGATCATCAGAGAAGGTAACGCCTTCCAGTTTGGTAGGATCCCAAAAGGCTTCGGACAGTACCACGATGACGTCAGGATTTTCGAAATCAGAAGTATTTTCTTCCCCAGTGGGAACAAAAGGCGCGAACATCTCTGCCATGACTTCTTCGCTGTAATCCTGCGGCATCAGTGTATCTACGGTGCCGAAGTTCAGGGCAAAGCCTGTCAAAAAGCCATAATTGTCATAAATATAATCCTGATCGGTTTCTTCGTTGATAACGATGCCGAAAAGGGGTTCATAGCATCCCCGCACGGTTGTATTGGTAACAAATACCACCAGAAGGGCTGCCAGTACCGGAACCCCTACAAAATGCACTTTGCTGCGGATAGGCGGCATAGGACGGGTTACATGAAGGAATAGCCAATAAAGGATGGTTACCAAAAAGAGCAGGATATACTGCCATGGGAATGAAATGGAGCCTAAAAACTCAGTGAAGCTGCCTGCGTTCTGTGCCAGTGTCAAATCCCAGGGATAAAAATGATCCTGCAAAATAATGGATTTGAAGTGGTCAATGAGGGGCAGCAGGGTGAACAAAAATCCTGTGATGCCTGCGGCTGTGGAAAAACGGCGGAATAGAAATACAAATGTGAAGTATACGCCGTAAACCAGAAGCAATCCCAGAACAAAGGCGCCTGTCTGTGCTGTGATGAGCGTAGACAGCATGGAACGGGAGCCAAAAGAAATGTAGTTTGCCACAAGGGTCATATAAATAGGAAACACAAGGGTGAGTATCCATAATATGGCTCTGGGCAGTGGGGCGGAATGGAAAAATTTCCGCAGTTTTTTCGATTGTGTGGAAAATGTTTTCATGGGTCAATGCCTTCTTTCTTTTCAATTACCCCGAGGTTTTATTTTATCATGGGAAAGGCGTATTTTCAACGCTGGCGGGAGAAATGAAAAGAATTTTATTTTTTAGCAGGTGTGATTTCCAGAGGTGTGATACGATCTTTTTCTGTAATGGGACGTAAAACACGACAGGGATTGCCCGCAGCAAGAACGCCGCTGGGAATGTCGTGGGTTACCACACTGCCTGCACCGATGACGCTGCCCGCACCAATGGTGACACCGCCGCAGATGGTAGCGTTGGCACCGATCCATACATCATCTTCCAATGTGATAGGGGCAGAAGTGCCGATGCCTTCCCCTCTCTGAGCTGCATCCATGGCATGTCCCGCACAGGCAAGGCAAACACCGGGGCCGATGAAAGCGTTGGCTCCGATATGCACGGGGGAAGTATCCAGAATGACGCAGTTGTAATTGATGAAGGTTAGTCCGTGGGTATGGATATGGAACCCATAATCACAGCGGAAAGACGGCTCGATAAATGTCAGGGGATGGCAGGTGCCGAAAAGCTGCTGTAAGATTTCAGCTCTCTTTTCTGTTTCCATAGGAGCGGTCTGGTTGTATTCCCAGCAAAGGGTTTTTGCTTTTGTCTGTAAGTGGTTGGGCATGTCGGTGTGGCGTGTGCAGTAGCCTTCCGGCAGTCCCATGATTTTCAAAATATCCATATATGATGTCCTTTCTTTTGTTGAAATCAGGAAAATGCTTTGCTTCCTAAGGATAAAATGTATCACATTTTCTGGTAGGGCGCAATGGAGGAAAGGGGGGAATCTTGCGCGGATATTGCCGGATATGGTACACTGTTTGGAAAGAGAAGGAGGGGATTTTATGAGGGAAACAGGAATCTACATTCATATTCCTTTTTGTGTGCAGAAGTGTCTGTACTGTGATTTTCCGTCTTTTGGCGGACAGGAAAAGGAATATGAGCGGTATACAGCGGCTTTGTGCCGGGAAATCGAAGCCAAAAGCCATCTGGCAAAGGAATGGAAGATCAAGACCGTGTTTTTTGGCGGCGGTACACCTACGGTGCTTTCTGCACAGCAGATGAAGCGGATTTTAGATACCATCTATCAATGTTTCGATGTGGAAGATGACGCGGAAATTACCACAGAAGCCAATCCTGGTACATTGAGTCTGGAGAAGTGTGTTGCTTTGCGGCAAATGGGATTCAACCGCTTGAGTATGGGTGTGCAGGCATGGCAGGATGAATTGCTGGAAAGATTGGGCAGAATTCATACCCGTCAGCAGTTCCTGAAAAACTTTGCCAGCGCCAGAGAAGCCGGTTTTAACAATATTAATGTAGATTTGATGTTTGCCCTGCCGGAACAGACCTTGGGTCAGTGGGAAGAAACCCTTTCGGAAATTACCGCATTACAGCCGGAGCATATTTCCGCTTACAGCCTCATTATAGAAGAAGGAACACCTTTTTATGATTTGTATGAAAAGGAAGTTTATCAGGAAACGGATGAGGAACTGGACAGAGCCATGTATCACACAGCGGTGCAGATTTTGGCGGAGGAAGATTATCACCAGTATGAAATCTCCAATTTTGCCAAAGATGGTAAAGAAAGCCGCCATAACCGCATTTACTGGCGGGATGAGGGATATTTGGGCTTTGGTCTGGGCGCGCATTCTTATTGGGAAGGAAAACGGTTCCACAATCCCTATGACCTGCATACATATATGGAGCAGGCAGAAAACGGCAATGTTTCCATGGAGGATGTGGAAGAACTTTCTCTGGCAGACCAGTATGGTGAATTTATGTTCATGGGACTGCGTCTGACAGAAGGCATCGAGAAAAAAAGATTTGCCCAGCGCTTTGGCGTAGACATGGAAGATGTTTATGGTATGGAAATCGAAAAATGTAAGGAAGAAGGTCTGCTGGAAGAAAAGGCCGGATGGCTTCGTCTGACAGAGCGAGGACTGGATCTGAGCAATCAGGTTTTCATGGAATTTCTCAAGGAAGATGCCTGAAAAACCCCAGAAAACCAAAAGAAAATCCAAAATATAAAATTCAAAAAAAGTTCATAAATTTTTTCTGATTAGCACTTGACATTGCCGGTGGCAAGTGCTATCTTTATTACATGAGTTAGCACTCATAACGAGTGAGTGCTAACAAAAGACAAATTTCCATACGAAGTGCATCCCAAAGATAAAGGCGTAAACGGAAATTTACTTCAAAAAAATCGGAAATTTTTTTCTTCTGAAAAAAAGCGTCAGAAGAAAAACCATTCCGTAAATTTCCATTTGTTTCCTCGTGACACTCTGTGTCAGGTCGGAAACGCATAACCGGAAATTTACTTCATTAATGAGGAGGCGAAAGGCTATGTCGTTGAATGAGAGAAAAATTCAAATCTTACAGGCGATTATCAATGACTATATTGAAACGGCGGAGCCTGTCGGTTCCAGAACCATCGCCAAAAAATATAATTTGGGCATCAGTTCAGCCACCATTCGTAATGAAATGAGTGACTTGGAGGAAATGGGCTTCATCTTACAGCCCCATGCTTCTTCCGGCAGAATTCCATCAGACATGGGCTACCGTTTATATGTAGACCACCTGATGCAGAAAAAAGAACTGGGGCCAGAGGAACAGCGGTATCTGCAAAATGTCATCACAAGAAACGTGGGACAGATTGATTACCTGCTGGAGGAAACGGCAAAGGCTCTTTCCGCACTGACCAATTACACCACCATCATTTCAGAGCCAGTCAGTCAGCGCACACGCATCAAACAGATTCGTCTGCTGCCGCTGGACAGCGTTTCGGTGCTTCTGGTCATTGTAACGGAAGATAATTTCATCAAAAATCATGTGATTCAGATGGGCACAGTTCCTGAGGAAGATAAGATCTTCACCATGGGCATGCGGCTGAATCAGGTGTTGCAGGGATATTCCCTCCATGATATAGATGCAAGTGTCATCAATCGCTTGCAGGCAGAACTCCATGAATACAGACAGATCCTGCCGCATATCTTATCGGCGATCGAAAGTACCATGCGTTCTGCGGAAAAGGTACAGGTTCACATGAGCGGCACCAAAAACATTCTGGCTTTTCCTGAGTTTTCTGATATCCAGAAAGCCAAGTCCCTGTTCCAGGCACTGGAGGAAAAGGATGTGCTGATAACCCTCTTGCAGGGCAGTACCGATACCAATGACATGCAGATCCTCATCGGCAGCGAAAACAGCGTCCAGTGCATGAAGGATTGCAGCATCATTACGGCAACCTACAAAATGAGTGACGAAACCCGCGGTACCATCGGTATCGTAGGGCCCACCCGAATGGATTATTCTCAGGTGGTATCCGTCCTCAACGGTATGGTTACCAATATGGAAAAAGTATTGAAAAATCTGTCGAAAGGCAATAAAAATACCTAGAGAAAAGAGGAGCAGATGTGGAAGATAAGGATTTAAGAGAAGAAAATCTGCAGGAAGAAGCCGCTGAAATGCAGGCGGAAGCAGAAGTGACAGAAGCTGTGGAAGCGGAAGTGGTTGATGAAACCGAAGCGAAAATGGCTGAACTGGAACAGAAAGCTGCGGATTATCTGGATAAATATCAAAGATGTCTGGCGGAGTTCGATAACTTTAGAAAACGGACTTCCAAAGAAAAAGCAAGCATGTATGACGACGGTGTGAGAGATACCGTGGAAAAACTGCTGGCAGTGGTGGATAATCTGGAACGTGCCGTTGCGGTACAGGAAGGAAAAGACGCCGAAGATGCCTTTTTCAAAGGCGTGCAAATGACTTTGAAGCAGTTCCAGGAAATTTTGCATGGCATGGGCGTTGAGGAAATCAAAGCCCTGGGCGAAAAATTCGACCCCAATTTCCATGCGGCTGTGGCACATGAAGATGATGATGCTTACGGCGAAAACGAAATCATTCTGGAAATGCTGAAAGGTTATAAATATAAAGATAAAGTCATCCGTCACAGCATGGTGAAGGTGGCAAACTAAAACTGAAATTTTGATTTGACAATTTAGGAGGAAATAGATTATGGGTAAAATTATTGGTATTGACTTAGGTACAACAAACTCTTGTGTAGCAGTAATGGAAGGCGGTCAGCCTGTTGTTATCGTAAACAGCGATGGCGCAAGAACAACTCCTTCCGTAGTTGGTTTTGCGAAAAACGGCGAAAGACTGATTGGTGAAACAGCAAAACGTCAGGCAATCACAAACCCTGACAACACCATCAGCTCCATCAAACGTCACATGGGTGAAAACTATAAAGTAAACATCGAAGGCAAAGCTTATTCTCCTCAGGAAATTTCCGCAATGGTACTGCAGAAACTGAAAGCTGACGCAGAAAGCTATCTGGGCGAAACTGTTTCCGAAGCAGTTATCACAGTTCCCGCATATTTCAATGACGCACAGCGTCAGGCAACAAAAGACGCTGGCCGTATCGCTGGTCTGGAAGTAAAACGTATCATCAACGAACCCACATCCGCAGCACTGGCTTATGGTCTGGATAACGAAAGCGAACAGAAAATCATGGTTTACGACCTGGGCGGCGGTACATTCGACGTATCCATCATCGAAATCGGCGGCGGCGTAATCGAAGTACTGTCCACAAACGGTAACACACACCTGGGCGGCGACGACTTCGACCAGAGAGTTATCGACTACTTGGTAGCTGAATTCAAGAAAGCAGAAGGCATGGATCTGTCCAAAGACAAAATGGCTATGCAGCGTCTGAAAGAAGCAGCTGAAAAAGCGAAAAAAGAGCTGTCTACCGTTACAACAACAAACATCAACCTGCCTTTCATCACAATGAACCAGGATGGTCCTAAACATCTGGATGTAACACTGTCCAGAGCAAAATTCGATGAACTGACAGCTGATCTGGTAGACGGCACAATGGGCCCTGTTCGTCAGGCTCTGTCCGACGCTGGTCTGTCCGCAAGCGAAATCGACAAAGTCCTGCTGGTTGGTGGTTCCACAAGAATCCCCGCTGTACAGGATGCAGTTAAGAAATATACAGGCAAAGAACCTTTCAAAGGCATCAACCCTGACGAATGTGTAGCAGTAGGTGCTGCTATTCAGGGCGGTAAACTGGCTGGTGATGAAGGTGCAGGCAGCGTTCTGCTGCTGGACGTAACACCTCTGTCCCTGGGTATTGAAACTCTGGGCGGTGTTGCAACAAAACTGATCGACAGAAACACAACCATCCCTACAAATAAAAAACAGATCTTCTCTACTGCAGAAGATAACCAGACAGCTGTTGATATCCATGTTGTACAGGGTGAAAGACCTCTGGCAAGAGACAACAAAACTCTGGGTCAGTTCAAACTGGATGGTATCGCTCCCGCAAGAAGAGGTGTGCCTCAGATTGAAGTTACTTTCGATATCGACGCAAACGGTATCGTAAACGTATCCGCAAAAGACCTGGGTACAGGCAAAGAACAGCACATCACAATCACAGCAGGCTCCAACCTGTCTGAAGAAGAAATCGACAGAGCTGTAAAAGAAGCTGAACAGTTCGCTGAACAGGATAAAAAGAGAAAAGAAGCCATCGACGCGAAAAACGAAGCTGACTCCCTGATCTTCCAGACAGAAAAAGCGCTGGGTGAACTGGAAGGCAAACTGGGCGACGACGAAAAAGCAGCAGTAGAAGGCGCTCTGAACAGCCTGAAAGATACTGTAAAAGATATGCAGCCTGAAACAATGACAGAAACAGATGTAGCAAACGTAAAATCCGCAACAGAAGCTCTGACACAGGAATTCTACAAAATCTCCGAAAAACTGTACCAGCAGGCACAGGCAGCGCAGGGCGGCGACGCAGCAAACGGCGGCGATCCTAATGTGGTTGACGGCGAAGGCAAAGAACTGTAAAATAAATAAGATTGCGATAAAGTGAAGGCAAGGGTGGGTTTCGTCCCGCCCCTGCTTTTGACGTTTACAGTTTTTTCAGTAAAACAAGGTGGTGAGAAAGTTGGCTAATAAAAGAGATTATTACGAGGTCCTGGGGGTACAGAAGGGTGCGTCTGAAGCGGAGCTGAAAAAGGCTTACCGTAAGATGGCTGTAAAATACCATCCTGACCAGAACCCTGGCGATAAAGAAGCAGAAGAAAAATTCAAAGAAGTCAACGAAGCCTATGAAGTGCTGAGCAACCCCGAAAAACGTGCGCAGTATGACCAGTTTGGTCACGCAGCCTTTGAACAGGGCGGCATGGGAGGCGGCGGTTTCTACGGCGGCGGCTTTGAAGGCTTTGATATGGGCGACTTGGGGGATATTTTTGGCAGCATGTTCGGCTTTGGCGGCGGTGGTTCTGCCAGAAGAAATGGCCCCAGACGTGGCAGAGACATCAATGTCAGCATTCAGCTGACTTTTGAAGAAGCCATTTTTGGCTGTACCAAAGAAATTTCCGTACCTGTTCTGGACGAATGCGAAACCTGTCACGGTACCGGCGCAAAACCCGGCACTCATGCAGAAAGCTGTTCCAAATGTAACGGTACCGGTCAGGAACGTTTTGTACAGCAGTCCATGTTTGGCGCTGTTACATCCGTTCGTACCTGTTCCGCATGTCATGGTACTGGTAAGATCATCAAAGAACCTTGTACCACATGCCGTGGTACCGGCAGAGTTAAAAAGACAAAGAAATACGAAGTCAAGATTCCTCAGGGCATCGACAACGGTCAGACCATTCGTCTGGGCGGCAAAGGGGAACTGGGCGAAAACGGCGGCGGCTACGGCGATCTGCTGGTAAGCGTTTACGTACAGCCCAACCGTGTCTTTGTTCGTAAAGGCAACGATATTTACTGTGATGTGCCCATCACATTCGTACAGGCAGCACTGGGCGGAGAAATCACCATCAAGACCATTGATGGGGAACAGAAATATACTATCAAACCCGGTACACAGCCTGATACAGTGGTTACCCTCCGCGGCGTAGGTGTACCGAACCTGCGTAACCCGAAGATCAGAGGGAACCAGATCGTCACACTGAAGGTAAAAATCCCTACCAGCATGACGGAACGCCAGAAAGATCTGCTGCGGCAGTTTTACGGTGATGCCCCGGCGGGGGCGGCCAACACCGAAGCTTCTGCGCCTGAAGAGGAAAAGAAGTCTTTCGGTGAAAAAGTCCGGGATTTTTTCGAAAAGGATAAATAAGAAACTTTCCAAAGAGATGTTCACATAAACAGCATCTTTTTGATTTTTGGCAGTGGCATCATCTAAAAAATGTTATGCTTGACAAACTGCGATTTTTTGAGATAAAATCATAAAAACTCTTTGCACTGCACATACGAAGTGACCTTCGCACATACAGTACAAACTGAGCAGACAGCGGATTTTTCCGTGTGGTCGGGCATTTTCGCAGCGAATGACAGACATTCGTGGGACAGTTTTATGTTCTACGGGTGTCTTTTTTTGTGTAAAATCAGAAGGGGCGGAGAGGTAAAAATTAGGAGGGATTTTTTATGACAAATGATTTGGCAAAACAAAATGAGAAAATCGTTATGCGGGTTTCCACCAACAGCATGATCGTCAACATCATCTTATCGGTGTTTAAAGTGGCAGCGGGGTTCATTGCCCATTCTGGTGCCATGATCTCCGACGGTGTCCATTCCGCATCAGATGTATTCAGCACCATCATCGTAATGATTGGCTATAAGATGTCCGCAAAGGCTTCCGATGAAAACCACCAGTATGGCCATGAACGAATGGAATGCGTGGCAGCGATCCTGCTGGCAATGGTATTGTGTATCACAGGCTTTGCTATTGGGGCAGGCGGTGTGGAAAAAATCTTCGGTGCGGAAGCAAGTGCCCTGGAGGTTCCTGGTAAATTGGCATTGGCAGCCGCAATCCTTTCCATCGTAGTAAAAGAAGGCATGTATCATTACACCAGAATTGCAGCAAAACAGGTAAATTCCGGCGCATTGATGGCAGATGCTTGGCACCATCGTTCTGATGCCCTGTCTTCCGTAGGCAGTTTGATCGGTATCGGCGGCGCAATGCTGGGATTCCCCATCTGTGACCCTATTGCCAGCGTAGTCATTTCCCTGTTCATCATCAAAGCGTCTTATGATATTTTCAAAGATGCCATTGATAAAATGATGGATACTGCATGTGATTCTGAAACACTGGAAAAAATGAAATCCGTTGTGGAAGCCCAGAATGGCGTTATGGGCATTGACCGCATCCAGACCAGACAGTTTGGCGCAAGAGCTTATGTGGATGTGGAAATCGCCGCTGATGGCAATCTGACTCTGACAGCAGCCCATGCCATTGCGGAAGGCGTTCACGATGCCATTGAGGAGAATTTCCCGGAAGTAAAACATTGTATGGTTCATGTGAATCCGGCAATGGTCAGATAAGAATAAAACCCCTATTCTATGGAATAGGGGTTTTTGTTATATACAGAAAGATTTTTCATGAATATCGGAAGTAAATAAGTCACGCAATATGGAAAGCCCGTGTGCCAGTTCTTCTTTTGAATTAGGGGAGGATAGGGCAATCCGCAGATATTGCTGTGCATCTGCATCTCCTACAAGAAAACGGTGAGAATGACAGACGGAAATGCCATGTTTTTGCGCCAGATGTTCAAAGTCTATTTCATAGAACATTTCTGGCAAAGGCAGCCACAGGGAGAATCCGAGTGTTTGGGCTGCAATTTCCGGGAAATAGCTTTTGCAGATTTCACTGCGGGCAGCGGCTTCTATCCGCTTTTGCTGTATGATCTTTTGGGCAGTGCCGCTGTAAATCAGTTCTCCGGCTGTTTCACTGTTCAATGAAGCTGTTTTCACATTGACGTTATAAATTCCTCGCCGGATATCTGCGGCAAACCGTGTGGGAAAGGTCAGATAGGCAATGCGCAGACCGGAACAGATGGATTTTGACAAGCTGCAAATATAACAGGTGTGATCCGGTGCGAAATGTGCCAGAGGCAGTGTTGGTTTTTCCAGCAAAAATCCATAAATGTCATCTTCGATTGCCAAAAGTTGATATTTGCGAATGATGGCAGCCAGGGCTTCTTTTCTGGACTGGCTCATGATGTGCCCTGTGGGATTGTGGTAATTGGGAACCAGATAAATGCCGTTGAGCTGCTGTAAACGACAGTGATTTTCCAGAACATCCGGCAGTATCCCTTCTTTGTCGCCAGAAATAGGCACCAGTCGGATCTGCATCAGGTTTGCCAGTTCAATAAAATTGGCGTATGTATAATGATCTGTGGCAATTTTATCTCCGGGGCGGAATAATGTCAGAAGCAGTATGGCAAGGGCGTTTTGAGCACCGGCAGTGATGGCGATGTTTGACTGGGAAACATCTATGGAAAAATGCGCCAGCCATTTTTGAGCAGCGGCTCTTTGATAAGGAGTTCCCATGGGGTAACTGTAATCCAAAAGAGAAATACCACTTCTTCGGAGTACCTGCTCCATGACAGTGAAGGTTTCTGTATTAAAAGCGTCCAAGGGCTTGATGATGCCCATTTCGATATAAGATGCTTCTTCTTTTTCATCGGCAATGGCAATGTCAATGGCAGCATTAGGGGATACGAAGGTACCTCGCCCAGTGATGCCGTAGATGAGTCCTTTTTGGGTACAGTGTTGAAATGCCCGGGTGACAGTGCTGAGATTCAGATCCAGATAGTCTGCCAGTTCCCGCTGGGGAGGCAGCTTTGTGTGAGGCGGCAGTTTACCTGTGAGGATATCATCAGCGAGTAAGTCTGCCAATGCACGGTACTTAGGGGCTGTCAGCAATTCCTTTTTCGGTTTCCATGACATAGGATAATCATCAAATGAATTGACAGGCATGAAAACACATCCTTTCAAAATTGTATTGCATACAATGATTCGATTGCATGGTAAATTTTTAGTCATTATAATCAGATTGTAGGAAATGTTTTGTGGGAAAACAAGAGAAGGAGGCCTTTTGATGAAGTATTTTGTAGTAGATGCATTTGCGGAGCATGTGTTTGGGGGAAATCCGGCAGGGGTCTGTGTGCTGGAAAAAGCAATGGATACGGAATTGATGCAGCGCATTGCAGCGGAAAATAATCTGTCCGAAACAGCTTTTGTATATCGTCATGAAATGGGAAAATATGACTTGAAATGGTTTACACCAAAGGCGGAAATTGACCTTTGTGGGCATGCTACACTGGGGACAGCCTATGTGGTGGCAAATTTTGTAGACCCGGAAGTGGAAACCATGACTTTTTCCACATTGAGTGGAGAATTGACTGTTGTACGGAAGGGCGCGTATTTTGAAATGGATTTTCCCAGCCGGATGCCCAAACAGATACCTGTCACACAGGAAATGGAAGAAGTCATTGGTATGCCCATTACGGGGGCTTATCTTTCCAGAGATCTTGTACTGGAACTGGAAAACGAAAATGCGGTGAAAAACTGTGCGCCAGATTTTGAAAAAATGCTGTATATGGAGCAAGGAACGGGCTGCGTCGTTACGGCAAAAGGCAGTGGGTGTGATTTTATATCCAGATGCTTTTTCCCGAAAATGGGGGTAAATGAAGACCCTGTCACAGGATCTGCCCACAGCAGTTTGATCCCGTTCTGGGCAGAACGGCTGGAGAAAAAAGAATTGCTGGCAGAGCAGTGGTCAGAACGCGGCGGAAAACTTTTCTGTGTGGATGCTGGAGAACGTGTGAAGATTGCCGGAAAAGCTGTGTTGTATTTGCAGGGCGAACTGCTGCTGGAAAAGTAAAAACAGAATAGAGAAAAAAACAGCCTTTCTTTTGAAAGACTGTTTTTTTGTTCTGCTGAGAAGCAATAAAAAAGACGCTGCAATATGCGGCGTCAAAAAAGAAATCTTATTCAGCAGCAGCTTCTTCAGCGGAGGAGAAGGACTGGGTATACAGTTCGTTGCCTTCGCCATCGAAGAATGTCAGCACTACGATTACAACGTCGTTGGAAACGCTTTCTTTTACAGTTTTTGCAAGTTCATAGTAAGATGTAGCAGATGCTTCTGTGCCTGCTTTCAGTGCTTCTGTCAGTTCGGGGCGAGTTTCTTCTGTTGTTACAACGCTGTCGATTGTGAAATTGTAATGCATTTCATCGCCTTCAGCATACAGTTTTACACTGATACCCTGATCTTCATACTGTGCCTGCATAGCATCCAGCATGCTCTGAACTTCTTCACCATCAGCGGCGAAAGATTCTACCAGAGAAAGCAGATCGCTGTCAGATGCGTCGGAGGAAGTTGTTGTTTCTGCAGTTGTGTCAGAAGTTGTTTCTTCCTGTGTTGCACTTCCGCCGCAGGCAGCCAAAGATACAGCAAGGCATACCATAGTCAGCAAAGCAAAAATCCGTTTTTTCATGTTACATAGTCTCCCTTCTAAAAATAAAGCATTATAGTTGATCCATTTGGCAAGCCAAATGTTTTGTGAGAGGCTTGGTGTCGGTTGTGATACATGAAATATCAAAAGCACACCATGCAAAATAACACAATATAATCATATTTTAATGAATATAAAGAAGAATTACAATAGGGAATGAATCGGTTTTCTATATCTTACAAAATAATAATTATGTAATTGTATTATTTATGTAAAATATTGGAAGTGAAATAGAGGAAAATTCAGGAGAAATTGCAAAAAGAGCGGCAGTTGTGGTAGAATAAAATATCAAAAAAATGTATGATGAGGAAGGAATAAAAAGTATGATAAATGTATTATTCATCTGCCACGGCAACATCTGCCGTTCCCCAATGGCAGAATTTTTATTCAAAGATATGGTTATGAAAAAAGGTCTGTCCCAACAGATTTCCATTGCTTCCGCTGCAACCAGCAGAGAGGAGATCGGAAATCCTGTTCACCGTGGTACTGTGCAGAAATTGGCGCAGTACGGCATTTCCACAAAGGGAAAATATGCCCGTCAGGTGACAAAACAGGATTACGAAGATTATGATTACATCATCTGCATGGAAAAATATAATCTGCGGGAGATCAAACGGATTCTTCCCGCAGATCCGGAAGGAAAAATCTGTTGTCTGCTGGATTTTTCCGACCATCCCAGAGACATTGCGGATCCATGGTACACAGGAAATTTTGATGTAACTTATGATGATATTTTAGAAGGCTGTGAAGGCCTCCTTACCCATCTGGAAAAAGAACTGTAAAAAAAGAAAACCGGAATTTCTGAAAAAACAGAAACTTCCGGTTTTTTGTAGTCTTAACGAACAAAATTAGTCCAGATTTTTTCTTCTTTTTCCAGTGCGGGAACACCAGCCTGTTTCCCGGCTTCGATACATTTCAAAAGCCAAGCCATATTTTTGCCCAGAATCCGCATGGTCTGCATGCCTTCCAGATCCTGTTTGACTTCTTCGGGAGTATTGCCGTGAACCATGTTCCAGTAGCTGGATGTGACGATGGGCATGCCTTTGATGGCAAAGTATTTGTTGATTTCATCAAAAGTTGCCGTAGCGCCGGCGCGTCTGCAACTGATCACAGCAGCCCCAACTTTTTCGCTGAAATCTCTGCCGTAAAAAGCTCTGTCAAGGAAAGAAATCAGAGCCCCGGCAGCGGAAGCGAAGTGAACGGGTGTGCCAAAGACAAAGCCGTCAGCATCTTCAGCTTTTTCCAGGAATTCGTTAACACAGTCATTGCGGAAGCAACGATCTGTTTTTTTACAGTAGCCACAGTCAATACATCCGGCAACGGGGTCATTGCCCAGCCAGAAGATTTCGGTTTCTACGCCGTCTTGTTCCAAAGCGTCTGCGACTTCACGCAGTGCTGTATATGTGCAGCCTTCTTTGTGTGGGCCGCCGTTTACCAGTATTACTTTCATGGGAAATCCCTCCTTATTGTGCTTTGCATGTTTCTTATTATAGCACGATTTTACGGGAACACAATAAGTTCCATGAAAGGGGAAAATGCAGATTAGGCAAAACGGCGGAGTTTTAATATGGTCAGGTTAAATTCTCCGTCGGTGGCATTTGCAGAGCCGGAATAGTTGAAGAAAAGCGTGGTAGCCACAGGGGCGTTTAATATCAGATGCGCAGAACCGCAGGCTGTGGAGCCGTTGGCGGCAGTGGCAAAGTAAATGCCTGTTTCCAGATGCGAAGTCCCATTATAGAAAGGGGTGATTTACAGGTAGTTCGGTGAGGAAAACAGGGCGGATATTTTGTAGGAAATCAGGTAATATCCAGGGGCAAGAGAAATTTGTTCCAGACTGGTTTGGACGATGTTTCCTGTGGGATCTCGCACATCAGGAAAAAAGGAAAGCTGTGTGCCGCGAACCAGGGGAAACTGGGTGTTGATATAAGATGCAAAAATGTCATCCGGTATGGGGCCGGTAGGGCCAGTCGCTCCAGTTGCACCAGTAACACCGGTCGCCCCCGTAGCGCCAGTTGCACCAGTAACGCCGGTCGCCCCCGTGGCGCCTGTGGCCCCAGTCGCTCCAGTTATACCGGTTGCCCCAGTTACGCCAGTCGCGCCAGTTGCACCCGCAGGCCCCGTCGCGCCAGTCGCTCCCGTAGTGCCAGTTGCCCCTGTGGGCCCTGTTTCACCAGTATCACCGGAAATACCAGTAGGGCCAGGATCGCCAGTTGCCCCTGTGGGCCCTGTTTCACCAGTATCACCGGAAATACCAGTAGGGCCAGGATCGCCAGTGGCGCCAGTTTCCCCGGTAGCCCCTGTTTCCCCAGTAGCGCCGGTTTCACCAGTGGTGCCGGTTTCGCCAGTGGCGCCAGTTTCTCCGGTAGCCCCTGTTTCCACGGTCGATCCTGTTTCTCCGCCAGTTCCGCCTGTTGGGCAGATACAGCAGATTTGCAGACAGCAGGGAGGCGGAAGGGGGCCTCTCCAGTAGCAGTGATAAAAAAAGGACACGATGACTCCCCGCTTTCATTTTGTCAGTTATACTATCCTATTCAGAAAACAGAAGCTAGTGCCAGATTTATTTGAAATTTCAAAAAGCTGAGAAAGCCAATTTCCTTTAAGAAAACATACCAGATAAAAAAGCTGGAATCCTTTGCAGTGTAAGGAATCCAGCTTTCTTCGTTTTCTTATGAATAACAGGGTGTGTTTTGCCGCAAATATTTATAATCCCAAAGCTTTGGCGGTGGTGCAGATAAAGTCCTGTACATTGGTGACGATGCCTCTTGCGGACAGACTGCCTCTGTCGGCCAGTTTATTGACGGCAAATTCAGAAATATCCACGCAGTAGAAATAAATCTGCCGCACAGTACCATCTGCCATGACACGGTAAGAGGGCGTCATATTTCCTGTGGCAATGGTATGGAGCATGGTTGCCATGCAAATAACAGTGGTAGCATTGCGGATCTGGTCACGCATGGCGTTCTGGGCTTCATATACATTGCCGAAAACAGGAGGCAAGGGGCCGTCGTCTCGAATAGAGCCTGCCAGGACATAAGGCACATGATATTTTTCGCAATTGTAAATGATGCCGTTATCGATGTGCTCTTTTTCCAGAAAAGCGGGAATGCTTCCGTGGAAACGTACCCGATTGATGGTGTCCAGATGATTGTAATGGCCGTTGGGCTGATTTTTCTGGGTGTAGATGTTCTGTCCCAGTGCGGTGTTTAAGTATGCTCCTTCCAAGTCATGAGTGGCAAGGGCATTGCCTGCCATGAGGGCGTGAACGTATCCCCCTGCAATCATTTTGGAAAAAGCGTCCCTTGCGTCTTTGTCAAAAGTGAAAGCGGGCCCCAGCACCCAGACGATTTTTCCATGGTCACGGTCGTGACGCAGGATTTCGTACAGTTCATTATAATCTTTGGAAAAGGCTGTTTCCCGGGAACGTCCCTGGCGGAAAGCGAAAACTTCCTGCAATTCCGCTTCTTCAGAAAAGCCGTTGGCGTGGACATAAATGCCATCAGAGCCATCTTCAGTACGTCCAACGGCAATGAGATCGCCTTTTTTCAGCAAACGGAATTCCCGTACAATGATTTTTCCGTTTTCATAAACAGCCACACAGTCCATGCGGCTTTCTTCTGCCAGCAGCCATGTGCCGTTGACTTTGAAATATTCCGGGAAAATGCTCATGGCGTGATACTGTTCCGGTGCCACACCGTCAAAGGGAGCAGGCTGGAAACAGACATCCGGCGCATCAGCCAGAAAAGGCTGTGTGAAATCTGGCGGTGTATAGGGGCGCAGTGAAAAACTCATATCAATTCTCCTTTATATAGATTTTGAACGATGGATGGAAAAAAGCAGATAAGATTTGCCCATGCGGTCTAATGTTTCTTCTTCCTGTGCCATGCCGATGGCTTTGGCAACAGAAAGAGAGGGATAATTATCGGAAGCAATGACAGCATAGACAACAGGTTCTTTGCGGACAGAAAAAGCAAACTGTACGCAGGCGTCAGCAGCTTCTTTGGCATAACCATTTTTCCGTTGGGAAGGTATGATGCCGTAGCCGATTTCCCAGAGCATCCGTCTGCCAAAACGCTGGAAAGTCAGACCAGCCTGTCCAATGAGGACATCGTTATCTTTTCGGCAGACACCCCAGATGCCAAAGTTTTGCTGGTATCGCTGTTGTTGTCTGGCGAGCCAGTTTTGTAACTCTGCTTGAGAAAACTGGCGCTCATAAAAATTTCGCTGCCCGTTCATCATTTCCAGCAGCTGGGGCAGGTCTGCTTCTGTCAATTCTCGCAGATACAGGCGAGGTGTTTCCCAAATCATGCTTTTGTTTCCTCAAAAAAGCGGCTGTAAAGGTCTTCTTTTCGGTCTGCTTTCAGGGGGAATTCTGCCCGATATGCTTCAGCATCTTTGGGATCGATTTCCACCACAGCTAATTCATTTCCTCCTGTCAGGTGAGCTAAGATTTCCCCTGTGGGAGAGACGAGCATACTGTTGCCGCTGTAAGTGAGGGTGCGGTCTTTGCCGCTGCGGTTGACACCCACGATGAAGCTTTGATTTTCAATGGCACGTGCCTGAAGGAGTGTTTTCCAGTGACCCACACGGGCAACAGGCCAGTTTGCAATGACGGTCATGACGAGGCTCTTTTTGGAAGCAGCCTGAAAGATTTCCGGGAACCGCAGGTCATAGCATACAAAAGGGGACAGAGGTACGCCGTCCACCTGACAGAATGCCAGTTCATCGCCGCCGCTGTAATACTTGGCTTCCGCACCGTAAGAGAAAGGATGAATTTTGGCATAATCCGCCAGAATATGACCATTTTTGTCCATAACAATGCTGTGATTCCGTGCCGTTCCATCTTCTAAAAAGATTACGCCGAAAACAACAGCCATCTGGAATTTTTTTGCCACATCCTGAAAGAAAGTGATGGTCATACTGTTTTCCTTTAATTCTCCGTAGGTAGCAGGGGACATGGTGAAGCCTGTCAGTGTCATTTCCGGAAAGACAATGAGGTCAGCCTCTTTTGCAGCGGCTTTTTCCATAAGGTCAGCGCAGGTTTTCATGGCAAAACCCTTATCCTCAAAACCCATATCCAGCTGTGCCAATGCGATTTTCATATACAAAAACCTCCTTTATTATTCCCAGTTTTTCCATACGTCCGGGCAGTAACCCAGTGTGAATTCCTTTCCGTTGCGGACGATGGGTGTCCGGAAAAGGGCAGGATTTTCAAAGAGGGTGCCTTCCCGTTTTTTCTCGTCGATGTAATCCATATATAAATCTTTGTATGCCTTCGCTTTGCGGTCGATCATGTCTTCCACGTCGATGCACCGCTTTGCGGATTCAAATACGCTTTTGCTCATGCCGAAACGGTGGATGTCAATGGACTGAAAAGGGATTTTCCGTTCCTTGAAATATCGTTCCGCTTTTTTGGTGTCGAAACATTTTTTTGCACCGTAAATTTGAATATTCATATAAAACTCCTTTCCTGGGGGCATCTTCGTGAAAAATATTGCGAGAAATATTTTTCTGAAGATAGCCGTTGCAGCTCCTTTTCAGAAAGAAAAAATAAAGGGTAAGCTGCTTTGGGGTTTGCTGATTTTATTTTACTCCATTGGTGCAAAAGACACAAGACAAGGGGGAAGGATTATGGTATACTTTGAAAAACAGGAAAAGGAGCGGATTGAGATGAAAATGATTTCATGGAACGTCAATGGTCTGCGGGCAGCCGTAGGAAAAGGCTTTTTGGATTATTTCAAAGAAGCGGACGCGGACATTTTTTCAATACAGGAAACAAAATTGCAGGAAGGACAGATTGACCTGCCCACAGAAGGCTATCATCAGTACTGGAACTATGCGGAAAAGAAAGGCTATTCCGGTGTGGCGGTATTCACCAAACAAGAACCCATTTCTGTTTCTTACGGTTTGGGCATTGAGGAGCATGACAAAGAGGGGCGTGTTATTACACTGGAGTTTGAGAACTTCTATCATGTGACTGTTTACACCCCCAATTCCCAGCAGGAAAATACCCGTCTGGATTACCGCATGACTTGGGACGATGCTTTCCGGGCATACTTACAGGAATTGGACAAAACAAAACCTGTCATCGTCTGCGGTGACCTGAATGTGGCACATACAGAAATTGACCTGAAGAATCCTTCTACTAACCGCAGAAACGCAGGCTTTACAGACGAAGAAAGAGGTAAATTCACAGAACTGCTGGAAGCAGGCTTTGTGGATACTTTCCGTCATTTTTATCCTGATGTGACAGGGGCATATTCCTGGTGGAGCTATCGTTTCAACGCCAGAAAGAATAATGCTGGATGGCGTATTGATTATTATGTGGTTTCCGAGCGTCTGCGGGATGCATTGCAGGACGCAAAAATCCACAGTGACATTATGGGGTCTGACCATTGCCCTGTGGAATTGGATATTGCTTTGTAAGATCAAAAGAATCTTTCATTGGATACGGAGGTGCATGGTTTATGTTGCATATTGGATGGAGACAAATCTATGAAGGGTATGATATGGTTCTGGTAGGAAAGATCAAGGAGGCACTGGAAGGAGAAAACATCGACTATAAGGTGGAAGCAGATAATCCTGTACGGAGCAGAATGTCCAGAGATGTATTGTTTGGGGGAGATCCTATGGTACTCAATGGTGTTGGTGCAAGAGCAGTGACACAATACAGCATTTATGTACGCAAAGATCAGGAAGAATATGCCATCCATGTGATACAGACCATGAAGCGGGATTGAACCTGGTTTTATGAAGAAAAATAAGCCGAAACTTCTTTGGGGGCATCTTCATAAGAAAACAAAGAAAGCCAAAGTCCTTATGATTACAAAGGATTTTGGCTTTCTTATTTTGTTCGAATTTTATTTGTTATGTTTTCTTATGAAGACAGCCGTCGCAATTCCCCTTAAGAAATTAAGGAAAATCAATGTTTTCTTAAGGGGAAGTTGCTTTGAAGTTTCGGCTTTTGTTTTGTATTCGCTGTTTTTTTATTTTTCCAGTTCTGCCAGTTTTTCCAGAATCTGATTGCTTCTGTCAATGAAAGCAGTCATTTCTTCGCTGGTCAGTGTTCTGTGGCTCATGAGTGCCAGATCATATACCTGATGGCAGATCATGTCACAATCTTCTTTCTTATCTTCTTTGCCTGCTGCGTCCATAAGGAACTGCACCAGTTTATTGGATTTGTTCAGCACCAGTGTTTCGTCAGGTTTTACCTGTGCGAACATAGCTTTGTACATTTCGTTGTCGCCGTATGCTTCCATCATTTCCATCATACGACGGCTTTCTTCGCTGAGCAGAATCATAGCAGATACGTTCTGTGCTTTCAGATTTTCCGCTTTGACTTTCAGGTTTTCATTGCCCAGTACGCCGCGGAACAGGTTTTCCATCTGGGTATTGGCAAAGGCATCCGCCTGTTTTTTCGCTTCGCTTTCTTCGCCTTCTGTTTTTTCCTGCAAAGTATCGGTGATGTCAGCGTCGATACGCTGTACTTTTACGCCGGGATTCTTGTATTCCAGGAAGGAAACGAAAGGTTTATCCACGGGAGAAGTGAGGATTGCCGCTTCCAGACCCTGTTCTTTGAACATGCGGATATACTGTGCCTGCTGTGCTTCGTCGGTAACAAAGAAAATTTTGTTTTCGTGTTTTTCTTTGTTCTTTTCCAGATATTCCGCAACGGTTTCGTATATGCCGTCGGTGGTCTTTAACAGCAGCGCGTCTTTGATTTTGTCATAGAGTTTTTCTTCACGCATGCAGCCGTATTTGAAGAACATGCCGATGTCATCCCAGAAACCTTCGTAAGCGGTTCTGTCAGCTTTGAAGAGCTGATTCAGTTTGTCCGCTACTTTCTTGGTGATGTAGCTGTTCATTTTTTCCACATAGCCGTCGTTCTGCAATGCGCTTCTGGATACATTCAGAGGCATGTCGGGGCAGTCCAGCACACCTTTGAGAAGCAGCAGGAATTCGGGAACCACTTCTTTGATGTTATCTGCAATATAAACCTGATTGGAGTACAATTTGATCTGACCTTCTACGACATCCATCTGTTCTACCAGTTTGGGGAAGTACAGGATACCTTTCAGACGGAAAGGATAGTCCATGTTCAGATGAATCCAGAACAGAGGGTCATTCAGGTCAAAGAATACTTTATGATAAAATTCCTTGTATTCTTCGTCGGTGCAGTCTTTGGGCTGTTTCAGCCACAGGGGAGAAGGATCGTTCAAAGGCTTGGGTTCTTCTTTTTCTTCTTCCTGTTTTTCTTCTTCACTGTCTTTGTTTGCTTTTGCCAGGATTTCATCCTTTGTCAGTGTGGCAGCTTCTTCCTGAGAAATATGGATGGTGTTGTCCTTTTTCTCGGGTTCGGCTGCTTCTGCTTTTTCTTCTTCGTTGGTCATCACATCAATGAAGATAGGAACGGGCATGAATGCGCAGTATTTCTGCAATGCTTCATACATCTTGTTTTCATCCAGGAATTCTTCGCCGTCTTCGCTGACGTGCAGTGTGATGGTGGTACCACGTTCGGTACGGGTGCCATCTGCCATTTCGTAATCGATGCCGTCCGCACAGCTCCAGCTTGCTGCCGCTGCACCTTCCTGATAAGACAGTGTGTCGATTTCTACTTTATCGGCTACCATGAAAGCGGAGTAGAAGCCCAGACCGAAATGACCGATGATTTCGTTGTCGCCATCTGCTTTTTCTTCGTATTTGGACAGAAAATCGGTTGCGCCGGAGAAGGCGATCTGGTTGATATATTTCTTGATTTCTTCGTGGGTCATGCCGATACCGTTATCTACGATCTGCATGATTTTTTCCTCTTTGTTCAGTACCACATGAACGGAAAAGGCTTCGTCAGCAGGGATGTGGTCTGCTTCCCCCATAATCATGAGCTTTTTCAGCTTGGTTACTGCGTCACAGGCGTTGGATACCAATTCACGGATGAAAATATCCTTATCGGTATAGAGCCATTTTTTGATAATTGGTAAGAAATTTTCACTGTTAATGGAAAGATTCCCTTTTTCATTCATAATTTTTCAGCCTCCTATAATAGATGGAAAATCCATATATTTTCTGCTTTACAAAGAATATTGTAACACTCGGAGGACAAAAGTCAAGAAAAAATTAGCACTCAATCAAATTGAGTGCTAACAAAATTTCAAATATTAATTTTCTTTCTGAATGGCGATGCCATGGCTCTGGCAAAAGTCCAGTACCCAGCTTTCCCACTGGGCTTCATGGGTCTTATCCAGAGAAAAACTTTCCTGTGCGGCAGAAAGAGTACATAATAAGGTATCTTCCCGGAATAAAAGATTCCAGAACAGCGCCTTTGTGTTGGGAAAAGCCGCTGTTTTTTTCTGAGAAAGGGAAAGAACAAGCTTCATGTTCTTGGGTGTTTTCTTTCCTTTTACTGCCTGAAACACAAGAGGCTTGATCTCGCTCCAGCTGCACCATGGCTCTGTGACGGTTTCGTCGTAATAATCCAGATCCCGTTTGCCGTCAATGGAAAGGTAAGCAAAAGCGGAGATTTCTCCCTGCCGGAAAGCGAAATCGTCAAAGGCATCGCCCTTTAAGAGCAGCGCCATAAAGTGTCTGGTGTCTGGTATGGTAAAAGCAAGCATTGCTGTATCCTCCTTTGGTTTCTTCGCCTGTCATTATACATTTTTTTGCCCTCTTTGACAATGCGCGGGAGGCGGAAAGGAAAAATCATGTATTTTTATTGCGTTTGATGCCATGCTATATTATAATGAAAGACAAGTATTTTTAATGTAATAGGAAGTAGGAGGGAAAACCCTATGGCAGAAGAAAAAACAATGGAAAACAGTGGTCTGGGTGCCACCGGTAACTTTATACATAACTATATCCAGGCGGACCTGGAAGGGGAACTGAATAAAATTCATACCCGTTTCCCGCCGGAACCCAATGGCTATCTGCACATTGGTCACGCAAAATCCATTTGCCTGAACTTTGGTCTGGCAAAACTTTACGGCGGCAAATGCAACCTGCGTTTTGACGACACCAACCCCACAAAAGAAGATGTGGAATATGTAGAAAGCATTCAGGAAGACGTAAAATGGCTGGGCTTCGACTGGGAAGACAGACTGTACTACGCATCTTCCTATTTCCAGAAATATTATGAAGTGGCAGTGAAACTCATCAAAGAAGGCAAAGCTTTCGTATGCGACCTGACAGCAGAAGAAATGCGTCAGTACAGAGGTACACTGAGCACACCTGGTAAAGAAAGCCCTTACCGCAATCGTAGTGTGGAAGAAAACCTGGATCTGTTCGAACGGATGAAAGCAGGGGAATTCCCTGATGGTTCCCATACACTGCGTGCGAAGATCGACATGGCTTCTCCAAACATCAACATGAGAGACCCTGTTATCTATCGTATTTCCCATGCGGCACACCATACCACAGGTACAGAATGGTGCATCTACCCTATGTATGACTTTGCGCATCCTCTGGAAGATGCCATCGAAGGCATTACCCATTCTATCTGTACCATGGAATTTGAAGACCATCGTCCTCTGTACGATTGGGTAGTCAGAGAAGCAGGCTTTACCGTAAATCCTCCCAGACAGATTGAATTTGCTCGTCTGGGTATGACAAATACCGTTATGAGTAAGAGAAAACTCCGCGCGCTGGTAGAAGACGGTCTGGTTGACGGCTGGGATGACCCTCGTATGCCGACCATCAGCGGTCTGCGCCGTAGAGGTTATACACCTGAATCCATCCGTGATTTCTGCGAACGTATCGGTGTATCCAAAGCAAATAGTATGGTAGACAGCGGTCTGCTGGATTACTGCATCCGTGACGACCTGAAAGCAAAAGCACCTGTTGTGATGGCAGTTCTGGATCCTCTGAAACTGGTTATCACCAACTACCCCGAAGATCAGGTAGAAATGATGGAACTGGAAAACAACCCCGAAAATCCTGAACTGGGCACAAGACTGGCACCTTTCACAAGAGAACTGTATATTGAACGGGAAGACTTCATGGAAGAACCTGTGAAAAAATTCTTCCGTCTGGCTCCCGGCAAAGAAGTTCGTCTGAAAGGGGCTTACTTCGTAACATGTACCGATTTTGTCAAAGACGAAAACGGCAATGTAGTAGAAGTACACTGCACATATGACCCTGAAACAAGAAGCGGCAGTGGTTTTGAAGGCAGAAAAGTCAAAGGTACGCTGCACTGGGTAAGCGCTTCCGACAACGTGAAGGCAACTGCGAGACTGTACGACTACATGATGCTGGACAACCCTGACGATCCTAACGGTGAAATGATCATGAACCCCAACTCTCTGGAAGTGAAGGAAAATGTGGTCATTGAAAAATCTATCGCCGGTGCACAGAAAGGTCAGCGTTATCAGTTCATGCGTAATGGTTACTACATTGTAGATACCAAAGAAGATCATCTGGTATTCAACCGCATTGTGCCTCTGAAGAGCTCTTTCAAACTGAAATAAAAAAACTTCCAAGGGAGCATCCAAATTTGGATGCTCCCTTTTTGTTTTGTGCGTCAGGGGCGGAAGATTGTGTTTTCTTTCGTGCATGGAAAATTTTTATTGCGTTGGCGTTGGATAAGGTACATAGTAGTGCATATCTATACAAAAACGGCTGAAAACAGTGACAGTGTTTCTTTGGCTGTCAAAGGGGGGCAACTGAAAAAATAGCGCGAAAAAACAACAAAAGAGAAGGTAAAAAAGATGAAACAAAGGAAAACGGAAGCAGTTCCCAATATGAAAAAAAGGTATGATACAGCATAAAAATACAACATATTGTATAAAATAATTCTTTGGGGAACGGCTTTTACTTGGGAGGAGGAAAAACATGTTTGAACACGCAAACAAAGCCCTTATCGCAGCGGCTTTTTTGATTTTGGCAATTGTAATCATTCCGATTGTGCTGGTGCCGGAAGCCATGGTGGCAGCCATTGGACAGGTTTATAACTTTATTACAACAGATATGGCTTGGCTCTATCTGCTCATTGGTTTTGGTATGGCAGTGGGCGCCATCGTGCTTCTGACAACGAAATTTGGGGATATTCGTCTGGGCGGACGAGATGCGAAGCCTCATTATAAGACATTTACCTGGATCGCCATGAACCTTTGCTCCGCGCTGGCAGCAGGTATCCTGATTTTTGGTATGTGTGAATGGATGTACTATGTAACAGGTACGCCTTTGGGGATTGAACCTTATTCCGTACAGGCCTATGAATATGCTTCCGCTTATGGTATGTTTCACTGGGGTTTCTCCGCATGGGCGTTCTATCTGGTAGCAGGGGTAGCCATTGGTTATTTGTACTGGAATAAAAAGATTGGCGATTTGCGCATTTCCGCTCTGTGCAGCAACCTCATCGACGGTGATTCCAAAGGGAAAAAAGCCTTCCGCTGGGTGCTGGATGCCATCATGGTATTCTGCTATTTCATGGCTATGATGACCACTGTCGGCATCGGTACGCCTGTTATGGGGGAACTGGCAAGCAGCTTGCTGGGCATTGAAAACTCTTTTGCCCTGAAAATCGGTATCATCATCATTTTCTGTCTGTTCTTTACCCTTTCTACATCCAAAACCATTGCAAAGGGTATGGGACGCATCAGTGACTTCAACGTATGGCTGGCGATCGGCTTTTTCGTTTTCGTACTCATCGTTGGGGACACCAGCTTTATTCTGAATAATATCGTCATGGCAATCGGTACCAACATCCGTGAATTTGTCCGCATGAGCTTCAACTCTGACGCTGTTGCCCAGACTGGTTTCGTACAGAACTGGACAATTTTCTATTGGGCTTGGTATGTGGCTTTGACATTTATGTGCGGTCTGTGGATTGCCAGAACTTCTTACGGCAGAACATTCCGTGAAATCACCGTGGCAAACTGCATCTGGGCAGTATTGGCATGCTGGGTAACATTCGGTATTCTGGGTAACTATGGTATGGGTCAGGAACTGTTCCATGGCCAGAATTTCTCCGGCGTCATCAGTGAAGTGGGCAACAACGGCGTTACACTGCTGGTACTCCAGACCATGCCTTTGCCGAAACTTTGCATTTTCGTATTCATGATTTTGATTTTCTTCAATCTGGCAACTTCCGCCACAGCAAACGGTACCGCTTTGAGTATGTATACATCTAAAGGCCTGAAAGCCGATGAAGAACCTCATACATGGTACAAAACATTCTGGTGCGTACTGTTTATGATTATTCCTGTGGGCATTTTGCTGCTGGAACATAATGTGGAAGGACTGAACGTGCTTAGCACCATCCAGTCCCTCATTACCATTTCCTCTCTGCCTGTGCTGGTAGCGCTGGTAGTATTATTCTGGTCTTTCGGAAAAGTCCTGCGCAAAGACATTTCCGATGGCACCATCCGTCAGTATGTGGATAAGAGCAAAGAAAACAAATGGGGGAATGAGTAATGGAAGAAAGATACGAAAATGCCGCTGTCACATGGACACAGCAGTTTTGCCGCATCAACAGCTTTTTGGGTGCGGGCAAACGGGAAGCTGTGTTTCTGGCAGAAAAAATATTGAAAGAATCTTGTGACGCAACAGTCACTGTTTATGACGCTGATACAGAAGAACCCTATATCATTGCGGAGAAAATATGCGAAAACCCCAAATTCCGACTTTTGCTGGAAGGTCATCTGGATGTGGTCTCGCCCGAAGGCATGGAACATCCTTTTTACGCGGAAATCAAAGACGGCATTTTGTATGGCCGCGGTTCCGTGGATATGAAAGGCGGTTGTGGCTCCATGCTGGCGGCTTTTGTGGCTGCCTGCCAGAAACCCCTGGAAGGGGATTTGTACCTGATGTTTTCCACAGATGAAGAATATGCTGGGGAAGAAATCAAAAAAGCACTGGAAAAGGGTCATTTGCCCAAAGTGGATTTTGCCCTCATTGCGGAACCGACCAATGGAACCATGGCAACAGCGCATAAAGGGGAAGCCTGGATTGATGTGGAATTTTTCGGCAAAAGTGCCCATTCCAGCATGCCTCATATGGGAAAAAACGCCATTTATATGGCAACAGCATTTTTGCATAATTTGCAGGCATATTTGCCGGAAATGAAAAAAATGGCACACCCCCTCTATGGCGCACCTACCATGAGTGTAGGAACCATCGAAGGCGGCAGTACGCCCAATGTGGTGCCGCCCTATGCAAAGATTACCATTGATATCCGCTATTTGCCCGGAACCAGTTCCGAATCATTCCTGAAGGTATTGCAGAATCTGGCGGTTCTGTGCAAAACAGAAAATGAAGACTTTTCCGCGAAGATCACGAAGATTGGAGAATGGAATGATGTTTGTACAGACAGGGAAAGCCCGACTTTCCGTCGTATCTGGCAGGCGGCTTCCAAGGCCATGGGAAAAGAAGTGGAATTGACCGTCATGACTGGCTGGGGCGAAGGCGGCTTCATGAATCTTTACGGCATACCGGTGGTATACTTTGGGCCAGGGGAAAATGGTATGTCCCATCGTCCGGAAGAACAGATTCATGTGGATGAAATCAAAAAAGTGGCATTGGCTTATGAACAGATCATCAACGAGGTGTGTGGCATGAAACGAAATACATTGGAAGAAGTTTTGAAACAGACAGGCATCATGGTGGCAGACGGTGCTATGGCAACGGAACTGGAACGGATGGGCTGTGACCTGAACGACTCTCTCTGGAGCGCAAAGGTACTGGCAGAACAGCCGGAACTGATCGGAAAAGTACACCGCAGTTATTTTGAAGCAGGCGCAGACTGCGGCATCACCGCAAGCTATCAGGCAACCATCGACGGTTTCTGCAAACGCGGTTTTACAGAAGCGGAAGCGGAAGAGCTCATCCGCCGTTCTGTTGACATCATGGTGAAAGAAAGAGCGGATTGGTGGCAGGCAGAAGGCAAAGATTCTGGCAGAGCATATCCTCTGGTGTGCGCTTCCGTAGGGCCTTATGGAGCGTATCTGGCAGATGGCTCCGAATATCGCGGCAATTATGGCGTTTCTAAAGAAGACCTGCGCAACTTCCATAAACGTCGTATGGAACTGCTGTGGGACGCAGGCGCAGACCTTTTCGCGGTAGAAACCATTCCTTGTCTGGAAGAAGCCATTGTGGCGGCGGAACTGACTCAGGAAATGGATGCGGCATGCTGGATCAGCTTCAGCTGCAAAAATGAAGCGGAAATCAGTGACGGTACCAAAATTGCGCATTGCGCCAAAGCTTTGGAAGCTTATGACTGCGTAAAAGCCATCGGCATCAACTGCACAGCCCCTCATTTTGTGGCAAGCCTCATCAAAGAAATCAAAAACAACAGCACAAAACCTATCATCGTATATCCCAACAGCGGGGAAGAATACGACCCTGTTACAAAAACATGGCATGGGAATAAAGATGGCAAATGCTACTGCGATTTTGCAGCGGAATGGATCGCAGCCGGTGCGAAGATCGTAGGCGGCTGCTGCCGTACCACACCGGAAAACATTCGGGAAGTGGCAGAGCTGGCAAGAAGAAAATAAATTCAGATAAACCGACAGAAAATGGCAGAGAAATGGGGATCATTTCTCTGTCTTTTTTTGTTTGCGGAAACATTAAAGAAAAATTAAAAAAGTCTGCCGTGCATCTTCCAATTTTATGTTTATAATGGGCACCAGAATATGTGAACGTATGTTAAGAGGAGGAAAGCACCATGACTAAGAAAAAGAAGATTATATTGGCAGCCGTAGCGGTTGTTTTGATTGCCGGCGGTTTGAAAGTGGCTTTGGGCAGCAGACAGGCGGAGCCCGCTGGAACACCTGTGACAACAGGAACCGTGGTACGTCAGGATCTGGAAGAAGTTCTGAAGCAGAAGGCAACATTGGAAGGCACAGAAAGTGCGGAAGTGGCTTCCAAACTTCACTATGAAGTGAAACAGGTACTGGTAAAAGAAGGCGACAAAGTTACAAAAGGACAGCTTTTGGCAGTGCTGGACAGCGGTGATATTCAGGATCAGATTGCCCAGACCAAAGGGGATATCCAGCTTCTGGAATATCAGCAGCAGGAAACACTGACAGAACGTCAGCGTCAGATTGACAACGCCATCATGGAAAAGGAAAATGCGGCAAAAGATTATAAAGATAAACAGGATCTCTTTGCCATTGGTGCAGCCAGTCAGGCAGATGTAGACGCGGCAAAAGACGCGCTGGATAAAGCACAGCGTGCGCTGGACAATATTCCCAATGAAAATGGAAAAGCGGTGCTGACTGCTTCTGAGAAACAGACAAAGGCAAATGCCCAGCAGAAAGCCAGCATCCAGTCCTCTACACTAAGCGACTGCCAGATTCGCAGTGCCATCAGCGGTACTGTGACCAGAGTGAATACAACAGTTGGTCGTTTTGCTGATGAAACAGAAAACAATAAACCTATGTTTGTCATTGAAAATCTGGAAAACCTGCAAATGAAAGTTCTTGTGAGCGAAAATGACATTGATCGTATTCAGGTGAGCCAGGAAGTGGAAATCTCCGCGGATGTGCTGGGAAAAGAAACCGTTGACGGTGTAGTGGAACGGATTTCTCCCACAGGGGAAGCGAAAAGCTCCACATCTTCTGAAAGAGTCATTCCTGTTTATATCAAAGTAAAAGAAGAAAACGAAAAACTCATTGCCGGCATCAATGCCAGCGCGACCATCAAGATCGCATCTGCGAAAAATGCTCTGGTAGTGCCTTTGGAAGCATTGGCGGAATTGGAAGATGGTACCACAGCTGTTTACACGGTAACAGATGCGGGAACTGTACATATTGTACCTGTTACAACAGGGCTGGAAACAGATTTGCAGGTGGAAATCAAATCTGATGAAATCAAAGAAGGACAGAAAATCATTCTCAATCCCGGCGCGGCCATGACAGAAGGTATGGCAGTAGCGGAACAGCAGGGGTGATGGTATATGAAAGAAATCATTAAAATCGAAAATTTGAATAAAACATATGATACCGGTGCCATTCAGGTGCATGCCCTGCGGGGGATTAACCTGACCATCCATGAAGGGGAATATGTTGCCATCATGGGGCAGTCCGGTTCTGGTAAATCCACACTGATGAATATTCTGGGGTGTATGGACAGACAGTTTTCCGGCACCTATGAACTGGATGGCATCAGCATTGCTCAGCAGAGCGAAAATCAGCTTTCTGCCATCCGCAACCAGAAGATCGGATTCGTTTTTCAGGCATTCCAGCTCATTCCCAGAACGTCCGCATTGAAAAATGTGGAAATTCCCATGATTTACGCTGGCATGAAGGCAGACGCACGAAAAGTGAAAGCCGCTGCCCTTTTGGAAAAAGTAGGCCTTGGACAGCGTATCCATCATATGCCAAACGAGCTTTCCGGCGGTCAGAAACAGCGTGTTGCCATTGCAAGGGCATTGGCAAATGACCCTGCCATCATTCTGGCAGACGAACCTACCGGGAATCTGGATACAAAGGCGTCTTATGAAATCATGGAGTTTTTTACCAATCTGAATAAAGAAGGCGCAACTGTAATCGTTGTTACCCATGAGGAAGAAATCGCAGCCTATACAGACCGTATCATTCGGTTCCAGGATGGGCAGATCGTCAGTGACAAAAAGGTGGTGAAGGGCTCATGTTGATTTTTGAAAATATCCGTTTGGCGCTTTCCTCCATCCGTGCCAATAAAATGCGCTCTTTTCTGACCATGCTGGGTATGATCATCGGCATCAGCTCCGTTATTGCCATTGTTTCCCTGGGGGATACCATGCGCAGCGTTGTCGCTAATGAGTATAAGAATGTAGGTCTGGGTCTGGCGTATATGTATATCAATCCTCCAGATGACACCTATGGAGATAATACATATTTCACCACCGCAGACGCGGAAAAGCTGAAAGAAGCCATGGGTGACGATTTGGCTTATGTGGGCTTCAATCAGAGTCTGCGAAAGGATATGACCGTCGGCAGAAGGACAAAAACACTGTATGTAACCGGTCTGGCGGAAAATCCCACAGCCATGAAAAATCTGAAGATCATTTATGGCAGAATGCTCAGTGATAAAGATTTTCAGGAAAAACGCCATCACATTGTTTTGCAGAAAGAAACAGCGGAAGGATTCTTTGGAGATGCCAACGCCGTTGGGAAAACGGTCAAAGTGAAGCTTAATGAGGATCAGGAAGAATTTCTGGTGGTAGGTGTATATGAAAATCAGGATTCCGCATTGATGAAAGCTTTGCAGGGGGGCAGCATGGAATTTGCTTATATCCCCGAAAGCTTGCTGGTATCAGAAGATTCCTATAACTGGTCTCTTTATTTCGTGGCAGCAGATGCAAACCAGCTGGATGCTTTAAAATCCCGTGTGACAGGCTACATAGCGCGCATGAAAAATCTGGATCAGCAGTATATCATCATGAGTTCCGCTTCTGAAGAAATGGGTATGATTGACAGCATGCTGGGCTCTCTGTCTGCGGTGGTTGGCGCCATTGCAGCCATTTCCCTGGTGGTTGGCGGTATCGGTATCATGAATATCATGCTGGTATCCGTTACAGAACGTACCCGTGAAATCGGTATCCGAAAAGCCCTTGGAGCAAGGACAAAGGATATCCTTACCCAGTTCTTGATCGAGGCAGCCATGATTTCTGCCGCAGGGGGACTTATCGGTACTTTCCTGGGCATATCGGTAGTTGCCTTGGGCGGTATGCTTTTCGGCATTACCACTGTGGTGAAACTGCAAGTTATCGTGATCGCGGTGGCATTCTCCGCCATGGTTGGTTTGGGATTCGGGCTGTATCCGGCACGAAAAGCCGCCAAAGCAGACCCTGTTATCGCTCTGCGTTATGAATAAAAAAATCTCATAAATTGATGAAAAAGGTGTAAAACATGGAAAAATTTTATGAGTTACACCTTTTTTTGTGTTGATTTCTCTGCGAGTATGGTATAATACCTAGATGATAAATACGGAAAGGGGGCTTTTTCCATGGGACAGGAAGTACAGACAACTGAACACAGAGCTTTTACACACCTGCATGTCCATACGGAATACAGCCTTCTGGACGGCTCCGCGAAAATCAAAGAATTGGTTGAGCGGGTAAAAGAACTGGGGATGGACAGCATTGCCATCACAGACCATGGTGCCATGTATGGTGCCATTGAGTTTTACAAGGCAGCGAAAGAAGTGGGTATCAAGCCCATCATCGGCTGTGAGGTCTATGTGGCAGCAGGTTCCCGCCTGACAAAGGAAGGCAAGGGCGGCGGTTATTACCATCTGGTGCTTCTTGCGGAAAACGAAACCGGCTATCACAACCTTATTAAGCTGGTTTCTTATGGTTTTATCGACGGATTTTATTATAAACCCCGTGTAGACAAAGAACTGCTGCGGCAGTACCACGAAGGGATTATTGCGTCTTCCGCCTGCCTGGCAGGGGAAGTGGCAAGGGATGTGCTGACATTGTCCTATGACCACGCCAAGGAAGCCGCTTTGGAATATGAAGAAATTTTCGGCAAAGGCAATTTTTTCCTGGAATTGCAGAATCACGGCATGCCTGAACAGAAACGGGTCAATGAAGCGCTGATTCGCATGTCCAAGGAAACGGGAATTCCCCTCATTGCCACCAATGACAGCCATTATATTTATAAAGAGGACGCAGTGCCTCACGACATCCTCCTGTGTATCCAGACAGGAAAGACTGTGGAGGATGAAGACAGAATGCGGTATGTGGGCGGACAGTTTTATGTGAAAAGTCCAGAAGAAATGTATGACCTTTTCGGCGATGTACCGGAGGCTTTGGAAAATACCGTAAAAATCGCAGAGCGGTGCAATGTGGACTTTGTGTTCCATGATCTGAAACTGCCTCGTTTTGATGTGCCGGAAGGCAAAACAGCGCCGGAATATCTCCGGGAAATCTGTTATGATGGTTTTGCCATGCGGTATCCAGACCCGAAGCCCGAATGGAAGGAACGGCTGGAATACGAACTGCATACCATTGAAACCATGGGTTATGTGGATTATTTCCTGATTGTTTGGGACTTTATCAAATATGCCAAAGACCATGGCATTATCGTAGGCCCGGGGCGTGGTTCTGCTGCTGGTAGTATGGTTTCTTACTGTTTGCAGATTACTACCATTGACCCCTTGCAGTATGACCTGATCTTTGAGCGCTTCCTGAATCCCGAACGTGTCAGCATGCCTGATATTGACGTAGACTTCTGTTATGAACGCAGACAGGAAGTTATTGATTATGTCATTTCCAAGTATGGTGAAGACCATGTGGCGCAGATTGTCACATTCGGTACCCTGGCGGCAAGGGCTGCCATCAAGGACGTAGGCCGTGCCTTGGCGATGCCTTACGCCGATGTGGATAGAATTTCCAAGATGATCCCCACAGAATTGGGCATCACCATCAAAAAAGCCCTGCAAATGAACCCAGACCTGAAAAAGGCTTATGAAAATGAAGAAGATACTCACCATTTGATTGATATGTCCATGCGTCTGGAAGGTCTGCCAAGACATTCTTCCACCCATGCGGCAGGGGTTGTCATTTGTCGGGAACCGGTTATGGAATATGTGCCCCTCAGTGCCAATGACGGGCAGGTCAATACCCAGTACACCATGACATTGTTGGAAGAACTGGGACTTTTGAAAATGGACTTTTTGGGGCTGAGAACCCTGACGGTTATCCAGAATGCCGTACAGGAAGTGGAACGTATCCATGGTGTGAAACTGGATATGGAACATCTGCCGGATAACGACCCGGCGGTGTATCAGCTTATCAGCCAAGGGAAAACGGAAGGTGTGTTCCAGCTGGAAAGCGGTGGCATGAAGCAGTTCATGCGGGAACTGGAGCCAACCTGTCTGGAAGATTTGATTGCGGGAATTTCCCTCTATCGTCCGGGCCCCATGGATTTTATTCCCAAGTATATCAAAGGGAAAAACGACAAAGACAATATTCAGTATACCCATCCGGCTTTGGAGCCGATTTTGAAAAATACTTACGGCTGTATCGTTTATCAGGAACAGGTTATGCAGATCGTACGAGATCTGGCGGGGTACAGTCTGGGACGAAGCGACTTGGTGCGCCGTGCCATGAGCAAGAAAAAAGCCTCTGTTATGGCGGAGGAACGGAAGAATTTCGTTTACGGCATCGGCGATGAAGTGCCGGGCTGTGTGAAAAACGGCATTCCCGCAGAAGTGGCGGAAAAAATATTCGATGAAATGACGGACTTTGCAAAGTATGCCTTCAATAAGAGCCATGCGGCGTGCTACGCTGTGGTAGGCTATCAGACGGCATGGCTGAAAGCACACTATCCCGTGGAATTTATGGCGGCGCTTATGACCAGTGTCATGGATAACGCTTCCAAGGTTTCCGGCTACATCGAAGAATGTAAGAAAATGGGCATCCAGCTTCTGCCGCCGGACATCAACGAAGGTTTTGGACATTTTTCCGTATCCAATGGGAAAATCCGCTTCGGTCTGGCTGCCATCAAGAACATCGGCAGAAATGCCGTGGATGCTTTGGTGGCGGAACGGGAGAAGAATGGCCCATTCCTTTCCATGACAGATTTCTGTAACCGCATGAGTGACGGCGAATGGAATAAGCGAGGCATTGAAAGCCTTATCAAATCCGGCGCTGTGGACTCTTTCGGCGGTGCAAGAAGTCAGTATATGGCGGTTTATAAGAATATTCTGGATGGTATCGGTCAGGCGAAGAAAAATAACATTGCCGGACAGATGAATCTGTTCGATTTGGGCGGTGAAAACGAAGCCGTTGCCCAGAAAGACGAACTGCCTGCTATTTCCGAATATGTCCAGCGTGACCGCCTTGCCATGGAAAAAGAAGTGCTGGGGATTTATGTCAGCGGCCATCCTTTGGCGGAGTATGAAAAAATGCTGCGCCGGAAGGTAAGCCATACCAGCATTGATTTTCTTCCTGCGGAAGAAGGCGAGGATCGCGTGCAGATCGCCGAGGGCACAAAAGTTGCCGTTGGCGGTATGATTGCGGCAAAATCCGTAAAATATACCAGAAACAATGAAAAAATGTGTTTCCTGTCATTGGAAGACCTGCAAGGCACCATGGAGATCATTGTTTTCCCCAAGATCATGGAACAGTGCAGTGCCTTTCTGGATGAAGAAGCAGTGGTACTGGTCAAAGGCCGGGCAAATGTTTCCGCTGACGGTGAGGCGAAAGTCATTGCCGCTTCGGTGACACCACTTATGGAAGAAAAGGACGAAAATAAACCTGCGTCCCTTTGGCTGAAACAGGCGGCAGGCAATGAAATGCCCCTTGTGTGGATCACAGCCATTTTGGAGAAATACAAAGGCGATACGCCTGTGTATATATATGAAGAAAAAACAAAACGAAAGATGAAAGCAGACCGCAAATTCTGGGTAACCTTAGAAGAAGGGCTGCTGGAGGAACTGCGAAAACTGCTGGGTGAGAAAAACGTGGCGGTAAAGAACGGATAGGAGGCAAATGATGAAAGAAGATGACAAATTCTATGCTGACGCACCGTATGTCTGCGTGAAAGCACTGGAAAAGGGTGTGAACATTATCGGTGTCACCAGGGGAGAAGTGACAAAGATTCATCACACAGAAAAACTTGACCGCAATGAAGTGCTGATCGTACAGTTTACCGAACATACTTCCGGGATCAAAATCCGCGGGAAAGCTGAAATTTATACACACTACGGCATTATTCGCAGTGGAGACGAAGAAGAAGGCGTAACACTTATTGGGAGGAATGAACATGGAACAGAAAACAATTAAGAAAATCGGTGTACTGACCAGTGGCGGCGATGCGCCAGGCATGAACGCTGCCATCCGTGCTGTTGTACGTACAGCACTGTATCACGACATTTCTGTCATTGGTATCCGTAAAGGCTACAATGGTCTGATCAATGGCGAAATCAAGGAAATGTACAGCAAAGACGTTTCCAACGTGATGAACCTGGGCGGTACCATCCTGCATACAGCACGCTGCCCCGAAATGATGACAGAAGAAGGTCAGAACAAGGCAGCTGCCATCTACAAAATTCTGGGGCTGGATGCACTGGTTGTTATCGGCGGTGACGGTTCCTACCGTGGTATGGCGGAACTGGCAAAACGCGGTGTAAACTGCATCGGTATCCCTGCTACCATCGACCTGGATATGAACAACACAGAATACACCATCGGTTTTGACACTGCTGTCAATACTGGTATGGACGCCCTGAACAAACTGCGTGACACTTCCAGCTCCCACGAACGCTGCTCCGTTGTGGAAGTTATGGGCAGAGATGCTGGTTATATCGCAATCTGGTGCGGTATGGTCGGCGGCGCAGAAGACGTTATGTTCCCCGAAGAAAAGGGTGAAGTGGACAGTGCCAAAGTGATCCAGCAGATCCTGGAAAACAGAAGCATCGGCAAACGTCATAACCTGATCGTTGTGGCTGAAGGCGTTGGCGGCACACAGAAACTGGCAAAAGAAATCCAGGAAATCACTGGCATTCAGACCAGAGCGACTATCCTGGGCCATTTGCAGCGCGGCGGCAGCCCTACTGCAGTAGACCGTATGCACGCTTCCATGATGGGTTACCATGCTGTAAAAGCAATTCTGGCTGGGGAGCAGAATAAAGTGGTAGCTTACAACAGAGGCAGATATGAAATTCTGGATCTGGAAAAAGCATTGCAGATGGAAAAAACACTGGATCGCGAAATTTACGAAGTAATCAAGATTCTGGCAATTTAATCGTTATATAATTAAGAGGAGGTATTCCATGCGCAGAACGAAAATCGTTTGTACCCTGGGCCCTGCAACAGATGATGTAGAGATCATGAAAGAGCTGATCCGCAATGGTCTGAATGCGGCAAGAGTGAACTTCTCCCACGGTACTTATGAAACTCATGGAGAAATTATCAAAAAACTGAAACAGGCAAGAGAAGAATTGAACGCGCCCATTCCACTGATTCTGGATACAAAGGGCCCTGAAATTCGTATCAAAACCTTTGAAAACAATAAAATCCGTTTGGAACAGGGGGATAAATTCACCCTGACAACAGAAGATGTACCCGGTACACAGGAACGTGTTTCTGTAACTTATGCAGACTTGCCGAAAGATCTGCAGAGAGGTTCCCGTGTGCTCATTGACGACGGTCTGGTTGAACTGCGGGTAGAAAGCATCACTGGTTCCGAAGTACACTGTGAAGTTGTGACCGGCGGTGACATCAGCTCCCGTAAAGGCGTAAACCTGCCCGGCGTGCAGGTAAATCTGCCTTCTTTGACAGAAAAAGATATTTCCGACCTGAAATTCGGTATCGAAAATGATTTTGACTATGTGGCTGCATCTTTCATCCGTTCCGCTTCTGACGTTGTGAAGATCCGGAAAGTGCTGGAAGAAAACGGTGGCGAAAACATCCAGATCATCTCCAAGATCGAAAATCAGGAAGGTGTGGATAACATCGAAGAAATTCTGGAAGTTTCCGATGGTATCATGGTAGCCAGAGGGGATTTGGGTGTGGAAATCCCTCCCGAAGAAGTACCTCTGGTGCAGAAAGCGCTGATTGCACTGGCAAACAGACGCGGCAAACCTGTCATCACAGCAACACAGATGCTGGAAAGCATGGTAAAAAGCCCCAGACCTACTCGTGCGGAAGCAAATGACGTAGCAAACGCCATCTTTGACGGCTCCGATGCCATCATGCTTTCCGGTGAAACAGCTATGGGCAAATACCCCTGTGAAGCAGTGGCAACCATGGCAAGAATCGCTGAAAAAACAGAAAGCAGCATCAACTACGGCAAAAACCTGACAAAGAGTCTGGAAACAGGTCTGACCAATATCACAAATGCCATCAGCTTTGCGGCATGCACCACAGCGGCAGAACTGAAAACAACCTGCATTTCCACTATCACAAAATCCGGTTTTACCGCAAGAATGATCTCCAAACACAGACCTGTATGCCCCATTGCGGCAGGTACTATGTGCGATCAGGTATGGCGTCAGATGAACCTGGTATGGGGCTGCCGTCCCGTACTGCATAAAGCGCCTATTTCCAAAGGTCAGGTATTTGACTCTGCCATGAAAGTGGCACAGAAGAGCGGTCTGGTGAAAAACGGTGATACCATCGTTATGGCACTGGGGATGCCCGTAGGCGTAAGCGGTTCCACAAATACCCTGCGTGTTGACATCGTTGGCGATGTGCTGTGCAAAGGTATTGGTGTTGGCAAACAGAGAGTCAGCGGCACTGCAAGAGTCATCAAAGTACGGGATGAAATGGAACGGGAATTCAAGAAAGGCGATATTCTCGTAACAACAGCAACAGACAATGACTTTATGCCTTATCTGCAGAAAGCATCCGCCATTGTGGTTGGCCCCATGGATCATGTGGAAAACTGCCATGCGGAAATCGTTGGAAGAGCACTGGATATCCCTGTTGTGGTATGCAATGCGAAAGTCATTGACTTTATCCCTAATGATACCCTCATTACCGTAGATGCGGCGAAGGGCTTTGTATACAAAGGTATCCCTAACGAAAAATAAGATGATTTGACGATTTCAGTCAATAAAAAAGGAGTCGTACTTCCTGTAAAAACAGGAAGCATGGCTCCTTTGATTTTTAGAAATATTTTGGTGTGATGACCCAGACAGATACGGAATCCGTGTCGCTGGTATTTTTGCATTGATGGGGCAGGGTGCTGTCCAGTGTGATGCTGTCCCCTTCCTGTAAGGTGTAGATTCTGCCTTCCACTACGACCTGTAAGGCACCTTGGATCACATAGCCGCAGGTTTCCCCTTGGGCAAATGAAGGGCGGTAATCATAAGAGCCTCCCTTTTTCAGTGTCAGTTCCGCAAAATCCAGCATACGTCCGGGGTGGTCTAGACAGAGTATTTTGTGGATACAGCCATTTTCCTGAGCTGTCAGGAGGTTGTGGCTGCCCTTGCGGATGACAGGCGTATCTTCCGGCGGTGTATCTTCAAAGAAGGCGTACATGTCTGTTTCCAGCGCCTGTGCCAGCCGAAAGAGGATGAGAGCGGAGGGAACCACCAGATCACGTTCAATCTGGCTGATGAGCCCTGTACTCACATCGGATATGGTGGAAAGCTTGGCGATGCTCATTTGTTTTTCATTGCGCAGTTCACGCAGTTTGCTGCCGTTGAATTGGGTCATGGGTTCCTCCTTGATGAAATGATTTTTGAAAACTTTTATCATTTTATCATTTTTTCCGGAAGGGAACAAGGGACAGGAATTTTTTTCCTTTCTCTCTCCAAAGGGGGACAAATGAGAAAAAACAGCCGTTTTTCGCCGTCTTTCGTTGCAAAATCAAGGTGTCTGTGCTATGATGTTTAGGATTATAGATTGAAAAAAGACGAATTTGAGGAGGAAATTATGTTAACAAGCAAACAAAGAGCTTATCTGCGCTCTCTGGCAAACGGTATTGACGCAATTTTTCAGGTAGGAAAAAATGGCGTGACACCAGAACTGCGTGATACAGTACACAACGCACTGGAGGCAAGAGAGCTGGTAAAAATCAGTGTGTTGGACAATAATATGCTGGGCCCTGCGGAAGCGGCAGAAATGCTGGCAAGCAGAACTGGTGCGGACATCGTGCAGGTCATCGGCAATAAATTTGTACTGTACCGTGCTTCCAAGACAAAACCTGTCATTGAACTGCCTCCTGTGAAGAAATAAGCAGGCAGAGGGAGGAAAAATCATGCGAAACGAAATCGCTAATTTCAGAAACTGCAAAAGTATTGCCATCATGGGCGGTACCTTTGACCCCATTCACTATGGACATCTGGTAACGGCAGAAGCGGTGCGCCACCGTTTTCATGTAGATAAGGTGGTATTTATTCCCACAGGCCGTCCTGCCCATAAATCTCATAAAGAAGTAACCCATAATGAACACCGGTATCTGATGACGGTTCTGGCAACCATGCGGAATGAGAACTTTGAAGTATCTCGTATTGAAATCGACCGCCCCGGCACCACCTACACCATCGACACCATTGAACAGCTGAAAAAAATGTGCCGTCCCGATGTGCGTCTATATTTTATCACCGGTGCCGATGCCATCCATCAGATTATGAGCTGGAAAGAACCGGAACGTCTGCTGTCCCTTTGCGACTTTGTGGCAGTAACCAGACCCGGTTATCAGAAAAATCAGATGTTCGAGGAAATCGGAGAAATTCAGGAAAAATATGCCAGCAGAATCCATTACATGGAAGTGCCGGCATTGGCTATTTCGTCTTCGGATATCCGTACCCGGGCACAAAGAGGTATGCCCATTCAGTACTTGCTTCCACAGGAAGTAGAGGACTATATTCATAAATTCGGTTTGTATCAAAACGAAAGAAAAGACGAGGTGAAATTTATGCTGCCCATTGAAGTTATGCAGGAAAAACTTCAGTCTGCTCTGTCTGTGAAACGCTATATCCATACCATGGGCGTTTCCGAAGAAGCAGTGCGGCTGGCAGAAATATACGGCACACAGGCAGACCGTCAGAAAGCCAAAGTGGCAGGTCTGCTCCATGACTGCGCCAAGGATTATCCAAAGGAACTGCGGCAGCGTTTCTGCAAGGAATACAAGGTCAAAATGGACGACATTCTGGAACAGCAGCCGGATCTGATCCATCCATTTTTGGGCGCGGAAGTGGCAAAACGGGAATATAAGATCAAAGATGAAGATATCCTCAATGCCATCCGCTACCATACCACAGGTCGTGCTGGCATGTCTGTACTGGAAAAGATTGTGTTCATCGCTGATTATATTGAGCCCAACAGAGAACAGTTTGAAGGTCTGGATGAAGCAAGACGTCTGGCGTATCTGGATCTGGATATGGCAATGCGCTTCATTCTGGAACAGACCATTGAGTTTGTAAAAGAACGGGGCAGACTGCTCCATCCTCTGTCTTTGGAGGCATTGGAATACTATAAAAATAGATAAGATTACAAGGAGGAATTATATGGACGCTTTAGAAGCTGCAAAAATCGCACAGGCTGCGTTAGACGATAAATTAGGTCAGGACATTCAGGTACTGAATCTGAAAGGTCTGTCCAATGTGGCAGACTGCTTTGTCATTGCAAGTGGTAAAAATGTCAACCATCTGCGTGCAATGGCAGACGAAGTGGAACAGAAACTGTTCCAGGCTGGTGTAAAAATGCACCATTCCGAAGGTTACAGCACAGGCACATGGATCTTGTTAGACTTCGGCAACCTGCTGATCCACCTGTTCAATGAAGAACAGCGTGAATTCTATGGTTTGGAGCATGTTTGGGGCGACGCAAAACCTGTGGAATAATCGCGAAAAAGTCAATAAATGAGAGAAAAATGACGGATTTTTAATGCCGATTGTGCAGAAAAATCCGTTAGGAGGGGTAAGGCAGGAAATTTTTTACACATCTGGTGAGAAAATATTTCCCCATGTACCCTCGAAATTGCATAATTTGCCGAGATTTCAAAGATTTGCAAAAAATACTTGTATCCAAGCGGATTTTGCAGTAAATTTTATTTGTTGAGAAAATTTCATAACAGGCATGCTTTTATGTCGGTCTTAAATCAGAAAGGATGGAAAAGATTTATGGAAAAGATTTATCAGGGCAAAACTAAGGATGTTTACAAACTGGAAAACGGCAACGTGCTGCTGAAGTTCAAAGACGACTGCACAGGTAAAGATGGTGTATTCGATCCCGGTGAAAACTCCGTTGGTTTGACCATTGAAGGTATCGGTAAAGCAAATCTGGAAACATCTATCAAATTCTTTGAAATTTTGAAAGAGGCTGGCATCAAAACACATTACGTTTCTGCTGATGTAGACAACGCTACTATGGAAGTTCTGCCCGCAACAGTATTCGGTCACGGTCTGGAAGTTATCTGCCGTCTGAAAGCTACAGGCAGCTTCATCCGTCGTTACGGCGATTACATCGCTGACGGCACAGTTCTGGAAGGTGGTTATGTTGAAACAACATTCAAAGACGACGCAAAAGGAGATCCTCTGGTAACAAAAGACGGTCTGATCGCTCTGGGCGTTATGAGCGGCGAAATGTACGACAGCATGAAAGAACAGACACTGAAAATCACTCGTATCGTTGCTGACGAACTGGCGAAAAAAGGTCTGGATCTGTACGACATCAAATTTGAATTCGGTTACAACAACAACGAAGTTATCCTGATCGACGAAATCGCTTCCGGTAACATGCGTGTTTACAAAGACGGCAAAATCGTCGAACCCGTTGAACTGACAAAAATCATTCTGGGCTAATCCTGTTTGATATAAGATAAATATGAAATGTTTCATCTGCCTGATGGCAGATTGAGAAAAAAAGAAACAGCATCCAAAAGGTTTTTACCTTGGATGCTGTTTTTGGTTTCGAGAAATCAATTTTTACAAATGGACAGGCGGTAAAGACGCTGTTTGTCCTCAGGGGTCAGGTAGGTAGGGAATGTTTCAATGTATTCCCAGCCGAATTTTTCGTATAACCCCTCATGGCGGGTAAAGAGATAAAGCTCTGTCAGATGCAGGCGAGCGGCATGGTCTTTGACGGCTTCCATGACGGTATATGTCAGGCCTTTTCCACGAAAAGCAGGCTGTATCCAGAAATCCCGCAGCCAGGGATAACAGTCGGGGCGTGTGTCAATATCTGACATGGCAAACTGAAATGTGCCGGCAGGTACGCCATCCTGCAAAATCAGGAATACTTGTGGAATACGGTCTTTGCAAACAGTGTTGCGCACATAGGCTTCTACCTGTTCTTTTGTATAATCTTCGTCCTTTCCCCACCAGTCATAGAGCCATTGAATGATAGCGGGCAGGGCAGGATGATGTTTGTCTGTGATGCAGATGATTTCGGTCATAACGTCCTCCTGTTGATAGACAAAAAGAGAGCCGAAAATCTTTGGCAGATTTTTCGGCTTCTTTATGTTTGTGATTATTTTTTTCGGTATTTTTCATTGCATTTGGATAAAAATACCACGCACACCAGCAGCAGCAAAATAAAGACAATGAACAATGCCATGCTGCCTGGAAAGACTTTATCCAGAATGGCCTTTCCCACAAGAACAAGGCCCGTCAGGAAGTTCCATACACCTTCTTCCCGCAGATATGCAGGCAGATGATCAGGGTCAATGTTTTCCAGTGTGCCTTTTCTGTAAAAAATAGGCTGTCCGTACCATGCGAATATGCCCCGGGCAAATAAATAAATGCCTGCCACAAAGAAAAGCATCATGGGGATTCCCTCCTATCTTGTTTCCGTTGCCAGAAACAGCGTTTCATGGTATCATAAGCAAGAATCAATAAGAGCGTTTGTTGGCTCTCTTATTCAGACTGGTCTGTCTTTCGTTGGACTGTTTCATCCATTCCCGCATTTTTTCTTCAAAATCGGCAGAAGGATTGACGGTCTGTGGTTTGAAATATTCTTCGGCAGGATTTGTGGTTCTGTTTTCCTGCTTGTGTCCTTTGTAAGGACGATCTCCTTTAGGCTGACGCGCTTCCTTTGGCAGCGCTTCTTTCATGGAGAGAGCGATTTTGTTTGTTTCTGGATCAATGGAAAGGACTTTAACCTTGACAATGTCGCCCACTTTTACGTGGTCGTTGATGTCCTGCACAAAGGTGTTTGCTACCTGTGAGATATGAACCAGACCCTGTGCCTGTTCTCCCAGAGAAACAATGGCACCAAAGGGTTTGATGCGAACGACTTTGCCTTCTACGATACTGCCAACTTCGGGTTTTTCAGACATTCTGTAATACACTCCTGTTCGGTAATTTTAAAAATCAATACGGGAACAGTATAACACAGAATACATGTGAATACAAATAAATTTATATTGCATTTGGAGGAAAAAATGAAGAAAAAAGATATCATTACCGTGAAAATTGACGGTGTACGCTTTCCCAATAAAGCCTATGGTTTTGTGGATGGAGAAAAAGTGATTGTGAAAAATGGTGTGCCTGGTCAGATTGTTTCTGCACAGGTTATCAAAAAGCGTGGCGGCAATGTGGAAGCCCGCCTGCTGGAAGTAACAGAACGATCCGAGCTGGAACGGCAGGAAGGCTGCTGTTCTCATTATGAGATTTGCGGCGGATGTACTTACCAGACTATGAAACGTCAGGCAGAACTGGATATGAAAGAACAGCAGGTGAAAACATTGCTGGAAGATGCAGGTATTCATGTGGAAAGCTGGGAAGGCATCACACCTTCCCCCTTGGAAACAGGCTACCGCAACAAATGTGAATTTTCCTTTGGGGATGAAGTGAAAGATGGCCCTCTGGCATTGGGTATGCGTAAGAAAATGAGCCATTATGAAGTGGTAACACTGAAAGACTGCAATATCGTAGATGTGGACTTTGTAACCATCGTTCAGGGGGCGCTGGCGTTTTTCCAGGAAAGAAACGTTGCCTTCTATCATCGCATGCGCCACGATGGCTCTCTGCGCCATTTGGTTGTAAGAAAGGGGAAAGCAACAGGGGAAATCCTGGTGCATCTGGTGACTACGTCTGACGTACCTTTTTCTATGGAAGAATTTAAGAATATGATTTTGGCACTGCCTTTGCAGGGAGAACTCTGCGGTGTGCTTCATTCCGTAAATGATGGCGTAGCTGATGTGGTGCGCAGCGATGAAATGACAGTACTGTACGGCAGAGATTTCTTCATGGAAAAACTCTTTGATCTGGAATTCAAAGTGTCTGCTTATTCCTTCTTCCAGACAAATACAGAAGGTGCGGAAAAGCTTTACAGCATCGTGCGGGAATTTGCCGGCGATGTGGAAAATAAAATGGTGTTCGACCTGTATTGCGGTACAGGCACTATCGGTCAGATCATGGCAAAAGCTGGCTCTAAAAAAGTAATGGGGATTGAACTGGTGGAAGAAGCTGTTGTGGCAGCCAATGAAAACGCTGCAAGAAACGGCTTGACCAACTGTACATTCCTGGCTGGGGACGTGCTGAAGATGGTGGACGAATTGACGGACAAGCCCGATGTTATCATCGTTGACCCTCCCAGAGAAGGCATCCATCCCAAAGCGATCGGAAAGATCATTGACTTTGGTGCGCCGGAAATCGTCTATGTGTCCTGTAAGCCCACATCTTTGGCAAGAGATCTGCAGGAATTCCAGGCGGCTGGCTATGAGGTGAAACGGGTACGGCTCATGGATATGTTCCCCAGAACAGTCCATGTGGAGACGGTAGCGTTATTGTCCAAACTTGATGTCGATAAGCATATAGATGTTGAAATTAAGCTGGATGAGCTTGTGGACGCTTTAAGACATTTTAAAATGATTTAGTATAAATGGAGAGTATATATGAGATGGATATTAAAAATTATCTTATTTCCAATTAGTATAGCGTTAAGTATTCTCATTGCATTTCTTTCATTTTTACTTGGCATAGGAACAGCAATACTTTACCTGTTGATGATGTTTTGCATATTTGGAGCAATAGCATCTTTTTTACAAAAAGAGGTTACCATAGGGATAGAAGCATTGATATTAGGATTTTTGTTAAGCCCATACGGAATACCAATGGTTGGAACAGCTGTTATAGCCGTTTTAACGGGAGTGAAAGAAGCAATACGCTCTATTTAGAAAATGATATTTATATATGATTTTAGACGATAGAAATAACTATCGTCTTTTTGTTTGAAAAAAAGAAAGGAGTGTTTGATGAGTTATGTATTTATTTGATGAACAACCTATAGTTGCGAATAAAACTCTTGCTAGAGAAATAGGATTAAACGAAGCACTCATACTACAGCAGATTAATTATTGGATAGAAATAAATAAAAAATCAGGAAAGAATTATCATGATGGTAAATACTGGACATATAATTCAATTCGAGCATGGCAAGAAAATGACTTTGACTATATGAGCTTTGATACAGTAAAAAGAACTTTTTCAAAGTTAGAAAAAGCAGGTTATCTTTTAGTTGGAAATTACAATAAGGATCCAAGAGATAAAACAAAATGGTATACAATTAATAATGATAAACTTGAAGAATTATATATGGATATGGATTTGAAAAAACAAAAAATACAAACAGAAGCATTAAAAAATTCTATGCCCAATGCATTAGGGCAAAATGCACCAATGGATAAGGGCAAAATCAGCCAATGCAATAATGCAGATTGCACTAATGCACAGGTTCAAAATGCACTAATGCAAAAGGATAATTTGCACCAACCATTACCAGAGAATACAACAAATAATACTACAAATAATACTACAAATAATTCAGCATATATTTCCATCCATCCTTCCATCAAAGAAAAGAATCAATTATTTTCAGAGAATATGAAGGGAGGGAGGATAGATATAAGCTATAAAAATATATATCAAAATTGTTTAGAAGAATTGCGACACCAAACAGGATATTATGAACATATGAGTATTGGGAATAAGAGTGTGGCTGAAGAGTTTGATGAAATATTAAAGATACTGGCAGATGTAATGGTATTAGATGATGAATCTTTCATTACTATCAACCAAACAAAGATATCTGTACAAGTAGTAAAGGAAAGATTTAGGAAACTTAATTCAGGACATTTAGAGTACTTAGTAGGAGTATTAAGAGAAAATGAATATAGGATTAGAAATATAAGAGCTTTTGTCCTGACCGCCGCTTATAATGCACCAAGTGGAATAGATGCCTATTATTCGGCTCTTGTAAGCTATGATATGAGAGGAGGATATTGATGTGATCAATGAAGAAATAGCAAGAAAGACCTTAAATATGGAGATAAATGCTGGTAAAGTTACTGGAAAAGTTCTATTAAACTTATTAAAAAAATTGATGAAAGAAGCGGAGAAATTCGGAGGACTTGAAAAACTGGTCAATGCCAACGGAAATGAAGTAAAGCTAAAAGATATGGTTAAAAAGGGACAGCTTGAAGAAATCCCAGTGGAAGAAGCTGAGCTTAAAGAACTTAAAAAAGAGTTGAATAGATACGGTGTTAAATTTTCAGTGATGAAAAATAAAGAGACAGGTAAAAACTCTGTATTCTTTCAAGCCAAAGATATGAAAGTGATGGATAAAGCTTTTAAGCACGCTCTTTCAAAATCAGAAAAGAAAGCAGAAAGGAAAGAATCTATTCACAAGAATATTGAGAAGTTCAAAGAGATGGCTAAAAACTCTATTTCAAAAGAGAAAATCAAAAATAAACAAAAGGAGCAAAGCCTATGATAGATAAGATACTAAAAGACATCAAAGGCTTATTTAAGGTGCAAGATAAGGCAAAGTTTCTAAAGCAGAACATTCCCTATCTTGCATTTTTCTATGTTGGCAATATCTTTTCTCATCATGTAAGAGCATATACTGGTGGCGATGTAATAGACAAAATATTTCAAGGTATACTGGAACTTAACACCATGAGCTTTCTTCCAAGCATTCATCCTACGGATATTTTAATGGGAGTGGTAGTAGCTGTTTTAATCAAAATTATCGTATATACCAAAGGGAAAAATGCTAAAAAGTTTAGACAGGGGAAAGAGTATGGCTCAGCAAGATGGGGAACGAAAAAAGATATAGAGCCATATATGGATGAAAAGTTTCAAAACAATATCCTACTTACGCAAACAGAACGATTAACCATGAATGGCAGACCGGCAAATCCAAAGTATGCAAGAAATAAGAATGTACTTGTAATCGGTGGATCAGGAAGTGGAAAAACGAGATTTTATGTAAAACCGATACAGACAATTATCGCAAACACCAAGGGAGAGGGAGAAAAATCAGGTGAAGATTTTTGGGTGAAAGCTGAGAAACTCTACTATACAGCACTTATTGGCTATATCTTCTATGAAGCTCCAAGAGAAGAAAAGAACTTTGCAACTCTGCTTGATATGATTGATGCTTCAGAAGTCAGAGAAGATAATGAAACCTATATGAATCCGATAGATAGGCTCTTTGAAGCACTGGAGAAGAAAGAACCTACACACTTTGCAGTGAAGCAATATAAAAAGTACAAATTGGCTGCGGGAAAAACTGCCAAATCGATTCTTATTTCTTGTGGTGCAAGACTTGCTCCCTTTGATATTCAGGAACTTAGGGACTTGATGAGTGACGATGAACTTGAGCTTGATACACTGGGAGATAGAAAAACAGCACTATTTGTTATTATCTCCGATACCGATGATACATTTAACTTTGTAGTATCCATTATGTACTCACAGTTATTTAATCTTTTATGTGATAAAGCCGATGATGTATATGGCGGACGATTACCTGTCCATGTGAGGTGTCTACTTGATGAGTTCGCTAATATCGGCTTAATTCCTAAGTTTGAGAAGTTAATTGCAACAATCCGTTCAAGAGAGATTTCAGCAAGTATCATACTTCAAGCACAATCTCAGCTAAAGGCAATCTACAAGGATAACGCTGATACAATCGTAGGTAACTGTGATAGTACCTTGTTTCTTGGTGGCAAGGAGAAAACTACGCTAAAAGAATTGTCTGAAACACTGGGAAAAGAAACTATCGACCTGTATAACACGTCGGAAACAAGGTCAAATCAAAAGAGCTTTGGTTTAAACTATCAAAAGACTGGTAAGGAACTGATGAGTCAAGATGAGATTACTGTAATGGACGGTGGAAAATGTATATTTCAGCTTAGAGGTGTCAGACCTTTTCTTTCAGATAAATACGATATTACAAAGCACAAGAATTATAAGCTGCTTGAGGATTATGACAAGAAGAATTTGTTTGACATAGAAAGCTATATGAAGCGAAAAGGAAAAGCAAAATTAAATAGAGAGACGGTTATTACAAGAATGCAGTAAGTCTTAAAAAGATTTGCTGTTTTTTTATTCAAAATCAGGAGGCAAGATGATAAGGATCAGAAATCCCACTTAAACGAAAACTAAATAGTAAGAGTATCAGCGATTGGAAAAGAAAAACTCCAGTCGTTTTTTTTATTGAAATGAAAAGGAGAAATTTAAAAAGATGAAACAAGAAATGATTAACATCAACGCCAACTTAGTGGCAGAACCTACTTTCTCAAGTTTTGAAAAAGAGGGTGAAGAAGTAGAAGTTGTAAACTTTACGCTTGTAAAAAAATATGGAAAGGGCAAGGAGTACATCAATTGTGCAGCCTACGGAGAAAAAGCAGAGAAAGCAGAGGACTTTGAAAAAGGCGATTTGATTCATGTATTCGGCTACTTTAAGAAGCGTGAAAAAGAGGGAAAGACTTACAAAAACTTTGTAGTGAAGTCATATAACAAGATTGAGAAGAAAGAAGAAAATGAGGAGGAATAAATTATGGAATTTTTCGCACAGGCAGTAAATGTATTAAAGATTTTAGTTATGGCAGTAGGTGCTGGACTTGGAGCATGGGGAGTTATTAACCTTATGGAAGGATATGGTAATGATAATCCGGGAGCGAAATCTCAGGGCATCAAGCAGCTTATGGCGGGAGGAGGCATTGTCCTTATCGGACTTAAGCTGATTCCGCTTCTTGCAAATGTACTCAAGTAATAAGAAAAGGAGAGCTTAGATGTTTGGAATATTCGACAAGATAGAAGAATTCTTTAAAGAGCTTCTACTGGGCGGTATTCAAGCAAACTTAGAGTCCATGTTTCTTGACATCAACGATAAAGTTGGTGCAGTTGCAACAGATGTAGGAAAAACTCCTATGGGGTGGAACGGAGATGTATTTGCCTTTATTAAAAGCATTAACGATTCCGTCATTATTCCCATAGCAGGGCTAATCATCACAGCAGTCCTTTGTATCGAGCTTATCAATATGGTAATGCAAAAGAACAATATGCACGATACAGATACTTTTGAATTTTTCAAGTACATCATCAAGATGTGGATTGCTGTATGGTTAGTATCACATGCATTTGAGTTTTCAATGGCGGTCTTTGATGTGGCACAGCACATGGTAAATAAAGCGGCAGGGGTAATCAATACTTCTGCCGTTATCTCCGGAGATCAGATAGTAAAAATGGTAGATGGATTAAAGGATAAAGGTCTTGGAGAGCTTGTCATGATACTCTTTGAAACCTCGCTTATAAAGGTGGCAATACAGGTCATTTCAATTGTGATTATGCTTGTGGTTTACGGAAGAATGTTTGAGATTTATGTTTACTCATCCATTTCAGCCATTCCATTTGCCACAATGGGAAACAAAGAGTGGGGACAGATTGGAACAAACTATATCAAAGGATTGTTTGCCATAGGTTTACAAGGACTCTTTTTAATGGTTTGTCTTGGAATATACGCAGTATTAGTTAAGACAATACAGATAACAGATATACACACAAGTACCTTTACGATACTTGGATATGCGGTTTTGCTAGGGTTAATGATGTTAAAGAGCGGAACACTGGCCAAAAGCGTATTAAATGCACACTAAAAGAAAGGAAGGGTAATATGAACAAAAGAAAAACAGTATTTATAGTAGTAATTGGAGCAGGTATTATGGCGATAATTGATAGGATCAGGCTTCATAATAAGGTGGAAGAATTGGAAGAAAAAACAGAGGACATTGGTCGCTGCCATAACGATTTTTACCTAATACAGCAAAGATATAACAAGAACACAGACGAACAGCTTGCGACTATTCAGGAAGAAATCGGCTCTGTATATGAACACTTTGAGGAGCTGTCAAAGGGTAAAGAAGATGGGAGGTAAGATATGGCATATGTACCAATCCCTAAAGACTTAAATAGGGTAAAGACAAAGGTTGCTTTTAACCTAACGAAAAGGCAGCTCATAGGCTTCACACTTGCAGGACTGGTTGGAATACCAGTCTATTTATTTATGAGGAAGTTTGTGCCAAATGACATAGCTGTCATATTCCTTATCGTATCCACGCTTCCTATCTTTTTCATCACACTATTTGAAAAAGACGGACTGACATTTGAGAAATACTTTAAGTACATTTATCTTCATAAGTTTTATCAACCGCAAAAGAGAGTGAGAAAGGAGGTTTACCTTGAACAAGAAAAGAAAAATTCAGCAAATAAAACTCATGCAAAACGAAAAGGCATTGAGAAGTCAAAAGCGGGACTTAAAGAAAAGTAATTGCAAGTCAAAAAAAGATAAGGGAGGAATCCTTGACCTTATCTTTAAGAAAGAACCGAAAAGATATACGGTAGAAGATACCATTCCCTATCTAAGGCTTTTAAAAAGCGGAATATGCCAGCTTGATGAAAAGCACTTCAGTAAAAGTATAGCCTTTCAGGACATTAACTATCAGCTTGCCTTAGATGAAGATAGGGACTTGATTTTTAATCAATTTGCAAACTTCCTAAACTCTTTTGATCCAAGTATCAGCATTGAGTTTTCATATATCAATCAGCTCGGACGAAACGAAGAAATGAAGTCGGCAATTCAGATACCGGATAAAAAGGACGGTTTCGACGATATACGCTTTGAATTTAGAGAGATGCTTAAAAGCCAGATTGTAAAGGGAAATAACGGATTGAAAAAATCAAAGTATGTAACCTTTACAGTGGAAGCGGATAATTTAGAACAGGCAACATCAAAACTTGAAAGACTGGAGATAGATATATTATCGAGTCTTAAAAGTATGGGAGTAAGAGCAGAAAGCCTAAACGGAGAAGAAAGGCTAAAGATACTTCATGATGTTTTAAATCCAAATAAAACATTTAAATTTTCCTACAAAGACCTAAAGAAAAGGGAAAGCACAAAGACATATATTGTGCCTGATGAGTTTAACTTTACACCGAGTAGATACTTTAAGTTCGGCAAATTCATCGGAGCAACAAGTCATTTTCAAATCCTTGCCAGTGAGCTTTCAGATAGGATGTTATCCGAGTTTTTGGATATTGACGATAACATCAATATTTCCTTTCATATTAGGGCAATCGACCAATCGGAAGCCATTAAGATGGTAAAACGAAAAAACACTGATATTGATAAGATGAAAATTGAGGAAAATAAGAAGGCGGTAAGAAGCGGTTATGATATGGACATTCTTCCATCGGACTTAATTACCTATGGTGAGGATGTAAAGAGCCTCTTAAAAGACTTGCAGACAAGAGATGAGCGAATGTTTGTGGTAAGTATCGTCTTTATGAACTTTGCAAGGACAGTGCAAAAGCTCGATAACACAATTGCTCAAATAAGCTCCATTGCAAATAAGCATAACTGTAAGCTGAAAAGACTTGACCATTCTCAGGAACAAGGTTTAGTGAGCGTGCTGCCTCTTGGTGTAAATAAGATTGAAATAGATAGAGGATTGACAAGCTCATCAACGGCAGTATTTATGCCATTTACCACAGAGGAGCTTTTTATCAATTCAAGTAATAGTCTTTACTACGGACTAAATGCCCTAAGCCATAACCTGATTATGGCAGATAGAAAGAAATTAAAGAACCCAAACGGTCTAATCCTCGGAACTCCGGGCAGCGGTAAGTCCTTTAGTGCCAAAAGAGAAATGGCAAATGCGATTTTAGTAACAGATGATGATGTGATTATCTGCGATCCGGAAGGAGAGTATGGAAACCTCGTAAGGCAGTTTAAGGGAGAAGTCATTAAGGTCAGCAGTAAGTCGAAGGATTACCTGAATCCTCTTGATATAAACATGAACTACGGTGATGGGGATGCACCGCTGAAAGACAAGGCAAACTTTATCATGAGTATGCTTGAGCTTGTAGTAGGCGGTAGTGGTCTTACAGCAGAAGAAAAGTCCGTTATAGATAGGTGCCTTCCTAAAATCTATGAAAAGTATTTTGAACATCCTACTCCTGACAATATGCCGATACTTCAAGACCTATACGATATGTTAAAAGGGCAGGAAGAAAAGGTCGGTAAGAAGCTGGCAACAGAGATGGAAATCTATGTATCGGGGTCTCTCAATGTCTTTAATCACAGGTCAAATGTGGATTTAAATAAGAAGCTCCTTTGTTTTGATATTAAGGAGCTTGGAAGTCAATTAAAGAAAATCGGTATGCTTGTTATTCAGGATCAGGTGTGGAATAAGGTGTCACAAAACAGAGGAAACAAGGCTACAAGGTACTATATCGACGAGTTCCATTTGCTTTTAAAAGATGAGCAGACAGCATCCTATTCCGTAGAGATTTGGAAAAGATTTCGTAAATGGGGAGGTATTCCAACAGGTATTACGCAGAATGTCAAAGACCTACTTATGAGTAAGGAGATAGAAAATATCTTTGACAATACAGACTTTGTCTTAATGCTTAATCAAGCATCAGGAGATAGGGAGATACTTGCAAGAAAACTTAAAATCTCACTTCCACAGCTCAGATATGTTACTAATTCAAATGAAGGTGAGGGACTCTTATTCTTTGGAAATACCATTGTGCCTTTCATTGATAAGTTTCCGAAAGATACAATTTTATATCAGAAGATGACTACCAAGCCGGAAGAAGTGAGGTAGCCTATGGGAAAGAAGCTGAAAAAGGATTTTAAGGAAAGGCATAAGGCAAGCCTTGAAAGAGAGATGTTTCATAGTAAAACAGATACGATACCTGAAGAAAGTAAGCTAAAACATAACGATGATTACAGAGGTAAAATCGTTCATGAGAAAGAACGGTTTCAGGATAAAGTGCATGAAAAAACAAGTAAGGTAAGTGCTGATAATGAAAAGTCTTATGGAACATCCAAGAGAAACGAAAAATATAGAACTTCAGATAAGGGAGACGTAAATTCCGCAATTGAAACGGGAAGATCAGATTATATTACGGAGGTTAAGGATGGAAAAATCTATGATCCTTTAGGAAAAGACCTTGATAATGACGGGATTATAGACAGATACGATAATGACTTTAGAGACAGCAACTATTTTGAATCGACCTATGATGTGGAGGATAATCTTTCCCATAAAGAAAAATCATTAGAAAATTCCTTTAAAAATCATAAGACTCAAAAAAGCAGGTACAAGAGGAAGAACTATTCTGAAAGCCTTTATACAAGGAAAAAGGACGATGCACCAAAGGGAAATAAGGCTGATGATAAAAAGGCGGGAAAAGATGCTGTCAGCGGAAAAGTTTATAGCAGCCTATCAAAAGACCAAAAGAAAAAGCTAAAAAAAGACATGGTAAAGGTATCTGCCCTTTCAGGACTTGCTAAAGGAAGTGAAACTGTAAGAGATTACTTGTCTCATGGAAGTGATGAAAATCAAGGAGTGGAAGCAGGAGAAAAGACAGCAGATACAAGCTCCAAGCTCATTCATGGCATAAAGAAGTACTCTGATAAGAAAAGAGCTAAAAGAGGCTATGACCTTACAAATAAGGACTATAAAATCAGAAAGCGTAAGTCAAAGTTGGAATTTCGTGATGCCAAAAAGGAACTGAAAAAGACGGATGAGTATAAAAGAGCAAGTGCATATAAAAGATTTCAAAAGAAAAATCAGGTAAAGGCAGCAATTTCTCGTGAGAATAAGTCAAGGCTTAGAGATCGAATTAAAGAGGGACTTATCGGAACACTGAAAAGCTCAAAGGATATGATTATCCGAAAAGCAAAAGGACTAATGCTTATTTTCATAGGTATCATTATCTTAGGGACTTTTGTGATTAACTTTGCAGGAACGGGAATGACAGGCTTTATGAACTCTACAAGCTCTGTGCTTACAACAAGCTATTTATCAAAGCCAAATGTCCTAAGTGAAATCAATCAGAAATTTTCAGATATGGAGGGTGAGCTTCAAAGTGAAGTTGACTATGTGAAAGAAAATTATCCTGGATATGATGAATATATCTTAAATAATACAGAATACATCGGTCATAATGTCCATGAGCTTTCATCCTACATTACATCAAGGTGCGGAGAGGTAAAGAGTGTATCGGAAGTAGAATCCATATTAAAAGAATTATTTGAGTCCATGTATGACCTTGAGTATAGGGAAGAAATTGAAATCAGATACAGGACGGTTACGGAAACCTATACCGATGAAGATGGCAATGAATATACCGAAAGCCACGAAGAACCTTATGAGTATAAAAAACTCATCGTAACGCTTCATAAAAAAGAGATGGACAGTATTATCCGAAAGGTCTTTGCAAACTATCCCGATAATCTAAAGCACTATGAAGCCTTGTTCCTTGCACAAGGCAATATGAGAGAAGCCTTTGGTAATTCTGACCTTATCAGTGCAAATGGAGGTATCGGCGGTGGAAAAGAGTATGAGGCATCTACGGAAGTACAAAAGAAGATTGTTAATGCTGCATACATTACGCCATCTCCGGGTGCAGGCTGGTGTGCCATGTGGGTATCACAGGTCTATCAAAATGCAGGACTTGGATATATAGGCGGGAATGCCTGTGATATGTACCGAAACTATACCTTTACATCAGACAGGTCAAAGCTAAAAGTGGGAATGCTTGTGGCAGTTGAAAGCAGCAGTAGCGGAAGCAGTGCAGGGCTTACCTATGGTCATGTAGGTATTTACATTGGAGATGGAAAAGTGATTGATAACATCGGTCGAATAAGAGTAACTACCTTAGATGATTGGATAGCAACATTTTGTAAGCACCATCCCGTAGGATTCGGTTTTCCGCCAAATGTAAAGAAATAGGAGGTAACAATTTGAAAAAGGAACTTACAACAGTAAAAAACAGAATAAAGAAGTTAAAGGATAAAAAGGCTCTGATTGATGAAGAATTGGAGCCTTTATTCATTCGTGAAGAAGAGCTTGAAAATGAAGAAATCATTGCCATTTGCAGAAAGAACAACATCACAATCAGCGATTTGATAGCAAAGGTAAACAGACAAAAAGCAGAAATGAAAAAGGAGAAAACAAATGAAAACCAGTTTGAAAAAGAATAATAAGTTTTGGACGGTAGCACTTGCGGTAATTGTAAGTATTAGTTGTATTTTAGGTCTTTGGACGGTTGTTTATGCACAGGAGCAAAAATCTGAAGCTCCAACAAAAAACGAAGCTGTTCAAACGGAAGTTGAAGTAAATGTAAGGTATATCTTTGAAGATGAAAAGGTCTTTAAGGAAGAAAAGATAAAGGCTGAGAAAGGACAACTTATTGATAGCGGAGATCTTCCAATGCTCCCAGATGATATGAAATTCATTGATGAATTTCTGTTTTATGAGGTAAAGGGAGATGGAAAAGATGAGATTATCCGTAAGGTAGCAAAGATGGAGGTTAAGGATAAGGAAACGCAGACGGAAGAAGAAAAGCCAAAGCAGGATGAATGCACTCAGACAGAAGATAAGGGAACGCAGACAGAGCTTTCTAAAGACGATATTTCAAAAATAGAAAAAGAGGCAAAAGAGCTTCAGGATAAACTTGATAAGTTAAATTGCGAACTTAAGGACAAAGACAAATTAAGTGATAAGCAAAAGAATAAAATTAAAGACCTTGAAGATGAAATTGATAGCCTGAAAGAAAAAATGAAGAAAGATAAGGGAAATAAGGACTTATCAGAAGATATGAAAAAGGAAATAGATAAGCTGACGGAAAAGGTGAAAGAGCTTGAGAAAAAGGCAACTGAAACAAATAAAGCTCCTGTAACATCACAATCAGTTACACCGATTAGTCCTATTTCCGGAATTAAGACAAGTTCAGGTATTTCTCCTCAAACACCACAGACTTCTGTAAGTAGTACCGGTAAAGGCTCATCGGATTCGGTAAGCTCAGGTAATACTACAAAGGATACCGGTAAAGGCAAAACGGAAGTAAAGGAGAAAGAAAAGGAAGTTCGCTATCCCAATAAGTTGACGGCAAAAGCTCCTGCGAATAACAGTCAGGATTCATCAATGGGGTCTGCAAGTAAGAGTGTAAACACCAACAAGGGAGTAGCTTCATCTCCGTCAAAGGCGAGAGCATCCGTTACGGAGAATAAAGATAATGCAAATAAGGAGTATCCGATTCATCATGGAGATAGCAGCGATAACAAAGAAACGGATCAGTATTCGGCAGATGCAAGGCAGTTTATTACCTTTCAAACGAAAAACGGTAAGACTTTTCATTTAATCATCAATCATGATGAAGATAGTGAGAATGTAATGCTTCTTACGGAAGTATCTGAAGATGATTTGCTTAACATGGTGGAGAAAAAAGAAGCACCAAAGCAGGAAGTAGTAAAAGAAGAACCTGTTAAGGAAGAAGTAAAGCCTGAGAAGAAGGACGAAAAGAGTAATTTAGGAACCTATATTATTTTGCTTCTTGTAGTAGGTGGTGCATTAGGAGCAGGCTACTATTTTAAGGTTGTGAAAAAGAAAGAAGATAAAGAACTTGAAGCCTTAGAGGAGGAAGATGATGATTTCTTTTCTGAATCTGAAAGCGAGGAAGAAATAAATGATGCAGATGAAGTAGAAGATGAAGAATAAACGCACCTAAAAACATATTATTTTGGGTGCAAAGTTAGGGCGGGAGAGTAACATCTTTCGCCCTATTTTGATTTATAACAGGAGGAAAACACAGATGAAGTTAGTTATTGCAGAAAAGCCGAGTGTTGCAATCTCCATTGCAAAGGTTATTGGAGCAAATAAAAAGAAAGACGGATATTATGAAGGAAACGGATATAGGGTGAGCTGGTGCGTTGGACACCTAATTCAAATGGCAAATCCGGATGCTTATGATGAAAAGTACGCCAAGTGGAATATGGCTGATTTACCGATTATTCCGAGCGACTACAAGTATGAAGTAGCAAAGGCAACCAAGAAGCAGTTTAACATCCTTAAAAAGCTGATGAATGATAAGGAGGTTGATACGGTTATCAATGCGTGCGATGCAGGGCGTGAGGGAGAAAGTATTTTTAGACTTGTATATAATCAAGTGAATTGTAAAAAGAAGATGAAACGCCTTTGGATTTCTTCAATGGAAGATAGTGCCATTAAAGAGGGTTTTGATAACCTAACAGACGGAAAAGACTATGATAATCTCTTTGAATCGGCACAGGCAAGAGCTATTGCGGATTGGTTAGTCGGAATGAATATTAGTAGGCTCTACTCTTGTCTGTATCAGCAAAATTACAGTGTTGGCAGAGTGCAGACACCTACCCTTGCCATGATTGTAAAAAGAGATGATGAGATAGCAAATTATCAGAAAGAAAAATATTACACAGTAGAGCTTTCTATGAATGGATTTACACTCTCCACAGACAGAATTGATGATGAAGTTGCTGCTGAACAGCTTATAAGTTTAGTAGGCGATAAGATTGAAATTACTGATGTTATTCAAAAAGAAAAAATTACAAAGCCTGATTTACCTTTTGACCTAACTACGCTTCAAAGGGAGTGCAATAAATATTTTGGATATAGTGCCAAGCAGACACTTGACTATACTCAAAGCCTGTATGAAAAGAAACTGATTACTTACCCCAGAACAGACAGCAGATGTTTAACAGAGGATATGATTGTGAGTACAGTCAACAACATTTTGGGTAAAAATGACTTTGATACAGAGCGTATCAAGGTAGTATTTAACTCTAAAAAGGTTACGGACCATCATGCAATCATACCGACAATCAGTTCAGTAAAAGAAGATGTTTCTGAATTACCTTTAAGTGAAGCAAAAGTTTACTTCCTTATATCCGATAAATTTCATGCAAGTGTAGGCTATCCGCTTATTGAAAATACAACAAAGATTGTAGCTTCATTTGACGGTTTTGAATTTACAAGTTCAGGTAAGGTAATTAAGGATGAAGGCTTTAGCAAATACCTTAAAGAATACAAATCAAAAAAGAGTGAAGATGCTGTATTGCCCGATGTAAGTGTTGGTGATGTTTTGAGCGTTGAAAATAAAGAGGTTAAAGAAAAATTTACCCAACCTCCGAAACACTTTACTGAAGATACGCTCTTAAAGTCTATGGAGATTGCGGGAAATGATGCCTTAGAAAAAGGTGTAGAGGTGGAAAGAAAAGGTCTTGGCACTCCGGCAACAAGGGCAGGAATTATTGAAAATCTAATCTTTAAGAGATTTGTCGAAAGAGATAAGAAGAATCTAATTGCAACGCATAAAGGAATCAGCCTTGTAACGATTGTAGCAGATACCTTTAAGTCGGCAGAAACGACAGCAAAGTGGGAAATGGAATTATCTGATATTGCTCAGGGTAAATCCTCTAAGAAAGAATTTTTAGATGCGATTGAAAATGAGATAAAAGAAGCGGTTTTGACATATCGCAAGTAAGACAGCACTAATTTCAGCGTGGAAAAAATGCTCTAAAAATGCTATAATGCAAAGTAATCAATTTAATGATTGAGAGGTGATTATATGTCTAAAATAAATGTTGAAGGTTCAGAAATCAGCATTATTGCCATAGACAATAGAGATTATATTTCTTTAACGGATATGGTTAGAAATATTGAGAACGGTTCTGCTTTGATTGAAAAGTGGCTCAGAAACAAGAATACAATAGAGTTTTTAGGTATTTGGGAAGAAATGTATAACACGAATTTTAATTCCCCCGAATTCGAGGGAATTAAAAATGAAGCAGGATTTAACCGTTTTATATTATCGGTCAAGCAATGGGTGGAAAAAACTAATTCTATCGGTATCGTTGCGAGAGCAGGAAGATATGGTGGAACTTATGCTCATAAAGATATAGCGTTTGAGTTTGCTTCTTGGGTATCGCCATACTTTAAATTATATTTAATCAAGGAATTTGAACGCCTAAAGGAAGAAGAACAAAAGAAGTTAGGATGGGATATTAAGAGAAATTTGGCAAAAATCAATTATAGAATTCACACAGATGCCATTAAAAACAAACTTGTACCGGATAAACTTTCAAAAGAAAAAATCAATTTTATTTATGCAAGTGAAGCGGATATTCTTAATGTTTCTCTATTTGGAATAACAGCTAAGGAGTGGCGTGATGAAAATCCGGATTTAAAAGGCAATATTAGAGATTATGCGGATATATCACAGCTTGTCTGCCTTTCTAATCTTGAGAATCTTAATGCGGTATTTATAAATGAAGGCATGAGCCAATCTGAAAGATTGGAAAAATTAAATGCAATAGCTATTGAACAAATGAAGATACTATCTGAAAGTGAATCAATTAAAAAATTGAAATAGAGTAATAATATTTGGTATATAGCGAAGGTGATTAGAGTAAAATCTAACCGCCTTTTTTGTTTGAAAAAAGAAGGAGGTAAAAATGCGAATAAATGATTTTCATAACATTTTGGAGCTAATAAAACAAGATGTTTTGTATAATGAAGCAGAATATCTAAAGCTCCTAAAAGTTGTCGGAAACAATCAAAGGTATGATTTTAGAAGTCAATTAAGTATATATGATAAAAATCCTGAAGCGACAGCCTGTGCCAAGTTCGACTACTGGAGGGAACGCTTTAACCGAACGGTTATGCGAGGGCAGAAAGGGATACCAATTTTAGAGGATTACGGCACATATAAAAAGGTGGACTATATCTTTGATATAAGCCAGACAGTTTCAAAAAACAGGGATGTCAACGAGGTCAATCTTTGGAGATTTGATAAAGAAGCCCATCAAGATGTCTTAAAGGAAATGATAAAAAGCGAGGGCTATGAGGAAAGTGAAAGCACACTTGAAAACATCTTTTCTTTAAGCAGACTCTACGGTGATGAAAAAATAGATACCTTAATGAATGAACTTAGAGTAGCGGATGAGGATAGAATATCATTTACCAAGTTTGTAAGGGACTCGGTAAGCTATGCGGTAGCTTCAAGATTTAAGTTAGATTATCCGATGGATTATGAGCTTTTAAGAGAAAATTTTCAAAGATTTGACAGCATATCCTTAATGAGCCTTGGTGAAAGTGTATCGGATATTAGCGGAAAGATTATTGATGAAACCATTCAAAAAAGCAAAGAGCTTGAGCTTCAAAAAGAAGTTTTAATAGGAAAAGAAGCGGGATATAATAAAATTAAAGAAGAATTAGAGGAGGTAGAAGAAAATGTATTTCGACGAGATGATCAGGAAAGAAATGAAAACGAGCGAGTTCTCCGAAATGGAGAGTACGGACGAGATAATAGAAAAAATCAGGGAGAATACGCTAAACAGCTTGGAGGAACAGACGGACTTTATAAGGAAGTATCCGAATCCGACCTACGCAGTGATGAGGCTGAATTACCTTTCACAGAGCGAGGAGCAGAGCCACTTCGAGATGCTTTTGGATCTATACAAGGAGAAGAAGCTGACAGGACACCTGATGGATATTCAGAAACAGGCAGTAGAGTTTATGAGAGCAGAGAAGCCAAAGTTGATAGCAGCTTGGAAGATAGAGGACGAGAACAATCCGCAGTATGGGGCGATGATTTCAGCTCTCAAAGAAATGACCATCAAGGAAGTAGTGGAGATTTAAAAGACAATACGGATAAAGGGATAATAGAAGCTGAAAAGGCTTCTTTTTCTTTACCCGAAAATTCTTATGGACAGATAAGCCTTACTATTCCGCTAACTGAGAAGGATATAGATACCGTCCTTATTAACGGAGGAAATCATGATGGCGGTAGGCTTCCTGTTATTGCTGAGTTTTCAAAAGGCAAGAGCATAGAAGAATTGGGAGAATACCTCAAAGATACCTTTAAAGGCGGAAACGGATTTTACATTGATGAAAGAGAAGTATCTTCCTGGTATTCGGATAAAGGTATTCATTTAGCTTATGGAACATCGGCAAGAGAGGATAATACACAAATTTTAAGTTGGAGTGATGCAGCAAGTAGGATAAATGAACTTCTTGACAGAGGTGAGTTTGCTACAAATGTAGAACTTTTAGAGGCACAGGACTATGAAAGGGATAGAATTTCAGAATCCTTATGGTATCTAACGCACGATTTAAGCGAAGAAGGAATAGAGCAAGGATATTTCAACTCTTTTGAAAGAGGTGGTGGCTTTCCGCAAGAAACGAAAAGATTATCTGAAGCATTAAAAAATCCTGAATATCTGAAAGAAACAATCAAAGAATATAGCAGGTTTTTAGAAGGATACAAAGAAAGCAGAAATGTATTAAGGTATCATTATCACAAGGTAGATAGTCTTTATCAGAAGTTGCAAGAACTTGAGCTGCAACGAAAGGAATATAGTACCAATCTGACAGAACTTCCGAAGGTAAAGCTCTTTATTACAGAAGATGAAGTCCTTGAAAGCCTTTCAAGAGGAAGCGGCGTTGATAGAGGAAAAGAACGAATCACCAAGTTTTTTAAAGAAAATCATACTTTGCAGGAAAAAGCCAATTTCCTAAAAGATGAATATGGAATCGGAGGACATTCTCACGTTGTGTCAGGTGCAATGGGAAGTGATGAATGGCACGATGCAAAGGGTTTTAAATTACAGAAGAATGATTGTAATGATGTGTTCCTTACTTGGACAAGTGTTGCAAAGCATATTGATGAGCTGCTTTCTAAAAAACTTTATTTTGAGGAAAAGGAAACAGAAAGTACGGCAGAGATAGAAGAAGTAAAAGAACCGCAATATTATTCTAAAAATGATCCTGGAAATCTAATGCCTGATGAAATTCTTGAAAGAGTGCCAGAGATTTACGCACAGGAGGATGTAGATTTAGCGGATAAGCAGGTTCATGCAGCATATATTATTCCTTTTCGTTCAAATTGGACTTGGTATATGACGGAGTATGACAGGGAAAGCGGTGATGCCTTTGGACTTGTTCTTGGAATAGAGCCTGAATGGGGATATTTTAACCTTGAGGAACTGAAAGAATTAAATGCCCAGAGGCTCATTTTAGAGGATTTTCCAAAGACCTTTAGAGAACTTAAAGATATAGAGCTTATAAAACAAATGGATGAGCAGGAGCTTCAGTTTGTCTTTAATGGAGAACTTAGCTTTGAAGATAAAGTAGAGCTTGAAGCACCTGAAGAAACAGAAGAAGCTACAAAGCGTGGCACAGTTCAAGCTACCTTATTTGATTACCTCAAAGAAAGAGAAGAAGTAGAACTGAATGAAAAAGAGGACAGCCTTTTAGAAGAGTTTGCAGTTAAAGCAGGCGATACCGTCTATTTTAATCATGAAGAATATAAAGTCAGAGAAATTTCTAAAAATGAAATCACAGGAAGATATGATTTGTGGCTTGATCCGGTAAGAAGTGGAAACCATCAAATTCCGATTGTAGACTTTACAGATAATGAGGACTTGCTGAATAAAATAAGTCTTGAAAGACCGAACTTTATTGTCGGTGATGAAGTTAAATACAAGGACAAAAACCATACCATAACACGCTTTGATGATATGAGAAAGAACCTAAATACGGTAACGGTGAAGGACAACACCGAGTATTTTGGCGGGATGATAACAAGCTTCGATGTCATTCCTTATCGTCTGGAAAGCGACCTTGAGAGGGTATTTGAAAACCTGACATATAAACAGCCAGAGCAGACTACTGAGGAAACTCAAATAAGGAAAGCGGAAGCTCATAACTTTAAAATTACAGAAGAAACGCTCCCTGAAAAGTTAAGTCCAAGCGAAAGGTTAAATAATAACCTTGAAGCAATTTCCATGCTTAACAGAGTGGAGAGCGGACAAAGAGAGCTTGACAGTACAGCTCAGGAAGTTTTAGCAAGGTATGTAGGCTGGGGCGGACTTTCCGAAGTCTTTGATGAAAGCAAGGAAGGTCAGTGGAAAGAAGCAAGGGCTTTTCTAAATGAGAACTTATCACATGCAGAATACGAAGCTGCAAGAGAATCTACTTTAACGAGCTTTTATACACCGAAAACCGTAATTGACGGAATATATAAGACGCTTTCGGATATGGGATTTAAACAGGGAAACATTTTAGAACCATCAATGGGCATCGGAAACTTTATAGGCAATATCCCTGATGAAATGAATAAGTCCAAGTTTTATGGCATAGAACTTGACTCGGTAAGCGGTCGAATTGGAAAACTACTATACCCTGAAAGTGAAGTGCAGATTAAAGGACTGGAAGAAACCTCCTTTTCCAATAACTTCTTTGATGCGGTTATCGGCAATATACCCTTTGGAGAATATAAGGTAAATGACAGGGAGTATAACAAAAATAACTTCCTTATCCATGATTATTTCTTTGCGAAATCCATTGATAAAGTCAGAAACGGCGGTATTATCGCCTTTATCACATCAAGTGGAACAATGGATAAAAAGGATGAAAGTGTAAGACGCTATCTTGCAGCAAGAGCAGAGTTTTTAGGGGCAATCAGACTTCCAAATGATACCTTTAAGGGCATAGCCGGAACAGAAGTAACCTCAGATATTATATTCCTAAAGAAAAGGGACAGTATCAGAGAAAGAGATGAGGACTGGATTCACCTTGCTGAAGATGAAAATGGTCTTACCTATAACAAATATTTTGTAGATCATCCTGAGCAGGTACTCGGCACAATGCGTGAAGTTTCAGGAAGATTTGGAAACACACTTGCGTGCCTGCCGAAAGAAAATGCCGACTTAAAAGAGCTTCTGACAAAAGCAAGTGAAGAAATATCCAAAGGATCAACTTATGAAGAAATAGAGCTTTTAGATGATGAAATCACTTCAATTCCTGCAACGGATGATGTCAAAAACTTTTCCTATACCGTTATTGATGATGAAGTCTATTACAGAGAAAACTCCCTTTTCATCAAGAAAGAGATAACGGATAAGAATAAGGAAAAGATTAAGGACTATCTTGAACTGAATACTGCCCTTAAAGATGTTATCTACAAGCAGAAAGAGGACTATTCCGATGATGAGGTAAAGAAAGCTCAAGAAAAGCTTAATGAAGTCTATGACAACTTTTCAAAGAAGCATGGCTTTATAAATAATTTAAGCAATACCAGAGCCTTAAAAGAGGATAGCAATTTCCCTCTTGTATCTTCCATTGAAATTCTTGATGAAGAAGAAAACGTCAAGGCAAAGGGGGATATTTTCTCAAAGAGAACCATTACAAAAGCCAAAGTCATAGACCATGTGGACACTTCCCTTGAAGCTCTTGTCTTATCGGTATCTGAAAAAGGCTATGTGGATTTTGAGTATATGGAAAGCCTTACAGGTAAAGACAGACCAACTTTGATAGAAGAACTTAGAGGAGAAATTTATCTAAACATCAGAGAAGAACAAAACTTTTATAGACCATTATCCTTTAACCTTGAAGATGGAGATTTGCCTTTCGCTTGTGCAAACGGCAGTAATTCATATAAGTACGGCTATGTAACAAAGGATGAGTACCTAAGCGGAAATATTAGAGATAAGATTGCCATTGTAGACAGCTACCTTGCAAAGTTAAGACAAACGGAACGAGAGCTTCCTCATCTTGGCTTTGTTGAGAATGGAAAAGAAAAAGAGCTGATAAGCTATGAAATGAATCGTTTGGAATATCAAAAAGCAGAGCTTACCAAAGTTCTTCCAAAGGAATTAGAAGCAAGTGAAATCAATGTGCGTCTTGGTGCGACTTGGATACCGATTAAAGATATTGAAAAATTCATCTTTGAAACTTTAAAAACTCCGGGATATGCAAGATGGGATATTAAGGTTAAATTTTCAAATATTACAAGTGAATGGAATGTAGAGGGAAAAAGCAGGGATAAAGGAAATGACCTTGCAGAAATGACCTTTGGTACATCAAGGGTAAATGCCTATAAGCTGATTGAAGATGCCCTAAATCTTAAAGAAACAAAGGTATTTGACCAGATTATAAATCCGGACGGTTCTAAAACTTCTGTCTTAAATAAAAAAGAAACCATGCTTGCAGGACAAAAGCAGGAGCTATTAAAAGAAGAATTTAAGAACTGGATATTTAACGATCAGGAAAGAAGAAACCGTCTTGTAAAACTGTATAATGAGCGTTTTAACTCAATCCGAAACAGAGAATATGATGGAAGCAATCTTTCTTTTGAGGGAATGAATACAGAAATTGATTTAAGACCTCATCAAAGAAATGCCATAGCAAGAAGTCTTTATGGAGGAAACACATTGCTTGCTCATGTGGTAGGCAGTGGAAAGACCTTTGAGATGGTAGCTTCCGCAATGGAAAGTAAAAGACTTGGAATGTGCAGTAAGTCTTTGTTTGTTGTTCCAAATCACTTAACAGGACAAATCGGTCGTGAATTTATGCAGCTATATCCGTCGGCTAATATTATGGTGGCTGATAAAAAAGACTTTGAACCGAAGAACAGAAAGAGATTTATCGGAAAGATTGCCACAGGGGAATATGATGCGGTTGTTATCGGGCATACGCAGTTTGAAAAAATCCCGATGAGTAAGGAATATCAGGAAAAGCACATCCAAGATCAGATTAATGAAATCGTAAACTATGTAGAAGAATACAAGCATGACAGAAATCAGAACTTTACAGTAAAACAGCTTGAAAAGACAAAGAAAAAACTGGAAACAAGGCTTGAGAAATTAAATGATGATTTTAAGAAAGACGATGTAATTACCTTTGAGGAACTGGGAGTTGATATGCTCTTTGTTGACGAGGCACATAATTACAAGAACCTTTATCTCTATACCAAAATGAGAAATGTTGCAGGTATCGGGCAGTCAGAAGCCTTTAAGTCCTCCGATATGTTTATGAAATGCAGATATATGGATGAAATGACAGGAGGAAAAGGCATAGTTTTTGCCACAGGAACACCTGTAAGTAACTCAATGACAGAGCTTTATACAATGCAAAGGTATCTTCAGTATGAGAGTTTAAAGAAAAATCACTTAGAGCATTTTGATTCTTGGGCTTCCACTTTTGGAGAAACACAAAGCTCCTTTGAACTATCTCCTGAAGGAACAGGATATAGGGTAAAAACGAGATTTTCAAAGTTCTATAACTTGCCTGAACTAATGAGTATGTTCAAGGAAGTAGCAGATATTCAGACTGCGGATATGCTTAACCTTCCTACACCTGAAGCTAATTATGAAGTTATTAAAACTGAGCCTTCTGAAGAACAAAAGGAAATCCTAAAGAGCCTTTCTGAAAGAGCGGATGATGTCAGAAATAGGGTTGTAGAGCCGGATGTTGATAATATGCTTAAGATTACCAATGACGGTAAGAAACTTGCCTTAGATCAGCGTTTAATCAATCCCCTACTTCCTGATAACCCTGATAGTAAAGTAAATGTATGCGTAAAAAATGTATTTGCTATTTGGGATAAGACAAAAGAAAATAGGTCAACACAGCTACTTTTCTCCGATATGTCTACTCCAAAAGGAGATGGAGAATTTAATATCTATGATGATATTAGAGAAAAACTTGTAGCAATGGGAATACCGAAAGAAGAAATCGCCTTTATCCATGAAGCGAATTCTGATAAGCAAAAGGATGAACTCTTTGCAAAGGTAAGAAAAGGCGAAGTTCGTATCTTAATGGGTTCAACGCAGAAGATGGGAGCCGGAACGAATGTGCAAAATAAACTGATTGCACTTCATGATTTGGATGTGCCTTGGAGACCAGCTGATCTTGAACAGCGTGCGGGTAGAATTGTAAGGCAGGGAAATGAAAATGAGAAGGTAAATATCTATCGTTATGTTACAGAGAATACCTTTGATGCCTACCTTTGGCAGACGATAGAGAATAAGCAAAAGTTCATTTCACAGATTATGACCAGTAAGACTCCTGTTCGTGTGGCAGAAGATGTGGACGAAAGCAGCTTAAATTACGCCGAAATTAAAGCGTTGGCAACGGGTGATCCAAAGATTAAAGAAAAGATGGATTTGGATAATGAGGTTACAAAACTTAAAATGCTTGAAGCAAACTATAAGTCTAACCGTTACAGATTAGAGGATAAGGTGGCAAAAAACTATCCTGAAGAAATCGCAAGAACAGAAAAGCTCATAGAAGCTGTCAAAAAAGATATATCCAATGTAGAGCCTAAAGCGGAAGGTGAAGAAAAGTTTACTTCTATTACCATTGCGGGAGAAAAAATTACCGATAAGAAATTAGCCGGAGAAAGATTACTTGAAGCTATTTCAAAGGTAAAAATCAATGAAAGCAAGGTTATAGGAAAGTATAGAAATATGGATTTAGAGGTAAGCTATAACTTCTTTACTAATTCTCATAATTTCAGCTTAAACGGTGTTGCAAAGCATTTAGGAGAGCTTGGAACAAGTGCGGACGGTAATATCACAAGACTGGATAATGCCCTTGAGAAAATGCCGGAGAAACTAAATATGCTTGAAGAAAAGCTCATAAGTACAAAAGAACAGCTTGAAAATGCCAAAGAGGAATTAAAAAAGCCTTTTGAAAAGGCAGATGAGTTGAAAACTAAGGTATTAAGACTTGCAGAGTTAAATAAGCTGCTCGATATGGGAGAGGTGGAAGAAAAGAAAAATGATAATCCTCTTGTGGAAGATGTAAAAAGAGCAATCATTGACTTCTGTAACAGAGAGTATGAAGAAAATCACAGTTATGATGAGTTTCATACTCTATATCCTGACTTAAAGCATATTGGTATCGCCTATACCAATACACCGGATGAAAGACATGGTATTCAATATGAGCTTAATTTAGAGGAGAAAACTTGGACACAGTACATTGATGATACGCCTATTAAAACAGAGAGCTTTGATTATGAAAATAAGGGAGAAAATGAAGCTCTAAGAAATATGAAAAATGAAATTGAGTTATCTACATTTAGTGATTTGGTTTATGTTGATTCTGAAGATTTAAGAGTAGCAACGGGACTTGATATTGACGATGAGGGTAACTTCTATGATCCGTTTGCAAAAGACCTTGATAATGACGGTATTCCGGATAGATATGATAGTGATTTTAAGGACAGTGATTATTTTGAGTCAACTTATGATGTGGAGGACAATCTTCATAGCAAAGAAGAAACCACACAAAAATCAGATGATAAGCCGTCTATCTTAGGACAGATAAGAGCCTATCAGGAAGAAAGTAAAACAGAAGAAAAACAAAAAATAAAAGAGCAGGAATTTTTAAGATAAAGGGAGGGCAACCTCCCTTTTACCATGAAAGGAGATAAAAACATGGATTACAAAACAATGAGAGATAGAGTTGAAGATATGTTAAGTGATAATCATAAAGACTTTGTTAAAGCGATTATAAGCATGGAAAAGGGTATCAATGATGAAAGTGCTTTAGATAAGCTATATGACGCTTATATGGACAATGATAGCCTTAATTTGCTGCATGAGGAGTTTGACTATATGATTGAGGATTTAAGGGGACAGGGGCAGATAAAAGACCTGCTTTATGTTCGGGAAGAAAAGGATAATCTTATCAATATTGTCGGAAATATCGTTGGAGAAGTTGATGTAATTGAAAGGGAAAATAAGAACGGAGAAACCTTTAAGGTAGCAAACTTCTCCGTAGTATCTAAAGATGATGAGGGAAATAAGTTATATCACAACTGCTCCGTTTATGGAGAAAAGAGTGATATTCCAAAGGACTTTAAGCAGGGAGATTTTGTCAAACTCTTTGGGCAGATCAGAACTTCCATTGATGATAACGGCAAGGAGCATAGCAATATCAGGATACTTTCTTCAAAACTGTTAAAGGCAAAGGAACAGATGAAAGGACAGGAAGAAAAGAAAGAATCTATACTTGGAGCTATCAAAAAATATCAGGCTGAAGATAAGGAAAAACCGAAAGAAAAGAAAGAAGCAAGCAAAGAAGCTGAGAGATAAATTTACGGTCGGTGTGGTCTTAGGACTGCACCGGCTCTTTTTTATTTATGCAAGTTCGATTAAAGAGAATATATTTATGAAAAAAGTATATTTTGTGGTATAATATACTAGATATAGTTTTCTTGAACGGAGGATAAGAATGAGGGTTTTTAGTTATAAAAGATTGTTCAAAAAACTCATTGATTTAGATATGACAAATAATGAATTGATGGAAAAGGCAAAAGTGAGTAAAAGTACATTTTACAAAATGAAGAATGGACAGAATGTAACTACGGATGTTTTGCTTAGAATTTGTAATGCTTTGGATTGTGATATTGAAGATATTATGGAGTGCGTAATTATTGAAGATGTAAGGAGAATGGGAGTCTAAGTTTACAGTCATAGATTTATTTTCAGGAGCTAGAGGATCATAAAACTTATTGTTAAATTATTGCTTGAAAAAATATTAAGGGATGTAGCATAAAAAATTTATGATTGTGATTAAACAGGAAACTCATAACTGTATTTATATAGTTATCAATATTTATATTCTAAAATCATGATTTTTATATTAGATAAAGAAGGGGGATAAAATGTCAATTAGGAAATTAAAAATAAAGAATTTTAAATGCTTTTCAGATTGGTTTATAGTTGATTTTGAAAATGGGATTAATATATTAGTTGGCAATAATGGAACAGGTAAATCTACAATTTTGGAAGCTATTAATCTGGTTTTAACTGGAACTTATCATGGGAAAAATATTAGGAATGAACTTACTCAGTACCTTTTCAATAAGAATATAGTGGAAAACTATATTAGAGAAGTCAACGAAGGAGTGAATGTAGAACCTCCTAAAATAATTATTGAAGCGTATTTTGATGCAGAAATGCCAAGTTTTTTAGGTGATGGAAATTCTGAAAAAACTAAAGACACCCCTGGGATTTGTTTATCAATTAGTTTTGATGAAAAATATAGCAATGAGTATAAAATGCTTTGTAAGAACAAGATAACATCGTTGCCAATTGAATATTATGAGGTAAGTTGGATGTCTTTTGCCAGAGAAAATATAACTGCAAGGAGCATTCCAATTAAGTCTGCAATGATTGATACGACAAGCTATACTCCTACCAGTGGGTCAGATATATACATATCGAGAATAGTAAAGAATCTGTTAGATGATAATGAAATTATTAATATATCGCAAGCGCATAGGCTTATGAAAGAACAATTTTCTAGAGATGAGAATATTGCTAATATAAATAGAAAATTAACGGAAACATCAAATAACGAATTGACAATTTCTGTAGATTTCGGTACGAAAACTTCATGGGAAAGCAGCTTGGTAACCCAATTAAATGAAATACCATATAATAACATTGGTAAAGGTACACAATGTATTGTTAAAACACAATTGGCATTAAGTGATCATAAAATAGAAAATAAGCAGATTGTGCTTTTAGAAGAACCTGAATGCCATTTGTCATATTCAAACTTAAATATTCTCCTAGATAAAGTAAATGAGTCAGTAAAAGAAAAACAGATAATAGTTACTACGCATAGTAGTTTTGTATCAAATAAATTAGGACTTGAAAATTTAATTTTACTAAATCGAGGAAAAACACTACGGCTAGGTGATTTATCAAATGAAACAAATTTATTTTTTAAAAGAATTGCAGGTTATGATACGTTACGATTATTATTATCAAATAAAGCAATTTTAGTCGAAGGTGATTCGGACGAACTAATTGTTCAAAGAGCATATATGGACTCTCATAATGGTAAATTGCCTATTAATGATGGAATAGATATAATATCGGTTGGAATTTCTTTTTTAAGATTTTTGGAAATCGCAAAATTGCTAGAATTACGTGTGTCAGTGATAACCGATAATGATGGAAATATTGATGCACTAAATAGAAAATATAGCGATTATTTAGGAGATAATTGTTGTGAGAATATAAATATATATTTTGATGATAGTACCCATGAATATAATGGTTCTTTGGAAAATTACAACTATAATACTTTGGAACCGTGTATATATAGATCGAATTCCATGTCTATTTTAAACGAGATATTGAATAAATCATATGAAGATCCAGATGATTTACTTAAATATATGAAGGGGCATAAAACAGAAGTTGCTTTAAAGATTTTTGAAAGTGATAAAGCTATAGAATTTCCACAATATATAAAGGAGGGTATTCTAATATGAGTGGGAAATTATATATAGCTGCTGCTGGATCTGGAAAAACAAGAAAAATTATAGAGGATTCTCTTAATACTCATAAAAAAATACTAATCCTAACATATACTATTACAAATGAGCAACAAATAATTAGCCGAATTAAGAATAAAGTTGGTGTAATTCCTAATAATATTACAGTTTCTACATGGTTTTCTTTTTTGTTAAAAGATGGTATTAGACCTTATCAAGGAAGTAGATTTAAGGAACGAATTGAAGGAATTATATTTGTAAATGGACAGAACAATACGTACGTAAAGAAAACATCCAACAAATATTTTGCCAAAGATAACAGGGTATATACTGATAAATTATCAGAGTGTGTTGTAGAGTTAAATGATAAATGTAATGGAAAAGTTTTTGAAAGAATCAGTGGAATGTATGACTGTATATATGTTGATGAAGTCCAAGATATGGTGGGGTATGATTTGGAAATATTAAAGTGTTTAATAGCTTCAAGAATTGAAGTGATAATGGTCGGGGATCCTAGACAATGCACATATTCAACTCACTCATCAAAAAAATATAAAAAATATAGTTGTGGGAAAATAGATGAGTTTTTAAAAAATGAGTGCAGAAAATTAGATGTAAGAATTGATGAAACGACACTTAATTGTACTTATAGAAACAATGATATTATATGTAAATTTGCGAATAGTCTGTATCCAGAGAGAACATCTACAAATTTTGTGCGTAGAGCTGAAGATGAATCAGATGGTGTTATGATAATTGATAAAGCAGATGTAGAGAAGTATTTGCAGAAATTTAATGCAATGCAGTTGAGAGAAAATAAAAGGACATCCGTCAATAATGAATATCCATATTATAATTTTGGAGAATCAAAAGGCTTGGAATTCCAACGAGTACTTATATATCCGACTCAACCGATGTGGGATTGGATTATTAACAATAACACATCTCTAAAAGAACAAAGTAAGGCTAGATTATATGTTGCTGTTACACGTGCTGAGAATAGTGTTGTTATTGTACGTAAAGATGCACGACCTTGTAGTCTACCAGTGGTGAAATTATAACTTTTATTGTGAGGAGATGAAATTTAAATGGCTAATGATATAAAATTTGAAATTTCTGTTCCAGCGGATGAAGAGGGATATGTTCAATTAAAATGTCCAAGTTGTAGTGAAAAATTTATGTTAACGGTGGAAGATATTGAGGCTGAAAGCACAATAGATATTTGGTGTCCTAATTGTGGTTTAACACACGAGAATTATTTAGACGATGATATTTATGAATTAGCAGAACGAATAGTTGAAAATCAAGTTGCTGAAATGCTAAATGATTTTTCAAAGAATCTTGAAAAAAGTTTTAGGAATAGTAAAAGTATAAAGTTTAAACGTGGAAAAGAGATTAAAAAGGAAGCAGAACTTCCGATAGGAAGAAAAACTGGAGATTATGAAGAAAAGAAATATTTGTGTTGTGGCAAAACCGCTAGAATAAGTAGTATAAAAAAATTAGAAGGTAGTTATTGCCCGTTTTGTGGAGAGATGATAGATGGAGATTAGTAAAAAAGAACTTAGAAAAATCAGTAGAAAATTTAGGATATTAGCTTCAAATGTTATGAATTCATATTATGGAGAACAGAATGCAAATTTGGAAGAAATGATAAATTATATAGAGCAAACATTGTTGATAAAAGAGTATTTGCATAGTTTAGAATATGATGTTGATGGCTTAGATGACTTATTAAATACGATAAGTAATTCTTATGGACGTAAAGTTTTGAATCTTGGCAATGATAGTAATAAAAGGACGTATCTACTGTATAGAGCATTTTCCTTTATAACAGGAAATAATCTACCTACATATACTTTTGGCTGGTATTATGCTGGCAGTAATAAATATCAAGATATGGCAAAGGCGTTTGGCGATAGAATGGTCTATCCGTTTGTACTTGAGGTTGAAAATTATATGAAAGATATTTCTACCGATATGGGGTACGATGAAAATAATGCTCTATATAATATCAATGTTAATAGTTCTGGAGTTCAAGTCAATATTGCGGAACACGGAAGCACGATTAACGCTGACCAAGAAAATAAATTTAATACTGAAGAAGTAATCAAGGCAATTAACAATGTAGAAGACTTAATTAAAGGTATGGAGGATGATAACTCCAAATCAATACTTAATCAGAATTTAGATAATATAAAAAATGAAATTAAGCAGAAGCATCCGAAGAAAGAAGTATTGACTACTTGTTTAAAAAGTATGCATTTTATCACTACTTCCGTAGCTTTAATTCCTGATTTAGCTTTAGGTATAAAAATGCTTGCATCATTGATAGGCATTTCAATTTAATATTATAAAAATAAGAAAGCTATATAATATTAGAGTTATCGTTCCATCTCCTTACCCATGTAAATTCCATAGTTCTTTCGTATTTGATAAAGTTCGTCCATAGTAGATTTTGTAGAAGAATACTCTTGAATAAGGGTATTCTTTTTTTCTTGCAGTTTATTAAGTTTATCTAAAATATCCTTTGAATTCGGCAGCTTTGAATAGGATTTTTTTAGCTTTGAAAGAGCTATTTCATAGTGTGTAATTTCAGCCTTATGCTCCTCAAAAAATGCTTTATCGGAAGGGTTTGCTTTATATTCTTTGTAGTAGGCTCGATATTTTTTAACAGTATGAACCTGCTCCATTGTATCGGAAAGTAGCTGCATATCCTTGTCAATTTCTTTCATTTTATCTTGTAAGTCTTGTCTTTCTTCAGCACTTTTTTGAATGTATTTATCAAGCTGCTTAATGGAGTTAATGCCATGTTCTCTGATAAAAATAACTGACTCAGCCATTGTATTTAAGTTATGTTTGGTTGCCCAATATTCATAGCCTTTGCTCTCTTTCACTTTGGCATTGGCATTCATATTGATGATATTTCCGATTCGTCTTTTGACAGGTGGAGTTGTAATAGATTGATTTTCTGTAATACGCTCTTTTAATCTTTCTTCTGTATAGTCCTCACCAATCGTTTTAGCTCTTGTAAATCTTGTCTTATCTTTTGGTTTAAAGGCTATGTGTTTCCCATACTTTATTTCATAACCAAGCTCCGCCATTTTTTTTAGAAATTCTTCCCAATACTTAGACTGTTTTATAAGACGATCAATGTCAAATTGAAGTCTGCTTTTCCAAGAAGTACCTCTCTTAGATTGCTCATTTTCATACCATGACTTGCCATTTGTTTTGTACTTTCTCTTATAGCTTTCGTAAAACTCATCAATCACAGAAAGGTTGTTTTCTTTGCATAGCTTATCGCTTTGATACCTGATTTTGTGGTAGCTTTTCTTGTTGGATTGATAGCACTTGCCTGTTACCATATTCACATTATTGAAGATGATATGGTTGTGGATATGCCCTTTATCTATGTGGGTAGATAAGACAAATTCGTACTCGTCCTTTAATATCTTTTTACACAGTTCAAGACCGATTTGATGTGCCATTTTAGGACTTGCTTCTCCGGGTAAAAAGGATTGAATAAGGTGTCTGGCAAGAACAGTTCCGTTTGTTCCAACATCATTTCGTGTTCTTAAAAACTGGGTATGAGCAGTTTCTTGATGGCATTTATGAGTGCTTACTAAGATTTGCTCATCTGTTTTTTTTCCATTAACAATATATGAAATGGCAAGATTAAGGGTTGATTTTATAGGATGTATTTTTGTTATAGCCATAAGATTTAATCACCTCCAGAAGTTCTGTTAAGAAGCAGAGAATGTATTTGCCACAACTCTTTTGAGAAATATTCAATCTGCTTTTTCATATCGTTTATATCGTCCTTATAGATTATGCCGGTGGAATTTACACGCTTTGCAATCTGATTGATGTTGCTTGTAGCATTGGACAGTAAGCCCTGTAAATCTCTAAACGGTTCTAAATCCACTTGATATATTTCCTTTTCCAAAACGCATTTGCGGATAAAGTGGCTCATATTTCTGCACCTTGCGAGCTTTCGTTTCTCCTCAAAAAGAGCCTTTTCTTCTTCAGTTAGTTTAATTTCCAGTCTTTCATTTCGTATTCTATTTGCCATAGGTAAATCCTCCTTTGAATGTATTTCGGGGTCTTAGGGTATACCCTAACAAGTTAAAAATTGATAAAAAAAGAAGCATATCCCAGAGGGCTGCTTCATCAATTTTTTCGTAAGTGTCCGTACACTTACTGTGCTTGCTCATATACTAATCGATCATATACTAATCGTGTAAGAACAACTTTAAGCATAATATTTATATTATTATACCATAGTTTGGAAAAATAAAAAATTATATTTCATCAACGTTTCATAAAAGGTGTGTAGAATATTATTGAAAGTAGTTATAAACTGCTATTGTGTAAAAATAAAGGAGGAATAAAGGAGGAAAAATTTATGAAAAAAATAGTATCAAGAGGAGCATGCCTATTACTTACGTTATGTTTGAGCTTAAGTACAGTTGGGTGTAAAAAAAGTAATGAAAGCAATAAAATTAAAGAAGGACAATCTATAAGTTCTGAAGAGGCAGGTATGTCAACTAATGAGAAGGATAAAAATGAAACATTTAAGCCATCAGATTATACTTTAAAAACAAAAAAAGAATATGTTTATGAATATTTAGGTCTTAAATTTAAACTTTCAGACAAATTTAAAAAGTATATGGATGATAAAAAGATAGCGATGTTAGATGATCAAAGTCCTATAGATAAAGAACTAAAGTATGCTATTTTGACATTTGAAAAAATGACAGAAGAACAAAAGAATGCAGTTATAGAAAAGATGGGCGATGGATATAAAAATTGGCAAAATGAGCTTGAAAGAATTGGGACTATTGGTATATTCGAAAAAAATACATCAGAAGAAAAAATATCTAAAATTACAAAATGTGATACTCATACTAAAATAGGAGTTTCAAGTGATGGAAAATACGATTGCTATTTAAGCACAAATAGCGGAGCTGAAAGTAATCTTCTGGATGAATTAAAAAGAACTGAGATTCAAATTATAGATAAAAAAGAACGTCCTAAAAATGGTTTTGTGCTATCAGAAAAAACTGATTTAGAAAATACAGAAGCATTTAACAAAGAATCGGTTAAAGATTTACGTAAACTATCAACAAAGGACATAAATGGCAAGGATTTTACAAGTAAAGATTTTGAGAAGTATGATCTTACTATGGTAAATGTATTTGCAACTTGGTGTACAGCTTGTGTAAAGGAAATTCCTGATTTGGTTGAGGTTCAGAATGAAATGAAAAGCAAGGGTGTAAATATCGTTGGAGTTGTTACAGATACTGTTGATGATAACGGTGAAAACAAGGAAGCAATTGAAAAGTCAAAGTTAATACATGAAAAGACAAAGGCTTCATATCCTTTCTTAATGCCAGATAAGACAAACTTTAATGGTAGATTGAATGGTATACAGGCTATGCCAGAGACTTTCTTTGTTGATAGTAATGGAAATATTGTAGGTGATACTTATTCTGGGGCAAAGAGTTCAAAGGAATGGAAGCAGGTAATTGAAAAAGAATTGGAAAAAATAAAAAATAAATAAAAGTAAAGCGGTGATTGGTATATGGTTAATAAGTTTTTAAAAAGCCGTGCCTTGTCTTTATTAATTATCTTTATTAGTATGGCGATGATTTACTATGGTCATAGTAATGGAGAAACTAAAGTTGTCTTGGATAAGGCGATAAGAATTTGTATGGAGTGTATTGGAATTGGATAGAATTAAAAATATTATAAATGGTAGTACAAAAAAAGATAAATATAAAATAAGAGATCGTTTTAGGCATTTATTTCAATCCGTTTGGTTTTTAATTACTAATTCTTACTTTGAAGGGTTTAAGACTGGTAAAATCTACGGTGGGAATTTAAAGAAAATTTGTGTTCCAGGTATGAATTGTTATTCATGCCCGGGAGCAAAAGGTTCTTGTCCAATAGGATCACTACAGGCAGTAATTGGAAATTCAAAATATAAGATTAGTTATTATATAGTTGGGATTTTGTTTTTTATAGGAGCATTGGTGGGAAGATTTGTTTGTGGATGGCTGTGTCCATTTGGATTGATTCAAGATTTGCTACATAAGATTCCCTTTTTTAAAAAAGTTGAAACATTTAAGTTTGATAAACATTTGAGAAAATTGAAATACATAATATTACTTGTATTTGTAATAATATTACCTTTATTTTTGGTTGATATTTTAGGTCAGGGTTCTCCGTATTTTTGTAAACTTATTTGTCCGATTGGTATGCTGGAAGGAGGATTACCACTTGTTTTATTAAATAAAAGTATGAGAAATGCGATAGGTTTCTTGTATTATTGGAAAGGAATCATTCTAATAGTTACTTTGTTACTTTCTATAATTATATATAGACCTTTTTGTAAATATATATGTCCACTTGGAGCTATTTACTCAATTTTTAACCCTATTTCAATATTTAGATATAGATTGGATAAGGATAAGTGTATTAATTGTGGAAAATGTAAAAAAGTTTGCCAAATGAATATAGATCCAGTTGAGAATTGCAATCATCTGGAGTGTATCAGATGTGGACGATGTAAAAATGCTTGTCCAGTGGATGCAATTAGTTATGGAGTAAGAAAATAGAGAGGAGTAGTTAGGAAAGTGATAAAAAATGCTATAGCATATATTACAAGAAAGAGAAATAGAACTTTAATAATTTTTATCATATTAACTATAGTTCTTTCTTGCTTGTATTCTTGTTTAACAATAATGAAATCAAGCAATGAAATAGAAAAGGCTTTATATGAAAGTTCTAATTCTTCAATATCAATAACAAAAAAAGATGGTAAATATTTTAATGTTAATGAATTTAAAGATATTGAAAAATTAAAAGAAGTTGAAGAAATAATAATGCAATATGATGGATTAGCAAAACTAAAAGATGCTAAAGTAGTTAGCGGAGAACAAAGAATAAATAGAGAAGATTTATCTGACGAATTTAAGAATGTTGTTTCACTCGAAGCTACAAATAATACTAAAAGAAATATTTTATTTAGTAGTGGAGTATTTACAATTAAAGAAGGCAAAAATATAGGAGAAAATGATAAGAATTCAATTATTGTTCATGAAGAATTTGCTAAACAAAACAATCTAAAATTAGGTGATGAAGTTGATCTTGAATTACTAGATATTGAAAAAAGTGGAAAAATAAAAAGTCATAAATTTAAAATTATAGGGATCTTTTCTGGTAAAAAACAGGAAACATATACAGGATTATCTTCTGATTTTAGTGAAAATATGGTGTTTGTAGATTATTCAACAAGCCAAGAGATATTAAATAAATCAGAAAATAATAAAATCGCAAATAAAATTTTAATGTATTCTGGTAGTGCAGAATCTACAGACTTAGCCTTAAACAAATTGAAAGAGCTTAAAATTGATGAGTCAAAGTATTTTGTTGAAAAAGATTCTAATGCGTTTGAAGAGTCTTTAGAGTCAGTGAGTGGAATAAAACATATAATAAAAATAATGACTTATTCTATTATGTTAGGTGGGATGGTTGTTCTTTCATTAATCTTGATTCTATGGTTAAGAGAAAGAATTTATGAAATAGGTATATTTTTATCTATTGGAACATCTAAGATACAAATTATAATGCAATTTATATTCGAGTTAATATTCATATCGATACCAAGTATAATATCTTCCTTATTTTTAGGAAATGTATTACTAAAAGTAATTGTAGATGGATTCATTAACTCAGAGGACTCAATGATTTCCGGTGGAAGTTTAATAAATAATAGTAGTTTTATGTTAAATATAACAACACTTGGACAAAGTTATTT
>PPYE01293112.1_pt1 | contig 115865 bp, 102 predicted proteins | sample 1559881 | NCBI WGS metagenome assembly PPYE01 (sample SAMN08240022, study PRJNA423297) | Human gut metagenome, whole genome shotgun sequencing project.
AGTAACAAGAAGGCGGTTTTGTGCTGTTTTTGCTCTTTTGGGGGTTGGACATCCACGGTGGGGCGATTTTGAAAAATCGCCCCTAAAAAGCCCGGAAACCCGCATGAATACTAAAAAAAATCGGGGTGACATCTATTTCGTCACCCCTTCTTGGAGCGCGAGACGGGAATCGAACCCGCGTGTTCAGCTTGGGAAGCTGACATTCTGCCATTGAACTACTCACGCATCTTCATAATTCAGTAATACTTATTTTACCAGATATTTTTTTTAAAATCAAGTGGTGCCTTTGATTTCTTTTTGCAAAAAGGGAACTCCTGATAAAAACCTCTGCTTACGCCTCTATACGATCACTGTAAAGCCTATCACTGCCAGCCTGTTCCGCATAAAATTTTCTTCATCTTCTCATTGCCGATTCAATACTTTTCATCGAGGAAAAAGCATATCTCGTTTCGGCTTCACCTAAATAATTTTCCCTTTATCATAAAACTCCTGTCTCAATGAACTCCAACTGTCGTCAATTTCTCCCCAGAATATAACGGAAAAAGCCTTTTTCAAGCAACTATCAAGCCTGCCAGTAAGCTAGTGAGTTTCATAGGCTCCAGAGAGTACTTGCCGCCCACCGGTAAGGGCGCTAAAAATCCCGTGGCATCGCTCACCCCACAACTGGTAAGCCAGGCAACCAATAAAAAGGAAATACGGAAAAGATAAAGAATCATTGTTGAGTAATAGATCATTTTTGACCCTGATCCTGACTTCGGCCTATTAAGCCTTTTTATTCCCCGGTTTCACCGAAGCCCTCTTGCTAAAACCGGCAAAAAGCTAAGCGGACATGAATTGTCCGCTTAGCTTAAACTCCCTACCGGCTGTCTTATTTTGTTTTTTCTCTGATTTCCGTCAGCGCTTTCTCCAGGAATGCCTCTAAGGACATGGAGCCCAGTACGCCGTCCTTTCTGGAACGCACGGAAACCACATTTTCCTGAACTTCCTTTTCGCCGATAATCAGCATATAAGGAATTTTCTCCATCTGAGCCTCCCGGATCTTATACCCGATCTTTTCGTTACGGCTGTCGGCGGTAGAGCGGATTCCTTGTGCTTTCAGCTCTCGATCCACTTTCAGAGCCTTATCCAGGAACTTTTCACTGATGGGCAGAACACGGACCTGCTCGGGCATCAGCCACATAGGCAGCGCGCCGGCGTACTTCTCGATCAGCAGCGCCAAGGTGCGCTCATAGCATCCGATAGAGGTACGGTGGATAATATAGGGGTTTTTAGCCTTGCCATCCGCGTCCACATATTCCATACCAAATTTCTCCGCTAATAATTGATCAATCTGGATGGTAATCAGGGTATCCTCCTTGCCAAACACATTTTTAATCTGGATATCCAGCTTTGGGCCGTAAAAGGCCGCTTCTCCGACGCCAATCGCGTACTCAATGCCCAGATGATCCAAGATTCTCTTCATGGCGCTTTGAGCCTCATCCCACTGCTCGGGGGTACCGATATATTTGTCCTTATCCTCCGGATCCCACTGGGAGAAGCGATAGGAAACATCCTCGGCCAAGCCTAGAGTCTCCAGCATATAATTGGCAAGCTGCAAACAGCTTTTGAATTCTTCCTCCAGCTGGTCGGGACGGCACATAAGGTGGCCTTCAGAAATTGTGAACTGGCGTACCCGGATCAAACCGTGCATTTCTCCGCTTGCCTCATTGCGGAACAAGGTGGAGGTTTCGTTATACCGTAAGGGCAGATCACGGTAGGACCGCTTTTTATTTAAATAAGCCTGATACTGGAACGGGCAGGTCATGGGACGGAGGGCGAACACCTCGTCATCCTTTTCCTCATCTCCCAGCACAAACATGCCGTCCTTATAGTGATCCCAGTGGCCGGACAGCTTATACAGATCACTTTTCGCCATATACGGGGTTTTGGTCAGCAGCCATCCCCTCTTCTGCTCCTCATCCTCCACAAACCGCTGGAGAAGCTGGATCACTCTGGCGCCGTTAGGCAGCAGGATCGGAAGGCCCTGGCCGATGATATCACAGGTGGTAAAATAACCAAGCTCCCGGCCCAGCTTATTATGGTCGCGTTTTTTGGCTTCCTCCATAGCCTCCAGGTGAGCGGTAAGCTCGCTGGCCTTGGGGAAGGAAATCCCATACACTCTTTGGAGCATCTTGCTCTTGGAGTCTCCCCGCCAGTAGGCCCCTGTGCAGCTGGTCAGCTTCACAGCCTTTACCTTACCGGTGCTCATCAGGTGAGGGCCGGCGCACAGGTCTACGAAATCACCCTGGCGGTAGAAGGAAATCTTCTCTCCTTTGCCGGAATGCTCCTGAATCAGCTCCACCTTATAGGGCTGGCCCTTTTCCTTCATCAGCTTGACGGCTTCCTCCGGCTCCAGCTCAAACCGCTCCAGGGGCTCATCCTCCTTGATAATCTTCTTCATCTCGCTCTCAATGGCGGTCAGATCATCGGGAGTCAGGTTCCTGGGCAGGTCAAAATCGTAATAAAAGCCTTGATCAATAGACGGGCCGATAGCGAACACCGCATCCGGGAACAGCCGGCCTACCGCCTGGGCCATAATATGGGAGGTCGTATGCCAATAGGCCCTTTTCCCTTCCTGGGAATCAAAGGTCAGCAGCTCTACCTCGCTGTCCTCTGTCACCGGGGTTCGAAGGTCCACCACCCGGCCGTTGAGCTTTCCCGCGCAGGCCGCCTTATACAAGCCGCCGCCTAAGGATTTCGCGATCTCCGCGACGGTGACATTATCGTCATATTCCTTTACCGCTCCGCCTTTCAGTGTAACCTTTACCATAGTTATGCGCTCCTTCACTAAAATAATTAGAAAAAGCCTCATCCCAAAAAGGGACGAGGCTTTGCGCTCCGTGTTTCCACCCAAATTCAGCAAAAGGAAAATCTCCCTTTGCCCTCAACTGGCCTGTAACGGGGCCGGCCGGCGCCGCTTATAGAATGCTGCTCTCTTCGCGGCACACTCGAAGGCGGTAGAAGAAGCCGGTTTTACCGCAGACGCTTTCAGCCGGTGACGTCTGCTCTCTATAGGAAAACTGATGGCTTTTCCTTCCTTCTCAACGTTTTTGAGATGATTCTTTTTCGATTATTATCGTAACACCGGGGTTTTGAATTGTCAATAGCAAAGTATGTACAATTTTCTTGACAGACACCCCCTGAAAGTAATACAATAGTTGTTAAGGATACGCAAAACTGCGTATTCGCGGGGTTATTATGCTCATTTTCAGGATTAACGCACCTGTTAGGTGAGAAACTCTACTTTCTATTATTTTTTTGATTGAAATACTTGAAAACAGAATGAAGAAAAGGAGGTGCCAATTCACTTGCCATTAGTACTACAAATCCTCCTGCCCATCGCAGTTGGTGTAGTCTGCGCTGTTATCGCCTTTATTGCGGGCTCTAATCATAGAAAACATACGGCTGAGGCGGAAATCGGCTCTGCCGAACAGGAAGCGAAGCGTCTTGTCAATGAAGCCATCAAGACAGCGGAGGCTAAGAAAAAGGAAACGATCCTGGAGGGAAAGGACGAGATTCACCGCCAGCGTCTGGAGGCGGAACGGGAAATCGCCGACCGCCGCAAGGATGTACAGCGCCAGGAACGCAGAATCCAGCAGAAAGAAGAAACTCTGGATAAAAAGCTGGAGCATTTAGAGGCAAAAGAAGAGGCCATTAACGCAAAGACCAAAAAAATCGACGAAAGACTCGCGGAAGCGGAAACCGTCAAAAAAAGCCAATTTGAAATGCTGGAAAGAATCTCCGGATTCTCCATTGACCAGGCCAAGGATTATTTGCTGAAAAAACTGGAAGACGAATTGGTTCATGAAAAAGCGATCAAAATCATGGAAATCGAGCAGCAGACAAAGGATGACGCGGACAACAAGGCCCGCGAGATCATTTCCCTGGCCATTCAGAGATGCGCCGCCGATCACGTGGCGGAAGCCACCATTTCGGTTGTGCCCTTGCCCAACGACGAAATGAAGGGCCGCATCATTGGCCGCGAGGGCCGTAATATCCGGGCCATCGAGACCATGACCGGCGTTGATTTGATTATTGACGACACCCCCGAGGCTATCACCCTGTCCAGCTTCGACCCGGTCCGCAGAGAGGTTGCCCGGATCGCCCTGGAACGGCTGATTTCCGACGGACGGATTCATCCCGCCAGGATTGAGGAAATGGTCGAAAAGGCCCGCCGGGAGGTGGACGCTACCATCAAGCAGGAGGGTGAACGGGCCATTATCGAGGCCGGCGTTAACGGAATCCATCCTGAGCTTGTCAAGCTGCTGGGTCGGCTGCGTTACCGCACCAGCTATGGACAAAATGTACTGAATCACTCTCTGGAGGTGGCTTACCTTTCCGGTATGATCGCTTCCGAGCTGGGCTTAGATCCCACCATCGCCCGCCGGGCCGGTTTGCTCCATGATATCGGTAAGGCTCTTGACCACGAGATTGAGGGTTCTCACGTAGATATCGGCGTGGATGTATCCCGCAGGTATAAAGAGGGAGAGGCTGTGGTTCACGCCATTCACGCCCATCATGGCGATGTGGAGGCGAAAACCGTAATCGCCTGCATTGTGCAGGCCGCAGACGCCATTTCCGCCGCAAGGCCCGGCGCCCGCAGAGAAAACCTGGAGAACTATATCAAGCGCTTGGAAAAGCTGGAGGAGGTCGCTTCTTCCTTTGACGGCGTTTCCAGCTGCTACGCTATTCAGGCCGGCAGGGAAATCCGCATCATGGTCAAGCCCGAGGTTGTCAATGACGAGCGCATGGTTCTTTTGGCCAGGGAGATCTGCAAAAAGATTGAGGACGACCTGGATTATCCCGGACAAATTAAAGTCAACATCATCCGTGAAAGCCGCGCGATCGAATACGCGAAATAAACGGAGTCCGAAGAAACGAAAAGGCGCAGGGCTGAAACGCTCTGTGCCTTTTTTGCAGATCTTATTTTCTTGGAGAAAGGCTTTTTCGGCCGGCGCTTTGCCCCATTTTTAAATTCTCTCGTCTAGAGCCTGGCCGTCCGGAAGACCGCCAGAGAAAGGTGAAACCGCTATGAATATTCTTTGTATCGGCGACGTGGTTGGCAGCGTTGGCTGCCAGTTTCTCCGACAGCGTCTGCCGTCTCTGAAAAAGCTGAAAAGCGTTGACCTGGTCATCGCCAACGGGGAAAATTCCGCCGACGGCAACGGGCTTACCCCCGCCTCCGCCGGTTATCTGTTCCACAGCGGTGTGGATGTGATTACTACCGGGAACCACGCTTTCCGGCGGAGAGAAAGCTATGCTTTGTACGAGGAGCATCCCTATGTGCTGCGGCCCGCCAACTTCCCGGAAGGGACTACGCCCGGCAGGGGTTCCTGCCTGGTCGACCTGGGCCGGCTCCAAGTGCAGGTGATCAACCTGATGGGCACCGTTTATTTGGAAAGCCTGGACTGCCCCTTCCGTACCGCGGATCGGATTCTGGCCGAACCAGACCGGCCAAAAATCACCGTCGTGGATTTCCATGCCGAGGCCACCGGAGAAAAACGGTCTATGGGGTTTTATTTGGACGGCAGGGTCTCCTCCCTGTTCGGCACTCATACCCACGTTCAAACGGCCGACGAAACGATTTTACCCCGGGGCACCGGCTATCTCACTGACGCGGGCATGACTGGGCCGATCGACTCTGTGCTTGGGGTGAAAAAAGAGCTGACCATTGAGAAAATGAAGAATAAGCTGCCGGTCCGCTTCGATCTAGCAGGCGGCCCTTGCAAAATGGACTGCGTTTTATTCTCTGTAGATCCTAAAACCGGCCTAACCCAAGGAGTGGAACGGTTAGAAATCATTTAAAAACAGCATTTCCCCTATAAAAACACTTAATTAAAAATAAAATTTATGATAAATTAACATATATTTCTATTTTGGAATTTTATTAGTGGATTTTTCTACTATTATTAGAATAGATACTAGGAGAGCCCTATCTCTCAAGTTCGTTCTAAAAGGAGGACTGACTAATGGAAGTTCTAAAGGTTTCTTCAAAATCCGCACCTAACTCTGTCGCGGGGGCCATTGCGGGCGTTATTCGGGAGTTCGGCTGTGTGGAGGTCCAGGCTGTGGGAGCCGGCGCCGCCAACCAGGCGATCAAAGCGGTGGCCGTGGCCCGGGGCTATTTGGCGCCCTCCGGAGTAGATCTGGTCTGTATTCCGGCCTTTGCCAACGTCGTGATTGACGGAGAGGAACGCACCGCTATCAAATTGATTGTTGAGCCTAGATAGCATATCTGCAAGCTTCGGCAGCGGAATCTCTTAAAAAAGAGACTGCTGCCGTTATTTTTTTGTTTGATTCTAAAAATATTATGTGATATAATGAAAAAAAGTATATCTGCATGATTTGAAAAAATCGTTATAAACTAAGAACCAAGGGAGTGCTGATCTTGATTAACGGAACTTGTCTGCGTAACGCCATAATATCCGGCGCGAATAATATTGCCAAGCATAAAACCTCTGTCGATGAATTGAATATTTTCCCCGTCCCCGACGGGGATACCGGTACCAACATGTCCATGACGATGTCGTCCGCGGCCGCCGCATTGGAAAAAAATGAGAGCGACGCGGTGGGCCAGGTGGCGTCTGCCTGCGCTTCCGCTCTGCTGCGGGGAGCCAGAGGAAACTCAGGAGTAATCCTTTCCCTGCTGTTCCGGGGCTTCGCTCAGGGCCTGAAGGAGCTGGACGTGATGGATGGCTCCCATATCGCCACCGCCTTAGGCATCGGCGTGGAGGCCGCCTATAAGGCGGTGATGAAGCCAACTGAGGGCACGATCCTTACGGTCGCCAGGGTCGCCTACGAGGAAGGCCGCGCGGCCGCAGAGGAAAACAAGGATCCTGTGTTCGTATGGACCGCCATCTGCCAGGGCGCTACCGACGCGCTGCGGACTACGCCGGAGCTTCTGCCTGTTTTGAAAAAGGCAGGCGTGGTGGATGCCGGCGGAAAAGGCCTGTGCCTGATTTTTGAAGGGATGATGTCCGTATTCAAGGACGGCTATATTATTCCCAACGAAGAGGAGGCGGCGGCCTCCGGTGCGGTTTCCAAGCCGGTCAGCTCCGATGATTTCTTCCGGAACGCCGCGGCTGAATTTGACCAGGACATCACCTTTACCTACTGCACGGAATTTATTGTAGGCCGTAATCCGGAGGTCACTGCCAGTCCGCTGGAGCTTCGGGCTTATTTGGAAACTATCGGCGACTGCGTGGTTGTTGTGGATGATGACGAAATCATCAAAACCCACGTGCACACGGAGAACCCGGGCCAGGCCCTACAGGAAGCTTTGAAGTTCGGCCAGCTGCTGACCGTCAAGGTGGAGAACATGAAGGAACAGCACCGGATCGCCGCTGAACAGAACGAGCAGGCAAAGGCCAAGGCCGCCATGGAAACCGCCAACCAGTTCGAGCCGGCGGAGCCTACCGAGGAAATCGGTTTTGTCTCCGTTGCCGCCGGCGACGGCCTGCAGGCCTTGTTCCAGGATCTTGGCTGCAGCACAGTGGTCAGCGGCGGCCAGACCATGAACCCCAGCACACAGAACATTTTGGCGGCGGTTATGGCTACCCCCGCAAAGAAGGTTTATGTGCTGCCCAACAATAAAAATATTATTCTGGCTGCGGAGCAGGCGGCAGAGCTGGCGAAGGATCGCACCGTGGTGGTGGTTCCCACCAGGACGATTCCTCAGGGGATTGCCGCAATGCTGGCCTTCGATCCTGAGCTGGACGGCGAAGATGCAGTGGAGCAGATGATGCAGGCCGCCGGAAAGGTCACCACCGGCCAGGTCACCTTTGCCGCCCGGGATTCCGAGTACGGCGGGTTTAAGATCAAAGAGGGGGAAATCCTCACCCTGAAAAACGGTAAGCTGACCTCCGTGGAGAAGGATCCGGTAAAAGCCGCTGTCAAGCTGACCAAATCCCTATGCGACCATCATACCGCTTTCCTTACCCTGATTTACGGCCAGGATATCACCGAGGAGCAGGCCAGCGAGGCAAAGGATGCGATCCAGCGCAAGGTAGGCTCCCATGTGGATATCACCCTGGTACGGGGCGGGCAGCCGATCTATTACTTTATCATCTCTGTGGAATAAGTATGGCTTCTTTATTCGATCAAAAGCTGCAATCATTAAAAGGCGTCGGTGCCAAACGCGCCCAGCTGTTTGAAAAGCTGGGCGTCGACAGCGTCGGCGCTTTGTTGCGCTACTACCCCAGAGCCTATGAGGACTGGAGCCATCCTTTCGAAATCGACGCCGCCCCCTTTGACCGTCCGGTTTGCATCCGGGCTGCTGTTATTTCTAAGGTGACGGAAACCCGAATCCGCAAGGGCATGACTCTTTACCGATGCCAGGCCAGCGACGGCAGCTCGGTGATGCGGCTTACTTTTTTCAACAACCGGTATATTCCAAATTTAATAAAACAAAATGGAGAGTATCTTTTTTACGGAAAGGTCGGCGGAACCTTTACCAAACGGGAAATGACCTCACCCAGCTTCACCACCTCCGCCGAAAGCTCCGGCTTTCATCCTGTATATGGACAAACCGAGGGCCTCTCCTCCCGTCAGATTGAAGCGGCGGTGCGGCAAGCCCTCTCCCTCCTGCCGGAACGCGTCAACGATCCGCTGCCGGAGGAGCTCCGCGCTTCCCATCAGCTGGAGGAGCTGGGACAGGCGATTCGGGATATCCATCTGCCTCAGTCGGAGCCGGCTTTGAACGCCGCCCGCCGCAGGCTGATTTTTGAGGAGCTGTTCGTTCTCCAGCTTGGGCTCTGCCAGCTCAAAACGAGAAACCGCCGAGAAACCAGCTGTTTTCTCACTGCCGACCGTTCCCAAGAATTTTTCTCCTGTCTCCCCTTTCCACCTACCGGCGCCCAGAGGCGGGCGGTAGCGGAATGCGTGGCCGACATGCGGAGGAAAACGCCCATGAACCGGCTGATTCAGGGCGACGTAGGCTCGGGAAAAACCGCTGTGGCCGCCGCGCTCTGCTACTGCGCCGCCAGAGAGGGCATCCAGTCCGCTTTTATGGCGCCCACTGAGATTTTAGCGGAACAGCACTATCACACCATGGAAAAGCTGTTTGAAGGCACCGGTGTAAGCGTAGCCTTGCTGACCGGTTCTACCAAGCAAAGAGAGCGCCGGGAACTGCTATTCGCTTTAAAAGCCGGACAAATTCATTTGCTCATCGGCACCCATGCCCTGCTTTCGGATCCGGTGGAATTTCAAAGGCTCGGGCTGGTTATTACCGACGAACAGCATCGGTTTGGCGTTGCCCAGCGGGCGGCCTTAGCCGGCAAGGGGGAAAATCCTCATCTTTTGGTCATGTCCGCCACGCCGATCCCCAGGACTCTCGCCCTGATGATCTACGGCGACCTGGATGTTTCCGTATTGGATGAGCTTCCCCCGGGGCGCCAGAAAATAGATACCTTTTGGATTGACAGTAAAAAACGCGGCCGGGCCTACGGCTTTCTGCAGAAGCACCTAAACCAGGGCCTGCAAGGATACATCGTGTGCCCCCTGGTAGAAAATGAATCCGGCGAGGCCAGCTTGGCCTCCGCGGTAGAATATGCCGAGAGCCTGAAGGCCCGGGAATTCCGGGATTATCGGGTCGGCCTGCTCCATGGGAGGATGAAGCCCGCTGAAAAGGAAGCGGTAATGCGGGCCTTTTCCCGCGGGGAACTGGATCTGTTGGTTTCCACCACGGTAATCGAGGTGGGCGTGGATGTCCCTAACGCGGTCATCATGCTGATTGAAAATGCCGAGCGGTTCGGCCTTTCCCAGCTTCATCAGCTGCGGGGCCGGGTCGGCCGGGGCAAGGAAAAAAGCTACTGTATCTTGGTTTCCGACGCTCAAAACGAGGAAGCCGTCTATCGGCTCAAGGCGATGTGCCGCACCAACGACGGCTTTCAGATCGCTGACGAGGATTTAAAGCTTCGAGGGCCCGGAGACTTCTTCGGCGCCAGACAGCATGGTCTGCCGGAGCTGAAAATCGCCGATATGCTCGGAGATATGGATATACTGTCCCAAGCCCAGCAGGCAGCCAAAATCCTGCTGAAAAAAGATCCTGCTCTATCCTTTCCGGAGCACCGCGGAATCAAAGGAGAAATCCGCCGGTTATTTTCCCAGGCCGGTGAAACTGCGTTCAATTAGGTCATAGAGAATCGTTTACATTTATCAAAAACAAACTCCCAGCCTTTTTATGGCAAGCGGAAATTTAGGAAAAAAGCACCGTGTTTGTACGGTGCTTTTTCTGTTGAAAGGTATAAAATTCTGTTCCGCAAATATCCATTCAGCTCTTTCTGCGCAAATCCAATAAATGATGATATGCCTCCTCACATTTGCTCTTTTTGCCTGCCAGCCGGCGGCCCCATCGTTTCGGCGCCAGCCCCGCCTCAGAGAGCTTCCTTACAGCGCGCAGCCGGTAGTTTTTCGTTTGATATTCCAGGAGGATTTTCAAGGCAGAACCACTTTAATTTTGTGATCGTCTAATATGCGGATCTGGGCGGGGATCCTGCTTTTCAGCTCGGCCACGTGAGAAATGATCCCTACCGTTCTGCCGCTTTTCTGAATTTCAAATAAGGCTTTCATGGCTGTGTTCAGCGTTTCCTCATCCAAGGTGCCAAAGCCTTCGTCGATGAAAATAGATTCCAGCCTGACACCGCCGGAGTAGCTTTGCACCACATCGGAAAGTCCAAAAGCCAGAGACAGGGACGCCAAAAACAGCTCTCCGCCGGAAAGGGTGTCGACGTTTCTGCCGCCGCCGGAATAAGCGTCATAGATTTCCAAATCCAGGCCGCTGTATCCCCGGCTTGCCCCCTCCCGCTTTCGGCTGAGCTGATACCGACCGCCGCTCAGGGTAGTAAAGTACACGTTAGCCCGGCTTAAGATATCGTCCAGCATAACCCCAAGCACAAACATTTTCAAGGGCACGTTCATAGGATTTTTACCGCTGAAAAATCTGGCGATCCGTTCTGTTTTGGAATATTCCTCCTGAACCGCCTTGCTTTCCTCCTCTAAATCCCTGATTTTTTCCGCAGCCTGTTCCAGTGACTTCCTTTTCTGCAGAAGCCGGCCGGTTTTTTGCAGGCTTTCCCGGCTTTCCTCTTGAAGACTGGCATACTCCTGCTCCAGCGCTTCCTGATTCAGTTCTCCGGGAATTTCCCTCCCTGCGGCCTCCCATTGCTCCTTTGCCTCATGGGTTTGGTTCCGCAGAGCCCTTTCCCCCGCCGCGGCTGCCGCCAGAGCCTCTCCGGTTTTTGCAGACGCCTCCTGGGTTTCCTGGATTTTTTTCCGCAAGCTCTCTAACCGGGCTTGAACCTCTGTCAGGGAATTCCGCAATCCTTGCTCAGCCTGGTCAAGGCTCTGCCCCTGTCTTTCTTCCGGCAAGGTGCCCCAAAGGGAGCTAATCTCCGCGCTCACTGCGGACAGCTTATTTTCCCATTGCGCCTGCCGCTCCTTGCTCCGGTCAGCCTGGAGCTTGGCGGTTTTCTCCTCGTTTTCCCGCTGAGCCAGACGCTTCTCCCCCTGGGGCAGCAATTCTCCCGCCTTTTGCAATCCGGCAAGCTTCTTTTCCGCCGCCGCCAGCAAGGCTGGGAGCTTCTCAGGCGGGTATGGGAAGTCCGCTATCCGGCGCTCTGATTCCCTTACATTTTTCTCCAGCAGTTCCCGCTGGCCCTGGTGCTTGGTGAACGCTCCCTGGGCTGAGGTAAAGGCCTCCTGGGCCTCTTTTACCAGCCTTTTCAGGCGTTTTTCCTCCTCTGGGGTAACAGTTACTCCTATTTCCAGACTGGCCGGACTGGGATGGTGAACCGCGCCGCACACAGGACAGGGCTCCCCATCCCGCAGGCCGGAGGCCAAATGCCCCGCCATATCCTCCCGTGCCTTTTGCTGCGCTCTTTCTAAGCTTTCCTGCAAGGCCGAAAGCTTTACCCTGGACTGCTCTAAAATCTCCTCCGCTTTTTGAAGGGCGCTTTGTTCCCCGGACAAGCGTCTTTTGCCTTCCTCCCACTGCTTCAACAGTTCAAAGGCCGTTTTCAATTCCTGAAAGCTTCGGGAAGCTTCTGGCAAGGCTTTCAGCTTGTCATTCAGTTCCCTCAAATAGGCCCTTCCCCTTTCCACATTTTCCGCCGCGGAAAGAGCCTTTTGCTCCCACTCCAGCCGCTGCTCCTTCTGGCTGGCAATTTCCTTTTCTAAACGCTCCTTTTCCGCCTCTAAGCTTTTCAGCTTCGTCAGAGTTTCCATCTGCTCCTGGTGCTTCGCGGCCAGCTGGAGGCCAACCGCCTTCTCCTCCTCCAGCCGGGCAAGCCCAGCCGCGGCCTTGACAGCCTCCTGCCGCTTCTGTTCCAAAGCCCTTTTCTCCGCTGCCGCTTGCGCAAGCTGCTTTTGAAGTCTTCGGAAAACAGTTTCCGTTTCCTTTAATCTGTTTACTTTTTGTATAATATTTGATATATTTTCCAAATCGTTTTCTGTTTTTTGGGCCGCAGCGATACTTTGCTCATACTCCTCCTCCGTAGCTTTCCGCAAAAGCTCCAGTTCCTCCGAGGCTTGAACGCCTTCGCTCTCCAAAACCGCTTGCCGGGCAGAGAGAAGCCCGCCGCAGCGCTGTTCCAAATCCTCCGCCATGCTCTGGGCGCACTTGGTGATCCGTTCCCACTTTTCGGTCTGGAATAGAGTTTGAAAGATCTTGGATTTTTCCGTGGAGTTGGAAAGCAGCAGCTTTCTAAACTCCCCCTGAGGCAAAACGATCACTTGTGAAAACTGCTCGCAGGTCAGCCCTAAAAGCCTTTGGGCGTATTCCCTCACTCTGGATTCAGCCCCGGAAGCCAGCAGCTCCCACTGCTCCCCGTTTCTCCGGCTGCATTGGTGCTCATCCCGCATCTCCATCCGCCCGCTGCCCCGGACCTTATGCCAGCGCCAGGACCGCTGAAAACGGTATTGCTCCTCCCCAAGAGAAAATTCAAAATCTACCACCGTCGGCACATCTTCCCCAGCAGACAGATTCCGCATATCCTGCCAGGTTCTCCGCCCGCCGGTGGCCCGGCAAAACAGCGCGAAGCAAATGGCGTCTAAAATGGTGGTTTTTCCTCCCCCTGTGGAGCCTGTAATTAAAAACAGCTTGCCCCGCAGGCCGGAAAAGGCAATCTCCACAGCGCCCTGATAGGGGCCGAACGCCTGCATTTTTAGACGAATCGGCGTCATTGCTCCGCCTCCCTTCCTACCTGAGCCAGAATCTGGTCAAACAGCGCCTGATCTTCCTCAGTCGCGCCGCTTTGGCATACGCTGGTGAGAAAGGCGCTGAAAATCTCTTTTTCCCCGCCGCGTTTTAGAAGCTCTCTTTTCTCCTGCTGTTCACCGGTCAAGCCCTCTAGGCCGCCGTTTTGCAGCCATTGGCTGGTAAGTCCCAGCAGATTTGGATAATACTCCCGCAGCTGGTCCACCGGCATATACACAGGCTTGTCGTCGGTCAGGGTCAGGAACACATAATCCTGGCAGGGAGACTTTTTTCCCTCCTCCATCAACTGGTCAAAGGCGGCCGTCAGGGTTCTCATCGGCCGCATAGGCACCACAGGAACCTGCCGGCAGTCCGTCTCATAACCCTTCAGAGTAACCACCGTACAGCCCTTTTTCTGCTTTTCCTCGTCAAAGGAATAGCACAGGGGAGAACCGGAATACCATCCGTTTGCGCCGGCTTTTTGAGGGCCGTGAAGATGCCCCAGCGCCGCATAAGTAAAATTACGGAAGCAGCCGGCTCCGACTTCCCCGCTGCCGCCTACATAGAGTGTGCTTTCCGAATCGGACGCCGTACTTCCCGCAACAAAGCAGTGGGAAACCAAAACGCTGGGCAGCGCCGGATCTCTCTTTTCCTCTAAACGGGAAAGCACCGCCTCATAGGCCTTTGAAAAGCCTCGGATCGAGTCGTCCCCCAGGACGTCCCTGGCCTCTGCGGGCTCAAAATAGGGCAGCAAAAAAATCTGAACCGATTCCCCGTTTTTCTCCAGGAGGATCGGTTCAAACGCGTCTTCCAGCCTTGCCGTAAGATAAATACCGCTTTTCCGCAGCAGCCTGGCGCCCACGCACAGGCGGTCGGCGCCGTCATGGTTGCCGGAAATCAGAAAAAACGGCACTTCCCTTCCCGCCATTTCGCTTACGGTCCAGTCGAAAAGCCGGATAGCCTCCACCGGGGCGATCTGGCGGTCATAAATATCCCCGGCCAGGATGACAAAGTCAGGCTGCTCGCGGTCCACGGCGGGCAGGAAAACCTGTTTGATAAAATATTCCTGATCCTCCAGCAAGGAGCGGCCGTAAATCATTTTTCCCAAGTGCCAGTCGGAGGTATGGATAAATTTCATAGCTTACCTTCTTCTTTTTCCCTGAGGGATTTCCGCCGGAACCAAATCATTAAACACCGCGTAGCTTTTAGCGGTAATCTTCCGGTCTAAGTGGAGACTGCCGAAAAACCACTTTTCATAAGCTACCTTAGTGGACAGCTCGTCCAAATAAGCGTCCAGCATATTGAAATTTCTCAGAGTATTATCAATAATTGTGCGTACCCTAGTAGGGGGCTCGTGGGTCACGATGTAATCCACCCTGCGGTCCACCTCATCCAGCCGGTCCACGCCGTGCTGCATTTCCTCCAGGGTGGGCATTTCCCGCTCCCACCATTTTCCCGCCTTGACCCGGTCCTCCTTTTCGATGCTCTCCCCGCCGCCAAAGGCAAAGATCTTTTTTCCCTCGATGGTGAACAGCTCTCCCCGCATCAGATGGCGGAGATTCGTACCGATACGGTGAACCCTTCCCCCGGCGTATTCCTCCTCCGGATAGCTTTCCAGCAGGTCGAAATTCTCATGGATGCCGTCTACAAACAGGATCTCGTACTTTTTCTTCTCCAGCTTTTTCAGCGCCTTTTTCTCCTCCTCGGTGCCTTCCCAGAGAAAGCCGAAATCTCCGCAGATAATCAGGGTATCCCCCTTTTTGATGTGCCGAAACGCGGAATCCTGAAAGCGTTCCATAAGACCGTGCATATCTCCCGTAATAAATATCATTTCAATTCCTCCCGTTAGGAAACTGTTATAATTGTCATAAATTTTTAATTTGCCTTTCCCGGATAAATAAGGTAAAATGGTATACATAATCCATTCTATTCTACAGGCAAAAAGGGGCGTGATGGCATCGTTAGACGATCAAAAATCATCCATGGCGGGGCACCGGCAGCAGCGGGAATCAGGGCCATCCTCCGCCGGCTGGGTACCTCCGCGGCAAGAGAGCGGAATTCCAATTGGTGAATATGGTCTCTGATTCCTTTTCAAGAAAGAGGCAGTGCTTATCGTTCCTATTTGGATTCCAAGCCATAGGAAATTCCCGTTTTAAAATCAGTATTCCAATGGCGGCGGTAGAAATCCATTTGCAGTACGGCGCAAGCGCTCACTGTGAAAATTTCCCGCAGGATGTCCAGAACCAGGCTGGACGACACGGCATAAAAATAAAAGCGCGCACCCGCTGATCTGTTTCAGTAATTTTATCATACCATATCGGAGGAAAAACTTCTATGAAAAAAAAGTTAATCCTTTTGTTTTCCTGTCTTTTTTTGTTTACCTCAATTTTCGCCTTTCCTGCCAGCGCGGCGGGGGATGAGGGTTTTACGATTGACTTTGAAACCAACTGCAATGCTATTTTCATGAAAAATCTGGATACCGGCACTGTGGTTTTCACAAAAAACGCGGATGAACGGATCGAGCCTGCTTCCACCACGAAAATTTTGACCTATATTGTAGTCAGTGAGAATGTGGAGGATTTAGACGGCACCACCGTAACTTTGACGCAAGAGCTGAAGGACTCCCTAGAGGGTACGGGAAGCTCAATCGCCAATATTATGGTTGGGGAAACCATGTCAATCTACGAGGCGCTGAACTGCCTGATGGTTCCCTCCGGCAATGACGCCGCAGTTATCCTTGCTGACTATGTGGGAGGCAGGAAAAACCAGGAGACCGGGAACCCGGAAAAGCTTTCCAATATAGACCGGTTCGTTCAAATGATGAACGACAAGGCCGCCGAGCTCGGCTGTACCGGCACCCACTTCGCCAACCCGGACGGACTTCATGACGAAAACCACTATACCACCGCCCGTGATATGGGAATCATGGCGGAATACGCCATGGATCTGCCCCGGTTTATGGACATTGTGAGCCAAACCTATCATATTGTTCCCGCCACCAATATGCAGGAAGAGCGGCGCTTAGACACTACCAATTTAATGATGCTGCCCGGCTATCCGGATTATTATTATCAATATGTCACCGGCATCAAAACCGGCTGGCACGACCAAGCCGGCGACTGTATTGTTACCACCGCCAAAGCCGAGGGCTACGCTTACCTGTGCGTGGCGATGGGCTCTCCCCACGTGGCGGGGCAGGACCCTGTTCCTGACAACGGCGCCATGATTGATTCCAAGGCGCTGTACCGCTGGGCGTTCCGCACCTTCACCTTGAAATCCATTGTAGATATGGAAAAGCCTCTGGCGGAAGTAAACTTGAACCTGGCCTGGGAAAAGGACACTCTCCTGCTGGTTCCGGAAAAGGATGTCACCGCCCTGCTTCCTAATGACGTGGATTTAAACTCCATCGTCGTATCCGAGGTGGAAAAGCCTGAGAGCGTCAACGCGCCTATTACGAAGGGAGAAATTTTAGGAAAGGCCACTCTTTCCTACGCCAATCACGAGCTCGCCACCATTAACCTGGTTGCCAGCGAGGACGTACAGAGAAGCGATCTGCTGTATTATTGGGAGGGCGCAAAGAATATCATATCTTCTCCCTGGTTTCTCGGAATTTGCGGCCTATTTGTATTACTCTTTATCATCTATCTGATCATCGCCACCATTTACAACCGCCGCGACCGCAGAAAGCGCAAGGTGAAAAAATACCGTAAATTTTAAACACGCCTTTGGTTCAGTCTTTTTTCGGCTGAGCGGCGAAGCAAAAGAATTGTTTAAAAACCGTTCTATTTGTATATTATTCTTAAAAATAAACAATAAGTATATAAAAGTAAAAAATTATAAAATCATTTTAACAGAAAGCAAGGTTAGAACCCATGAGCGAGCTTCAAATGAAACAAATCAAAACCCCAGAGCAAATTAAGGAGATGTGCTTTTTAGCCTCCCGTATTTGGAGAGAGCACTACGGGCAGATTCTTTCCGCCGACCAGATCACCTACATGGTGGAAAAATTTCAGTCCTTCAAGGCAGTTACTAATCAGATCGAGCATCAGGGCTATACCTACTGCTGGCTGGTCTGCGATGGCCAAAACGCCGGCTTTTGCGGCTACAAAATTGAAAACGGCGCCCTATTCCTCAGCAAGCTTTATATTGAGAAAACATTCCGGCGCAAAGGCTTGGCCAGCTTTGCTTTAGAAGAACTGAAAAAAATCTGCCGGGAGAAAAGCCTGGGCTACATCTGGCTGACCGTTAACCGGGATAATCTCGGTTCCGTGGCTTTCTACCGACAGGCCGGCTTCTATGTGGATCACGACGAGGTGACCGATATCGGTCAAGGCTATGTGATGGATGACCACATTATGCGGCTGGACTTAGCCTCCTCCCCGGATTGATCTCACAACAGGCGCGGCAGACAGAAGCCGTTCCTTTCTTTCGTTTGCCGGCGTCTCTCGACTGTGTGCTGCAAACGAACAGACAGCCGGCCGCAGCCGCAGGTTAACCTGCGGCTGTCCATATTTTCCTGATCCCTCTGATTTTTATATCATATCCTTTTTATTTTCTTGTTTTCTGCCTTTTGTATTCTCTTTTCCAACAATAAACAAAAAAATATAGGGCTGCTGAAAAAGCAGGCCGGTTCATTTGTGAACCAGCCTGCTTTTTCTATTCCTGCATTTACCGCATAAAACGATTCGTGCTGTCCAGTGTTTGCTGTGCGAAGGGATCTTCCGTTTCCGGTAGTTATCGCGGGAAAAAATTTAAGGTTATTCAGCCTTGCCGGAAAAAATTTTCTTTCGATTCTATTCGCGGCGATTTTTCAGACTGACGCCACAGCTTTCAAAAATTCGTTCGATTTTCTCTATTTTATAGAAATCGTCCAGCGTATCATCCTGCAATATTTCTTGAATTCGGTTTAAAGCCTGTACAGATTTCGTCATGATAACCTGCTGGTAATCAAACTGAAACTCATTAAAATTACGGACTAAAAACCTGCCCAATTCCTGATATAAAAGTTCTTTACATATTTTCATAGATTCCCCTCCATTTTGTCTCACTTTTACAACCGATTATAGCATTGATTTAGAGTAAAATCAATAAAAAGTGCAAAAAATGATACAAACAGTGAAAATGTGGTGAACGAAATTATGCCAAAGCCAAGGAGCGAAACCGGCGATAAAAATTTAATTTCCGGTCATTTAAAGGCTCTGAGGAAAGAGCATCATATGTCACAGCGTGAGCTGGCAAATCAGTTGCAGTTATTAGGCGTAGATATGGATAAAAATGTGATTACCCGAATTGAAACCAACAAAAGGTATGTAACCGATATAGAGCTTCAAGCGTTAGCGAAAATTTTTGGCGTTTCCTACGAAGCTCTGATTGATGGTGTTGACAAGCCATAACTGGTATGCTTTTCAATTTCTACCGCTTGATTTTTGATTTTGTTCCTTTAAAACAAACGCAAAGAGCCAGCCCTGCGGTCTGATGATGCCTTAGGTAAAATGGAATCGCAGCCATCAGGCTGTCGGGCCGCCGGCAGTACCGGCAGTTTTCGATATAACAAAAGGCTGTTCAAAATCGCCGCCATGGGCGGTAAGCTTTGAACAGCCTTTGTTTGCTTTGAGAATTTGTGCTTAAGATAAATTTGTTTTAGGGAAAGATAAAACATATCTAAGATCCGTGACCTTTCGCCCGCCTTCTTCCCCTTCCAGACGATCCCCGTTCCAGGTAAAGCCATTTTTCTCATAGAATCTTCTTGCTCTTTCGTTTTTCTCCAAAACCCATAGGTAAATTTTTGAATAGCCCTTTTCTTTTAATTGTCTCACGGCATCCTGAATCAATAACCTGCCGTATCCTTTTCCACGGGCCTCCAGCAGCAAATGAAAGGATACGATTTCACCCCATCCGGCAAACGCCTGATCCCTAGCGGCGCTGAAGGTAATGCAGCCAAAGGGTTTTTCTTCTTCCTCGATCACTCTGATTTCAAGCCCCTGCTCCATCATGTCTTTCAGAGGTGCGACCCAGCGTCGATAGGAAAGCTGGTTCAAAAAATCATCCGGCAGGATTCCACGGTATGCGGTTTTCCAGCTTAAAGCATGAATCCTGCTCACCGTTTCCAGATCCTGCACACCGGCAGTTCGAATTTTCAATTTATTTTCCTTCTTCCATAACAAATTCTTCCCATTATCTGGTGAAAAGAACTCCAATCCGGCTTATAAATCTTCTCGCTGTTCCATGCCCGCTTATAGACAGAAGCCTTTTCCTCCCCCACTAAAATTGTTGCGATGGCGGAAACAAGAGCTTTCTTCTTGCTAAAGAGGATAATTAGTTATCGCACATAAAGAAAAATGCAAAAAGGCCCGGACAAATTTGTCCGGGCCTTTTCCACGCTCAAAGATAATTTAATTACTCGTTGATGGCGGTAACAACGCCGGAACCAACGGTACGGCCGCCTTCACGGATAGCGAAGCGCAGACCTTCTTCGATAGCGATAGGAGTGATCAGCTCAACGTCCATCACAACGTTGTCGCCAGGCATGCACATCTCGGTGCCCTCGGGCAGAGAGATTACGCCGGTAACGTCAGTAGTTCTGAAATAGAACTGAGGACGATAGTTATTGAAGAAAGGAGTATGACGTCCGCCTTCTTCCTTGGTCAGAACGTACACCTGGCCCTTGAACTTGGTGTGAGGATGAATGGAGCCGGGCTTAGACAGAACCTGTCCGCGCTCGATTTCATTTCTCTGGATACCACGGAGCAGAGCGCCGATGTTATCGCCGGCCTCAGCATAGTCCAGAATCTTGCGGAACATTTCGATACCGGTAACAACGGTCTTCTTCTTCTCGTCAGCCAAGCCAACGATTTCAACTTCCTCACCAGTCTTCAGCTGTCCACGCTCAACTCTACCAGTGGCAACAGTACCACGGCCGGTAATGGTGAACACGTCCTCAACAGGCATCAGGAAGGGCAGGTCAGCCTTACGGTCAGGAGTGGGGATATAGCTGTCAACAGCCTCCATCAGTTCTTTGATGCAGGCATACTCGGGAGCGTTAGGATCCTTGGAGTCAGACTCCAGAACCTTCAGAGCAGAACCCTTGATGATGGGGGTATCGTCGCCCGGGAACTCATACTCGTTCAGGGTCTCGCGGACTTCCATCTCTACCAGTTCCAGAAGCTCCTCGTCGTCAACCTGATCAACCTTGTTCAGGAATACAATGATATAGGGCACGCCTACCTGACGGGCCAGCAGCAGGTGCTCCTTGGTCTGAGCCATAGGGCCGTCGGTAGCAGCGATAACCAGGATAGCGCCGTCCATCTGAGCGGCACCGGTGATCATGTTCTTAACATAGTCGGCGTGGCCGGGGCAGTCAACGTGAGCATAGTGGCGTTTTTCGGTCTCATACTCAACGTGAGCGGTATTAATGGTAATACCACGCTCTCTCTCCTCGGGAGCCTTATCGATGTTGGCGTAATCCACATACTCCGCGTCGCCCTCCAGGTTCAGAACCTTGGTGATCGCAGCGGTCAGAGTGGTCTTGCCATGGTCAACGTGACCGATGGTGCCAATGTTAACATGGGGTTTTGTTCTTTCAAACTTAGCCTTTGCCATTGGGATTTCCTCCTTTTTAATCAGAAAATAATTTTAAATTTCATAAGCCGGGCTATAATCCTCATTTTAGCAATTCTTTTCCTAAATTGCAATAGTTTTGGATAAGTTATTCGGCTTTCTTTGTACGGCTGGAAATAATCTTTTCGCCAACAGACTTGGGAACCTCCGCGTAATCGCTGGGCTCCATGGTATACTGCCCGCGTCCCTGAGTCTTAGAGCGCATATCGGTAGCGTAACCGAACATCTCAGACAAAGGAACCATGGCGTTGATGCGCTGGGCACCCGGGAGAGCGTCCATGCCCTGAATCATACCGCGGCGGGAGTTCAAGTCTCCGATAACGTCGCCCATGTATTCCTCAGGCACAATAACCGCAACCTTCATAATCGGCTCCATGAGAACCGGCTGAGCCTTTCTCATTGCCTCCTTGAAGGCCATGGAAGCGGCGATCTTAAACGCCATTTCAGAGGAGTCAACCTCATGATAAGAACCGTCGTACAAAGTAACTTTTACGTCGACTACATTGTAGCCGGCCAGGACGCCGGAGAGCATAGCTCCCTGGATACCCTGATCAACCGCCGGGATATATTCCTTCGGAATCGCGCCGCCGACGATTGCGTTCACGAACTCATAGCCCTTACCGGGATTGGGTTCGATTCTAATCTTAACATGACCATACTGGCCTTTACCGCCGGACTGCCGGGCATACTTGTTGTCCACGTCCGCAGTACCGCGGATGGTCTCCTTATAGGCAACCTGAGGCTTACCAACGTTGGCCTCCACCTTGAATTCACGGAGCAGTCTGTCCACGATGATTTCCAGGTGAAGCTCGCCCATACCAGCGATAATGGTTTGGCCGGTTTCCTCGTCGGTGTAAGCCTTAAAGGTGGGATCCTCTTCCGCCAGCTTAGCCAGAGCGATGCCCATCTTTTCCTGTCCAGCCTTGGTCTTAGGCTCGATGGCTACACGGATAACCGGCTCCGGGAACACCATGGACTCCAGGATAACCGGATGCTTTTCATCGCACAGGGTATCGCCGGTGCTGGTGTTCTTCAGTCCTACCGCCGCCGCGATATCGCCCGCGTAGCAGCATTCGATATCCTGACGGTGGTTCGCGTGCATCTGCAGGATTCTGCCGATACGCTCATTGTTGTCCTTGTTGGCGTTGTACACCGTGGTACCGGCGTTGATGGTACCGGAATACACACGGAAGAAGCACAGCTTGCCCACAAAGGGGTCGGTCATAATCTTGAACGCCAGAGCGGAGAACGGCTCGTCGTCGGAGGAGTGGCGGACCACTTCTTCTTCGGTTTCCGGGTTAATACCCTTAATCGCCGCTACATCCGTCGGGGCGGGCATATAATCCACGATCGCATCCAGAAGCTTCTGTACGCCCTTGTTGCGGTAGGAAGTACCGCAGGTGACAGGAACCATAGTGTTAGCGATACAGGATTTGCGGATGGTGCGCTTGATCTCGTCGACAGTGAGCTCCTCGCCGCCCAGATATTTCTCCAGCAGCTCGTCATCCTGCTCAGCGACGTGCTCGATCAGCTCAGCGCGGTATTTTTCCGCCAGCTCCTTCATGTCGTCCGGAATTTCTTCCACCTTCATGTCGGTGCCCATTTCGTCATAATAAACATCAGCCTTCATTTCCACCAGGTCGATGATACCCTTAAAGGTATCCTCAGAGCCGATAGGCAGCTGAATCGGAACAGCATTGCACTGCAGACGGTCCTTCATCATCTGGACGACCCGATAGAAATCGGCGCCCATGATATCCATCTTATTGACATAGGCCATTCTCGGCACGTGGTATTCGTCAGCCTGGCGCCATACGGTTTCAGACTGAGGCTCCACGCCGCCCTTGGCGCACAGAACTGTTACAGAGCCGTCCAGCACTCTCAGGGAGCGCTGCACCTCTACGGTAAAGTCAACGTGGCCGGGGGTGTCGATGATGTTGATACGATGTTCCTTCCAGAAGCACGTGGTAGCGGCAGAGGTAATGGTGATACCTCTCTCCTGCTCCTGCGCCATCCAGTCCATGGTAGCAGCACCGTCGTGGGTTTCGCCGATCTTATGGTTTACGCCCGTATAGTACAGAATACGTTCCGTTGTTGTTGTTTTACCGGCATCGATGTGAGCCATGATGCCGACATTACGGGTTTTCTCAAGTGAAACCTGTCTTGGCATAGTGTCGGGTCCTCCTTAATTGGTCTCAAATTACCATCTGTAATGTGCAAACGCCTTATTGGCCTCTGCCATCTTGTGGGTGTCGTCACGCTTCTTAGCAGCGCCGCCGACGCCATTGATCGCATCAAGGATTTCTCCGGCAAGCCTTTCTTTCATGGTCTTTTCAGATCTCAGTCTTGCGTAATTGGTGAGCCATCTCAGACCTAAGGTCTGGCGCCTCTCCGGGCGGACCTCCATAGGAACCTGGTAGGTGGCGCCGCCGACACGGCGGGCCTTTACCTCCAACAGGGGCATGATGTTCTCCATAGCCTGTTCAAAGGTCTCCAGGGGATCCTTGCCTGTTTTTTCTTGGATAATCTCAAAAGCACCGTATACGATCTTCTGGGACACACCCTTTTTGCCGTCAACCATAACGTTGTTGATCAGGCGGGTTACTAATTTTGAATTGTAAAGCGGGTCTGGCAAAACATCACGTTTTGCAATTGAGCCTCTTCTTGGCACTTCGCTTCCCTCCTTCATATAGATGATATCATCGGTACTCGAAAGCGACAAACTCCCGCGGGCCAATACAGAGACATATCTATCTAGTATATATCACTGCATTGTTTTGCAGATGTTACATGCAATTAAATTGCGCGTTAAGCGCAAGCCCATACGTGTTTGGTCACAATCTTAACTCTTTGCGCCGGCCTTCGGACGCTTCGCGCCGTACTTGGAACGGGCCTGCATTCTTTTGGCAACGCCCTGGGCATCCAATGTTCCGCGGATAATATGGTAACGCACACCAGGAAGATCCTTAACACGTCCACCACGAATCAGCACAACACTATGCTCCTGCAGGTTGTGGCCCACACCCGGAATATAAGAGCTTACCTCAATTCCGTTAGAAAGCCGGACTCTGGCGATTTTTCTTAAAGCAGAGTTGGGCTTCTTGGGGGTAGCAGTCTTAACAGATGTGCAAACTCCACGTTTCTGCGGTGAATTTTGATCAATCGCCACACGCTTCTTAGAGTTCCATCCTTTTAAGAGAGCCGGAGCCTTTGCTTTTTTCTCGGAAACCTCACGTCCCTTACGGACCAGTTGGTTAAAGGTTGGCATATGACACCTCCTCACAAAAATTTATTATGTGAAACAGGACAATAAAAGTATTGTCCTGTTTACAGCAAAATAACAGTTTTCGGATTCAGAAGCAAAAAGCTGATGAATCCTCTCCTTTTCCCCGCCCTTCCGGAATCGAAAAAACGAGGGAACCGGCCGGCGGCTTTTCCTTTCGGCGGCCTGGAAATTCCTATTTTTCAGCGGTTTTCAGGAGCCTTTTCAAGCTTGACCTTCCCAGCCGGACACGAAAGTGGAAATTACCGCCCACAATTGTTTATGATAGCACTAAAACGCCTCATTTGTCAAGGGATTCGGCGTATTCTGGACCTCCTCCAGCTCGACGTCGTTATACCGGTGCATTCCGGTGCCGGCCGGCACCAGCTTACCGATAATTACGTTCTCCTTCAGGCCCAGCAGCGGGTCAACCTTACCCTTGATAGCGGCGTCGGTGAGCACTCTGGTGGTCTCCTGGAAAGAGGCGGCTGACAGGAACGAATCGGTAGCCAGAGACGCCTTGGTGATACCCAGCAGGGTCGGCGTACAGGTGGCCTCCCGCAGATCCAGCTCACCGGCTGCGATTCTGGCACGGATTTCCTCATTGGCGGTATCGAATTCGCTCTTTTCCACCAGGGAGTTAGGCATCAGCAGCGTGTCGCCCTCATCGTCCACCCGGACCTTCTTCATCATCTGGCGTACGATAACCTCGATATGCTTATCGTTGATATCAACACCCTGCATCCGGTATACTCTCTGAACCTCCTGGATCAGGTAATTCTGGACAGCGTCGGTGCCCTTGATAGCGAGAATATCGTGGGGGTTCACGGAACCCTCGGTGATCATATCGCCGGCCTCGATCACGTCGCCCTCCTCCACATGGACTCTGGAGCCGAAGGGGATCAGATAGGATTTTTCCTCGCCGGTTTCCTGGTTAAATACAACGGCATGGCGGTTCTTTTTGATTTCCTCAAACCGGACCTTGCCGCCGATCTCACTGATGATGGCCAAGTGCTTCGGCTTTCTGCCCTCGAACAGCTCCTCGACACGGGGCAGACCCTGGGTGATATCCTCCGCGCTGGCGACGCCGCCGGTGTGGAAGGTTCTCATGGTCAGCTGAGTGCCGGGCTCGCCGATGGACTGGGCGGCGATGATACCCACCGCCTCGCCTACCGTGACAGGCATGCCGTTGGCCAGGTTGGAGCCATAGCACTTTTTGCAGACGCCGTGCTTGGCCTTACAGTTGAGGATAGAGCGGATCTGGATCTTCTTGATGCCGGCGTTAACGATGATATCTGCGTCCTCGTCGGTCATCATCTTATCCTTGGACACCAGCACCCTGCCGGTTTCAGCGTCCACAAAATCCTCGCACAGATACCGGCCGATCAGGCGCTCGTGCATGGACTCGATGACCTCCTTGCCGTCCCGGATATCGAAAACCTCCAGGCCGGTGGCGGCGCCGCAGTCATCCTCCCGGATGATCACATCCTGGGAAACGTCTACCAGACGGCGGGTCAGATAACCGGAGTCCGCCGTTCTCAGGGCGGTATCCGCCAGGCCCTTTCTGGCGCCGCGGGAAGAGATGAAGTATTCCAAAATATTCAGGCCTTCACGGTAATTGGCCCGAATTGGGATTTCAATAACCTTACCGGAGGTATTGGCGATCAAGCCTCTCATGCCGGCAAGCTGACGGATCTGGCTCATGGAGCCACGGGCGCCGGAATCCGCCATCATATAAATGGGATTGTAGCGGTCCAGGCCGGACTGCAGCTTCGCGGTAACGTCGTTGGTGGCCTTATCCCAGATTTTCAGAACCGCCGCGGAGCGCTCCGCGTTGGAGATCAAGCCCCTGCGGAACTGAGCGCCCACCCGGTCGACCTGCTTATCCGCTTCCGCCAGGATTTCCTTCTTCTCCGGCGGGATGGTGGCGTCGCAGACGGCTACAGTGATGCCGCTCTGGGTGGAATATTTATAGCCCTGGGCCTTGATGTTATCCAAAACCTCAGAGGTTTTCGCGGTACCGTGCACCTTGATACAGCGGTCGATGATCTTGCCCAGCTGCTTTTTGCCCACCAGGAAGTCGATCTCCAAATCAAACAGGTGCTCCGGATCGGAACGGTCCACAAACCCCAGATCCTGAGGAATCGGCTGGTTGAAAATGATCCGGCCCACGGTGGTTTCGATCAGCTTGGAGATGGTTTCCTCCCCGAGCTCCAGAGTGCGGCGCACCTTGATCTTGGCGTGAAGGCTGATCGCCTTGGCGTCATACGCCATCAGCGCCTCGTCAAAATCGCGGAACACCTTGCCCTCGCCCTTTTCCCCGTCCTTATCCAGGGTCAGGTAATAGGAACCCAGAACCATATCCTGCGTTGGCACGGTTACCGGACGTCCATCGGAGGGCTTGAGCAGGTTGCCGGCCGCCAGCATCAGGAACCGGGCCTCGGCCTGGGCCTCAGCGGACAGCGGCACGTGAACAGCCATTTGGTCGCCGTCAAAGTCGGCGTTATAAGCGGTACAGGACAGGGGATGCAGCTTCAGGGCCCGGCCCTCTACCAGCACAGGCTCAAAGGCCTGAATACCCAGCCTATGCAGGGTGGGAGCGCGGTTCAAAAGCACCGGATGCCCCTTGATGACCACTTCCAGGGCGTCCCAAACCTCTGGCTTCGCCCGCTCCACCGCTTTTCTGGCGGCCTTGATATTGCTGACGGCGCCGGTTTCCACCAGGCGCTTCATGACAAAGGGCTTGAACAGCTCCAGAGCCATTTCCTTCGGCAGGCCGCACTGGTACATTTTCAGCTCCGGGCCTACCACGATAACGGAACGGCCGGAATAGTCCACGCGCTTGCCCAGCAGGTTCTGGCGGAAACGCCCCTGCTTACCCTTCAGCATATCGGAAAGGGATTTCAGCGGACGATTGTTGGGGCCGGTTACCGGCCTGCCCCGGCGGCCGTTATCGATCAAAGCGTCAACCGCTTCCTGAAGCATGCGCTTTTCATTGCGGACGATGATGTCCGGGGCGCCCAGCTCCAGCAGCCTTTTCAGGCGGTTGTTCCGGTTGATGACTCTTCTGTAAAGGTCGTTCAGGTCAGAGGTGGCGAATCTGCCGCCGTCCAGCTGAACCATAGGACGGATATCCGGGGGAATGACCGGCACCACGTCCAGGATCATCCACTCCGGGCGGTTGCCGGAAAGCCGGAAGCTTTCCACGACCTCCAGGCGCTTCAGCAGGCGGACCCGCTTTTGCCCGGTGGCGGTAGCAAGCTCTTCCTTCAGCTCGTTGGAGAGGGCATCCAGGTCGATTTCCTCCAGGAGCTTTTTAATGGCTTCCGCGCCCATGCCGGCCTCGAAATCGTCCTCATATTTTTCCCGCATATCCCGGTATTCTTTTTCATTCAGGAACTGCTGCTTGGTCAGCTCTCTGGCGGCGCCGGGGTCGGTGACGATGTACATGGCAAAGTACAGCACCTTTTCCAGCATCCGGGGAGAGATATCCAAAATCAGGCCCATCCGGGAGGGGATCCCCTTAAAATACCAGATATGGGAAACCGGCGCGGCCAGCTCGATGTGGCCCATACGCTCTCTTCTCACCTTGGAGCGGGTAACCTCTACGCCGCAGCGGTCGCAGATTTTACCCTTATAGCGGATCCTTTTATACTTGCCGCAATGGCACTCCCAGTCCTTGGTCGGTCCGAAAATGCGCTCGCAGAACAAGCCGTCCCGCTCGGGCTTCAGGGTTCTGTAATTGATGGTTTCCGGCTTCTTTACCTCGCCGTAGGACCACTCTCGAATTTTATCCGGAGAGGCCAGTCCGATTTTAATTGACTCAAAAACGTTAAACTCCATCCTATCGCCCCTCCTTATTCTTCACGAATATCGCTTGCAATGGAATCAAAATCCAAAAGATCGTCTCCGTCTTCGTCAAAAAAGCCGGAATCGTCAAACATGTTGTTATCGTCCGGATCGTCCTCCAGGGTGTAGCCATCCATGGAGGTCATGACTTCATCCTCCTCCAGAATGGTGCCGCCGTCGTTCAAGCCGATATCGTCATCGTCGTCAAAGTTCTGCTTCAGGTCGATCTCCTGCTCATCCTTATCCAGGACCTTTACATCCAGGCCCAGGGACTGAAGCTCCTTAATGAGCACCTTGAAGGACTCAGGAATACCGGGCTCAGGAATGTTCTGGCCCTTGACGATGGACTCGTAAGTCTTCACTCTGCCCACCACGTCGTCGGACTTCACCGTCAGGATCTCCTGCAGGGTATAGGCCGCGCCGTAAGCCTCCAGGGCCCAAACCTCCATCTCGCCGAAACGCTGGCCGCCGAACTGAGCCTTGCCGCCCAGAGGCTGCTGGGTAACCAAGGAGTACGGCCCGGTGGAACGTGCATGGATCTTATCGTCAACCAGATGGTGCAGCTTCAGGTAATACATATAGCCCACGGTGACGGGATTATCAAACAGCTGTCCGGTTCTGCCGTCTCTCAGCCAGGTCTTTCCGTCCTCGGAAAGGCCGGCCTCCCGGAAGCACTCGAAAATATCCTCTTCATTGGCGCCGTCGAATACCGGCGTCATGATCTTCCAGCCCAAAGCCTTGGCGGCATAGCCTAAGTGAACCTCCAGCACCTGGCCGATGTTCATACGGGAAGGTACGCCCAAGGGGTTCAATACGATATCCAGCGGGGTGCCGTCAGGCAGATACGGCATATCCTCCTGAGGCAGGATCCTGGAAACAACACCCTTGTTTCCATGGCGGCCCGCCATCTTGTCGCCCACCGAGATCTTTCTCTTCTGGGCCACATAGCAGCGCACCACCTTGTTCACTCCCGGAGGCAGCTCGTCGTGGCTGTTCTCTCTGGTGAACACCTTCACGTCTACCACGATGCCGTATTCGCCGTGCGGCACTCTCAGGGAGGTATCTCTCACCTCTCTGGCCTTTTCACCGAAGATGGCGCGCAGCAGCCGCTCCTCTGCGGTCAGCTCCGTCTCTCCCTTAGGAGTGACCTTGCCTACCAGGATATCCCCGGCGCGGACCTCGGCGCCCACATGGATAATGCCGTTTTCATCCAGATCCTTCAGCAGATCCTCATTGACATTGGGAATGTCGCAGGTGATCTCCTCCGGCCCTAATTTGGTATCCCGGGCCTCGGTCTCATATTCCTCAATGTGAATCGAGGTATAAACGTCGTCGCGGACGATTTTTTCGTTGATGAGGACCGCGTCCTCGTAGTTGTAGCCTTCCCAGGTCATAAAGCCGATCAAGGCGTTTTTACCCAGGCTGATCTCGCCGTTGCAGGTGGCGGGGCCGTCGGCCAGCACCGCGTTTTTCTTCACCCGCTGTCCCTTGGAGACCACCGGGACCTGATTGACGCAGGTGCCCTGGTTGGAGCGCATAAACTTAATCACATGATAGGTGTCCGTGGTGCCGTCGTCATTCTTCATTCGGATCTCGTCGGCGCTGACGGCTTCCACCACGCCATCCTTTTTCGCTAGGATACATACGCCGGAGTCAACGCCGGCCTTGTATTCCATGCCGGTGCCCACGATGGGCGCCTCTGTCTTCAGAAGGGGAACCGCCTGCCGCTGCATGTTGGAGCCCATCAGCGCGCGGTTGGCGTCGTCGTTCTCCAGGAAGGGGATCATGGCGGTGGCCACGGAAACTACCATCCGGGGAGAAACGTCCATATAATCCGCCCGGTCCCGCTCCACCTCCACGAACTCGTCGCGGAAACGGCCGTTGACCTTGGCGTGGAGGAAATACCCGTTTTCATCCAGCGGCTCGTTGGCCTGAGCCACGATGTAATCGTCCTCCATATCGGCGGTCATGTAAACCACCTCGTTGGTCACCACGTGGTTAACCTTATCCACCTTGCGGAACGGAGCCTCGATAAAGCCGTACTCGTTGATTCTGGCGAAGGTGGCCAAATAAGAAATCAGGCCGATGTTGGGGCCTTCCGGCGTCTCGATCGGGCACATGCGGCCGTAGTGGCTGTAGTGTACGTCACGGACCTCGAACCCGGCCCGGTCTCTGGAAAGGCCGCCGGGGCCCAGAGAGGAAAGCCTTCTTTTGTGGGTCAGCTCAGCCAGCGGGTTGTTCTGATCCATAAACTGAGACAGTGGAGAGGAGCCGAAAAACTCCTTGATCGCCGCCACAACCGGGCGGATGTTGATCAAAGCGTGAGGAGTCAGCACCTCCAGATCCTGAGCCTGAAGGGTCATTCTTTCCCGGATGACCCGTTCCAAGCGGGAAAAGCCGATACGGAACTGGTTTTGCAGCAGCTCGCCGACAGAGCGGATTCTGCGGTTGCCCAGGTGGTCGATATCATCGGTGGAGCCGATGCCGCAGGCCAGGCAGTTCATATAGTTGATGGAGGCGAAAATATCATCCACGATAATGTGCTTGGGGATCAGCTCGTCCTCCCGCTCCCGCAGGGCGTCTTTCAGCTCTTCGGGGGTGCGGGCGGCTTCCAGGATCTCAGCCAGCACGCTGAAGCGGACCTTTTCGTTAATGCCGCATTCCTTTTTCGCGTCGAAATCCACGTAGCAGGAAATATCCACCATACCGTTAGAGATGATCTTGACCGGCTCCTCCTGTCCCTCTGCCATGACATAGGCCACGGTCACGCCGGCGTTTTCCACCTGCACCGCTTCCTCACGGCTCAGCACCTTGCCCTCGTCGAATATCACCTCGCCGGTGAGCGGGTTGGCGATAGGCGCGGCCAGCTTCTGACCCTGGAGACGGTTGGAGATTCCAAGCTTTTTATTGTATTTATAGCGTCCCACCCGGGACAGGTCGTAACGCCGTGCGTCAAAAAACAGGGCGTTTATATGGGACTGGGCGCTTTCAATAGTAGGGGGCTCGCTGGGGCGGAGCTTCCGGTAAACCTCCAGCAGGGCCTCCTCAGTGGTTTTGCACGGATCCTTTTCGATGGTAGCCTTGATTCTCTGGTCGTTGCCGAAATAATCTAAAAGCTCCCCGTCGGTGCCCAAGCCTAAAGCGCGGATAAACACGGTAATCGGGATCTTGCGGTTTTTATCAATACGGACATAGAACACGTCGTTGGCGTCGTTTTCATACTCCAGCCAGGCGCCCCGGTTGGGGATCACGGTAGAGCTGAACAGCTCTTTACCGGTTTTATCGTATTCCATTTTATAGTAAACGCCAGGAGAACGAACCAATTGGGAAACAATTACGCGCTCGGCACCGTTAATCACAAAGGTGCCGCTGTCGGTCATCAGAGGAAAATCGCCCATGAACACTTCGGATTCTTTGATCTCGCCGCTTTCCTTATTGAGAAGCCGGGCCGTCACCCGAAGGGCGGCCGCGTAGGTGGTGTCTCTTTCCTTGCACTCTTCCACCGTGTAGTTTGGCTTGTCTACATCCAGCTTGTAGTCTACAAAGTCCAGAACCAGGTTGCCAGTGTAATCCGTAATCCCGGAAACATCCTTAAAGACTTCCTTCAGTCCTTCGTCCAGAAACCACTGGTAGGAATCCTTTTGTACCTCGATCAGGTTCGGCATTTCCAGAACCTCATCAATGCGGGAAAAACTCATTCGCACCGTTTCTCCCAAGTGCACCGGTTTGACGTTCACCATAGGCTCAATCACTCCTTTATCTATTTACCGCCGTGCGGCGGTACCAACGCAACGCTTTCCAGCCACCAAAAATTTTCACATTTCCCCTTGCATTTTTGTCGCAATGATGATAATATTAAGTGGAGTTAGGGTATATGTTTCCATTATGATGCAGTATATTATTTTATAATACTTTCGGGGGATTGTCAAGGAAAACTAGGAAAGTTTTTCTTTTTTCTTTTACCCCTTTTTTATTTTATTCCCTTTTTCTTCCTGTTAATCAAGGTTTTCCATCACGGTCTTAAAACATAGCGCATCCGGCGCCTATCCCTAAAAGTTGAAAGCGTTAAAAAGCTGCTAAAGCGCCCTGTCCGAAACAAATTTCCGGACAGGGCGCTTTTTATCCTTTTTACGCACAGCTGTAAACCAGATGCTTTTTTACAATTCTTCATTCGTTTCACGTTGATTGTAAATTTCTTCGGCGCGCTCTTCTTTCACGCCAGGCTCAGGCCCTTGCGGCCGTATTTCCCAGGCGGCTTTCCGCTTTACCTTTCTGAGAAAAATAAAGAAGCATACCAGATGGCCTAAAAAAGTAACCGCCCAAGTCACGGGATAAGACAAATACAAGGTAAACAAGGAACGGTCCAAAGCGAAAACGGTATAAATCCATAAAATCCGCAGGCCGCAGGCGCCGGTCAGCGAGATCACCGTAGGCGTAATAGAATAGCCCAGCCCCCGCACCGAGCCGCAGGCTACATCCATCATGCCGCAGAAGAAATAGGTGGAGAAAATCAGCTCCATCCGCAAAGCGCCGTAGCTGATCACTTCAGGCTCACCGGAATAAATTCCCAGAAGCTGGTTCATAAACAAAAGCCCCAGCCCGCCCATACCGGCCCCTACCACAAACACCACCGCCAGGCAGCGCCAGAGCACCGGTTTGATCCTTTCCATTTTTCCTGCGCCAATATTTTGGCTGGTAAAGCTCAGGGATGCCTGGTAAATAGCGTTCATGGAGGTATACACAAAGCCCTCCAGGTTGGTAGCGGCCGTATTTCCTGCAACCACCAAGGAGCCAAAGGAATTGACTGAGGACTGGATCAGCACATTAGAAACATTGAACACCGCCCCCTGGATTCCGGCAGGCAGCCCCACTTTTGTGATTTCAATCAGCTTATCCTTGTAGATGCGAAGCTCCTTAAGGCAAAGCTGATAGACGGTTTCGCTTCGCATCAGGCAGACCACAATCATGACCGCCGACACGCACTGGGAAATCACGGTAGCAACAGCCACGCCGGCGACGCCCATATGGAACACGATAACAAACACCAAATTCAGCACAACATTAATCACACCGGCGATCAGCAGAAACAGCAGCGGCCTCTTGGTGTCGCCCACCGCCCTTAGAATGGCCGCACCGAAATTATACACCATCAGAGCCGGCATTCCTACGAAAATGATCCGCATATAGAGCACCGCCTGGTCCAGAACATTTTCCGGCGTCCCCATGACCTCCAGCAAAGGCCGGGCCAACGCAATCCCAATGACGATCAGCGCTGCCCCGCAGATCATGCTGACCAGCATGGAAGTATGGACGACCTCGTGGACGTCCTTCCATTTCTGGGCGCCATAGTACCGGGCGGTCATAATGCTGCAGCCAATAGAGAAACCTAGGAACACATTGACGATTAGGTTATTTAAAGCGCTGGTAGACCCCACCGCCGCCAGCGCGTCGCTTCCTGTAAACTGCCCTACCACCACGATATCGGCGGCATTGAACAAAAGCTGCAAGATCCCCGAGCAGATCAGTGGAATAGAAAATTGAAGAATCTTTCCTAACAGCGGTCCATTGCACATATCGATCTCATAGGAACGTTTCACAGTCAAAATCCCGCCCTTTCCTAAGCTTCGCTTAACCTTTCACCCCCATTCTATTCTTTTCTCTATTAAAATACAAGAGCCCGCAGGATTTTACTGCAACTTTATTTCATCTGAAGGAAATAAAAAAATATTTAGGCAAGGGCGCAGGCTATCTATTTACATCCATTTCAGCCTGCAATATAATTGAGAAAAACAGCTCCATAGATATCAATTCAAACAGGAGGATGTCCTATGAAAGGCAACTATTTTCTGGGAAGCCGTCAGTTCCAAGTGAGAGAAATGAGCTTTCCGCCTTTAGGAGATTTTGAGGTGAAAATCCAGAATATGGCGGCGGGAATCTGCGGGACCGACATTCATATCTATCATGGGGAAAAGGGTTCCGCGGAGGTTACTCCTCCGGTGGTGCTGGGCCATGAATACGCCGGCGTGGTGGTGGAAACCGGCCGCGGCGTGACCACGGTGCGGACCGGGGACCACGTGACGGTGGATCCTAACATCTATTGCGGAACATGCTCCTATTGCAAGGCCGGAAAAAAGCAGCTGTGCAGCAATCTGGTAGCCGTGGGCGTTAACTTTGACGGCGGCTTTGCCCAATACAGCGTGGTGCCGGAGGGGCAGGTGTACCGCTTAAACCCGGAAGTCAGCTTTGCGGAGGGCGCTATGGCGGAGCCTCTCGCCTGCTGTATCCACGGTGTGGAGCTTGCCGGAATCGAACTGGGCGATACGGTCTGCGTCATCGGCGGCGGCGCGATCGGCCTGCTGATGGTACAGCTTGCCAGGCTGAAGGGCGCCGCCCGGGTCATTTTAAGCGAACCAGTGGAAAACCGCCGCCGAATCGGGCTCACCCTGGGCGCGGACTACGCTTTCAATCCACTGGAAAAGCCTCTTGACGTTCAGCTGCGGGATACTCTCGGAATTGCGGGCGCTCAGGTTGTAATCGAATGCGTAGGAAAAACCTTTGCCACTCAGCAGGCGGTTTCCGCGGCGGATAAGGGTGCCACGGTTCTGCTGTTCAGCGTGCCTCAAGCCGGAGCGGAATACGGCCTGCCGCTGTTTGAGGTCTATCAGAAGGAGCTGACTGTCAAAGGCTCCTTTATCAACCCGGATACCCATCAAAAAGCGGTCAATCTGATCAATTCGGGAAAAATCAAGACCGCTCCCCTGATCACGCATCAGTATCCCTTATCCCAGCTGGAGGCCGCGCTTTTCAAGCAGATGGATTCCGATTCCATTAAGGTACAGGTGCTTCCCCAGGAGTAAGGCGCTTTTTCGGCTCTCGGCGGAGTAAGCGAAAACACCTCCGACCCAGCGCAGGCGCCACCAAAACAGAGCAAAGGGCCGGCGTTTGAAACGCCGGCCCTTTGGGCATCTTGTCAAAGCTCTGCAAATGATTTTTTAGATTTCTCCTATTTGAAGGTTCGGCATAAAAAGCTTCAAATTGCCAAAAGCAGCCCAGGCCCTCAGCGCCTCCCTTTCATCACACAGCCGGGGCCATTGGCCCAGGGATAAAAAACGGTCTCCTAGACCTCCTTTTTATCCCTGGGTCCTGCCATAATGAATCACAGCAAAAATCAGGCTTGCGATAAAAAACATGATGCATAGGATAAACACCGGGATCTGAGAAAAATCCCAGGTATCCATTAAAAATATCACACAGCTGAAGATCCGAATCAATTCCACCAGAGCTACCGTCCCAGAGGTGACAGCAGGCTGCCAATGGAAGGAGGCCAGCAGCAGCGCCCCCAGAACCGCATAGAAGACGGCTTTAAGGATAAGCACGAAAAAGGCGGGCCAGCGTAGGCCTTCTATCCCATCAAAAAGCGCGGGGAAAGCCAGCAGAAGAAATAACCCGGCCATGCTGGAAGCCCAGTAGGCGGCCCCCCGCTTTAAGTCCACATCCATTCTCCTCCCAAAAGCAAATCCTGCTTTATGTATCCTTTTTCTTTTCTGTTCCCGCGGAAAAATTCACCGATTCCAGTTTTTCCCGGACCAGCTGGGAAATCTCGTTATACACATGATGAAACCGGCAGGCAGTGTGCCCGCAGGTGTATTCGTCATGCTGGCAGCGGTTCAGCACATAAGGCCCCTCCACCGCCTCGATAACCTGTCTCAGAGTGATTTCCTCCGCCGGATGAGCCAGCTGATAGCCTCCCTTGGCGCCCTTATAGGAGACAATAATATCCTGGGACACCAGGGTTCTCAGAATTTTAAGGGCGAACCGCAAGGGAACCCGGGTTTGCTCCGCGATGGTGTGAGCGTCGGTTTTACATCCCTGCTCCGCCAAAAACTCCACAATTCGCACCGCGTAATCCGCTTCCAGCGTCATATGCATTTGGCAGCGCCCTCCTTTCCAACAAAATGGGTCAGATTAATCCAAAAAATCCTTCAGCTTTTTGCTGCGGCTGGGATGGCGCAGCTTTCTGAGAGCTTTCGCCTCGATCTGACGGATTCTCTCACGAGTGACGTTAAATTCCTTGCCCACCTCTTCCAGGGTGCGGGAGCGTCCGTCCTCCAGGCCGAACCGCAGGCGAAGAACCTTTTCCTCCCTGGGGGTGAGGGTATCCAACACCTCGGCCAGCTGTTCCTTCAGCAGAATATGGGAGGCCGCGTCCGCCGGGGCCGGCGCGTCGTCATCCGGGATAAAATCCCCCAGATGGCTGTCCTCTTCCTCGCCGATGGGGGTTTCCAGGGAAACCGGCTCCTGGGCTACCCGCATGATCTCCCGGACCTTATCCACCGGCATATCCAGCTCTAAGGCGATTTCGTCGGCGGTAGGCTCATGGCCGTTGGTGTGCAGCAGCTGGCTGCTCACCTTCTTCACCTTATTGATAGTTTCCACCATATGCACCGGAATCCGGATGGTTCTGGCCTGGTCCGCGATCGCTCTGGTGATGGCTTGGCGAATCCACCAGGTGGCGTAGGTGGAAAATTTATAGCCCTTGGTATAATCAAATTTTTCCACAGCCTTGATCAGGCCCAGGTTGCCCTCCTGGATCAGATCTAAAAACTGCATACCGCGGCCCAAATACCGCTTGGCAATGGAAACCACCAGCCGCAGGTTTGCCTCGGAAAGCCGCTTCTTAGCGCTTTCGTCTCCCTCGGAGATCCGGATGGCTAGGTCGATTTCCTCCTCCGGAGACAGCAGGGGCACCCGGCCGATTTCCTTCAAATAAACCTTGACCGGGTCATCGATGGCCACGCTTTCCACGGCGGGGACCTCGGCGTCATCCTCATCGTCGGGCACCAGGTCAAAATTGATGTCATCCAGCGGAATCTCCTCAAAATCCTCCACGATCTCCACGCCCATGGCTTCCAGGGTATCGTAAAATTTTTCCAGCTGCTCAGGCTCAAAATCCAGCTCTCCGATGGCGTCTAAAATCTCCTTGTTGCTCAACTGGCCCTTGGCTTTGGCCTGTTCGGTCAAATCCCTAATCACGGTTTTCTTGTCTGGTGTAGCTGTGGTCATAGTCAAAGCTCCTCCCTATCTATTTCCCCAATTTATTCTTCTGAATTTCTTCAAACAGCCTTTTGGCTTCGTCATCCTCCAGGGGCTCCCGCAGCTTGGCGCTGCTCTTTTCCTGCTTGATAATTTTACAGTAATCCTTGGCGGCCTCCAGGGTTTCCCCGCCTACCGAGGCCTTATATAGCATGCCGGCAATGCGGCTCATTTCCTGCTCGGAAAAATCCTGGGTCAAATCCGTCGGGCTCACGGGACGGTTCTCCCGGATTCTTCCTGTCACTGTTTCGTACACCCGCCGGTTAAAATCAGTGACAAAATCATCCGGACGGATCCATTTTTCTATATTGTTAGCCATATCCGGGTTATTTATCACATAAGCGGTCAGGGCCTCCTCCGCGTTGGCGGCCCGCAGATTCTGGCTTTTCTGCGGATTTACCGCGTCCCCAAAGCCCGAGGTCGCCTTTTGGATCTCCCGGAATTCCTGGACTGACTGATCCCGCCTGCGCTTTCTCATCTGTTTTTCGACCTGGGCCATTACGGAGCTTTTCTCAATTTCCACCTCCGCGGCTATCCTGCCCGCGTAAACCTCCTGCTCAATTTTACTATCAAGCGTGGCTAGTATACTCACACAAGCGGTCAAATATGCGATTTTCCCATCAGGCTGGGATAAATCCAGGCCGTTTGCGGCCTTTTGCAGCCGATATTCCACATCGTTTCCAGATGCTTCCAAAAGCTGCTTGAATCTGGCCGGGCCCTGATCTCCGTGAGAGCGGATAAATTCATCCGGGTCTTTTCCCCCAGTCACTGTCAGCACCCTCACCAGAAGCCCCGCCTCCCGCAGCATGGGAATCGCTCTGGCCGTGGCCTTTTGGCCCGCGCCGTCGCTGTCGTAGCAGATCACCGCCTCCTGGGCGTACCGGGCGATCAGCCGCGCCTGCTCTGTGGTCAGGCTTGTGCCCAGAGTCGCCACGGCTGTGGGAAAGCCCGCTTGGTGCAGGGCGATGACATCCATGTAGCCCTCCGCCAAAATCAGCCTTTTTTCGCCGGCGTTTTTCGCGAAATTCAGCGCGTATAAGTTCTGGCTTTTATTAAACACCATGGTGTCGGAGGTGTTCAGGTATTTAGGCTTTTGGTCGGTCATAATCCGGCCTCCGAAGCCGATCACGTTTCCCCGCAGGTCGATGATGGGGAACATGACCCGGTCAGCAAACCGGTCCAGCGCCCCCTTGCTGCCGTACCTCCCCTGGAACCCCAAATTGGCCCGGATAATTTCCTCATCCCGGAATCCCAGGGAACGGAGCTGTCTCACCAAAGCGTAACGGGAATTAGGAGAGTATCCCAGGCCGAAGTGTTTGATGGTCCGTTCGGTAAGCCCCCGGTCCCTGAGATAGGCCAAAGCGTTTTTCCCTTCCTCACTGTAAAGGCACCTGTGGAAAAATCTGGCGGCTTCCCGGTTAGCCTCGTAAATCCTGCCCCGGATATGGGCGGCGGCCTCGTCCCGGCCGTCCTCCGGCAGCTCCATTCCCGCCCGCTGGGCAAGGAATTTCACCGCGTCTATGTAATCCAAATTCTCAATTTTCCGGATAAAGGTAATAACGTCTCCTCCGGCGCCGCAGCCAAAGCAGTGAAAATAGCCCTGCTCCGCGTTCACATGGAAGGACGGGGTCTTTTCCCCATGAAAGGGGCACAATCCGGACATGGTCCTGCCCGAGCGCTTCAGATTCACATAGCCTGAGACCACGTCTAAAATATTGTTTCTATCCTTCAGTTCCTGTAAAAAGCTGTCCGGCAGACGCATGTCAGCCCTCCTTTCTTCCATAAGCTTCCTGCGGATTTGAAAATCTCTGCGGCGGGAAGCCGCAAATTCCAAAACCGCAGAGCTGATCCCTCCCGTGATTTCACCCTGGAACGCCCCAGTAAGGCCTGTTTCATCCGGTGCTCAAAGAAAAGCCCTTCCGCGGGCCTCACCGGCTCTCCCAACGAGCCGCACGGCTGAAGAATGGTTCCGCCTCAAGAGCAATGGGCCGATTCCAGTTTTCTCTCTTTCCCCGCTGATCCTGTCTAGCTTGTCCAGGAATTGGGGATATAAATAGAGGTAAAGGTTTGAACCGCGAAATGATCCGTCATGCCGGCCACATGGTCGCAAACCGCCCGGACCAAGCCCTCCTGATAAGCGATCAGCTGCATTTGGTCCGGAAGCCGCTGGGGATTGTTCATAAAGAAATCGAACAGCTGCTCCACCAGCTCCGGAACCTTTTTCTCTTCCCCCTTGGCGCAGGGATTGTGGTACACATGCTCATACATAAAGGCGTGCAGCTCGTCAAAGGCCTCCTGCACCCGAGGCTCCATAGCCAGCTCTCCGCCGCGGCTGTTTTCCACCAAAGAATGTACCAAAGTGTTGATTCTGGCGGTACGGCTGGCCCCCAAGACCTTAACCGCCTTCTCCGGAATTTCCTTTTCCAGCAGCACGCCGGCCCTCTGCGCGTCGTCGATGTCGTGGTTAATATAGGCGATCCGGTCGGAAATCTTCACAATCCTGCCCTCCAGGGTGGAGGCTTCCTTCCCTCTTGTGTGGCACAAAATGCCGTCCCGAACCTCCTTTGTCAGGTTCAGGCCCTTACCGTCCTTTTCCAGCTTTTCCACCACCCGGACGCTTTGCTCATAGTGCCGGAAGCCGCCCGGTATCATTCCATTCAGAGCACGTTCCCCCGCATGGCCGAAAGGGGTATGTCCCAAATCGTGGCCCAGAGAAATCGCCTCTGTCAGATCTTCGTTCAACCGCAAGGCCCTGGCGATGGTCCGGGCGATCTGGGCAACCTCCAGGGTATGGGTCAGCCGAGTACGGTAATGATCCCCCTCCGGAGAAAGAAACACCTGGGTTTTCCGTTTCAGGCGGCGGAACGCCTTACAGTGGATGATCCGGTCACAGTCTCTTCGGTAGCAGGTGCGGATATCGCAAGGCTCCTCCGCCGCGTCCCGGCCCAGGCTTTTTTTCGACAATGCGGCATAGGGAGCCAGCATCCGTTCTTCCAGTTCCTCCGTACGTTCCCGAATCGTCATGCTTTCCGCTCCTTTCCTGACAAGCCTCTCTTGTTTTTCTATTATGGATATACGCCAAAAAGGTAAATAATCCTGCTTTTTCTAAAAAATATTTTTTAATTTCCGGTTTAGACAAAATCCACGCCCTATTCTCTCACTTTTTCGTCTATTTCCCGATGGCCTCCGCCAAGCGGCCGCTATCCGACGCCATTCCTGCTTCTCTGCACTCTTTTGCTGTCAGCGCCGCTTTTCCGCCGCCTGATTATGATCCTCCGTTAGCTTTCGGATTAGCTTTTTTATCTTCTTTTTACAGTGGCCGCAGGCGTCCCCCGCCCTGGTCGCTTTTTTTACCTGGCGAAACGAGACGGCTCCCTGTTCCACCGCGTCCGCCACGTCTCCCTTGGTCAGCCTGCGGCACTTACAGATCACTTTATTTCGATTCATATCTCTTCCAATCCTTATTCTCCCTAGTCCTTCCACTCCACAAATAATTCTCCGGCAGCCTGCGCCTGAACGCTTCCGCTGGTAGCATCCGCCAGCTTTCGGTTCAACGCAGGCAGGCTTTCCCCCGGAATTTGAAAGGAGATTTCTACCACGTCGGTAAACTGTGTGTCCGTCACCACGCCGCCGGCCTCTGGAATCAGAGACAGAAGCCTCCCGTATTGGTTATAATCACAAACAAGCTCTGCGGTTTGGCAGAGGGCCATAGTGATGATCCTTCCCGCGTCCAAGGCGATCTTCGCACCGTGGGAGTAGGCCCGCACCAGGCCGCCGGCTCCTAACAGCACGCCGCCGAAATACCGGGTGACCACTACCACCAAATCGGTGACGCCGCTTTTTTGCAGCACCTCCAGCACCGGCACCCCGGCGGTGCCCTGCGGCTCCCCGTCGTCCGAATACCGCCGAACACTGCCTTCTCTCAGAGAATAGGCGTAAACATTGTGAGAAGCGTCCCAATATTTGGATTTGCACGCCCGTATAAAAGAAACAGCGTCCTCCTCCGTTTTCACCGGCTTTACCCGGCCGATAAAACGGGAGCGACGCTCCACAAATTCATCCTCCGCCTCGTTTTTTACCGTACGGTACTGGTCCATAGCAACCCCTCCGGAAAAAAATGACAGGCGGCGCAGAAGCTGCGCCGCCCTTAACATTCCATTACGCTATTAGCTTTGCTCTGCACAAATTATTTTTCCTGCAGATTGTAACGCTTCTTAAACCGATCCACACGTCCGCCGGTATCAACGAGCTTCTGTTTTCCGGTAAAGAAAGGATGGCACTTGGAGCAGATTTCAACACGGATATCGCCCTTAGTGGACTTCGTATTGATTACATTGCCGCAAGCACAGGTAATGGTCGCGTCCTCATATTTAGGATGAATATTCTCTTTCATTGCAGTTGTCACCTCTTTCGCTGAAACCGTAACATTAACATTTGAATTATATCATTGGCCTATGCAAAAAGCAAGCCTTAATTTTAAAAACTTTCATTTTCATCTCATGGATCGTCGTCATCCGGCCGCCGCGGCGGAAGAAGGCCGCAGCGATTCGGCACGCAGAATACAAAGGCAGAGGAAGCCTTCGCGGTTATATGGGATTTTTTAGAAAAACACAACCGCCGCGCAGACATTTGCTTGATAGAGCCTTCCGGCGGGCCTTCTCGGGGCCCCGCTGGATCCCGCCGAAAGCGGACTGGATTAATAGCCTGCCTTTTGCTCCTGGATGTAATCGGCGTATTCCTCCACGCAAAAGGCCAAGGCCCGCATTTTTTTCGCATTTTCCACTCCAACAAAACGGAATACCTGCGGCTGAGCCGTCTCAATTCCGGTGACTTCCGTTTTATTTTCGGGATAGCGGATGACAAAGCCGTAATCCACACTGTGGTCGCTGAGCCACTTGTAGGCGTCGGAATTAGAAAAATCCCCGCCGCCAGGGTTGGCAAATCGAATCAAAAGACCGGTGCTCCACTCGTTTTTTCCGGCGGGCAGAGTAGTTTTCAGAGCTTCAGCTTCCGCTTTTGCCTTGCTTCTGCCCTCCGAAACCAATCTGGACACAGTATCGTCGAAATTTTTTTGCAAGGCCTCCTCTGCCACATACCCCTGTTCTACCTGAAGGGTTACATTCTCCGCGGCCGCCGCCCGCACCATGCTTTTCAGCTGGATCAGAAGCTGGCTGTCCACGGGAATCCCCTCATACTCCTGAAGGTCCAGGGCAAAGGTATCCGGCAGGCTGGTTTTGCTGTTGCCCACCACCAGCAGTCGGTCGTTCGGATCCACCGGCGGAACAGAGCTTCCGGAATCCTCCCCAGAGGAGGCCGCGCTTGCCGACACTGGCTGGCTTGGCGGTCCAAGCTTCAAAAATTCCTGATAAATTAAATAACCGCCCGCGGAGATAACCCCCACCATAACCACCGCCAATACCGCCATTAAGACCCTCAGCTTTTTAGTGCTTCCTTTTTTCTCTTTGGCGCTGTAATCCACGCGGACCGCTTTATTCCCACGGTCAATCCCCTTTACAGAAATAAAAAACGCAGCCGCTTCGCTTCGTCTTTTTTCGCTGTCAAAAGCAGATTTCGCTTTTTCTCTTTTTCGTCTCGGCATCAGATCCCGCCTCTCAGGGTTTCGGCAAAGCCGGTTTAAAAATATTGTATAACGTTTCCACATTATTTTCAAGCGTCCCAATGCTTTTCATGAAGTTTCCTGTTTTTTCAAAATTCCCCAAAAACCTATTTTGTTTCTAATATTTGTGTGATACTATAAAGTGGGTAAATTTTTAAAATAAATAGCAAAATCCAAAAAAGAGGTGTGTTTCCATGAGGAAAACAAAGATCATCTGTACCCTTGGACCGTCTACCGACGATCCGGAGGTGCTGAAACAGCTCATGCTCAACGGTATGGACGTGGCCAGAGTGAACATGTCCCATCAGGATCACGACGCCCAGAGGGTTCGCATCGGCGCGGTGAAAAAGCTGCGGGAGGAATTGAATCTTCCGGTCGCCTTGCTGCTGGACACCAAAGGCCCGGAAATCCGTACCGGTAACTTTTCCACTCCTAAGGTTGAGCTGGAGGAGGGGCAGATCTTTACGCTGACCACTAACGACGTGGTCGGGGACAATACCGTCTCCAGCGTCACCTTCCAGGGCCTGCCCCAGGATGTCAAACGGGGCGATAGAATTCTCATCGACGACGGCCTGATTGAAATGGTGGTGGAGAGCACCACCGATACAGACGTGGTCTGTACGGTGATCAACGGCGGCACAATTTCCTCTCATAAGGGCATCAACGTGCCGGGAGTCACCCTGTCCATGCCCTTCATCAGCCCAAAGGACGAGGCTGATATCGCTTTCGCCGTAGAGGAGGGCTTTGATTTTATCGCCGCCTCCTTTACCCGTTCCGCTTCCGACATTCTAGAGCTTCGTACCGAGCTGAAGAAAAACCATAACGATAAAATTAGGATCATCGCCAAAATTGAAAATCAGGATGGTGTGGAAAACATCGACGAGATCATCAATGTGGCCGACGGCATCATGGTTGCCAGAGGCGACCTGGGCGTGGAAATTCCTCTGGAGGAGATTCCGATTATCCAGAAGGAGCTGATCAAAAAAGCCTATAACGCAGGCCTTCAGGTGATCACCGCCACTCAGATGCTGGATTCCATGATGAAGAACCCCCGCCCCACCAGAGCCGAATCCACTGACGTGGCTAACGCTATCTACGACGGCACCAGCGCCATTATGCTGTCCGGGGAAACGGCCGCCGGCAGCTACCCGGTCATCGCCTTGCAGACCATGGCGCGGATCGCAGAGCGCACGGAGGAGGACATCGATTATGTATCCCGTTTTCAGAAGCGTGATGTGTATGAGCGTCCCAACGTGACCTCGGCCATTTCCCACGCTACCTGTACCACCGCCCACGACCTGGGCGCCGTGGCCATTATGGGAGTGTCTAAATCCGGAAAAACCGCCCGGATGATCTCAAAATACCGGCCAAAGTGCCCCATCATCTGCGGCACCACCGACGCCATGGTTTGGCGGCAGATGAACCTTTCCTGGGGCGTCACCCCCATTATGATCGAGGAGAAAACCAATACCGACGAGCTGTTTGAGCATGTGGTTTCCGTCGCCAGCTCTCTGAACCTGGTAAACAGCGGCGACCTGGTGGTCATCACCGCCGGAGTCCCGCTGGGAGTTTCCGGCACTACCAACCTGCTGAAGGTTCATCTGGTGGGGGACGCGCTGGTTTCCGGCATCGGCGTAAACAACGCTTCCATCTGCGGTAACCTGTGCGTCTGCGCCACCGAGGAGGAAGCCCTGAAAAGCTTTAAGCCCGGCGATATCCTGGTGGTGCCCCAGACCAGCAACCGCCTGCTGGACATCCTCAAGGATTGCTCCGGCATTATCACGGAGACTCCCGGAATCAATTCTCACGCCGCCATCGTCGGCCTGGCGCTGGATCTGCCGGTTCTGGTAGGCGCGGAAAACGCCACCAAGCTGTTGAAAAGCGGCACTACCGTGACCCTGGACTGCCAGCGGGGCATCGTGTTCTCCGGTACCAGCCACCATCTCCCCAGACCGAATCGGTAATCGGCCGTCCCGGCGCTCCTTTTTCTTGATAAAACACGCCGAAGCCCGGCGTTTTCCGGGCTTTTATTCACAAAGCGCGGCGGCGTTTTCCCGAATGAAAGCGCCCTTGTTCCTCCCCGTTCCGCGGGCGGCAGCCTGGCTGACATCGTAAAAATCGCTGTTAAGAGTCCGCTTCGTTCGATGCTTGCCGCGAAAGTCTTTTTACCGGGTGCTTCTTTCGGCTGTGCCATTGGGTTCCCTATTCAAAAAATCCCCCAAAGAGAAGCTTCTCTTTGGGGGATTTTCAATACCGCGGTCAATATGCTTGAACCAAAACAGCCGCTAAGGCGGCGATTCCCGTTTACGGGCTGTGGGGCAAGCGGCGCAAAAGCAGGAAAGCGCGGCGCATTTTGAAACGCCCGCGTCAATAGGCACTCTAAAAGGGCCTGCTGGCGGCTATGACCTGCTCCAGCACCCGCCGCGCGATTGGTTCTTAATCCAAAAACAGCCTTGGTTAGTCCTTAAAAAATTCATAGAACGCGCGATAGGCCATGTATACGTCGATTTTGGAAACCACCTCAAAGGGCGCGTGCATGGAAAGCACGGGTACGCCTACATCCACCACATCTACATTCATATTGGCAATGTATTTGGCCACGGTACCGCCGCCGCCGCCGTCTACCTTGCCCAGCTCGCCTACCTGCCAAAGGACCTTTTTCTTATCCAGCAGCGAGCGGATCCGGCCCATAAACTCGGCGGAGGCATCAGAGGTGCCGCCCTTGCCGCCGGAACCAGTGTATTTGGTCACCACTACGCCATTATTTAAAAAGCTGGCGTTATTGGCCTCATAGGCGCTGGCAAAGGTAGGATCAAAGGCCGCGTTCACATCAGCGGAAAGGCAGGCGGAACGGGAAAGCACATGTCTTGGCTCCAGGCCCTCCTGCATGGCCAGGTCAGCTACAAAATACCGGAGATAATCCGAGTTCAGGCCGGTGTTGCCGTCGGAACCGGTTTCCTCCTTGTCGGTCAGGATGGTGATGACCGTGTCATCCGGGATTTTCTGGTCCAAAACAGCCATCAGCGCCGGATACGCGCACACCCTGTCGTCGTGGCCGTAGCCGCCGATCATGCTCCGGTCAAAGCCGATATCCGTCACTTGGAACGCAGGCACCAGCTCCAGCTCGGCGGAAAGAAAATCATACTCAGTGATGCCGTACCTTTCGTTCAAGAGCTTTAAAATATTCAGCTTTACCAGCTCGCTGCCCTTATCGCTTTTAAAGGGGCGGCTTCCCACCAGAATATTCAGATCCTCTCCCTCAATAATTTTAGCGGCGGGCTTTTTCATCTGCTCGCCGCCCAGATGGGGCAGCAAATCGGTGACGCAGAACTGAGGGTCATCCTGATCCTCGCCCAGAACGATATCTACATAAGAGCCGTCCTTTTTCACAACCCGGCCGTGAAGGGAAAGGGGAATCGCGGACCACTGGTATTTTTTGATGCCGCCGTAATAGTGGGTCTTGAACAGGGCCAGGTCGTTCTGTTCATACAGGGGATTGGGCTTTAAGTCCAGGCGCGGGGAATCGATATGGGCAGCGGCAATACGCGCGCCGTTTTTTACGCCGTTTTTGCCGATCACCGCCAGGATAATCGCTTTGCCCCGGTTATTCACCATCACCCGGTCTCCGGGTTCGTATTTTTTCTCCACATCAAACTCCGTGAAGCCTGCCTTCTGAGCCAGTCTTGCCGCCTCAGCCGCAGCCTCCCGCTCAGTTTTGCATTTGTTCAGGAATTTTTTGTAAGGCTCGCAGAAGGCGTCGGCCTTCTTCAGCTCGCTGTCGCTGATCTTAGCGGCGCCGCTTTTTTTGTCAATAAAGAGGGCCTCTTTCAGCTTTTCTACTGAGGAAGTCTCCTTTTCCGGTTTCTTTGACATAATCGTTACCTCCAATTTTTAAATTCTTCGCCGTATAAACGGCGGTACATTTCCTGGCTTTCCAGGACGTTCTTAACATATTGCTCGGTCTCCCCGTAAGGGATATCGTGCAGGGTCACGCCGTCAGAGGAGTGCTCCTCCTCGCTGAGCCACTGGTCCACGTTGCCCATTCCCGCGTTATAAGCGCTCAGAATCACGGTTTCATCGTCGTATTCCTCCCAGAGGATCGAAAGAAAATACACACCGTATTCCACGTTTACCTGAGGGTCGTACAAAGCCGACGCATCCAGCTTTGGCTCCGTGCCCTTATGAGTTTGAAGCCAGTCAAAGGTGGCGGGCATGATCTGCATCAGCCCTCTGGCGCCCGCCGAGGATTCCGCGTCAGGGTTAAAATTACTCTCCGTACGGATCATCCCATAAAGAAACGCCGGGTCAATACTATATTTTTCCGCCTGCGTTTCAATAATATCCCTATATTTCAAGGGATAAGCCTGCTTCATGAAAAAAGAATAGGAAAAATAGGCACCTGCCGCCGCAACAGCCAAAACGGCCAGCAGCAGCAATGCCAGCAATCCCTTTTTTGCCGTTTTAGACATTGTGCTCCTCCCTGAGACGCTGTAAAAGTCTCCTGGTTTGGTAATAAAGCGCGCCGCTGGTCTCCTGATTGACCAGCACGTAATCCGACCGGTCCTTATAATATTGATCCTGCTGCTGGGCAGACATCCTTTTTTCCGCTTCCTCTCTGGTGATGGAATCCCGCGCCATCACCCGCTGAAGGCGCTGTTCCCGAGGGGCGAGCACCGCCAGGGTTACGGTGCAGATACGTTCCAGCCCCGCCTCAAACAGCAAGGGCGCGTCCAGAACGACCACTTTCTTACGCTTTTGCCTGCATTCCTCTATATTTTCCTTCATTTTCCGCAAAATATGTGGATGGGTGATCTCATTGAGGCGTTTGGTTTTTTCCAGAGAGGAAAACGCCAGATTTGCCAAGGTATGGCGCCGCAGATTCCCATAATCATCCAGGATCGCGTCTCCAAACTCTCTCTGCAGCTCCTTCAGCGCCGGCGCACCGGGAGCCACTACCTCCCGGGCGATTTTGTCCGCGTCGATCACGACGCATCCCGCCTCCTCCAGGGACTGGGCCACCGTGCTTTTTCCTGAACCGGTGGGCCCGGTAAGGCCGATAATCAAAGGCTCTGTCAAAGGGTGATCACCTCGAATCCCGCGGCCCGGATCAGCCGGTTATAAACCGCCATGCCCACGCCCTCCGGCTCCGGGCACCGGGCATATACCAGCTGGATTTCCTGCCGTTCATCCAGTTCCCGTAAAGCGTCGAACAGCTCTCTGGCCTGGGCGGCGCTGTCATTTCCGCTGCCGTAGGGCACAGAAGGCACCTTCAAAAGATGCTGATCCTCGTCAAAGCACAGAGCGCCTACTCCGGGGGCCTTTTTGCTGTTGACAAATTCCCGGTACCGCTCCGCAGTTCCCTTCACCAGGATTACCTTGGCCTTGGGAGCGTAATGCTTATATTTCATGCCGGGTGACGCCGCCTGAGCGCCATCCGCCAGCTTATGGAGCACCGCCGGGTCTACCGTTACGGCGCCGACAACCCTTTGAAGCATTTCCAAGGTAACGCCGCCCGGGCGCAGCAGCCTGGGCTTTTGTTCCGCCAAGGCCAGCACCGTGGACTCCACCCCTACGCCGCAGGGGCCGCCGTCCAGAATGGCGTCAATCCTGCCATCCATATCGTGGAGCATATGCCGCGCTGTGGTGGGGCTGGGCCTTCCGGACAGGTTTCCCGAGGGCGCGGCCAAGGGACATCCACAGGCCCGGATCAGCCGGTTTGCCACCGGATGGGCTGGAAGCCTCACCGCTACGGTGGAAAGGCCGCCGCTGGTTTCCATAGGTACCAGCTCGGATTTGGGCAGAACCATGGTCAGCGGGCCGGGCCAATAAGCCGCAGCCAATTTTCGCGCAGGCTCCGGGAACTCTTTGACCAGGGGCCGCGCTTCCTCCTCCGCCGCGATATGGACGATCAGGGGATTATCCGAAGGCCGTCCCTTCGCCGCGAAAATTTTCCGGGATACCGAGCCGTTTAGGGCGTTCCCCGCCAGGCCGTACACCGTTTCCGTCGGGATTCCCACCAGGCCTCCCTGTTGAATGATCTCAGCGGCCCGCCGGATTCCCTTGTCGTCCGCTTGTAACATCAGCGTTTGCAATTTTTCTCATCCTATTCCTTAGATCTGCTCAAAACAAAATGGCCGTGAATTATCAATTAGTAAATCCCACAGCTTTTTAGGTCCGGTTCCGTCACAGCCAGAGGTTTATCACTTTCGGTCCCGGCGGAAAAACGTCAGCGCCGCCGGCCTAATGGCCTAATCGCCTCCGGCGGGCTAAAAAGCTTTTTCCGGAGCGAATGGTCCCCGCACTCCTGCCGCCGGCCAGGAAGGCGGTGCCTGTTCTAAAAAGAGGTTCCGCCAAGCCTCTGCCGAGGCTCTCCTTCTGCCGCCTGGCGGAGCCTCCTTTTCGAAGGCATTAACCCTCAATGGTGCCTTCCAGCTTTGCGGCCCGGTCTGCGGTGATCAAAGCGTCGATCACCTCGTCCAGATTTCCGTTCATGACATCCTCCAGGCGGTAAAGGGTCAGGCCGATCCGGTGGTCGGTAAGCCTGCCCTGGGGGAAATTATAGGTGCGGATTCGTTCGCTGCGGTCGCCGGTGCCTACCTGGGACTTCCGCTCCTGAGCCACCTCGTTCTGCTGCTTTTCCCGCTCCGCCTCCAGCAGACGGGATTTCAGTACCTTCATGGCCTTATCCTTGTTTTTATATTGGCTTCTTTCATCCTGGCACTCCACCACTAAGCCGGTGGGCAGATGGGTAATCCGGATGGCGGAATCTGTTTTATTAATGTGCTGGCCTCCCGCTCCGCCGGAACGAAAGGTATCGATTTTTAAGTCTGACGGGTTGATCTCTACCTCTACATCCTCTGCCTCCGGCAGTACGGCCACCGTCACGGTAGAGGTGTGAATCCGGCCCTGGGTCTCCGTTTCCGGCACCCGCTGGACACGGTGAACCCCGCTCTCATACTTCATCCGAGAGTAAGCCCCCTCGCCTGTGATCATGAAGCTGATCTCCTTATAGCCGCCCAGCTCCGTTTCATTGGCGTTGAGAATTTCCGTTTTCCACCGCTTGGTTTCCGCGTACATGCTGTACATCCGGAACAGGCTGGCGGAGAACAGCGCCGCCTCCTCGCCGCCGGCACCGCCGCGAATTTCAACAATAACGTTCCGGTCGTCGTTGGGATCCTTGGGAAGCAGAAGAATTTTCAGCTCCTCGGAAATTTTTTCCAGGGACTCCCTGGCTTCCTCCAGCTCCAGCTCCACCATTTCCCTAAAGTCCTTTTCTAAACCGCCCTCCGCAAGCAGCTGTTTTGCTTCCTCTTCGTTGTTTTTTTGTTTTTTATACTCTTTGTATTTTTCTACTACAGGCTCCAGCCCCTTAACTTCCTTCATCAGCGCCGCATACGCTTCCGGGTCGGACACAACCGCAGGGTCGTAAAGCTTTTGATTGCATTCCTCATATTTTTTTTCAAAGACCTCTAAACGGTCAAACATAACGCCACCGCTTTCTCTAGGATAATAGCTCCGTTAAATCCGGATTTTATTTTTCATCTTGCTCCTGCCGGATAATCTTTTTGATGTTTTTTTCCGCCTTTACCCGGGGAACCATCACCTCATGGCCGCAGCCAGTACAGCGGATCTTAAAATCCATGCCGGAGCGCAGAACCAAAAATCTCCTGCTCCCGCAGGGATGGGGCTTTTTCATTTCCAAAATATCGCCTACCTGAACATCCATACGCCGCACCTCCATTTTTCCGAAAGGCTGTTTCATCACTTCTAAAGATTCCCAGTTTGTAACAATTTATTATAGCACTTCTCCCCGTCCCTATTCAATAAACATTTTGTATCTTTTTGCCGGTGCATGGACAAACGGCGGTAAATTGGTTTATAATAAAGCAAATGCCACTGCGAGAGGGAGGCTTTTTATGCAAAAACAAGTATTATCCCTGTTAAAGCAAACAGACGGTTATCTTTCCGGCGAGGAGATCAGCCGGCAGCTGGGAGTATCCCGGGCTGCAGTCTGGAAGGCGGTAAAGGCCTTGCGGGAAAAGGGCTACGGAATCGACTCCGTCACCAACCGGGGCTACTGCCTTTCCTCCCAGCCCGACCTTTTGGACGCCACGGCTATCCAGTCCGGACTTTCCACGCACTTTCTGGGCCGGAACATCGTCGTTCTGGAGGAAACCGACTCCACCAACGAGGAAGCCAAGCGCCAGGGCGCGGCAGGAGCTCCCGACGGCACTCTTTGTTTAGCCGAACGTCAGACCGGTGGAAAAGGCCGTCTGGGGCGATCCTGGTCCTCGCCTCCTGGTGCTGGCGTGTGGATGTCCTTGCTGCTCCGTCCTCAGCTGGCCCCTCAGGAAGCCACTCTGCTCACTTTAATCGCCGGTTTATCTGTGTGCCGGGCGATCCGCCGTCTCACCGGCTGCGGCGCCATGATTAAGTGGCCTAACGATATCGTAATCGGCCGAAAGAAGGTATGCGGAATTTTGACCGAGCTGGCTGCTGATATGGAACAGATTCATTACGTAGTAGTTGGTATCGGCGTCAACGCCAATCTTTCTGAATTTGAAGGGGAGCTCAAAAAGAAGGCGACCTCCTTGCTGCTGGAAACCGGAGAGAAAATAGACCGGGCCGCTCTGATCCGGGCGGTGCTGGAAGAATTCGAGGCTTGCTATGACCGGTTTGTTACTGATTTGACCGCCGATTTTATCACGCCGTACGAGGAGCTGTGCGTTTCCCTCAACCGTCAGGTCAGCGTCATCCGCGGCGGGCGGGAAATCACCGGACAATCCATCGGGCTCAGCAAAGAAGGAGAATTGCTGATTCAAACTGACGGCGGCATTGTGGAGATTGGCTCCGGGGAAGTCACGGTACAGGGGATTTATTAACCTTAGTGACGCGGTTGATGTTTGACTTGGGTAGAAATTCAGCTGTAACCTAAAAAAGAAGGATAACGGCCTAGGCCGTTATCCTTCTTTTTTATCCTCCTGGTTTTTAAAAGCAAAAAACTTTTGGCCGGTATAATTCAACAAAGTAAAGATTACTTGGCCGACCAGCATGGCAATCTGGTCGGTGATCTTGGATTCCAGAGTCCAGCCCAAGGCGTTCAGAAGCCAGCTAGTCAGAGGCTGAGCGACATAATAGGCCAATACATAGCACACGGCGATTACCAGCGCAAAGCGTAAAGCGGTAATCCAAACCTTTTCTGTATTTTTGAAGGAATATTTTTTATTGAAATAAAAGCTGCTGATGCTGCAAATAGCGAAAGCTGTGGCAGAGGAACCCCAATAGCCGAAATGAGCCCAGTTAAACAAAGCGAATTGGAGGGCCAAGCTCAGCACTGTATTGCAGGCGCCAATGATTAAGAATAAAAGCAAGCTTTTATCAAAGAACTTTTTGATAAAACTTTTCATCTGGGAGTCCCCTTCCATTTTTTATTATTTGATCGTAAATCCGCCGATTTTCAGCGTCATGTTGGGGTTATAATAGGGATCATTTTCTAACAGGCCATCCCAGCGTGTTTTCATCAGGGCAATTTCTCTCTGGAATCTCTCTTGTTTTTCCGGAGTATCCTCATAGCCTCTGCTTTTAGATTCATAATGATATAATTCAGCATAAGGCGTATATACAATTAGATAACCCTTTTCCCTTATTCTTAAGCAAAAGTCCACATCATTGAACGCTACTTGAAATTCTTCATCCAAGCCATCCACTTCATCAAATACGCTTTTTCTCACTAACAGACATGCTGCTGTGCAGGCGCTTAAATTCTGAACAAAAGATACCCGGCCAGCGTAGCCGGGATCCTCCCGGCTGATTCCTAGCTGTGCATGTCCGGCAATTCCTCCAAGGCCCAAAATAATGCCGCCATGCTGCAAGGTGCCGTCAGGATAGTAAAGCCTAGCCCCTACGGCCCCCACATCCTCGCGCTGGGCGAACATCAGCATTTCCTCGATCCAATTAGGCGTGATAACCTCTATATCATTATTTAACAAAAGAAGATATTTTCCAGAGCAAAAGCCGGCGCCATAGTTGTTGATAGCGGAATAATTAAACTTTCCTTTCCAGGTGACCACTTTAATTTTAGAATCCTTTTCCAGCTCCTGATAGTACTCAAAGGTTCTTAGTTCGGTACTGTTATTCTCTACGATGACGATCTCAAAATTTTTATAAGTGCTGTAATCCAAAATACTATCGATACATTTTTTCAAATCGTCAATATGGTCTTTATTCGGAATCAAAATGGAGATCAAGGGCGTCTCATCCAGCTCATAATTAATTTTGTAAGTGGAAGGCACTTTGGAGTCGGTGACCTCTCCTTTTAATCCTACACGCTCCATATGATCCTGCAAAGCTCTTTTCGCCGCCAGAATACAATAGGGCTTCACGCCTACGCCGCTGGCCACGGAGCCGGCATGAACACGCCAATAATACAGCACCCTGGGAATATGGACAATATGTTTTGCCTTTTCCGTCAGCCTTAAAATCATATCGTAATCCTGGCTGCCGTCATGTTCGGTGGAAAAACGTCCCGCCTGATCCATCAATTCTCTGCTGAAAGTGGACAAATGGCAGATATAGTTATTGCTTCTCAGGGTATCCGGGGCATAATCAGGCTTGAAATGAGCAAAGGTAGGATTCTCCAGCGTGCCCTCAAAGGAACACTCATCCGTATAGATAAAGTCCGCGTGCTGTTCCTCGATTACCTTCATCACCTGGAACAAGGCGGAAGGATGAAGCAAATCGTCATGATCAAACAGGCTGATATATTCACCCGCAGCCATCTCAATAGCCGCATTTGTATTGGCGGAAATCCCCAGGTTTTTGGATAATTTCTGATACTTCACTCTGGGATCCTTCTGGGCATACCCGCGGCATATCGTTTCTACGTAGCCGTGCTCCTGATCCGAGCCATCCGCCAGACACAGCTCCCATTTGGGATAGGTCTGGCCGATCACAGATTCGATCATCTCCTTTAAAAACTGCTCAGGGCAGTTATAAACCGGGACGATCACGCTGAAGGTTACCGGGTTTTGGAACTTCGTGTTTTCTTCAATTTTTCTCTGCTTCTCTGTCAAGGCGTTGCTCTTAACATAAAGCGCCGTCTCATTTAACCGGGAGGTCATTTTTCTGGCCCGACGGCAGGTTTCCCTTATTCCCACATCCTTAACGCTGGCCAGTCCTTTGTAAATCAGCCGGGTAACCTTAAATTTCTTCATTCCCCTTTTTAATAGATCCACCAAAAACCGGAGCGGCTTAGTCATTTTCCAGAAAACTGAGCCGTGGAACTCCTGCAGGGCGCGGTTCGCTAAATCAAGCTCCTGCCTCGCTTTCATTAGTTTTTTTACGTTTTCTTTACTTTTACGCTCCAGCTGGCTGATTTCCGACTCTTTTTCCCTTTGATATCTTTCAAAAATATCCCTTAAGGTATCCATTTGACCCTGGCAGCCCGTCAGCTGCTGAGCCAGCTTCTCCATCCGCTCGGCCAGCTCCGCCTCATCATCCACTTTTATTCGGAGAAGCCGTTCATAATCCTCCGCCAGCGCGATGGGAGACCGCTTCTCTTGTCTTACAAAGCATACGGCGTGTCTTGTCAGGTAGCTTAAATCACTGGAAAAATCGCGGTAAAAGCCTCTTTGGGCAAATTTTTTCGTCCAGTATTCTATCTTCTGGACATTGACATGGGTCGGTTCGTCATAATCGTCGTCTGTGGAAGAAAACACCACCTGGTCGCCCCAACTGCATAAATGGTCGAAGAACAGGTCGCTGTCCTCCTCATATAGATGCTCCGCCACCTCAATGGCCGTCACCAAATCAAAATGCCGGGGAAAGTCCTCCGGAAGCTCCTCCAGGGCGGAGGCCGCCTTACAGAACGGCTTTAAATCCTCTCTCACCTTGGAAATTGCGTACTCGGAAACATCGACGCCGTAAGCCTCCACACCTAAATCACGCAGCGCCTCAACCAAATATCCCATGGCGCATCCTACGTCTAAAACGCTTTCCGGCTTTCTGTCCTCATAGATTCGTCCGGCGATATTTTTTAAAAAATCCTTTGTATATTTGGAATCCTCATAACCCTCATGACCGTTTCCAACGCTGTATTGGTCATAATAATTCTGAGTGTAAATATCCTCGTAGCGCTTGCTCATAACATGCCTCCCCAAATGAAGTTAAATTGCTTTATATGCGTCGCACACCGTCTTGGTGTCTCCCAGCATTTTCATATTTCCATGCTCCAGCCAAAGCACGTGCTTGCACAGCCGCTCAATCTGCTCAATGGTATGAGACACAATAATAACCGTAGTTCCCCGGTCCATCATTTCCCGAATCCTTTTTTCACATTTCTGCTGGAACAAAAAGTCTCCTACCGCTAAAATTTCATCCACGATCAAAATATCGGGCTTAGTAATGGTCGCGATGGCAAACGCCAGCCTTGCTACCATTCCGGAAGAATAATTTTTCACCGCCACATCCACAAAGGGCTGCAGCTCAGAAAACTCCAAAATTTCGTCGAACTTTTCCTCCATCATCTGCTTGGAATAACCTAAAACAGAACCATTCAGGAAAATATTTTCCCTGGCGGTAAGATCCATGTCAAAGCCGGCGCCCAGTTCAATCATCGGGGAGATGGTGCCGACGGTTTTCACCGTGCCCTTCGTAGGCTTGAGAATCCCCGAAATCACCTTCAGCAAGGTGCTTTTCCCTGAGCCGTTTAAGCCGACAATGCCGAAGACATCTCCCTGCTCGATCGTAACGGAAACATCCTTCAGCGCCAAAAACTGCTCAAAGTGAAGCTCCCGCTTTACCAGCTTGATGAAATACTCCTTGATGCTGTCCACTTTTTCCTTGGACATATTAAATTCCATGGTTACGTTTTTTACCTCAACAGCGTTGGCCAAGACGCTCCCCCCTTAAATGAACAGAATAAACCGGTCCTGCTTTTTCTTAAACACCCATAATCCCAGCACAAGGAACAGCAGAGAGATTCCCATACACAGCAGATTGGTTTTCAGGCCCGGAACCGTACCGTTGGTCACCACATCACGGAAATAGGTCACAAAGTAATACATGGGATTCAGCCGGATGATATTCATCGCCCAAGTACCCTCTACAACATTCATAGGATAAATAATGGGAGTCAGATACATCCAGGCCATGGTCCAAACCGAATACAGATGTCCCACATCCCGGAAATAAACGTTGACCGCCGCTAAAATCAGACCTAATCCCAGGCTGAATACCAGGGTATAAAGCATGGGAATAAAAAACAGCACGATCGTCCAGCTGATATTCAGATCAGCGGCAGAGCCAATAATTCCCAGCTTCGTCACGCCCATCATAATCACCAGGGCGATCATGGAAAAAAGCATGTTGACAAAGGCGAACATCACCTTTTCCAAAGGGAAAATATACTTAGGGATATACACCTTTTTAATCAGGGGCGCGTTCCCCACAATAGAAACCATGGCAGAGGATGTGGCCTCGTTCATAAAGTTAAAAATCAGGGAACCGGTAAGATAATAAATAGCAAAATTAGGAACGTCAAATCTAAAAAAGTTTTGAAAAACGATAGAAATTACAATGGACATCAGCAGGGGGTTCAGGACGCTCCACAAAAGCCCCAGGGTTGACCGTCGGTATTTTACTTTCAAATCCCTGCTGATCAGGTTATGCAAAAGGTATTTATACTTTAAAAAAGTGGCCAAATATGCTTTCAAAGCAGCTCCCTACCTTTATAGCGCAGCGGCTGCGGCCGATCTTCTACTGGCCGCAGCCGCTGAAAAATTTTAATGCTGTCTGTTATTGCGCCCGCTGTTCGCTGCGCTTTCTTCAAAAGGCTAATGGAATTGTCAGCCCTCCATCGTAAAGGGGCTTTCAAAATCCTTCAGCGGCTGGTGATGCTGATCCTTCTCGCTCAGAAGCAGCTCCGCGTTTTCCGGCACCGGCCAGTCGATTCCAATTTCCGGGTCGTTCCACATCAGGCCGCCCTCGTCGCTGGGATCGTAAAACCGGGTGCATTTATAAACAAACTCCGCCGTTTCAGACATCACAACAAATCCGTGGGCAAAGCCCTCCGGCACGTAAAACTGTTTCTTGTTTTCAGCAGAAAGCAGCACGCCGTACCACTTTCCATAGGTATCGCTGCCCTTCCGCAAATCCACGGCGACGTCGTAAACCTCGCCGCTGACCACCCGCACCAGCTTGCCCTGAGGGTTTTTCTTTTGAAAATGAAGGCCTCTGAGCACACCCTTTTTAGACTTGCTCTGGTTGTCCTGGACAAACACCATATCCAGGCCGGCGGCTTTAAAATCGTTATAATTATAGGTCTCCATGAAATAGCCTCTGTTGTCGCCGAACACCTTAGGCTCTACCACGACAAGGCCTTCGATCCCGGTTTTCGTAAATTGAAATTGTCCCATAGCAATCGTTCCTCGTATCCTAAATATTTGCAGACATTTTAAGTGAGTCTGCTTAGTTCACTGGATTAGCTGTCAGCAGGCTTAAGGGTTTGCCTTCGGCACGGCAGCCGCAGACTGCAGAAGCAAAGGCTTTCATTCCCTGCTAAGCCGCGAAGCCGCTTTCTTAAACATGCAAAGCAGAGGTCGCCGCCAAAGAAAACACCTTTTGCCGCAAGCCTCTGCTGGTTGATTTGTTACCGGTTGCTGTACATCCTCTGATAGTACTCCTGATAGGCGCCGCTGGTGACGTTTTCCATCCATTCTTTGTGATTCAGGTACCACTGGATGGTCTTTTTGATGCCCACCTCAAAGGTGGTCTCAGGATACCAGCCCAGATCCCTCTTGATCTTTTCCGGATCAATTCCGTACCGCCGGTCGTGGCCCTTCCGGTCGGCCACATGCTTCATCATGTGCTCCCCTACCGCCGGGTCCACATTTTCTTTTACATATTCTAAAATTGTCTTGACAATCACAATATTCGGCCGCTCGTTATGGCCTCCTACGTTATAGACCTCTCCCAGCTTTCCGCCGCGCACCACCATATCGATGGCCTTGCAGTGGTCTTCCACATACAGCCAGTCACGGATCTGCATCCCGTCTCCGTAGATCGGAAGCTCCTTATGCTGGAGGGTGTTGTTGATCATCAGGGGGATCAGCTTCTCTGGGAACTGATACGGGCCGTAGTTATTGGAGCACCGGGTGATGTTCACCGGCAGCTTATAGGTATCGGAATAAGCCTTGACGAACAGGTCCGCGGAGGCCTTGCTGGAGGAATAAGGGCTGTGGGGATCCAGGGGAGTGGTTTCCATAAAGAAGCCCTCCGCACCCAGGGAGCCGTACACCTCGTCCGTGGAAACCTGCATGAACTTTACGCCATCCTTGTACTGGTCGTCGCCCACGGCCCAGGCGTTTTTCGCAATATTCAAAAGGTTGACGGTGCCCAAAACATTGGTCTGGACGAAAATCTCCGGATTGGTAATGGAACGGTCCACATGGCTTTCCGCGGCAAAGTTCACCACGTAATCAATGTCGTACTGGTCAAACAGGCTCTGGATCGCCTCTTTGTCACAGATATCCGCCTGAACAAAGACATAATTCGGGTTGCTTTCCACGCTCTTCAGGTTTTCCAGATTGCCGGCATAGGTCAGCTTGTCCACGTTGATGATCTTAACGTCGCTGTACTTGTTCAGCATATAGATCACGAAGTTAGAGCCGATAAAGCCGGCGCCGCCGGTGACTAAATAGGTTTTCATTCCGAATTCCTCATTTCTATCAATCTTATTTCTCGTCGATTTTCTCGATGTAGCACTTCAGGGCTTCCTGCCAGTCCCGCATCTCGTCTCCTACGGTTACCCGCAGCATACAATTATCCAAAACGGAATACGCGGGCCTTTTCGCCGGGGTGGGATACTCCTCTGTAGTGCAGGGGGTCACCGCGGCGCTGATGCCGCTGTATTCCATGATCTTCTTGGTAAACTCATACCAGCTGCACGCCGGACCGTTTCCGGTGCAGTGGTAAACGCCATACTCGCAGGTGGCCGCCAGCTTCAAAAGGTGATGGGCCAGGTCCGCCGCGTTCGTGGGAGTGCCCACCTGGTCGCTGACTACCTTCACCGCTCCGTTTTCCGTGCCTAGGCGGCGCATAGTTTTTACAAAGTTATTGCCCACATAGCCGTAAAGCCACGCGGTTCTGACGATAAAATACCTGGAGCAGAAATCACGGACATACTGTTCTCCCAAATACTTGGTTCTGCCGTAAACAGACTGGGGGCCGCACAGGTCCCACTCCACGTAAGGCTCTGTGCCGTCTCCCGGAAACACGTAGTCGGTAGACACGTGCACCAGCTTGGCGCCGGTTTCCTCGCAGGCCACAGCAAGATTTCTGGGGCCCAGGGCGTTGACCCGGAACGCCGCGTCCCGGTCGCTTTCACATCCGTTCACATTAGTATATGCGGCGCAGTTGATGACTACCTCCGGCCTCAAAGTCCTGGTGTAAGCCTGAACCGCTTCCAGATCGGTGATATCCAAATCCTCCACGTCGATGCAGGTAAGCTTACAGTCATGAAAGCACTGAGGAATTTCCCCCAGCTCGGACTTTTTTTCCGTGATGATTTTATAAAGCTCGTTGCCTAGCTGTCCCTTACAGCCGGTTACTAATACGTTCATGAACGCACCTTCTTATTTCTTAAGTTTTACCGTTTCCGCAATTTGATACAGGTATTGTCCGTATTCTGTCTTCTGGAACCGGTCCGCCTGCTTCAACAGCTGCGCTTTATCGATAAAGCCGTTGCGGTAGGCGATTTCCTCCAGGCAGGCTACATAAAGCCCCTGACGGGTCTGCACCGCCTCGATGAAGTTGGCGGCGTCCAGCATGGCCCGGTGAGTGCCGGTATCCAGCCAGGCCATTCCTCTGCCGAACAGCTCCACCTTCAGTTTTCCCTGCTCCAGGTAAGCGTTATTCACCGAGGTGATCTCTAATTCTCCCCGAGCGGAGGGCTTCACATTTTTGGCGATCTCCACCACGTTGTTGTCGTAAAAATACAGCCCGGGCACCGCGTAGTTGGATTTTGGGTTCTGGGGCTTTTCCTCAATGGAGAGCACGTTGCCGTCGCTGTCAAAGTCTACTACGCCGAAATCCTTGGGATTGCTCACGTGATAGCCGAAGATAGTAGCGCCATCCTGATGGGATGCGGCCCTTTGCAGCCGCTCGGAAAAGCCGTAGCCATAGAAAATATTATCTCCCAGCACCAGGCACACATGGTCGTTTCCGATGAATTTTTCTCCCAGGATAAAGGCCTCGGCCAGTCCTCTGGGGGCTTCCTGGACAGTATAGGTAATCTCCATGCCCAGCTGGCTGCCGTCACCCAGCAGCTCCTCAAAAACCTTCACATCCCGAGGCGTGGAAATAATCAGCACCTCCCGGATTTGCGCCAGCATCAGGGTGGAGAGAGGATAATAAATCATCGGTTTGTCGTAAACGGTAAGAATCTGCTTTGAGCACGCAATGGTAGACGGATACAGCCGGGTGCCGGCTCCGCCCGCAAGAATAATACCTTTCATACGGGTACCTCCATAAAATTGATTTCTATTTCAAAGGGAAGCCTTCCCAGTAGGCAGGCAGCGGCAAATGACAGCCGCCGATTCCTGTTTATGAAAGCTTCATCGTTTCGCCGTCAGCAGAAGCTATCAGGCGGCCGCCGGATTTCTGCCGGCCCGCGGTGTGAACAGGAATCCGCGCGGGCAGGCTCGGCAAGCCATGGTTCCGGAAGATCGAGCCTGCGAAGCCCGCGCTTTTTTGACAGCGCTTATTTTTTCTGGATATTCCAAGGCTTTCGCAAGCAGAAAAGGCGGCTCCGCCGCCTATGGGCGAGGTTATTATACCATATTTCTTTACGCTTTGTTAAGAGTCGAAAAACCAAATTAACCCAGGTTTCCCTTTTGGTTCCTGTACAAATAGACAAAATCAGACGAACAAAAGCTGGCCTAAAATTCTGGCAAGGCCGTGTTTGAAAAGGTGATAGCGGAATAAAACAGCGATTCTCCGCAGCTTGCCGAAATAGGGAAGGTTCTGGTAAACCTGTAAAAGCTCCAGATCCTCCGGCTTCAGCAGGGCGTGATACCTTTCCTCAAACTCCCTGGCCTGGAGATAGGTGTCGTTCAGCACCTTTCTGGCCTGCTCCCTTTCGGCAAGCCTCCTGGCGTTATAGCTCAGGCTTCTGGCGTTTTTCGCACCCACCTCATTGGCGCGGTGCTGGCGGTATAAAATCGTCGCCTGACGCACAAAGCCGATTTTTCCAAAGCAGGCGGCGATCAGCGCCATCCACCAGTCATGCATTACCGCGTGCTTCGGGGCCGGCCCTACCATATCCACCAATGCTTTATTCACCATCATTGTGCATCCGGTCACATTATTCTGCACCAAAAGATTGTTCAGCCTATTCCCCTTCCGGTTCAGGTTCTGGCTTCGGAACATGGAGTCGGAAAGCACCTTTAAATTCTCATCCGCCACCGCCAGGTCCGTGTGAACCAGCAGCGGGGTATCCTGTCCGTTGGCCTGCTCCAGCTCCATCATTCTGCGGACGGTCATCTCGACCTTTCTCGGCTTCCATACGTCGTCGTGGTCGCAGAACATGCAATAGCTGTGCTCCACCAGGGGCAGCATACTGAAAAAGTTCTTTTGGGCCGACCCGCTGTTTTTCTCGTTCCGCAAAAGGGTGATTCTCTCCGGATAGCGCCTGACATAAGGCTCGATCAGCTCCACCGTCCGGTCCGTGGAGCAGTCGTCCTGTATAAAGAGTTTCCAGTTGGAATCGGTCTGATTCAAAATGGACTCTATTTGAGGGACCACATACTGTTCCCCATTATAGACGGTCATGAGTATATCGATCATAATCCCCAGATCATCCTCTTTTCAGCATTGATTTCAGACGGGTAAGGCCATATTTCAGCCAAATGCCGGCATACACCGCTCCGGTAACAAATACATTATATTTTTTCTTGAAATGCTTGCGGTAAAACAGCGCCATAGCGTAATGAAACTGGTAAATAATTTCCTTGGACTGGGCGGAAAGGCCGCTTTGTCCCCGCAGGTGGGTCATGGAGGCCCCGGCGAAATACACCACCCGGCAGCCCGCTTCCTTAATCCGGTAGCAAAGGTCTAAATCCTCTCCGTACATGAAATAATCCTCGTCAAAACCGCCCACCTTCTGAAATACTTCCTTGGGCATCATCAGAAACGAGCCGGATACCGCGTCCACCTCGGCGGTCTGGTCCTCCCGGATAAAGGTTTGCCGGTAAGCGCCGTACCTCCGGCTCTCCGGATGCCTTTTATCCAGCCCCAGAAAATAATAAAGCGAGGCGCTGGGCGTTGGAAATCCCCGCTTGCAGCCGTGGTCCAGGGTGCCGTCATCCTTCAGCGTGCGAATGCCCAGACCGCCGATCCGCTCCTCACTACGCAGATAGGCAAGGCTTCTGTCCAGACAGCCCTCGTGCAGAATGGTGTCGGAATTCAAAAACAGAAGGATTGATCCCTCCGCCTTTTCAGCGCCCAAATTGCAGGCGTTGCCGAAGCCTTTGTTTTCAATGCCGTAAAAAACCTTTACCGGAGCCGGAAGCGCCTCAGGCCGGTATTCCTTGTCCCGTTCGGAGGAATTATCTATTACCAGAATTTCATAGGAAACCTGATGAGTGGTTTTCAAAATAGATTCCACCGCCTGGGCAGTCAGCTCAGGCGTGTTGTAATTGATCATAATAATCGAAAGCTCCATCATTACCCTCTAATCTCTATTTTTTCTGAGCCTCATCCAAGGGAGTGATCTCGCCGTCGGCAAGCCCTTCGGTACTTTCTGGAATAAAAAGGATCTTGATGGTCATTAAGATCAGCTTCAAGTCCAGCAGGAGAGAATAATTTTCAATATATATCAAATCCAGCTTCAGCTTATCATAAGGAAGCGTATTGTATTTTCCTAAAATCTGAGCGTATCCGGTGAGGCCGGCCTTCACCTTCAGCCGGTAGTCAAACTCCGGCATATCCTTTTTGTATTCCTCCGCGATTTCAGGCCGTTCCGGCCGCGGGCCGACAATCGACATATCCCCTTTCAGGATATTCAGTATCTGGGGCAGCTCGTCGAACCGAATCTTCCGGATGATCCTGCCCACCGGGGTAATCCGGTCGTCATGCTGGGTAGCGAGCCTGGCCACGCCATCCTTTTCCGCGTCTACCACCATGCTTCGGAATTTATAGACATTGAATTCCTTTCCTCCAATGGTCAGCCGCTTCTGCTTAAACAGCACCGGCCCTCCATCGTAAAGCTTGATGGCGGCGGCGGTAATGAGCATAAAAGGGCTTGCGACAATAAAAGCCAAAACGCCGCAGATGAGATCCAGCGCCCGCTTGGCCACCTGCTGGTCCAGAGACAGGCCGGAGTTACGGCATAAAAACAGGGGGGTGTCAAACAAATGGATTTCCTCCGACCCGCCGATGATAATATCGGAAAGCTTAGGGGTGATATAAACCCGAATAGATTTTCCGTAGCAGTATTTCAATATTTGATTCCGCAGGCTTCCCTTTACATCGCAGATAACGATGGCCGGAAACTTGTCCACCTGCTTAATAACCTCGTCATAGCCCAGCTCCGCGTTTACCGCGGCGCAGATCAGATACTTGTCCGACCGCTTGCTCATCTTCAGCGCCAGACGGGTAGCGGAATGGCTGCCGTAAACCAAAAGCATCTTCCTGGCGGGAAATACATGGAAATATACCCAGTTCGCCCCGCAGGCCCACAGAACCACCAGGCAGATCTGAGCTACGGTCATGACGATCACCGGGATAGGCCATAGGAGATGGCGGGCAATCAAGCTGATCTGAGCATAGGTGACCGCGTTAGTGAATAACAGCGCCAGGGTCTGTGAATAGATAATATCGGAGATCCTGGCGTTTCCCACCTTAAGGCCTCCGTAAATTTTGGAAAACAAAAAGTAAATCACCAAATAAACGCCAACTACCAGCCAGTTTCCCCTGCGGTAAAAGGGCAGCAAGATAGCGTCGCTGTAGAACTGGTACCATACGTAGCCAAAAATGGCGGTATTCGCTCCCAGAATCACAATTCCGATGAGGAACATGACCACGCGCTTGTATTTTGAGACCTTATCCTGTGTCATTGGCTGTACCTGCCTTTGTTGTTTTCAACCCGGCCCAATGGCCTTTCACACTATAAAAATGGTCGTAATTATTTTAATTTTAGCATCCAACAGCCTAAAATGCAAGTTTTGCACTTTTTTAGGCTTATGCGCCCTGCTTCCGGTAAACAAAAACCCGGAATTCCACCTGGGTTTTTAATGTCTCTAACCGCTCCGCCCTCTCCTGATCCTGGCGGGAGGTTTTATAGTAATAGGGCGTCATCTGAAATAAATTCTGAATATCCTCGTTATTATCTAGTAATAACCAATCCTTGACAGGGTAATCCTCCAGAAGGGAAAAGCCCGGTAACTCCGGCTCCTTCAGTTCATTTTCATAGGGTTCCCGGTAAACAGCCTGCTTCAGCTGCCATAGATGCCTTCGGTCAGGCACACCCAGAAGAAATACGCCGCCAGGCTTCAGCACCCGCAGGATTTCACCGGCGCATAAGGGAGCGAACAGGTTCATCGCCAAATCGCAGGAGGCCTCCAGCACCGGCAAGTGAAACACGCTGCCCACGGCGAACTGGATCCCCTTATGGGCCTTGGCAGCTTGATCAGCCGCGATTTTAGAGATATCGACCCCCGCAGCCATCGGAGCTTTCCCCCGCTCCTTCAGAGCCTGAGCCAGCCCGCCGGTATAGTAGCCCTCTCCGCATCCGGCGTCCAGCACCACAGGCCTCTCCATCGGAAGGCGCTCAAGAGCCTTCTGGCACACCGCTCTCCGGAAGGGCTCATAATATCCCTTTTCCAAAAACAAACGCCTGGCTCTCACCATCCGTTTATCGTCGCCGGGCTGAAGAGAATGCTTGCCGTTAGCCAGCAGAAGGTTCACATAGCCGCTTCTCGCGAGGTCATACCGGTGCCCTTCAGAACATTGGCATCCGTTTCCCTCCTTTTTCAGAGGCAGTCCGCATTTAGGACAGCACAGTGGAAACATGAAAACGCCGCCTTTCTTTATTATCCCGTTGCCCGTCTTTTCCGGCCAATTCCTTTTTCCAGCCGGCTTTAACCGCCTGCTTCTTACTGGTCAATTATAATCTATTTTGGGGATAAGAAAAAGCATATCCCGATTTATTCAGAAAAGTTTTACGGTTTTTTTACAATGCTTCGTTCGATTTTATTGCAATTGACAAATAATATTTGATTCTTTTTCAGATTTATTGTATCATAATACTATAAAATCACCAGAGATTGGAGGTTTCTGAGGATGCTGGATAAAATCAACTTAAAAAAGATCATGCTCAAGGAGGAATATAAACAGGAGGTTCCTCCCCTTAAGCAAAAAATGGGGGAGCTTCAACAGAGGTTCAAACAGGCGAAGGTTCCCGTGATCGTCCTGTTTGAGGGCTGGGGCGCATCCGGCAAGGGAAGCCTGATGTCCAACGTGATTCTGACCATGGATCCCAGAGGCTTCCACGTGGAATCCACCACGCCTCCCACTCTGGAGGAACGGCGGCATCCCTATCTATGGCGTTTTTGGAAAAAGCTGCCTGCCCGGGGCACCATGGGCGTATTCGACCGGGGCTGGTATCAGGAGCTGGCCTTCCCGTCCCACGCCCTTCATTTGGAGCAAAAAGAGCTGCGGGAGCGCTTGGAAAGCGTCAAGATTTTTGAGCGCCAGCTTCACGACGACGGCTATCTGATTTTGAAATTCTTTCTGCACATCGGCCAAAGGGAGCAGAAAAAGCGGTTTGACAAGCTGCTCTCCTCTAAGGATACCGCCTGGCGGGTCAGCCTGAACGATCTGGAGCAGAACCGCCGCTACGACGAGTATTATCAGATCATCGATGGCATCCTGGAGGAGACCAACACTGATTACGCGCCCTGGCATGTAATTGGCAGCGAGGATAAATACAGCGCCCTGGCGGAAATTTACCATATCTTAGTGGACGGAATCGGCGCGGCGGTGGAGGCCTCCCGGGAAGGAAAGAGGTCTGCCCCTAAGAAGGCGGTTCCTATTGTAGTTTCCGACCATTTCAAGCTGGTTAAGGAGCCGAAGCTTTCCGAGGTAAACCTCACTAAGGCTTTGAACGAGGAGGAATACCGGGAGCTTTTAAAGAAGGAACAATCCACCTTAAAAAAGCTGCACAATAAGATTTACCGGAAAAAGATCCCTGTGGTCATCGCCTATGAGGGCTGGGACGCCGCCGGAAAGGGCGGCAATATCCGCCGGGTCGCTGAGGCCCTGGACCCAAGAGGCTACGAGGTGGTGCCCATCGCGGCCCCCACCGCCGACGAGCTGGCCCACCAGCATTTGTGGCGGTTCTGGACTAAGCTGCCCAAGGATGGGCATATCACCATCTTCGACCGCACCTGGTATGGGAGGCTTATGGTAGAGCGCATCGAGGGCTTCGCCTCCGAGGAGCAATGGAAGCGGGCCTATCAGGAGATCAATGAGTTCGAGGAGGAGCTGGAACGCTGGGGCGCGGTAATCATCAAATTCTGGCTTCATTTCAGCAAGGAAGAGCAGCTGAAACGGTTTGAGCTTCGCCAAAACACGCCGGAAAAGCAATGGAAAATCACCGACGAGGATTGGCGCAACCGGGAAAAATGGGATCAGTACGTGACGGCGGTGGACGAGATGATCGCCTATACCTCTACAGATTTCGCCCCTTGGCACATCATCGAATCTGAGGACAAAAAATTCGCGCGCATCAAGGCTCTGCGGACGATCATCAATTCTATTGAAGGCAAGCTGTAAGACAAGAAAAGGCCGGGCTTCCGGCCTTTTCTTGTCCGCTCTGGTCTTGCGTTTCCAAAGAATTTGTCATAGAATAAGCAAGGGAAGCCTTACTGTGAAATCTATCAGTCCTTCTTCCCGCCCCGGGGCTCCGGTCTAGCCCTGTCAAGGGTAAATCCGTGTGCTGATGATCCCTTAAGCTGGAAATAGGCCCTGCCCCGTTCGCAAACGCTTTCGGCATTTTTTAGGCCGCGCCGCTGTTGCCCGCGCTCTGAACCCTGATACACGGGCGGCTAAAAGGCTGGAAAAATCTATCGCTTCAATGATTGGGAGGAACTGCTCATGCTGGTACTCGCTCACCGGGGGGCCTCCGCTTACGCCCCAGAAAATACGGAACCCGCCTTCCGCAAAGCTATTGAACTGGGAGCCGACGGCGTGGAATTGGATGTCCATCTCTGCAAGGACGGGCACATGGTGGTAAACCATAATTTCGACGTAGATCATAACAGCGACGGCCTGGGGCTGATCGAGGAATACACCTTAAGGGAGCTGAAGCAGCTGGACTTCGGCCTTTGGAAAGGCGTAGAATTCAAAGGCACGTCTATCCTCACTTTGGAGGAAGCCCTGGAGATCGTTAAGAATATGAAGCTCATCAATATTGAGATAAAAAGCGCTCAAACTCCTTATCCGGGCCTGACGGAAAAGGTTTGCGGGCTGGTTCGAAAAATGGCGCTGACTCAAAAAGTTATTCTTTCCAGCTTCAACCACCGCGTTGCCCTGGAATGTCATAATTCTGGCCTTCCAGCCGGACTTCTGTACGACAAGCCTATTTTCAACCCCGCCCGGTATGCCCATCGGCAAGGAGCCCAGGCGATCCATCCCCACAGCGCCCTTCTCTCCAAAAATCAGGTCCGCATCGCCAAGGAATTGGGAATCCAGGTTAATGTTTGGACGGTGGATAAGCCTAAACGGGCTTTAACCCTCCAGGGCTGGGGCTGCGACGCGGTGATTACCAACACCCCTGATGTGATTTTAAAGGCTTTGGGGCGGTAATCCCTCTCATTGGGAGCTCCCCTGGCCCCAGGAAGGAATTGCCCCGATTGAAAGCGCCCTGTTTTCCACGGCAATCGTCGCTCTAATCCGCCTTAAAGACATCTATGGCTTTTTACGCGTCGCAACGTCGTTCGCTCTTTCTAAATTTTGCTCCACCCCCTGTTGCTGTTTCAAATTTTATCAGGGCGCACATCCGCTCAGCCTAAACAGATTGCCCGCGGTGCCGTCCTGTGGAGTAAACAGCGGTGCAGGCGGCCCATTTCTCCGGTTGCCCCGCGGCGCTATATCCTAGAGGCTTGTTCAGCCTTTAGCCAGCTTCCTTATCTGTGATGCTTCCTCCTAACGGAGATACAAAAAAGAGATCAGACCTGTTAGTCTGATCTCTTTTTGATTCAGCTTATTGATGCTGGGTGGGGTTCTGAGGATTCTGAGGCTGCACCGGGGCTTGGGGAGCCTGAGGAGCCTGCGGCTGTACCGGAACCTGAGGGGCCTGGGGAGCCTGAGGCTGGGCATAGTTGGCGGGAGCGGCCTGCGTATAGACCTTCTTCTCGATGATGCCGTAAGCTCTGTTAGCCAGCTTGCTCAGCAAGGGCATATTGGCTTCCTGTCCCTTTACCACCTTGACCATAGCGATAATGACGAACACCAGCACAACAATGGAAACAATGGTGGAAATTACGTTGAACACCACACCGATAGCGGTACCGACAATCGGAACATTGCCGAAAATGTTCAGCAGGTCCAGCACCGCATTGATGACGGATACAATAATGGTTAAAAAGAACGCCTGAATAACCTGACGGGTGAGCCATTCATTTTTCTCCGCCACAATGACAAAGCCCAAGAGGAGGCCTCCCAATAAAACCTGGCCTAAAAATGCCAGAATGAACGCTACCAGCGCGTAAAACCACAGACAAACTCCATACTTTCCTTTCTGCATGTAAAACCACTCCTGCTATGTAAATTTTTTGATGCTATTCAAATAACATCTGCTAATACTTATAGTATGCGCCAAATAACCCTTCTTTGTCAAGATGGGTTTCTGTTAAATTTCCACATCAGTGGAAAAGAATTTCCTGAGCTAAAGCAAAAATTTCCCTCATCCAGTAGGTTGCAAGGGTATACCAGGGAGTTTGGGCCGAAACGGCGCCCGCCTCGATTCCCTGCTTTTGCGCGATCAGCCCTGCTCGATACTGATGAAAGCCGTCGGATACCAGGATCATATCCTTGGGAAGGCCCTCGCTATCCATGATTTCCTTGGAGTTTCTGATATTCTCCACCGTATCTCTGCTTTGAGCCTCCGGATAGATGCGGTTTTCGTCTATCCCGTGCTCTACCAGCCAGGCCTTCATGGCCTGGGCCTCGCTGACCAATTCCCCGTTGCCTTTTCCCCCAGATGGTATGCACACCGCCTCCGGATTTCGGTCCAAATATTCCTTAGCAGCCTCCAGCCGTTTCGTCAGCATTAGGCTTGGCTGGGTTCCTTTCACCTGGCAGCCCAGAATAACCACAGTTCCGTTTTCTTTCGGAGGCCGGTGAATCGCGGCGGCCATCAGGCAGGACATCACCGCTCCAAACACAAGGAACGCGCCCAGCGCCAGGGAGGCAGCGGAAAGAAGCACCTTGCCGCCCGGATGCCCCCACAGGCTGGAGAGGCAGCCGGCCGCGCCAGGATATCCCGCCAGCCAAAGGGCAAAAGAACAAAGCAAAATTCCCGCCGCATTCCCGATATTCACGATGCCCCGGAACACTGGCAGCAGAAACCAAGCCAGCAGCAAGGCGATGACCAGCACGACGCAAAGCCTCCCGATTCCCATAAACGCTTTTTTCTCCTCGTTTCTCGGCATAACAGCCTCCTTACCGCCGCAAGCCTTTTCCGGCTTCGCGGCGCGTCAATATTCGGACTTCTGCCAGGAACTGCCGGGTTTCTTCTTCCAAAACCCGGTATTGAACGGTTTGACGGCCGCTTTTTCCATAATCTGTTATCCAATTCAAAAGTCCGGACCGCCTTTTATTTTATTTAATCTTGGACAGGCCAATAGGTTTCCCTTCTTTCGGCCACAGCACTCCAGCGCTCTTGGAACAGGCGCCGCCTGGTGAAGAAAAGCCATCCGGGGAACACCGGATGGCTTTGAGCTTATTTCATTTTCGGTCTGGGAGTATAGGTGGTGTGGAGAATCTCGTGAGCCTTATGGCTTCCCGGCTCGCCCAGATACTCGGCGTAGCACTTCTTCACAACCGGATTGTCGTGAGACTTTCTCAGCGGCAGGTTCTTATCCTCCTCATAAAGCACCTTGGCACGCTCCTTGCGAATGTCCACAAAGTTTCTCACAGAAGATGGCTGAATAGGCATACCGCCTCCGTTGACGCATCCGCCCGGGCAGCACATAATCTCAATGAAGTGATAATCGGCCTCGCCGTTCTTCACCTTTTTCAAAATCTCGTTGGCGTTGCTCAGGCCGCTGGCTACCGCCACCTTCACATCCATGCCGGCCACGTTGTAGACAGCCTCTTTGATGCCGTCGGTTCCGCGGACTTCCTCGTAATCGATGGAATCCAGGGACTTGCCGGTGAGGGTATCGGCAGCGGTTCTCAGCGCCGCCTCCATAACGCCGCCGGTGGCGCCGAAGATCACCGCAGCGCCGGTGGACACATCCATGGTGGGATCGAATTTCTCATCCGGCAGCATGGTCAGGTCGATATTGGCCCGCTTGATCATCCGGGCCAGCTCACGGACGGTGAGCACCACGTCCACATCGGGAACGCCGGCCGCGTTTTCATCGTCACGGCTGATCTCGAATTTCTTCGCGGTGCAGGGCATAACGCTGACGGACACGATATCCTTCGGATCGATGTTGTGGGTCTCGGCGTACCAGGTCTTGATGAGAGCGCCCTGCATCTGCTGCGGGGATTTGCAGGAGGACAGGTTCGGCAGCAGCTCCGGATAATAGAACTCGCAGAACTTGATCCATCCGGGAGAGCAGGAGGTGATCAGAGGCAGTACTCCGCCGTTCTGCACTCTGTCGATAAACTCATGGGCTTCCTCCATAATGGTCATGTCGGCGCCGAAATCAGTGTCGAATACCTTATCAAAGCCCAGGCGGCGCAGAGCGGCAACCATTTTGCCCTCTACGTTGGTGCCGATGGGCATACCGAATTCCTCGCCCAAAGCGGCACGGACAGACGGAGCGGTCTGAACCACAACATGCTTCTTGGGATCGGCGATAGCGGCGACCACCTCGTCGATCTGATCCTTTTCACGCAAAGCGCCCGTGGGGCAGTTTACGATGCACTGGCCGCAGGATACGCAGGCCACGTCGCCCAGATCCTTTTCAAAGGCGCAGCCGATATGGGTATCGAAGCCGCGGCCGTTGGGGCCGATCACGCCCACGAACTGATCCTCGCAGGCGGCCACGCAGCGGCGGCAGAGGATACACTTATTATTGTCGCGAACCATATGCAGGGTGGTCTCGTCCAGCGGAGACTGGGGATTCTCGCCCTCAAAGGCGTCGACGTCCTCCACGCCGTAGTCACGGCACAGCTTCTGCAGCTCGCAGTTTTCGCTTCTCACACAGGAGAGGCACTTCTTATCATGGGTGGAGAGCATCAGCTCCAGGGTCATCTTTCTGGCCTTCATGACTCTGGGGGAATTGGTGTAGATCTCCATGCCCTCGTTAACCGGATAAACGCAGGCGGTAACCAGGGTCTTTGCCCGGACAACCTCGACCACACAGATACGGCAGGCGCCGATCTCGTTTAAGTCCTTCATCCAGCACAGGGTCGGAATATTGATTCCGGCGTATCTGGCAGCCTCTAAAATTGTAGATCCAGCAGGTACAGACAGGGGCATACCATTGATTTTAATATTTACCATTTCCATTTTGGCACACTCCTTCCTTATAACTTAATGATAGCGTCAAATTTGCACTTCTCAATGCAGGCGCCGCACTTGATGCACTTATTCACATCAATGGTGTGGGGCTGCTTCACCGTACCGGAGATCGCGCCCACCGGGCAGACTCTGGCGCAGGCGGTGCATCCGCGGCACTTGTCGGCCACGATCTCATAATGGAGCAGGGCCTTGCAGACGCCGGCCGGGCAGCGGTGCTCTTTGACATGGGCTTCATATTCGTCACGGAAGTAGCGCAGGGTGGACAGCACTGGGTTGGGCGCGGTCTGTCCCAAGCCGCACAGGGCGTTATCCTTAATATAGTAGCACAGCTCTTCCATCTTATCGATATCTTCCATGGTGCCGGTGCCGGAGGTGATCTTATTCAGCATTTCCAGCAGGCGCTTGGTGCCCACGCGGCAGGGAGTACACTTACCGCAGGATTCGTCAACAGTGAACTCCAGGAAGAACTTGGCGATATCCACCATACAGGTGGTCTCGTCCATAACGATCAATCCGCCGGACCCCATCATGGAGCCGATGGCGATCAGGTTGTCGTAGTCGATGGGGGTATCGATCAGGGAAGCCGGGATGCATCCGCCGGAGGGTCCGCCGGTCTGGGCGGCCTTGAACTTCTTGCCGTCCGGCACGCCGCCGCCGATTTCCTCAACGATCTCACGCAGGGTAGTGCCCATGGGGATTTCCACCAGGCCGGTATGCTTGATCTTGCCGCCCAGGGCGAACACCTTAGTTCCCTTGCTCTTCTCGGTGCCCACAGAGTTGAACCACTCGGCGCCGTGGAGAATGATCTGGGCGATATTGGCGTAGGTTTCTACGTTATTCAGGATGCTGGGCTTGCCGAACAGGCCCTTCACCGCCGGATAAGGCGGGCGGGGACGGGGCTCACCGCGCTTGCCCTCGATAGAGGTCATCAGAGCGGTTTCCTCGCCGCACACGAAAGCGCCGGCGCCCAGACGAAGCTGGATATCAAAATCAAAGCCGGAATCAAAGATATTCTTGCCCAGCAGGCCGTATTCACGGGCCTGGCCAATAGCGATCTCCAAACGCTTTACAGCGATGGGATACTCGGCGCGAACGTAAATGTAGCCCTTGGTGGCGCCGATGGCATAGCCGGCGATAGCCATAGCCTCCAGCACGCAGTGGGGATCGCCCTCCAGAACGGAACGGTCCATGAACGCGCCCGGATCACCTTCGTCGGCGTTGCAGCACACATATTTCTGGTCGGCCTTGTTGCCGGCGGCCAGGCTCCACTTCACACCGGTGGGGAAGCCGGCGCCTCCGCGGCCGCGGAGGCCGGAATCCTTGATCACCTGGATGACCTGCTCGGGAGTCATCTCGGTCAGAACCTTGCCCAGCGCGGCGTAGCCGTCCTGGGCTATGTACTCGTCGATGTTCTCCGGGTTGATGACGCCGCAGTTCCGCAGGGCGATTCTTCTCTGCTTCGCGTAGAAGGCCGTCTCGTTCAGGGATTTGATGGTGTCATCCTTCTGCACGGTCTCCTGATACAGCAGGCGCTTGACGATTCTTCCCTTCAGCAGATGCTCTTCCACGATCTCCGGAACGTCCTCTACCTTCACCATGCTGTAGAAGGCACCCTCCGGATATACGATCATAATCGGGCCCAGGGCGCACAGGCCGAAGCAGCCGGTGCGGACCACGTTGACTTCGTTTTCCAAGCCCCTGGCCTTGATTTCTTCTTTCATCTTCTCAATGATTTTTTCACTGTTTGAGGAGGTACAGCCGGTACCGCCGCAAATCAATACGTGGGAACGATACATATTTGGTTTTCCTCCTTCTTATGAATTGGCACCGATGGTAAATTCCGTGACCACATTGCCGTTGACCAGGTGGTCGTTAACCACACGGACAGCCTTTTCCGGGGTCATTTTCACATAGGTGACCTTTTCCTGTCCGGGAACCAGCACCTCCACCACGGGCTCATACTGGCAGATGCCGATGCAGCCGGTCTGGGTGACGGCAACCTTTTCCGTCATGTTGCGCTTGGCAACCTCTTCCACAAAAGCGTTCAATACCGGACGGGCTCCGGCGGCGATTCCGCAGGTAGCCATGCCGACCAGCACACGGACGGCGTCCTTATCCTCCTCCCGGATTCCAATCTGGGCGCGGGCCTTATCTCGAATCGCCTGCAATTCAGCTAATGTTTTCATCTTCTTGTGCACCTCCAAAGATCATATCGGTTTGTTCCTTTAGATAACCCTGTATCCATTCGCTGACCTCAGGGGCCGAAAGCTTTACCTCTTCCCCCAAAATCTCTCGCAGCTCCCTGGTGTCCAAAGCGAAGCTCCTTCCATCCCGTTCCCGGCGGAAAATAAAATCCCGGTCCGGATTGGAATAGATCAAAAGCCCCACCGTGGAATTAATATCCCCCAAAGGAGTCATGTCAATGTGGGAAGGCTTAAACACCGCGGTCACCGTGGTGCCCTTCCCCGGCTCAGACTCGATGGAAAAGCTTCCGCCGGTCTGCTCCGCCGCCATTTTAAAAAGCGGCACTCCCAGCCCCACCTTTCGGGTGGTGCGGGTTGTGAAAAACGGATCCGTCACGCGAGCCGCCTGCTCGGCGGTCATTCCCCTGCCGTTGTCGATGATCTTCAGCGTCAGGGTGTCCTCCGCGCTGCTTTCCTCCACAACGATCTGCGTCAGGGAAGCCCCTGCCGACAGGGAGTTCTGGGCGATATCCATTACATTCAGCGACAGCTCCCGCATGGCTTTATTCGTACTTTGCCAAAATGCCCTTGACGTCCTCGGGAACCAGGCGGCCGTAAACATCGTCGTTAATGGTGATAACCGGAGCCAGTCCGCAGGCGCCGATGCAGCGGCAGGCTGTCAGAGAGAACTTGCCGTCCTCAGTGCACTCCTCCGCTTCGATGCCCAATTCCTTGGAAAGCTCCTCCAAAATCTTGCCGGAGCCCTTAACATAGCAGGCGGTGCCCAGGCAGACGGAAATATTATACTTACCCTTGGGAGTCAGAGAAAACTGGGAATAGAAGGTGGCCACGCCGAACACCTCGGAAAGGGGAACCCCTAAACCGTCGGCTACCATCTGCTGCACTTCAATGGGCAGATAGCCGTAAACGTTTTGGGCTTCCTGCAGAACAGGCATGATGGCGCCCGGCTCGTTTTTATGCTTCTCGATAATCTCAAAAAGCTGAGCCTCCTGCTCTTTCGTCCCGCTGAACGGGATATTGCTGATACGCTTTTGCATTTGATTTCCTCCTTATTGTCTTTGAACGCAACCTGTTAAAAATATAACAACTAAACGCATACAAAACCAACTGCTGCGGTTGCCTACAAAATATGATTATATCGGATTCTTTCCCTAAAATCTATACGATCCTACAAAGTTCCCAGAGAAAATAGGGGGAAGGTTTTGGCGAAATGCACCAATGACGATTTTTTCCAAAATCAGAACACTCAGCGAACTCACTTCTTGAATTCAACTGATTTTTATTTTTTGTGAAAACTCGACAAAAGTTTTTCAACATCATCAAAATCCGAGCCAAGCCGCTTCCTATCTTTCCCATTTCACCTGAATTTTTCCGTTCAGGGCATCCACTAAGCACCGGGCCGTTTTTTCCGGCAGGTCCAGCCAGGGCCTTCGTTCCTTCAGCCAATCTAGATAATGGGCGTCGGAATCCAGCAAAAGGATCATATCCTGAAGCTCCGGGTACCGCTTGAGCAGAAGCTCCTTGTCTCCCTTGCCGGAGATCTCCGCGGCGTGGAACTCCGCCTCCGCCGGAATAGCGCCCAGGGAGGAGATCACGCTGTAGGAATCGTGATCAATGTGAGCTGGAAACGCCGCCCCGCCGAATTCCGCCATCAGCCCGGGCAGCTCTCCCACGCTGATGCTGCTTGCGTTGATGAGAAGCCGGGAAACCCTGCCCACCACCTCATCCTGCCAATCCATAATAAGCTGATCCCCAAAAATTTCCGGCCGGTTCCGAATCTCCGGGGAACGGGACTCCACATAATCCCCAAAGGCCTCGGCCTGCTCCACGGTGGGGAACAGGCATACCACATGGGCTTCCTCGCTGGTGGTAAGCTCCATGCCAGGCACCACTGTCACGCCAGCCTCCTCACCGGCCCTCACCGCCGCCCGGCAGTTTTTGCAGCTATTGTGGTCAGTGAGGGCGATCATGTCCATGCCGTTCAGCAGGGACATGTTCACAATATTATTGGGGGTCATGTCGTTGTCCCCACAGGGGGATAGGCAGGAATGGATGTGGAGATCGTAATAAACCCTCATGATAAAAGCCGGCCGATCTGCAAAGCCAGGCGGTAGCTGTTTTCCTCCGCGCCAAGCACGCAGATCCCCTGCTGGTCCGCCTTCCGCTTAGCGTCCTCGTCCAGCCAGGCGTTTTCCGTCAGGATAATGCAGGCGGTATCCGCCAGGGACGCCACCGCCAGGGCGCTGATGTTGCCCATCACCGTCAGCCAGGCGTCGCCGGCCTTGGCCCTGCCCATCACCCAGCTCAGCAAATCGCCGATATAGCATCCGGAGACCTCCTGGGAAAGCCCCTCCTCCCCCGCCAAAAGCTTCAGGGAAAGGGCTTCCTTGAGCTGCTGTACTGTCATATTCTCACATCCAATTGCTTCAATTTTACAGATAACCGCTTTTGAGAACTCTTTTTCCTTGAGAGCGTTTCCCACGGGAAGCTGTTCTTCGGTTAGCTGTTTTGTATTGCCGCCTGTTCAGGAACGCTTCAGCCGGACAAATAAAAGCCTTGTTTTTTTACCAGCATGAAGCTAAGATTGCAATTTCCCGCCTGTCCTGGCTTCTATCCATAAGAAACATGATCATGAAAGCCCTCTTAATGCTTTGGGGAAATCCTTTCCGCAGGCGATCTGGATTATCTTTGTTCTTTCCTTCCATCAGCTGTTTGAACCGGGCCCCTGTGCTTTCCCGGCGCCCGATCCGGTTCTGGGCGCTCCCGTCCCCTACCAGCATATGCCGCCGGGCACGCCTTTAATTCCCTTGCTTCTCCTTGGAGTCCAGATAGCTGGGAACATAGCCGCCGATGGAAGACAGGGTATCCGCCACATTTTTCACCTGTTCCCGCATAACGAATACACAGTCGCTGGTGCGGGCCACACCCTTCACCACATCCTCGGCTAAGGCCCGGCAGCTGGGCGCGCCGCAGGAGCCGCAGTCCAGTCCGGGCAGGCCCTCGCAGATCACGTCGATCTCCTCCATCATCTGCATGGCTTCCTCCAGATTTTGAGAAAGCTTCAGAACCGGGGCGAATTCCAGAGGCTCGGTCCACTCCATATCCCGGGGCACGCCGCCGTCCAAATGGTTCTGGGAAACCGGCAGATATTTTCTCAGGCGCTGAAGCCTGGCTTTAGCCACATAGCCGTTCTCCACACACAGCACGCCGCCGACGCATCCGCCGCTGCAGGCGTTCAGCTCCACAAAGTCCAGCTCCCGAATCCGCTCGTCCTCCAGCTCCTCCAGAACCCGTATCACGTTCTCGATGCCATCCGCCGCCAGGTATTTTTCATTGAGCAGCGCCGCGGACTCTCCGCCGCTGCCGGCCCAGCTGACGCCGATCAGTCCCGACTGGCCGATGGGCTCCACTGTTTCCAGCTTATCCATCCGGTGAGACAGCAGAGGGAATACCTCGCTGATGGCGATGGCGCCGTCGCACCAGGAGCCCTCGGTGCCGATGGGCATTTTAATATCCGTCACCTTGGCCGGGCACGGGGTGATGAAGAAGGCCCCGATTTCCTCTACCGGGATGCCCGTTCTCTCGCTGGCCGCCCGCTTTGCCATCATGGCGGAAACCTCCATGGGCGCGTTCAGATTCAGCACATGGTCGCACAGATCCGGAAAACGGACCCGGATCAGCCGGACCACCGCCGGGCACGCGGAGCTGATCACAGGCTTAGGAAGCCTGCCGTCCGCCATCAGCTTTCTGGTGGCGTCGGAGACCAGCTCGGCTCCTCTGGAAACCTCGTAAACATCGTCAAAGCCCATCTGCTTCAGCCCGGTGAGCACGATGTCGATATCGTCTAAATTATTGAACTGGCCGAACAGCGCCGGCGCCGGAATGGCAATTTTATATTTCCACCCCTCCAAAACAGAAAGGTGGTCATACCTCGCCTTTTTCGCATGATGAGGACATACCCGGATACATTCGCCGCAGTCGATGCACCGCTCGGATATGATCTGGGCCTTTCCCTCTCTCACCCGGATGGCCTCGGTGGGACAACGCTTAATGCAGTTGGTGCAGCCTAAGCATTTATCCTTATCCAGGGTCACGGAATGAAAAAACCGGTCCACAGGAAATCGTCTCCCTCCTAAGGCGTGCCCCCGTTCGGGACATGCTAAGTTATCGTAAGATTATCATCAAGCCGTCCTCTTGAAAGGGCCGGCGGCACCCAGTCCGCCCTGGGTCAGTTTTTCGGAAAAACGGAAAAGTACATGGTGGTGCCTTTTCCCAGCTCCGTATCGATCCGCATATCGTCGGAATATTTTTTTATGTTCGGCAGCCCCATTCCGGCCCCGAACCCTAAGGATCTGACGTTATCCGGCGCGGTGGAGTAGCCCTCCTGCATGGCCTTTTCCACATCGGCGATACCCGGCCCCTGGTCAGCCATAACCACGTCTACCTGAGCCGGGGACACGTCTACGTCAATCTCTCCGCCGCCGGCGTGAATCACCATGTTAATCTCGCCCTCATACATGGCGATGGCTACCCGCCGGGTAGCGTCGGGATCATAGCCCAGCTGCTTCAGCTTTTTCTTCACGCTGCTGGAGGCCTCTCCCGCCCGGGTAAAGTCGTCTCCGGGCACTATGTAATGGAAATGCATTTTGCTCATCTTTACTCGCAGCCTCCCCTAAGGCCGTTTTCATACAGCTTTCCGCAGGCCGTGAAAAGGCGGTACCTTGTTTTCAGCAGGGTAATGTCCATCTTTTTCGCCAGCTCCACAATGCTGTCGTCCGGCTGCTTTCCCCGGACAAACACGATGCACCGCATATCCATCATTTCCGCGGTGCGCACTACCTGAGGGTTCAGTAATCCAGTAAGAAGGACAGACTGGTCTTTCACAAACGCCAAAACATCGCTCATCATGTCGCTGCCGCAGGCGGTTTTTACCTCAAGGTCCAGGTCGGCGGCCGAAATGATCTCCGCGTCCAGCAGGCTGATAATATCTCTGATTGTCATTTTCTTTTCCCCCATATTTTTGCTCTAGTTAACAGAGGGCCTTTCATTTCCCCTCTGTCCTTACCAACAGCGTTATTATACCATAACTTTCGGAACCTTTCACTATAATTTTTGTGGAATCCTATGAAAATAAATTTTTCCAATTTTACTGTCCTCCCAGGGCATACAAAAACAGTCTGTTTTTCAGAAAAAACAGAAAAAATGTGCTTCCTTGGCGTAAAAAAGCGAGATTGTCTTAAAAATGTCAATTGACTATCCCATCATAACGTTTTATAATAAAAGTTAATTACTACTACATTTTGGAGGTCATGAAATGAAACGGGTTTATAATTTTTCTGCCGGCCCTTCCATGCTGCCGGAAAAAGTTCTGCGGACCGCCGCTGACGAAATGCTGGATTATCACGGCAGCGGGCAGTCCGTTATGGAAATGTCCCACCGTTCCAAGGTCTATGACGGTATTATTAAGGAAACGGAAAGCCTTCTCCGCGAGGTAATGAACATACCGGATAACTATAAAGTGCTCTTCTTACAGGGCGGCGCTTCCTCCCAGTTCGCCATGGTTCCCCTGAACCTGATGACCGGCTCCGGCAAGGCTGATTTCGTTCTCACCGGCCAGTGGGCCACCAAGGCTTACAAGGAGGCCGCCCGTTACGGCGAGGCCAACGTGGTAGCCTCTTCCAAGGATAAGACCTTCTCTTACATCCCCAAGCTGGACCCCTCCACTTTTACCAAGGATGCGGATTACTTCCACATCTGCCTGAACAACACCATTTACGGCACCAAGTGGAACACTCTGCCGGAAACTGGGAACGTTCCCCTGGTCGCTGATATTTCCTCCTGCATTTTGTCTGAGCCCATTGATGTCAGCAGGTTCGGCCTGCTGTATGCCGGCGCTCAGAAAAACATGGGCCCCGCCGGCTTAACAGTGGTAATCATCCGTGAGGATCTGATCGGCCACGCCAAGGACTTCACCCCCACCATGTTCAACTACCAGACCCACGCCGACAACGATTCCATGTTCAACACCCCGCCCTGCTACGCGATTTATATCTGCAAGCTGGTGCTGGATTGGATCAAAAACGACATCGGCGGGCTGGAAAAGATGAAGGAGCTCAATGAGAAGAAGGCCAAGATCCTTTACGACTTCCTGGACAGCTCCAAGCTGTTCAAGGGCACCGTGGTGCCGGAAGACCGCTCTCTGATGAATATCCCCTTTGTCACCGGCAGCGAGGAGCTGGACGCCAAGTTTGTCAAGGAAGCCGCCGCACACGACTTTGTCAACATCAAGGGCCACAGAAGCGTCGGCGGCATGAGAGCCTCTGTCTATAACGCCATGCCCATCGAGGGGGTGGAAAAGCTGGTAGCCTTCATGAAGGAATTTGAGGCCGCCAACCTGTAAGCGGAAACCCATAAGCCAACAGAAACCAAGAAAGGGAAGCCGGTGATCCGCCGCTTCCCATTTCCTTTCAGAAAGGGAGCAGAATACTATGTATGATATTTTAACCTTGAATAAAATTTCCAAAACCGGCCTGGAGCGTTTTACCGACGAGTATCAGTACGGCGACGCGGTTGAAAATCCCCAGGGCATCATGGTGCGTTCGGCGTCCATGCATGAGATGGAGATGCCTCAAAGCCTGCTGGCCATTGCCAGGGCGGGCGCGGGCGTCAACAATATTCCGGTGGATCAGTGCACGGAAAAGGGCATTGTGGTTTTCAACACTCCCGGCGCCAATGCCAACGCGGTCAAGGAGCTGGTTTTGGCGGGGCTGCTGATCTCCTCCCGTAAGGTCACCCAGGGTATGGCCTGGGCTCAGGGCCTGAAGGGCCAGGGGGATGCGGTCGGCAAGGCCGTGGAAAAGGGCAAGAGCGCTTTTGTCGGCCCTGAGATCAAGGGAAAGAAGCTGGGCGTTATCGGCCTGGGCGCCATCGGCATCCTGGTGGCCAACGCCGCCAGAAGCCTGGGCATGGAGGTTCACGGCTACGATCCTTATATCTCTGTGGATTCCGCCTGGGGCCTTTCCAGAGCGGTCAAGCACAGCCTGACCCTGGACGATATTTTTGAAACCTGCGATTATATCACCGTCCATGTTCCCCAGACTCCGGATACCAAAAATATGATTAACAAGGATTCCATCGCTAAGATGAAAGACGGCGTGCGGATTCTGAACTTCGCCAGAGGCGGCTTGGTCAATTCCGCCGACGTAGTCGCCGCGATTGAAGCCGGCAAGATTGCGGCCTACGTCACCGACTTCCCCTCCGACGACCTGCTGGGCATCGACGGCATCATCGCGATCCCCCATCTGGGCGCCTCTACTCCCGAATCCGAGGACAACTGCGCCAGGATGGCAGCCGACGAGCTGATGGCATATCTGTCCGACGGCAACATCATCAATTCCGTTAACTTCCCGGCCCTGTCCTCTCCCAGAGCGGCCGGCTGCTCCAGAGTGTGCGTGTTCCACAAGAACATCCCCTCTATGCTCAGCCAGGTGACCAAGCTGCTCTCCGACAAGGGCGTGAATATTGAGAACATGCAGAGCAAGTCCCGCAAGGATGTTGCGTACACGGTTCTGGACTGCGCCGGCCAGGTCGGCCAGGATGCTTTAGAATCCCTGGTAGATTCTGAGGGAATTATCCGTATCCGCGTAATTTCCGCTTAAACGGCGGCAGGCGTCTCTGGCGCTTGGGTTTTCAAAGACCTTTGACGGTATCCAGGCTCGGCAAAAGCCAGGATTTCGCTTCTTCGGTTTATGGCGCCGCGCGTTTGTGCGTTCTATCCTTACGCTCCGGCTTCAGCCCACTGAAAAGGCGCCGCGGGAAATCCGGCTGACAAAGAGCCGAAAAGGATCCGGCGCTCCTTACACGGAAAGAAAATGTCACGATTTTCGGTTCCTCTGGGAGACGCCGCTTCACTTAAGCGTTCTATAACCTATAACGGAAAAGCCATAGGATGGTTTTACATCCTATGGCTTTTTTGATGATCGTTTTGTTTTCTCCGCCCCTGCCTGCTTTTCACACCAGAGGCAAATAAAAAGCATAAAGCAGAAATAAACCAGCTCCAGGCTTCCGCGTAAGCTCAGCACCTGTGCGGGCAGAGATTCATCTAACAAAAATATGACCGCACGCATCTTGTCAGCTCTTTTGTTTTGCCGCTAACGCGAACCAGCCCTTTTCCTGACGCTCCTCAAGGATCGTAAACCGAGGCTCCAGGGCATCGCGCACCTCCTGCACACGGGTATCGATAATACCGCTCATCAGATAAATACTGTCCGGATTCAAGTATCGCGTGATATCCTTGGTCAACAGGATAATAATATCCGCCACGATATTGGCCACCACCAACTCGTATTTTCCAGCCACCTGATCCGTCAGATTGCCGCAGATCCCCTGGAATTTTTCCTCCACGCCGTTGGTCTGAGCGTTTTCCCCGGCGGTTTTCACCGCCAAGGCATCAATATCCACCCCGACCGCCTTTTCCGCGCCCAGCAGCAGCCCCGCCACCGACAGGATGCCGCTGCCGCAGCCCACATCCAGCAGACTCATGCCAGGCTTTAGATATTTTTCCAAAAGCTCTAGGCAAAGCCGGGTGGTTTCATGCGTACCGGTGCCGAAAGCCAAACCTGGCTCCAGATGCAGCACCGTCCTGCCCTGAGGATCGTAGGCTTCCTCCCAGGTGGGGCGGATCAAAAGCTTTTCCCCCACAGGGATCGGATGAAAATACTGCTTCCAGTTATTGATCCAGTCCTCTTCCGCACAGCTTTCCACGGAAAATTCGCAGTCAATGCCCTCGCCGGCGCACCGCTCCCGGAGGAAAGCCAGCGCCTCTTTCGGGTTCTCCTCCGGGCTGATGTAAAGGTGCACCAGTCCGTGTTCCCGGTCCTTTGCCAGCAGCTCCTCGTCGATTAAATCAATATGGGCAATCTCCCTGGCTTCCTCCTCCAAATGAGAATAATCCTCCACGTAAATACCGCCGTCCACCGCCATTTGGGCCATATCCGCCGCCTGCTCCAGCTGGGCAGACGGCACCTTCATAATGATCTCCGTCCATTCCATCGGGGATTCCTCTTTTCTTCTTTTGCTTTATTCGAAGCGCCGCAGCGCCAAAATGCACGGGAGGAGGAAAAGCAAGCTCCCGTGCGCTGTCATTCCGCTTTTCCTCCGCATATACCGTTAATAAAGCTATTATAGCATGAATTTCCGCAAGAGAAAAGCGGGAAAAGGCCTTCGCCTAAAACCACCGGGCCGCTTCCTCCTTGAATCTAGGGCCCGCACCCCAGGCGTACGGATCGTACCGGTCAAGGTTGCAGCCAAACTCCTTTAAAAACGTGATTCTGCCATCTTCCGACCAGCGGATCAGGGAAAGCCCGTCGAAGGCCTGAACGCCCTGTCCGTTCATTTCGCATTGAAAATACCATTCCACCACCGTTTGATCCCCCTGGTGGATAAACTGCTTAATATCCCAAGCCAGCACCCGTCCCCGGGTATTCCACTCCGCGAACCAATGCTCAATGGCCTTTACGCCATGATATTCCGGCCCCCAGCTTTCTATATAAACCGCGTTCTCGGAAAAAATCCGGGAAAGCTCAGGGCCTTTTCCTGTGAGCCACAGCTGAAACCAATTTTGAACGGTCATTTCTCTTTTCCGCATATTGTCTCTCCTATTCCGGGGCGAAACCGCCCGATTTCCGGCAAACCTTTTTATCGGGCTGAACCAAGGAACCACCCGCGCCGCTGTATTCTTCGGAGCAGGATGCAGCGGCGGCCATTTTATCAGAACCTCCCGGAGGCCAACCGCTTGACGAAAGCTTGTGGTCCGCCCAACTTAAAATCCGGTATTTTTTATTCTTCCCGGCTCTGCCGAAAGCCTGATCCGCACAGGAGCCCGTTGCAAAAACGCCTTGCCGGAAGGGAGTGCTGTCCGGCGGACAGCCGCCGCTCCTCCCGGCAAGGCGTTTTCCATTTCTCTGCCAGCCTCCGATTGACGGCCGGCGTGCTGCCGGTTCAGGAGACTTATTCTAATTCGAAGGCTCCGGTGTAAAGCTGATAATACTTTCCTTTTTCCTCGAGCAGCTTTTCGTGGGTTCCCCGCTCAATGATCCGGCCGTGTTCCAGAACCATGATCACGTCGGAATTTTTCACCGTGGACAGCCGGTGAGCGATAACAAACACCGTACGCCCTTTCATCAGAGCGTCCATGCCGCGCTGTACGATGGCTTCCGTGCGGGTATCGATCGAGGAGGTGGCCTCGTCGAGAATCATTACCGGCGGATCCGCCACGGCAGCCCGGGCGATCGCCAGCAGCTGCCTCTGGCCCTGAGACAAATTTGCCCCGTTTCCGGTCAGCAGGGTATGGTAGCCCTCAGGCAGCCTAGATATAAAATCATCCGCGCCCACCCGTTCGGCGGCCGAGATACAATCCTCATCCGAAGCATCCAGACGGCCGTAACGGATGTTGTCCAGCACCGTGCCGGTAAACAGATTGGTGTCTTGAAGGACAATGCCGATGGCCCGGCGCAGATCGGATTTTTTGATCTTATTAATGTTGATCCCGTCATATCGGATCTTACCGTCAGCGATATCATAAAAACGGTTCAGCAGGTTCGTAATGGTTGTTTTTCCCGCACCGGTGGCGCCTACAAACGCCACCTTTTGTCCGGGCTCGGCGTAAAGGGTGATATTATGGAGTACGATCTTATTTTTCTCATAGCCAAAGTCTACATCCATCATCCGTACATCGCCGGTCAGACGGGTATAGGTGACGGTTCCATCCGCCTGGTGGGGATGCTTCCAGGCCCACATATGGGTTCGCTCCTTGGTTTCCACCAGCATTCCGTTTTCTTCCTTTACCTGGGCCAGGGTCACATAGCCGCTGTCGGCTTCCGGCTGCTGGTCCAGCAAAGCGAAAATCCGCTCCGCGCCGGCGATCCCCATAACCACCGCGTTGATCTGATGGGAAACCTGGCCGATTCCGCCGGAAAACTGCTTGGTCATATTCAAGAAGGGCACCACCACGCTGATGCTCAGAGACAGGCCAGAAATACTCAGATTCGGCACCCCCGAAAGAAGCAGAAGACCTCCGGCCAAGGCTACCACTACATACAGCACATTGCCGATATTGTTCAAAATCGGGCCCAGCGTATTGGCGTATTTATTTGCTGTTTCCGACTCCGTAAACAGCAAATCGTTAATTTTGTCGAAATCCGCCTTGCTCTCCTCTTCATGACAGAAAACCTTGACCACCTTTTGGCCGTTGATCATTTCCTCGATAAAGCCCTCTTCCTTACCCAGAGCCTGCTGCTGCCGGATAAAGTGCCGGGCCGAGCTTCCGCCGATTTTCTTGGTAATCAGCAGCATGACCGCCACGCCGGCTACCACCACCAAAGCCAGCCATACGCTGTAGTAGATCATAATGCAGAACACGGTCAGAGAGGTAATCACCGTGGTCAGCAGCTGGGGAAAGCTTTGAGAGATCATTTGACGCAAGGTATCGATATCGTTGGTGTAGTGGCTCATAATATCGCCATGGTTGTTTTGATCAAAGTATTTGATGGGCAGCCCCTGCATGGTATTGAACATTTTCTCTCTAAGCTTTTTCAGGGCTCCCTGGGTAATGATCGCCATCAGCTGGGTGAACACAGTGGTCGATGCCAGGGCAATCACATAAAACGCAGCTAAAATCCCCACCAAAGAGAGAATCTGTCCGCCTACGGCATTCCAATCGCCGCTTTGCCAGCTGGTTTCAATCAGGGCGATGACATTCTGCATAAAAATAGCGGGGATAGAAGAAATCAACGCGCTGAATACAATACACACAAGGGTCACAGGAAGCATTCTAGGATAAAAGCCAAACAAGGTTTTGATCAGACGCTTTACGGTACCCTGAGATTTTTCCTGCTTACGCATCTTGATCACCTGCCTTATTCTGAGAGGTATAAATTTCCCGGTAAATTTCATTATTTTCCATCAGCTCCCGATGAGTGCCGATACCGTTGATCCTGCCGCCCTCCATGACGATGATCCGGTCCGCGTCCTCCACCGAGGCGGTGCGCTGGGCAATAATGATTTTCGTGGTTTCCGGAATAAATTCCCGCATAGCCTTGCGGATCAGGGCGTCTGTTTTGGTATCCACCGCGCTGGTGGAGTCATCCAAAATCAAAATTTTCGGCTTCTTCAGCAGAGCCCGGGCAATACAGAGGCGCTGCTTCTGCCCGCCGGACACATTGGTGCCTCCCTGTTCGATATAGGTGTCGTATCCGTCCGGGAACTGAGAGACAAATTCATCCGCCTGGGCAAGCTTACAGGCGTGAACCAGCTCCTCGTCGGTTGCGCTTTCGCTGCCCCACCGGAGGTTTTCCTTAATGGTACCGGAGAACAGCACGTTCTTTTGCAGCACCATGGCCACCTGATTTCTCAGAGTCTCCAGGTCGTAATCCTTCACATCCACGCCTCCCACACGAACCCGGCCCTCGGTGGCGTCGTACAGCCGGGAGATCAGCTGCACCAGGGAGGACTTGGATGAGCCGGTGCCTCCAATGATGCCGATGGTTTCACCGGACCTGATATGCAAGTCGATATCGGCAAGGGCCATCCGCTCAGCGGCTTGGGAATATTTGAAGCTGACCTGATCGAAATCCACAGAACCGTCCTTTACGTCATAAACGGGGTTTTCCGGGTTATGAAGAGTACTGCCCTCGGTCAGCACCTCCGCGATTCTTTTTCCCGATTCCTCCGCCATGGTGATCATTACGAACACCATGGAAATCATCATCAGGCTCATCAGGATCATAAAGCTGTAGGTCAAAAGGGCGGAAAGCTGTCCCACATCCAGATCAATCCCCCGTGAGGTGATGACGGTATACGAGCCAAAGGACAGCACAAACACCATTACCGCGTAAACACAGAACTGCATCAGCGGGTTATTGATGGCCAGAATCCGCTCGGCGCGGGTAAAATCGCTGCACACATCCTCCGCCGCACGGTCGAATTTTTCCTTTTCATAATCCTCCCGCACAAAAGACTTTACCACACGGATGCCCTTGACATTCTCTTGGATCGAGCTGTTCAGGGCGTCGTATTTTTTGAACACCCTTCTGAAAAGCGGCATCACCCTGCGGATCACCAGGAACAAGCCAAAGCCCAGCACCGGCACCACGAACAGAAAAATCGCCGCCATTTTACCGCCCATGACAAAGGCCATAATAAAGGCGAAAATCAGCATCAGCGGGCAGCGGATGGCGATGCGGATAATCATCATATAGGCCATCTGCACATTGGTAACGTCGGTGGTCAGCCTGGTGACTAGGGATGACGCGGAAAATTTATCAATATTCTCAAAGGAGAAATTCTGAATATTATAAAACATATCCTTTCTCAGATTTTTGGCCAGCCCGCAGGAGGCCGTAGAGCAGGTATTTCCCGCCCATGCGCCGAACAGCAGAGAAATCCCCGCCATTAATACCAGCACCAGGCCATAAACGGCGATAACCTGAAACTCACAGCCCGCCTTAATCTGATTGACCAGGTTGGCGATGATAAATGGAATCAAGCACTCCATGACCACCTCCATGGAAACCAAAATCGGCGTCATGATCGATACTTTTTTGTATTCTCGGATACTTTTTGCCAGCTCTCTTATCATGTCATATCATTCCCTCTTTCCAATCTTGAATAAAAGGAGAGCAATGCTTACCCGCATACCAAAATGATAAACATTACTCGCTGCTTCTTTTTCCGTTCCCGCTGTCTCCGGAAACTATGGCCCCCTGTTCTTCCCTATTTTGATCCAAATCCCACCAGCATTCCGCTAGGGCCGTCAGCATTTTCAGGAGGCTCTCCTGTTCTTCCCTGGAAAGGCAGGCTACCATCCTCCGAACTCTGCGCTGGTAGTCCTTTTCCTGCTCCACAGCTTCCTTTTTGCCGGCTTCCGTCAGCCGCAGATTCAGCTGCCTGCCGTCGGTTTTGCTCTTGGCCTTTTCCAAAAAGCCGTCGGCCTCCATCTTCGCCAGGATTTCGCTGAGCGAGCCGGAGCAAATTCCCAGAATATCCTGCAGCTCCCGCTGAGGCAGCTCCTTTGCCTTGCTCAAAATGGTGAAAATGCGTCTTCGTCCCGCCTTTTCGCCCATTTTATAGTGCAGAAAGCGCCCGCAGGCCCCCAGATATTCAATGATCCTTTCCGGCATCGGCCCGGTGATCCTTCCCGGCATCATGCTTCTTCCTCCCTTTCAGAATGCATTATGCATATTATAGTGGATAAAATTTTAAATTGCAAGGTACCAAGCGATTTATTTTGACCTGTATTTTGTAAAAAATATGTGAACTGATAAAATCCATCTGAGACGGTCAAAACGCCTCCCAAAAACTCCCGAAGAATGTAAAACAGAGCCGGCACGCCGGCTCTGTTTTGCCCTAAGCGTATAGCCGCCGCATAACGGCGGCGCCTCTTCCCATTCTTCCGCGAAAGCTTTTTGCCGTCTAGGAAAAACGACCTTTTTCTGTTACAAACAATAAGCGGCTCATATAAAAAGGGCGCTGCACTCTTTGGCAACCACTGATAAGGAAGGTTTGAAAACAAACTAACTTAACGGCTGGCAAGCAGGTTGCAACGAAAAGCGGGTAAGAGGACAAAAACTTCTTGCCCGCTTTTTCTGTATTGCGTGGAACGATAGAAAGGCATTTTGCGCTTCCGAGGGATATGATACTACTTGCTCTGTTTCTTCCCTTTGCAAGCCGCATAAATCAAGGCTTTTTCCCGTCTAAATATCCACGCTGGCATGGCAAAATGTTACGCAGTAGACTGTCATTTTTGAGGGTGGGAATATAAACTCTCAATTATCGTGTTTTCAAGTCTGCAAAGCCGCGTTGTGCAAGACTTTCTCGCCCCCTATTGCGTAACACATCATCATAGATTGAGGGCGCAAGCAATCTATCCGTTTGCGCCCTCTTGATTATCCAACAGCAAAGACGGGAAAAGCCGCCAAGGACGCGAAGCGCAAAGTTTATCCTTGACGGCTTTTTCTGCCTTTGCTACTCATTATCTGTCAAAGCGGAACTTGGGTAGTGCTTCCATTAAGGACGCTTTGAGGTAATCTTGAATATCGTCGTTGATACTCCCTTGAAAGTAGGACAGATATTTGATGTAGCCGGTATAGGTTGATTTCCGTATCGCTGTAACCGAGGTAGTACCGCAAAAACAGCACTTCCCGCCGCTTTTCTGGCAGACGCAAAAGCGCGGCTGCCAACTGCTCGCTTTCCACAATGACCGTTTTTCCGCGAACGGTAAAAGCAGTAGGCGCATCGTATTTCACAAAATACTTGTCTGTTGTAGTAACAGGCTCAAAATCAAACTCCCGAAGATAGTCAAGGGACACTTCAAACTGCTGCTTTTTCCGTATTTTCTTGTAAGCGCCCAGCGCCGCATGGTAAAGGACAATCTTGCAAAAGGCGTTGAAAGTGCGCTCGATATGCTCCCGATACTGCTCTGTATTCATCATCTTTCTCACCCCCTTTCTGCCCAAGCAGGGGGAAAAACAACAAACGCCCATGCAGCATAAAACCGCATGGGCGTTGGAAACAGGAATTATAAGAGATAACTATATGACTTGTGTGTTCATACTCATAAGCGCAAAATCCCGTATAGGCACAAAGGCTTTTTTTGACCGTAGGTTATGAGAAATGGCAATCAACATACTTGTACCTCCAAGATACCGCCGTAATTTTAAGAAATCGTTATTGATTTGTTTGGACTCAAAAAACAACGGCTTTTTCTTTTGCCGTTGTCGGGCAGTTTAAGGATTACTTTTCTACTCTATCAAGATATTCTTCTAAGCAAAGCCCCTGTTCGTACATTTCGGTTGCTGCTTCTACTCCAACATATCGGTAATGCCATACTTCCTCGGCTGTACCAGTAATATCGGTTTTAGCACCGGGATAGCGGAAGATGAAGCCATATTTATAACTGTTTTCTTGAAGCCAAAAATAAAGGTCATAAGTAGCACCGTTGATGTCTACTGCAATACCAAGCTGGTGTTCGCTATATCCGGGAACAGCAACCCATTGTTCAGCCTGTTCAACAGCTTCTTCATTTGAATATCCCTCTTGCTTATATTCAGCAATTTTTTCATCGTATAATTGCTGCTGCTTTTCCTGTGTGCGGTAGCCGGACACTACCATAGGAAGCTGATCCCAGTTTCCTTCTTTTGCTGCTTCCAGCATTTCCATAAGCGGCTCATAAATACGTTCGTCAACTTTTTCACCGCCGGGAACTTCCACAAGGTTTATTTCATAATTGTCGGGGATAGGGTTCCATTTATTTACTAAAGTCAAATTCCATTCTGTATCATCAGTTGAGGATTGCGGCTTGCTGTTTTCCTCAATTCCCGATGATATATCGTCATCAAGCGTTAGACCCGGTTGTGTATCCGTGGGATTGAGTATTACGTGTTCTTCAGAGCCTTTAAGGAGTAGGCTCCCCAAAATAGCGATTGCAATCATTATGATGGAAAAGGTGAGGATAAGGATAATCGGTCGGTTTGTTTTTCTTTTCCTCACCCATCTATACCTTTCGTGCTGTTTATCATTTCTTTCGTTCATAAACTTCTATGTCCTTTCCTAAGATTTTAGGGTATTAAAAACGCCCCCTTACAGTAAACAGTTTACCGTAAAGGGGCGTTTGGAACTTGACTATTAGGTTGCTTAATTCCTAAGATAATCCTAAGATACAGGCAGAATAACAGAAAATGTAATGGTTTTATTTTCGCTTTTTACCTCAATCGTACCGCCATGTAGCAATACGATTTCTTTTGCGATTGCAAGACCTAAACCTGTCCCACCTGTATCAGAAATACGTGCTTCGTCTAAGCGATAAAATTTATCAAATAAGGACGAGAGCTTTTCGGCAGGAATGGTTTCGCCTTGATTTTGAAACAGAATAGCAATATGCTTTTCTGTATTCTCAACAGAAACAATGATTTTTGTGTCGGGGTAACTATATGTTACTGCATTTTTCAAGATATTGCTGAATACACGGGCTAACTTTTCGGGGTCTGCATATATGGTTGTGTTTTCATCAAAATCAAGTTCAATGGAATTATTCTGCACCGTAAATGTCGGCAGGAGTTCATCACGCAGTTGTACCAGCATATAATACAAGTCGATATTTTGCTTTGATAGCTTGATTTGCTTTGAATGATAGCGCGTGATTTCAAAAAATTCATTGACCATTTTATCCAGCCGGTATGCTTTCTCTAAAGCGATATGAACATTTTTGGTGCGGTCAGATACCGTCATATCGGGGGCTTCCTCTAAAAGGCTTAAATAGCCGATTACCGAGGTTAGCGGAGTACGAATGTCATGAGCAAGGTACATAACAAGTTCATCTTTCCTCTGCTCGGCAAGAGCGGTTGCTTCTTTTTGCTGTCTGAGATTTCGTTTCACGGTGTTTAACTTACATTGAAACGGTAGCATTTCTCTCGAAAGACAAATCTTGCTTTCATCATCTTCTAAAAGGTTGTCAATTCCTCCGTTGATTTCCTTAAAGTAGCGGGTAATCCAGCGGAACAAGAAGAGAAGCAGCAGCAAGAAAATAGTGATAATTGCGACCGTGAAAAAGATTTCTTTATATCCCCTAAAATTGTTATGATAGATTAAAAACGCTTCTTCATGCTCCATTTGCAGAAAGAACTCTAAGAGATATACAATGAAATCGCCCAATCTTCTTTTCCAAAGGAACAAGTATATTGCCACTACAATTAGGACAGACAGGACCGCGCTTCCAAAAAAACGAATGGCAATCTTTCGTTGGAATACAGAAAAATCATCTTGTTTATTTTTCTTCAATTTTATACCCAACTCCCCAAATGGTTTTAATATATTTTGGATTTTCCAAAGTATCACCTAATTTTTCCCGTAAGCGTCGGATATGGACGGTAATCGTATTGTTTGATTTCGTGTAATACTCGTCTTTCCATATCCTGTGGAATAACTCCTCTCCGCTAATAACAATCCCCTTATTCTCTAAAAGGATTTGCAAGATAGAAAACTCGATAGGTGTCAATGAGATCGGCTTATCATTTAGCCGACACTCATGTTTCTTTATATCCAGCGTTAGATCAGAATATAGAATAATATGTTGCTTTTCCTCTGGAAGGGCAACATTATACTTTTTATACCGCCTTAATTGCGATTTTACCCGTGCGACCATTTCAAGAGGGCGGAATGGCTTTGTAATATAATCATCTGCGCCAAGGGTAAGACCAGTGATTTTATCCGTTTCCGCATCTTTCGCTGTCAACATGATGACAGGGTAAGTATAGCGTTCTCTAATCTTTTGGCATAGGGTAAACCCGTTGATGTCGGGAAGCATAATATCTAAAATAGCAAGGTCAAGCATGGTCGTATTGATACATTCCAGTGCTTCCGTTGCCGTATAGAACTTGAATACGGTATAGTTTTCGTTTTTTAGATAGACTTCTATCAAATCCGCAATTTCGACTTCATCATCGACAATCAATATTTTTTCTGACATATCCTTAATCCTTTCCAAAGAGGGCATTTTTACATTATATCAGCATAAAGGTTTCTGTTTATTATTTCTTGCATGATAAAATATTAAGATTTTCCTAAGACAGGATTTTGCGCCGCCCGTCAACAGGCTTTTCCGCGTCTTTGGGTATCAACCAAACACGGCTGAACTTTACCACGCCGGGTATGCGCTCGCCCTCACAAAGTTTCTGTACCCGCCTTTCGGAAATGCCCCACTTTACAGCGGCTTCCGCACATGACATATATTCCATAGTCGCGCCCGTCCTTTCTGCTTAAAACCTACCATAATATAGTATATACGGTTAAACGAATAACATCAATAGACTGTGTAGAAAAACTTTGCAAACCTTTCCCTAAACCGTTTGGCAAAAATGAAAGTCTGCGTGTTGTATATAGTGAGGGGCAAAGTGCAACAAAAGCCGTTTGCTGGACGGGATATTAAGTGAGAGGACACACAAGGGTTTGGGAAATCCCCAACAACAGAAAATCCCCGTCTGGCGCATAGCGTCAAAACGGGGATTTTTACGGAAAGGGTACCCCCTTTCCTATGCTTGCTACGGAAGTAGCAAGCGGCAAATGGGTACTCATTTGCTGTGCTTGCTCCCTACTCAAAACAAGGAAAGGACGGGAAAGGAAACGAGAAACGGAACACAATGATTTACTGCCGAAAAAGGGCAACCCTCTGAATGAAACCGTCTGCTATAAAATCGGCGGGACGGTCTTTGAAATTGAAACTTCCTGCGGCGGTTCCGAACTACTCTACAACAAAATGACGCGCCTTATCAAAGCGGAAACCGTGAAAACGCCTACTGACAAGGAAATGACGGAGCGTTATAATAGCGATAGCAACCTGTTTGTCGGGCGTTCATTACAGGAGGAATGAACAATGACGACAACAAAAAATTATCCCGACAACATTACCGCTTTATATGCCCGATTAAGTCAAGAGGACGCGCTTGACGGGGACAGTAACAGCATTGTCAATCAGAAAAAAATCCTTTTGAAGTATGCAGAGGATAACGGTTTCCCTAACCCGACTTTTTTCATTGATGACGGCGTATCGGGGGTAACTTTCGATAGACCCGGCTGGAATGAGATGATACGTCTTGCGGAAGCGGGAAAGGTCAAGACGGTTATCGTCAAGGATATGTCCCGCATGGGGCGGGATTATCTGAAAGTCGGCTATTACACCGAGAGTTTCTTTGCCGAGCGCGATATTCGCTATATCGCAATCAACGACGGTGTGGACAGCGACAAGGGCGACAACGATTTTACCCCATTCCGTAACTTGTTCAACGATTTTTATGCCCGCGATACCAGCAAGAAAATCCGCGCCGTTATGCGGGCAAAGGGCAACGCCGGGGAACATCTTTGCAGCAATCCGCCCTATGGGTATGTGAAAGACCCCGCCGACAAGAAAAAGTGGATTGTAGACGAGGAAGCCGCCGAAGTAGTCAAGCGGATTTTTGACTTGTGCGTTGCCGGGAAAGGGCCGATGCAGATTGCAAAGGCATTGACCGCCGGAAAGGTTTTGACCGTCAAGGCGTACTACGCAAAACGTGACGGGAAGCTCATGCCGGAAAACCTTTATCAATGGGACCCAAAATCTGTTGCAGGGATATTGGAGCGTCCAGAGTACACCGGCTGTACGGTGAACTTCAAAACCTACTCCAAATCCCACAAACTGAAAAAGCGCCTGCAAAACGCCCCTGAAAATTACCGTATCTTCCCGGACACGCAACCCGCTATCATCAATGAAAAAGTGTGGGAGCGCGTGCAGGAACTGCGGGCAAACAAACGCCGCCCCGCCAAACAAGCGGAACGGCAGGGGTTGTTCTCTGGGCTATTGTACTGTGCCGACTGCGGCAGCAAACTGCATTTTGCTACGGGCAAGAACATGACCCCGGAGCAGGATTGTTATCGCTTCGCGAGGTACAAGAGCAATACGGGGGATTGCACCATGCACTTTATCCGCGAGGAAACGCTGAAACGGTTTGTGCTGCGCCGGATATTCGATGTAACCGCCATGTTCTTTGAGGACATTATGAGTTTCCAAAAGACGGTGTATGAGCAGCGGTTTGAAGAAGCGGAAAGGGCGGCAAAAAAGCGCAAGCGGGAAATCGCACAAGCGGAAAAGCGGATTGCAGAACTTGACCGGATTTTTAAGCGTATTTATGAGGACGATATATCCGGCGCAATCTCTCACGAACGGTTTTTGAAGTTATCCGCCGAGTATGAAGCGGAGCAGAAAGAACTGACGGAAAAGGTTAAGACAGACCGGGAAATGGTAAATGCCTACGAGCAGGACAAAGCGGATTTTGACAGTTTCGCGGCGGTTATTCGGAAGTATGTAGGGATTACCGAACTGACGCCCACGATTGTCAACGAGTTTGTGAAGAAGATTATCGTCCATGCGCCGGACAAGTCCAGCGGCCACCGGCGGCAGAAAATCCAAATTATCTGGAACTTCGTCGGGGAATTGAAGCAGGACGAGGACAAGCAGACCATTGAACGACAGAGAAAAAGCAGGACAGCATAGCGATTTGCCATGCTGTCCTGCAAGATACCATTACTTCCTTATAGGTGTGCAGCTTTTGGCACAGCGCCCTTTCGGCCGTTTCAGCTTCACCCTCTGCATAAGCACTGGCTCCCTTTTTACCCGGCAGGCAGGCTGTTCAACACCGTTTTATCCTACCCTTCTAATAAGGGCAGCCTGACGGTGAACACCGATCCCTCCCCTACCACGCTTTCCACGCTGACGTCGCCGTGGTACAGGCCGGCCAAATGCTTCACGATAGACAAGCCCAAGCCGGTGCCGCCGATTTCGCGGGAGCGGCTGGAATCCACCCGGTAGAACCGCTCGAACAGCCGGGGCAGGTGCTCCTGCGGAATCCCGATGCCGGTATCCTTGACCTTGACCAGCACCATATTCCGCTGGCGCTGCAAGGTCACCGTTACCCTGCCCTGGGGCTTATTGTATTTGATCGCGTTTTCCACCAGGTTCCCAAAAAGCTGCTGCAGCCTGGTAGGCGAGGATGCCACCAAAAACGCCTCTTCCGCCTCCAGCCGCAGCACAATACCGTTTTTTTCAGCGATGGGCTTCGCCCGCCGAAGCACAGTTTCGATTTCCTGATTTAAATTGCAAGGCACCGTCTGAACGTCATCCTTAGCGTTTTCAATCTGGGAAAGCACCAGCATATCGTCGATCAGATGATGAAGGCGCTCCGCCTCAATATCCAGCACGTCATAAAAATACTGACGGGTTTCCTCATCCCGGTCGCCGGATTTTAAAAGCTCAATAAACCCTCGAATCGAGGTCAGGGGCGTTTTCAGCTCATGGGTCACATTGGCTACAAACTCGCTTCTCAGCTGCTGAAGCTTTCTCACTTCCGTCACATCGGAAAGCACCAGCAGGCCGCCATCCTTTGCATCCTCCGCGTTTAAGGGCGCGGCGTACACAGTCATAATCCGCTCCGGGTTGGACAGCTTAATTTCCTTACGAACCACGCTGTCGGTCTCGAGAGCCTCTCTGAGGTATCCGGCGAGCTGGGACAGCACGATGGAGCCGTCCAGCTTTTCTCCAATTTTCAGTCCGCTATTTTGCAGCAGCGCCTTTACCCGCTCGTTAAACAGCAGAATGTTGTCGTACTGGTCTACCGCCAGCACGCCGTCGTCCATTCCCTGAAGCACCGCCTCCAGCTGATGGCCCTGCTCTGTCAGCTCGGAGAACGCCTTTTGGGTCTGATCCGCCATCCGGTTAAAGGATTGGGCCAGCTGGCCGATTTCATTGGGGTAGTGCTCCGGTACCCGGCTCTCGAAATCACCGGCCGCGACCTTTCGGGTGGCCTCGGTGAGCCGAAGCATTGGGCGCACAATGTTCCGGGAGCTGACAACGGATACCACCGCCACAATAGCTCCCCCCAAGCAGACTCCCGCCAGCATGAAGAGGCTCAGCTTTCGGGTGGCCTCGTCCATCTCGGTCACAGGCATCGCCGCCCGCAGGACATAATCTCCCAGTACTCTGGCCTCATAAAGGTAGGTTTCCCCTGTGCTTTCCGATTTTCTTGTATCAAAGCCCACGCCGCTTTGCAGCGCCTCCTGCACCTCCGGCCGGCCCAGATGGTTCTCATTCTCCGGATTGATGCCGGTGGGATTGTCCTTGCTGGTTTCCCCAATCACCTGGCCGTCCAATGTAATTACTGTCAGGCGGATATCCTGGCCCGCCTGCTGCAAGGCCTCCCGCTTCCGCTGGACAAAGGCCTCCGGATCCTCCTGAATTTCATCGCCGTCGGTAGTAAGAAGCATCACAGCGGAGTCCAAGGTCCGGTGAAACTCCTCCAGATACAGGTTCCGCACCAGGGGCATAGCCAGCAAGGCCGCGGCGATCAAGCCGATGATTACCACCCCCACGTTGATCAGCACCAAGCGCTTCTGCAAGGCAGCTTCCCCCTTTTTCCATCAATCATAGTTTCCCGCCTATTGGAACAGTCTGCCGCCCGCTCGCGCCGGGTTAGGCGAAAGGCGGGAAATTCCCTTCCGTTCCTGGGCTTCCCCGCCCTTCACTCTTTATTCCCTTCGGTCTGGACGGCGCACTCCCTTTCCTGTTAGGGTACAAAGCTATTTCAAGTCTTCGGCGGAGGCAAACCGGTAGCCCACCCCTCTCAGGGTGACCACAAGCCTTGGGTTATCCGGTTCGTCCTCGATTTTCTGCCTTAGATAGCGGATATGCACATCCACGGTGCGGGCATCCCCGAAATATTCCAGCCCCCACACCTTATCCAGCAAGGCGTCCCGGGTCAGCACCCGGCCCGCGTTCCGCATCAGCATGACCAAAAGGTCAAATTCCTTCATCGTCAGTTCAACCGGCTCCCCGTTTTTCAGGCAGCGGCGGGCCGCCGTATTCACGGAGATCGGCCCGCAGGTCAGAACCTCGTCCTGAACCGGAGAAAGGTATTCCTTGCGGCGGATCACCGCCCGAACCCGGGCGCAGAGCTCTTTCACGCTGAAGGGCTTGGTAATGTAATCATCCGCGCCCATTTCCAATCCCAGCACCCGGTCGACTTCCTCGCCCCGTGCGGTGAGCATCAAAATCGGGATGGGCCTGGTGCTTTCATCGGCCCTGATTTTATGACATACCGCCAGACCGTCGGGAGGCGGCATCATCCAATCCAGCACAATGGCGTCGGGCTTTCGCACTCGGACAGCCGCCATTAAGGACACCCCGTCGGCAAACTCCTGGGTCTCAAAGCCGGAATCCTTCAGCGCCAGGGCCGCCAGCTTTCTGATATTCGGTTCGTCATCGGCAATATAAACTAAATCTGGCAAATCGGTTTCCTCCTAAGCTTCTAAATCCTTCCATCGTTCAAATCCGGATGAACGCCGGTTTCCATATAAACCACCCATTCCGCGATATTGGTGGCGTGGTCCCCCATACGCTCGATATACTTGGTGATGAACATCAGGTCAACCTCCTTCATCACGCTCTGAGGATTCTCGGTGATGGTGCCGCAGACCTCCAGCACGATCTTGCTGAACATGGCGTCCACCTGGTCATCCATGCCGCAGACCTGTCGGGCAAGCTCCACGTCCCGGGCGATAAAGGCGTCCATGGCCTTTTCAAACATCGCGCCAGCTGTTTCCAGCATTTGCACCACATGGTTCACAACGCTGGACTGGGCGGGAATTTCTCCCGCCTGTATAATATCGCAGATATCGGCGCACTGGTCCGCCACCCGCTCCACGTCAGTGATGATTTTTAAGCAGGAGGCGATCACCCGCAGATCTGTGGCGATAGGCTGCTGGAGCGCCAGCAGATTCATGCATACCGACTCAATTTCATGCTCCACCTGATTGATCTCCCGGTCGCCGCCCACTACCTCCGCGGCAAGGTCCTTATCCAGGTTTTTCAAAGCCTCCATGGTTTCCCCGATTCTCCGGTCCACCACGGCTCCCATTTCCTTCATGCTGCGGTTCAAATCCGCCAGCTTTTGATCGAAATATTTTCTTGGCATTCGAAATTTTCTCCTTTTATTATAATGGAATCCGCTTGGTTTGTCTACGATCAGCCAAACCGTCCGGTGATATATTCCTCGGTCCGTTTGTCCTTAGGCGTGCTGAACATCAGCTGGGTTTTATCAAACTCGATGATCTCCCCCAGCAGGAAGAATGCCGTCATATCCGCCACACGGGCGGCCTGCTGCATATTGTGCGTCACCACGATCACCGTGTAATCCTTTTTCAGCTCCTCCATCAGGTCTTCGATCTTCAGGGTGGAGATGGGATCCAGGGCGGAGGTAGGCTCATCCATCAACAGGATATCCGGCTCCACCGCCAGGGCCCGGGCGATGCACAGCCGCTGCTGCTGGCCGCCGGAAAGGCCCAGCGCGGACTTTTTCAGCCGGTCCTTTACCTCATCCCACAGCGCCGCCCCCCGCAGGGAATTTTCTACAATCTCATCCAGCTTCGCCCGGTTCTTGATTCCGTGAACCCGGGGGCCGTAGGCGATGTTGTCGTACACGCTCATGGGGAACGGATTGGCCTTCTGGAACACCATACCCGCCCGCTTCCGCAGCAGAGTCACGTCGGTGCGGGGGTCGTAAATGTCCTCTCCATCGATTTTGATGGTGCCGGTGATTTTGCAGCCGTCGATCAGGTCGTTCATCCGGTTCAGGGATTTGATGCAGGTGGATTTCCCGCAGCCGGACGGGCCGATAAAGGCGGTAACCTGGTTGGCCGGAATTTCCAGGTTCAGATTTTTCAGGGCGTGAAAATCTCCATAATACAGATCCATATTCTGAATGCTTACTTTGCTGTTTTCCATGTTATTGCTCTCCTTTTTTCAAGGTCTTGCTCACCAGTCCGGCCAAAAGGTTCAAAAGGAACACAATGACCAGCAGCACCGCGGCGGTGGCGAAGGCGATATGGAACGCGTCGTCGGAGGTAGCCTGCATAGCGGTCTGGTACAGGTGCAGGGTCAGGGTTCGTCCGGAATTCATGATCTGGCCGAAGAAATCCTTGGGCATATTGTAGGACATGCCGGAGGTATACAGCAGCGCCGCCGATTCCCCGACGATACGGCCCATGGCCAGAATCACGGCGGTGAGGATTCCCGGAACGGCGCAGGGCAGCACGATGCCCAAAATCACCCGCAGTTTGCCCGCGCCCAAGGCCATGGCTCCCTCCTTGTAGGAGCCGGGCACCGCGAGGAGGCTTTCCTCGGTGGTGCGGACGATGGTAGGCAGGATACAGAGGGTCATGGTCAGGCAGCCGGCCAAAATGGAGGTTCCCATGCGGAACATTACGCAGAACACCGTGTAGCCGAACAGGCCGAACAGAATCGAGGGGATGCCGGACAAAATCTCCGTGGTAAACCGGATGGCCCGCACCAGCCTCCCCTGCTTAGCGTACTGAGTCAGATAAATGGCGGATGAAATCCCGATAGGCGTGGCGATCAGAAGTGTAATGACCACGATATACAGGGTATTGATGATCATGGGCAAAATGCCCTTGGCGCCGCTTGGCGACTCCGAATAGGAGGTGCTGAGGAATTCCCAGCTGATATAGGGCAGGCCGTTGATCAAGATATAAAGGATGATACCTGCCAGCACGATTACAGTCAGCAGCGCCGCACCGTTGATGGCGATTTTCAGTAAAAGGTCCGAGGGACGGCGTTTCTTTTGATAAAGGGATTTAGTCACGCTCCATCTGCACTCCTTTCCTGGAAATATAGGTAAAGGCGATATTGACAATCATGATAAATACGAACAGCACTAGGCCGATAGCGAACAGCGCCTGGCGGTGAAGGCCGGAGGAATAGGACATTTCAATGACGATACCGGTGGTCATCAGCCGGACAGTGCCCAAAATGGAAGGCATCTGCACCACGTTGCCGGCCACCATGATCACAGCCATGGTTTCGCCGATGGCCCGTCCCACGCCTAAAATAACGCCTGCCAAAATTCCGGATTTCGCGGCGGGAACCGTCACCTTAAAGATAGTTTTCACCGGAGTGGTGCCCAGGGCCAGGGAAGCCTCCCGGTAGGATACCGGCACCGCCCGCAGAGAGGTTTCCGACACACTGACAATGGTGGGGAGCACCATAATCGCTAATATTAGAATTACCGCCAGCAGGCTGTCGCCGATGGTCTGTCCGGGAAACATGCTCCGGATCGCGGGAACGATGATCAGCATCCCGAAAAAGCCGTAAACCACCGAGGGAATACCCGCCAGCAGCTGCACCGCCGGGCGGACCACACTGGCCACCCATTTCGGAGCGGTTTCCGACAGAAAAACCGCGGTTAAAATTCCGATGGGAACACCAATAATCACTGCTCCCACAGTACCGGCGATGGAGGAGAGTATCAAGGGCAAAATTCCGTAAACGCCGCTTTTCGGCTCCCATTCGGTGCCAAAGAGAAAATTTCCCAGGCCGATCTCCGCGATAGCAGGGGCTCCGGAAACAATCATATATACGGTAATGATCACCACGGAGCCTACTGACACGCAGGCAAAAATCCGGAAAATGCTTTCCGCCAGCTTTTCGCCGCCCTTGGTCCAAATAGCCAGCACACCGGCGGCCAGGCCTAAAATCAGGGTGAGGAGAAAAGGCCACTGATAGCTGATGATAATATTGCTGACCCCCAGGGATGTCACCGCCGTTTGAATGGAGGAACTGGTCATCAGCACAATGAGAGGGGTGGCGGCAGAAAGCACAAAGCCGGTTCCCGCCAGTCCAGGCTTTTTCAAAAGGAGCAGCGCTCCGCCCGTCAAAGCCAGCACCGCCCCGCAAAGCACAGCGATTTTGGAAAGCAAGGGGATAGAAATCAAATAGCCCTGAAATCGGATTCCCGGGCTGGTTAAAATTTGATAAGCGGACAGCACAAAGGTGCTGTCCTTAAAGGTATAATTGACATAAGGAAGAAAAAATGTCGCGATAGGAACGATTCCCATTGCAACGGCAAAAATCACCTTCAGCTTCCGCTTTTGCCGTTCCCTTTTCAAATGGGCATCGTCTTTCATGGTCGTTTCCATATGAAACCTCCTTGGCGCGCCCCCTCCTCCCCGCTGGGCCGCGCTTCTTTCGATTGGTAAAACCGCCAAACGGACCTCATGACATACGTCAATTGAGGTCCGGGCGTAAAATGTTAAAGGGGAGTTTGTAAAAGGCAATTTTTAAGGAAAGTAAATCTATGTAAAAGCTTCCGCCCCGTATGCTCCCGCGCACTTTTCAGCAGGCCCGCGGCGGGATCCCTGCGGCCAGGTTTGGCTCTTGCAGCTGCCGGGCCGCGTTTCTTCTTAATCCCGCGGCTGCCGGTTAATGGGCCGTCTGACCGTCCGGCCAGCTTTTCCGGCTGAGCCCTTGATCCTGCCATACGCGTCCTAGGGACCGCTGGGGAATCAGCTTATTGGTTTTCCGTATTCTCGTCAATGTCTACGGTAACCAGCTTCTGGTCGGCGATAATCTGCTGGCCCTCGTCAGACTTCAGGAAATCAAACCAGGCTTTTACCAGTTCGCTGTCGGTGCCCTTGGTATAGATCTGAACAAAGGGGCGCTGTACCACATAGGTACCGTTGGAAACATTCTCCTCAGTGGCTTCTACGCCGTCTACAGACACAGCCTTGATTTCATCATTGACAGAAGCCAGGGACACATAGCCGATGGCGGAAGGATCGGAGGCAACCTTGGAAACCACAATACCAGTTTCCTGAACCTCAGCAGCGTAAGCGCATTTCTTATCCTCGCCGAAACCGAAGATGCTTTCAAAGCCGTCTCTGGTACCGGAGCCTTCCTCGCGTCCGATCACAGTGATCGCGGCGTCATCGCCGCCTACCTCGCTCCAATTGGTGATCTCTCCCGCAAAAATTTTTTCAATCTGCTCAGAGGTCAGAGCGTCTACCGGGTTTTCAGGGTTAACCGCGATGGCGATGCCATCCAGCGCAATGGTGACCTTGGTGAACTTTCCGTCGGGATCCTCATCGTCCTTTACCTTTCTGGACAAGTCTCCGATTAAGGCAGTCCCGTCGTTGACCGCGGTCACAGCGGAACCGGAGCCGGTATTCGCTTTCTCTACGGTTACACCGTCATATTTCGCCATAAAAGCCTCGCCCAGTGCGTTGCACACGGCGGTCATGGAAGTGGAGCCGTTCAGCGTTAAGGTTCCGGAGAGACCGGCGTAAGCATCTTCTGAGCTGCCGTTGGATTCCGCCTGAGATTCTGTCCCGCTGCTGGAAGCCTGGGCGGCGGAGCTGCCGTCATCGGTGGAAGTAACCTCACTGCTGCAGCCGGCGAACAGCGACAGGGCCATTAATCCGGCCAGCAAAATCGATGCGAATTTTTTCATTTCAATTTCCTCCTAATTTTCGAGTACGCTGTTATCTTACTTTTGCTATGTTAAATTTACGTTAAGCTTAGATTATATTTTCAGGCTAATCTCCAAAGCCTGCTCCTTCTACACTTTGAAAAAGCAGTTACGCTCCGGCGGTCCGCTGGAATCTTTGAAAACCTTTTTCCGCGCCTTTCTTCATTTCTCTGCTTCTTCGTCCCTTTCGCGCCTCTTAAACCGGAATGGTATAGCTCTCCTCTAATTTTCTTCCCCAGCTTTCCGTCCGCGCCTCCTCTTACTGGAAATCCATAAACGGTTCGTTGCACGAATTCGCATTGCGTGATGCCGTTCCCGCCGTGCTCGTTTTCCGAGCACTTTTATTCTCTCCCGCAAGATCAGAATGGTAATTTTACGATAGGGAAAAACGCAAAGAAACGCCTTCTAATTTGTTTAGAAGGCGTTTCTTTCCCTGTTTGCTCTTAACGATGTATGAAAAAACACATTAATAATAAAAACGAATAAATTTAATATTATAGAAATCACAGGCCGTGATATCATCGGTCTGAATCTCATTGATCAAAATATAGTTGGCGCCCACCGCCAGAAGAACGCCGGTCCGGTCTACAAGGGTATTGGCTCCTACCAGGAATTCCACCGTGACGGTCCTTCCCAGCTGAGTTCGCAGAAATCCATTCAAATATTGCAGGCTTTCTCCTGAGATAGGCGGCGGCTGGTTGGTAGGCGTCAGCGGCGCCAGAGGATTTGTAGAGGGAGTCTGGCTTTGCATATGCGAGGTGCTTTCCCCTACGTTAGAGCCTGTCATGGGAACGCTTTGTCCCGGTGTGGGCTGAATTTGCGGAAGCGGTGCCGGAATTTTCGGATTTTGAATATTATAGCCGGCGATTTCTTCTAACGTGGGAATTCGGTTGCCTGGGGTAGACGGGGAAGGATTCGTCGGAGTAAAGACCGCCCCTGGTGAGCAATCGCCGCCTGCACAGGACGGAATTCCATAAATGCTGGCTAAATCTAATTGTTCGTTATTCATTAGGTACCTCCTTTATGACTCGGCATATTTTTCTGTAGGCCGATAAAAACAATGCTGGTTGATTCGGTTATAGGCCACCCCCATTCCGTTCGGGGGAAAATAAGTAGGGCAGGTTTCACTGTAGGGGTTATAGAAAAACAAGCTGTCTCCTACCGCGCTGAAGGTGTTGCCGGCCAAAACCCAGTCCGCGATTTGGTAATGAATTTCCTCCGGGTCCATGTTCCACACGTTCTGAGAGTTGTATTCCCCTCCCACTGTACTTCGCATACATACGAACTGACCGGGCTGCTCGATTATTTTTCGAATGTCTCCTCCCTGGCTTACCCGAAAAAATTCTCCGTAGGGGACATCAGCCCGGTTTCTCACCACTGAGGCTACCGCCGCCATTCCATCGTCGCCTTCTCCGCCCGCCTCGCATTTTATCAATCTCGCCAAAAGTTCTCTGGTTGTATAAGGCAAATAATCACCGCCTTTGATTTGTTCTTATTTATACTATGTTTTCCCTTGACATTTTGCGCCTTTTTCTTTAGAATAGAAGAACTTGGTGATGATATGCAGACCTCTCAACGGCCTTGGAACAGGTTGTTCCAAGAATAGTTAGCTTACCATTTAAAAATCACTATTTGGAGATGTACCCAAGTGGCTGAAGGGTCCGCACTCGAAATGGTCGACCAGACTGTTCATTTCGTCCACCCGAAAACCCAGCAGTCATGCGGGTTTGTCTCAGTTCAAAAAAGTGAATATTTTGCTGTTCTGCCCTGTTGTTCTGTCCTCAGTATTTTTCAGAATTTCAGGCTTAACATATGGAGAGTTGTCCGAGTGGTCGAAGGTGCAGCACTCGAAATCTTGCGGGGAGCTGTCCGTTTCGTCCACCAAAAACCTTGTAGCCATGCGGGTTTTACCCGGTTCGAAAATTGAATAAGTTTGCTGTTCTTTCCGTCAGTTCTTTCCAAAGCCTTTTTCTATCGAAAAAAGGAGGAAAAAAACGGCGGCTGAACATATAGGGAGCGGTATCGAAGTGGTCATAACGGGCCTGACTCGAAATCAGGTAGTCCTCACGGGCTCGTGGGTTCGAATCCCACCCGCTCCGCCATCGAAAAATCCAGTAACCATGCGGGTTTCTGGATTTTTCTTTTTTTGCGTTCGCTCCGAAAATCACCCGATTTTGGGCTGTTCTTTCCATAATTTTGGAAAGAACAGCTTTTTGCTTTATGCCCCGCTTTTTTCTGCGTTTTGCTCCCATCTGCTGCCGAAATCTCCCGCTTCGGGAAGCGGCATACCACTCACCATCGCCTGCGCCGAGGACAGTTTCGAACTGTAATCCAGATGGGCGTAGATGTTTGCCGTTGTGGAAAAATCCGAGTGCCCCAGCCAGTCCTGAATCTGCTTGAGCGGCACGCCGTTGGCGAGCAAGAGGGAGGCGCAGCTATGCCCTTACGGTATAATAAAGACAAACGGAAAAACCCAGTGTTTTCAAGGGTTTCAGCGTTTGTCGTTGCCTATTCAAATGAACTGTATATGACAGCCCGTTTTACCCGTAACCCGGAGCAGCGTGATATGGTGCGGGGCCTCATGGCAAAGCTGCGGGTTCTGTCGGATGAACAGTGCATGGATCTGGTGAAGGATATTCAGAAGAACTACCACTTGCCTTACCCTCGCACTATGGGCGAGCGGATCGCATTGGCCCGGCAGCAATCCGGGGCTGAAAAACTGAAAGGCCATGACATTATGGCTCTGGAGCGGTTTGACTCGCAGGTACGCCACATGGTTGTCTTTGATGTGCTTTCTTTTGAATCCCCTGTCGGCTATAAAGGCGATAAGATGCGCCTGTTTCTCACGGATGAAGGGTATCAGAAAGCGTTGGAGAATCAGGAACGCGGCTTTATCAAGCTAAAGAACCATGCCAAGGTACACAATGGCTATTTGAATTACGACCATAAAGACAGAGATTTGTAGCTGCTGCTCAGTATAAAGACTTGCCAGGAAGGAGGATGTCAAATGGCAGTGTTCAGAGTTGAAAAGACAAAAGATTTTACGGTCATGTCCAATCACCATCTTCGGAATGTAGTATGTCATCCATGAGAAACCTGTGCCTCCTGATGAGCAGGACGCTATTCTGCCACCTAAACGGGAAAATCCAAGACAGGTAAATCCAAGACAGGTAAAACCTGTTTTGGGAAAACCTGAACAGGAAAAACCCGACCAATTAAATATACAAGAATCAATTACTGAAAAATCAATTACGGATATATCAAATATCCATCAATCAATCTATCCGGCCTCTGGAGGAACGCCTGATGGTAACACGGAGATGGATAGGGATAGGATTGATAGGATAGATACCTACCGGGAGATTATCAAAGAAAATATTGAATTTGAGGCTCTTGTCCACCGGTATGGGTATGAGCGTGTGGACGAACTGGTTGAGCTGATGCTGCAGACGGTCCTCTCCCAGCGGCCATATATCCGCATTGCCGGTGATGACTACCCCCGTGAGGTGGTAAAAAGCCGCTTCCTGAAAGTGAACTTCTCTCATGTGGAGTATGTGTTCGACTGCCTGGATAATAACACGACCAAGGTTCGGAATATCAAGTCCTATCTGCTGGCGGCTCTCTATAACGCCCCGGCTACCATGGACAGCTATTACCGGGCCGAAGTCAATCACGATCTTTACGGCTAAAGGGGGATGCTTCTATGGGCAAAAGAAACGGACGCCCGGTATATGCTTCCAGACGGGAGGAAAAGCGTCCTCAAACCGAAAAAATGTATTGCACGATGAAACCGGATTGTGCAGGCTGCCCTTTTCCTTCACATGGTTTTGTGTGCTGGAGTACGGACGGGAGCTGCCTGCGTACTCACATGAAAAAATTACAGAAAGGAGGCGGAGCGCCATGAAAATCCATGAAACGCCGAAACAATGCCGAGCTTGACTCAGGAACAGATCATCCAGGCAAGGGAGACAGATCTGTTAGATTATCTGCTTTCCCACGAAAGCGGTGTGCTGAAACGGGAAGGCGCCAATTACCGCCATAGGGAGCATGACAGCCTGGTTTATGTGGCGAGCAAGAATTACTGGTACTGGAACAGCCGTGGCCGAAAGATCAATGCCGTGGATTACCTCATGGAAATCCGGGGGTACAGCTTTGTGGATGCTGTGGAGCGGCTGGCAGGCTGCGGCACCCCTACTGTTTCTCATTATACAGCTTCCGGCAGCCGGGAACAGCGGAAAGCGGTGGAGAAAAAGCCTTTCCGCCTCCCCTGGGTAAAGCGGTGTGCCACCTTTGCTGTTTCTTATCTCCAACGCCGGGGAGTCCATTCGGACATCATCAGACGGTGTATGCAGTTGGGCCTATTCTATGAGTCCCGCTATAACAACGAGGCGGTTTGCGTTTTTGTTGGTCGGGATGATACCGGTACGGGCCGATTTGCCTGCGTCCGCGGAATTGCAGGTGACTTGAAAAAGGACATCAGCGGCAGTGATAAGCGGTTTAGCTTCTGCTATCCGCCGGATCAGCCGGGCAGCCGCCACCTGGCGGTTTTTGAGGCTCCGATTGACGCCCTCTCCCATGCTACGCTCCAAAAGCTGGAGGGCTGGCAATGGAATGGCTACCGGCTTTCCCTGGGTGGGACCTCTCCTGTGGCACTGGTCGCTTTCCTGGAGCGCCACCCGGAGATCACCCGCGTTGCCCTCTATTTGGACAATGACCTTGCGGGCCGGGTCAACGCCCGGAAAATCAAGGCACTGCTGAAATCAGACCAGAGATTTTCCAAAATCCGGGTGTCTGTCAATCCTCCCCGCAGCGGGAAAGACTACAACGAGAAATTACAGCGCACACTTCAAGCGATCCGCGAAGAAAAACACGCCAGCCGCCAGAAACAGGCGGCTGTTTCAATTTAGGAGGAAAACCCAATGAATAACGACAAATCCGCGATTCAGGTAATCGCCGGGGCTGCCCGCTGCCCGGAGTACAGCCCGTCCATGGTTAAGGCTTTGATGAAAAAGCTGGAAACCAATGAAAAAGCCTTTGCTCTGCTGATGAATGTCACCCCTTCCACGGTGCGCCTCTGGACAACGGGTGCGGCCCGTCCCTGCAGCATGGCCCGGAGGCTGATGCAGATTTATGAATCCGGGCCGGAAATCGTAAGTAAGATTGCCGGGGAAAGCTGCCCGGAGAAAGGAGGACGCCAAACGAGTGAAGCGAAGGAACAAACAGCTTCTTGTGGAAAATGAGTATGTGAAGGAATTGCTGGCCGTCCTGAAAGAGAACCCTTCCCCCAGCGGCAAGGATTTTGCTGAAATGGTTGCCCATGTTGGCGAACTGGAAAGCCGGTTGGCCGAGGCCGTAGAGGAATTGAAAACTATGCGCCAGGAGCTTCAACAGGTGCAGAACCGCTCTCTGAAAGCTGTGCTTCAAAAGAGCTGTAAATCGCTGGAGAATAATATCTCCAATATGCGCCAAAAGCTGGCGGAGCTGAAAGATCACATTATCGAAGGCTGCCAGAAAGCTCTTTCGGCTTTCAAAGAGCGCGGCACTTCTGCCCTGGATGGCCTTTCCCGCTTTTTCCATGTCAAACCCATGCTGGTGAATACCATCAGGCGGGCAGGCATTTGAAAAACATGGGCCGCGCCCTGGTGGGCAAAGAACCGGTGGCCGAGGTCAAAAGCCCCGGCAGGCTTTCTAAGGTGATTGCGGCTCCCTATAAGGCGGATCGTGCCTGCATGACCGCCGCCCAAAAGAGCATCGAAAAAGCCATTGACTGTGTAACCCGCTTGCAGGAATCCGCTGAACGCAGGCCCTCCGTTTTAAGGGCTATGCAGGAAAATGGCGAGAAGGTGCAGCCGCCAGCGAAAAAAGCTGTGCCTGCTGTAAGCAAAGCGGAACGGTAGGTGTCATGGCAATGGGATTGCTTGACACCCTTGCTGACCGGCTGGATGTATTCATTTCGGATCTGCGGCTTTGGTGTACGCTCCCCGCTTTCGGGATCATGCTTGAAATGGATAACCATTTATATCCCATATCTGAATGGAACAGGGCGCTGGCCTATCTGTCTGGAAGGCCATGCGCTTTTTCTAATGTGCCGGAAGCAAAAAAATATATACTCTCGCTGATAAAGGAGGTGGAGTTAGATGGCGAAAGAAATCGTACATGAAGATTTCGGTGAAAAGATCGGCGGCGCCAAAAAGGACCTTTGGGCAGCCCGCGGCCTGTATGTGGATGACCTGTTGGGGATGAACGAGCGCGAGGCCGATAAGTATGTAAAAAAAGATAATGTTTGGAAAAAGCCGGATTATAACGCCTTGATCCAATCCGGCGTCCCGGTGGATATTCTGTACTTTCGGAAAGTTGTGCGTGACAGTCTGAACGCCTCCCCACGTTATCTGCGTTCTGATGATACGCCGGAGAAGCGCCTGGCGCGGCAGAAAGAGTACATTGCAACCGTCCGTCAAGTGCAGGAAGCCGTTGAAAAGGTTCAGACAGTCCAGGAGGCTATGGGCGTGTTTGAAGCTCTTATCATCGGCGGCGGTTATTGTGAGCGTATTTCTCACGGGATCGGCGGCGGGTATATCCGGGCCACCCAAAAGGGGCGGGATAACCCGGTAATCACCGATAAGCTGGTAAATGCCCTATATTTCCGTGGAGCGCAGGACTTTGACCGGAAAATCGTCCGGGAGGCTGTAAAAAAGCAGTTTGGCGTCCCTGCCGAGCAAAAGATCCCCCGCGGGTACGATATTCGGTTCAATGATGGCAAAAGAACCTACTCGAAAAATAATGACTGGCTTCCCGATACCTACTATGTCACGAAGGGCTATACGATCCTGAAAACGAATTTTGCCACCCGTGAGGAAGCCTTGAAATGGGTTCAGGATCTTGCCCGGCAGCGCGGAGGCAGCGGAAAACAGCGATTTGTACCGCAGCAGCTTTCCCGCGTCCGGCGCACTGGCCCGGATTACCGTGGGAACCGTGATGTGATCGGGCAGGATTATCTTGACGCCTTTGCTTTCCGGGGCGGCGAGTTTGGAAACTGGATGACGCAGAATGACCGGCGCGCTTCCCTGAATATGGGGTTTGACGCTCTTAAAGACCTGGCGGCTGTCTTGCAGATCAGTGAAAAGGATATTTCCTACCAGGGAACGCTCTCGATTGCCTTTGGCGCCCGCGGCAGCGGAAATGCCGCCGCCCACTATGAACCGCTGCGGAAGGTCATCAATCTTACCAAAATGCACGGAGCCGGTTCACTGGCCCATGAGTGGTGGCATGGTCTTGATGATTACCTGGGCGTGAAAATGGGAGCAAAGGGATTTCTTTCTGAACATTCTCACCTGTATGAGCCATTCAAAAAGCTGATTGAAACCATGAAATATAAGCCGGAAACACCGGAGCAGGCCGCGGCCCGGACAGAGGCGCAGGTGGAGCGTACCCGGAAAAATGCGGCGAGCTGGCTGGATTCGGCGATGCTCACCCCGCTTAAACGGGTGGCAAATGACGAGATGCACATGGAGGCTTATGCGGTCCTTCGGGAAGAATTTCTTTTAGGTGTCCCCGGCTCTGTGGAACAGTTAAACGATTTCAAGAAATCTGTTACCGGGCGGGTGATCCCTAAGAGTGAGCGTGACAGGCTGGAGATTTTCGAGCGTATGCTGTCCGGGATGCAGACACAGGAACCTCCGCAGATTGGCCGTGTAGAAACGGATTTCTATAAAAACTCTATCCGTATGGGCAAAGAGTGCGAAAAGGACGGCGGCTATTGGGAAAGCAATACGGAAATGACCGCCAGAGCTTTTGCCTGTTACATCAAAGATAAGCTGTCCCCTGAAATTTCAGATTACCTGGCGGGCCATGCCGACAGCGCCGCTACTTTTGCCACCGGCAAGGATGGAGAAATAGAAATTCTGAAAGCCTTCCCGGAGGGCGAGGAACGCAAGGCCATCAATGCTGTTTTTGATGAAGTTTTTGCGGACCTAAAGCGGGAGCATTTTCTCACCCATTCCGATCACCCGCAGACATTGGAGGAAACTCGGCCAGTGGCCGAACCTACGCCTTCTCGTATGGATTCCATGCCGGTTATCACGGATGTAGAACAGCTTTCCCTCTTTGGCGGGGAGAAGCCTTCTATTTTAGGACAGCTTGCCGCTACTAAAGAGCAGAGCAAAACGCCAGCAGCACCAAAACAAAATAAGACCCATGAGCCGGAACTTTGATGGAGGTGAAAGATTGGAAGAAAATAAGGATTACCGTGTTTATCGTTATGGTGATGACTTAAAACCCGGATATGTATTAAAAGTGGAACATAGTGTTTCCTGCGAAAATGTAGATATTTCTGCTTTGATCGCCATGGGCACGGAAAGTTTGGAAGCCATGCGCCAGGGAAGCATTGATGGTGAGCAAAAAGCCTATGAGATCGTTTTGGCCGCGGCAAAGCAATGGGAACAGCAGGCGGTGGCGACACAGACCATCAACCGGGCGCTGGAATATCTGCGGACCCCGGAGGTTGCTCATACATCTAATCAGTGGCAATCAAAGGATAACTGGCGGGATAAAGAAGAAATCAGCAACCGTGTTTATAGGATGACTTGCAGCGTTTGGGAAGATACGAAATATGATCGGGAAACGAAACAGAGTGTGCCGGTTGCCTGGTATGTCACCTGGGATGTTTATGTAAATTCCCCTAAGAAGGGGTATGGAGAAAGAATTGCCGGGCAGAGTCAGAAACGCTATACAGATAAAAATGCTGCCATGAAGTATTTGGAGGGCCGGAAGAAAGCCTATTCCCATTTGTTCACAGAGATTTCCCCTCCGGTTCCAGATCAATACAAGCAGCATTTTACTGTACATGGCTCACTTTTGCCAGGATATACCGTGGAAGGACAGATGCCGGAAAAATCTGTAACTGCGCCTGGGCGTAATTCAGGTAAGCCAGAACGGGCTTCGGTTTTGGAAAAGCTCTCGGATGCAAAGAAGCAGGAAAAAGCAGCGCCGCCAAAGGCGCCTGATAAGAAAAAGGAGGATATTCATAGATGAAGGTTTTAATGGTTGAACCGGGGAAAATTCCCCATGAGGCAGACATCGAGCCGGGGCTGAGGTCTTTGCAGGCGGCGGTAGACGGTCTTATCCAGGCAGTATACCCTTATGAGGACCCCGTGGCCCTGATTTGCAATGAGGAAGGAAAATTCCTGGGGCTGCCCTTGAATCGTGCTTTGCGGGATGACGCCGGTGAGGTTTACGACATCATTGCCGGTAATTTTCTTATCACCGGGCTTGGTGAGGAAGATTTTTCAGATCTTTCCCCTGACCTGATGGAAAAATATAAGGAGCAATTTCTGGCGCCGGAGTCCTTTGTGCGAATCGGCGGCAAAATTCTTGCGGTCAAGCAGCCGGTTCCTGGGACAGAAAATAAAGATATGACACAAAAGCCGCCCCACAAATCCGGGCCGGAGCTTTAGGAAGGAGGTCAAAGATGCTGACAGCGACACGCGGCCCGTATTTGCTGGTGGTCCAGCAGGACGATTCCCCATTCAATCCCCGTGAGGATGACAATTTTGGGAAAATGGTCTGCTTTCACCGGCAGTATAGCTTGGGCGACCATCATAATTACATAGATAAAGATGATTTTCTCCGGGATCTGTATCTGAAAACTGTGGGTGATGATGAACGGGGCGCCCACCGCTATGAGCGGGCGCTGGATTTGATGAATTACAAAATCAAAGCGCCTTTTGGTTCTCCTGATTATGAACGCCAGGTGGATGAACGGCTGATGAAAGTGATCTCACAGAAATATCTTATGCTGCCGCTGTATCTTTACGACCATAGCGGCATTACCATGAATACCACGGGCTTCTCCTGCCCCTGGGACAGCGGGCAGGTCGGATGGATCTATGCCTCCAAAGAAGATGCCCTCCGGGAGTTTGGTGGCAAATCCTTTACTGCTGCCACCCGGAAAAAAGCCGAGGATTGTATGCGCGGTGAAGTGGAATGTTACGATTCCTACCTTCGCGGTGAGGCTTACGGTTTTGAACTGTATAAAGACGGCGAGCTGGAGGATAGCTGCTGGGGCTTTATCGGCAGTAACGGGGAAGCCTTAAAGGGCATTGGGGATTACCTGCCTGACGAGTGCAGCGGCATGACCGGTGAGCTGGTGGAAAGGGATTCTCCCCGTTCCATGTTAAAAATGTTTCTCGACCATGCCCGTGTGCAGGTAGCACAGGCGGCCAAAGACTTTGAAAAGGCGTCCCGGCAGCAAACCCTCCAAACGGAGGCCCGGTGATTTCTACCTATTTATATATCATGCGAAAGGAGGATGTGATTGCAGGAAGAACTTGAACGGAAATCCATATCCGTAACTGTCCAGGCCACAAAGCTGACGGGCCGTGTGATGAAGGCTGCTATTGCCGCCGCCTTGCGAAAGATTGAAAAAGAGCGCAACACCCCAAAAGTGGGCCGGAACAGTATGCGCCGCCTGACGGCACAGACGCCGGACGCCCATAAGATCGAGGTTGAGGAACGGATTCGCTCTTTTGAGCGGTATGCGAAGAAATATAAAGTCCGTTACCATGTGGAGAAGGATGTCAGTGTTTCCCCTCCGAAATGGACCGTGTACTTTAAGGCCAATCAAGCCGATGCTATCGAAGCCGCCTTCAAGAAATATACGCAAAAGACGGTAAAACGTGAAAACAGGCCGTCCCTTCTCTCCCAGCTATCGAAATTCAAAGAGATGGCAAGGAAGATGGCCCGCGATCCTGTAAAGAACAAGGAGCATGGAGGGCCGGAGCGATGAAGATGACGGATATTCTAAAAAAGTATGTGCTTCCGAACCTTCCTTATCTTATATTCCTTTGGTTTTTTGCCAAGGTTGGCGAAGCGATGCGGCTGGCTCCCGGTGTTGACGCTTCCACAAAGTTGCTGGGGCTGGCGGATGGTTTTACTCTGGCCTTTCAGACTTCTATGCCCGGCGCGGCGGTTGACTGGCTGATTGGGCTGATCGGCGCCGCAGTGGTTCGCCTGGTGGTCTATGTGAAAGGTAAAAATGCCAAAAAGTACAGGAAGGATGTGGAATATGGGAGCGCCCGCTGGGGCACGAAGGCGGATATTGCTCCCTTTATGGACCCCAAGCCGGAAAATAACATCATCCTGACCCAGACGGAGGGGCTGATGATGTCCGGCAGGCCCAAAAATCCGGCTTATGCCCGGAATAAAAATGTCCTTGTCGTTGGAGGAAGCGGCAGTGGTGGACTGACAGGCAATGCTTGAAATGCGCGAATGGGCGTTGCTTTCGCCGCCTCGACCAATACCGGCTGCAGGTCGAGGGTATCAGTGCGGAAGAAACCTGGAAGGGTGTCGCGCCCTAATCAGAGTGGAAGGCTTGCCTGTAAAAAGGAAGTCACACGCAACGCATAGAGCCTGACCCTGTTTCGGCAGAATATAACGGCTCCACGAGTCCGCGCCGCCTGCCGGTCTTTGCTGGGCGAAAAGGTATGCTATGCCGGGCATGGACGCCATGCCGATGGAAATGGGCGAAAGCCCCGGAGGGATAGATAAAAAGCTATCCGGTAATCACGATCAGAAAACCCGCTTCTTCATCAAGCCGAACTTGATGCAGCTCCATTCCTCCTATGTAGTGACAGATCCGAAGGGTACTGTCCTGGTGGAGTGCGGAAAGCTGCTGTCCCGCGGCGCTCCCAAGCTGGGCAAGGACGGCAAGCCTTTACGCAATAAGAAAGGCAAGATCGTTTATGAGCCTTATCAGATCAAGGTATTCAATACCATTAACTTTAAGAAAAGTATGCACTATAATCCGTTTGCGTATCTGCATTCAGAGAAAGACATATTAAAACTGGTGACAGTTCTGATTGCCAATACGAAAGGGGAAGGAAAATCTGGGGACGATTTTTGGGTGAAGGCCGAGACGTTACTTTACACGGCTTTGATTGGCTACATCTATTATGAGGCTCCTAAGAATGAACAGAACTTCTCCACTTTGGTAGAAATGATAAATGCCATGGAGGTCCGGGAGGATGATGAATCGTTCAAAAACGCGGTTGACCTTCTCTTTGACGCTTTGGAGCAGAAAGACCCGGACCACTTCGCCCTCAGGCAATACAAGAAGTATAAACTGGCGGCAGGCAAAACAGCAAAGTCAATCCTGATTTCCTGCGGAGCCAGATTAGCACCCTTTGATATTGCGGAAGTCCGGGAGATCACCATGTATGACGAACTGGAGCTGGATTTGGTCGGGGACCGGAAAACAGCCCTGTTCTTTATCATTTCCGATACGGACGCCACATTCAACTTCCTGGTGAGCATGGCCTATACGCAGCTTTTCAACCTGCTTTGCGAAAGAGCGGATGATAAGTATGGAGGCCGGCTGCCGGTGCATGTGCGTTGTCTGATTGACGAGGCTGCTAATATCGGGCAGATCCCAAACCTCGAAAAACTCATGGCAACGATCAGGTCAAGAGAGATTTCGGCCTGCCTGGTGCTGCAGGCGCAGAGCCAGTTGAAAGCACTGTATAAGGATAACATGGACACCATCATCGGCAACTGTGATTCCAGCTTATTCCTGGGAGGAAAGGAAGAAACCACCCTAAAAAGCTGGAGCACCCTGCTGGGGAAAGAAACCATTGATATGTATAATACCAGCGTCACGAAGGGCACGCAGGAATCCCACGGCCAGAACTTCCAAAAGCTGGGCAAGGATCTGATGTCCATGGACGAGCTTGCTGTGATGGACGGCGGGAAGTGTCTGCTGCAGGTGCGCGGCGTCCGGCCCTTCCTGTCCAAAAAATACGATATTACCCAGCACCCCAATTATAAGTACCTTTCGGATTTCAACCCGAAAAACACTTTTGATATAGAGAAATACCTGTCTACCCGCTTGCGGGTGAGGCCGGACGATCTATTCCTCAACTATGAGATCAGCCCGTCCGAGCTGGCGGAAGAATCCGCAGACGATACCGAATAGGCCCGCCGATTTGCAAAATCCTTTTTCTTTTCGGCGGGCCTTGTTTTTTTATGCCCATTTCAAGGAGGTGCCTATTGGTAAGGAGCCGTGATTCTCCTAAATTTACTCACAATCCGCAGGATGTACGCCTGCGCTCGCCGCCCGCTGTTTGTTCTTTCTTCAAGCAGCGGGCGGCTTTTTTTTGCGTTTCAGGCCAAAAACGGCCACAACACTATCATTTTTCATTTGATAAGGAGGTAATTACCCAATATGAGTTTTTTCACTTCTGCTATTGATACCCTGCAGATTTTGGTTGTTGCGCTGGGCGCCGGTTTGGGCGCGTGGGGCGTCATCAATCTTTTGGAAGGATATGGAAATGACAATCCCGGAGCTAA